>Ga0137306_100291_pt1 | contig 77648 bp, 72 predicted proteins | sample Inofroosms_March_FD_97187 | JGI IMG/M metagenome (GOLD analysis project Ga0137306, IMG submission 97187) | Mouse cecal microbial communities from Vienna, Austria - N-Acetylneuraminic and N-Acetylglucosamine D2O microcosms_March | ecosystem: Host-associated > Mammals > Digestive system > Large... | reverse complement strand
TGTGGAGGTAACCAGAAAGAAGCTCAGAAAGCCGCTGCATGAGTGCTGCGGGTCAAACAATCTGCCTTGATAAGGGGGGACATCAAATGGGAAAGAAAGAACTGAAAACCAACGCCATGCGGATGCTGGAAAAACTGAAGATTCCTTATGAATACCTGACCTATGAATGCCCGGAGTTTGTAAGCGGCATTTCCACCGCGGACTTAACCGGCCTGCCCCATGAGCTGGTTTACAAGACGCTGGTCACTACCGGCAAAAGCGGGGAGCATTTTGTATTTGTGATCCCCATCGAGGCGGAGCTGGATCTGAAAAAGGCGGCAAAGGCAGTGGGAGAGAAGTCTGTGGAAATGCTGCCGGTGAAGGAGATCACGAAGGTGACCGGATATGTGCGGGGCGGCTGTACGGCCATTGGGATGAAGAAAAAGTTTCCCACTGTTCTGGATACAACCGCAGAGGCGTTTGAACAGATCTATGTCAGCGGCGGCAAGATCGGCATGCAGCTGAGGCTCAGCCCTGACGACCTGAAACGTGCTTCCAGCGCGGAGTATGGGGATGTCCTTCTTAAGTAACAGTAAAACAGTAACCAGTAACTGTTACTGTTCACGGTGCCTTGCACCTTGCTGCAAGGCATCTGGTCGGCAAAATAGCGGTTGCATGCATCCAGCCCCTCGCCGCTAGGCGACTTTTTAATGGGCTGGATGCGTTACAGTTCGCGGCCGGTTGGGCCGTGAACTGTAACCAGTAACTTCTAATCTGAATAATTATGTGCAAATTTTGATTTACAAGTTTTTCAGAAAGCGTTATAATATGATTCGACCGTCAAAAGTCTGTTTTATACGCCGGTCCGCCGGAAGGATGCGGCTGCATTTGAAATGAATACAAAAAGAGTGCCGGCAGCAGGCAATCTGCTGCTATGAATCATTCCTGAAATAATTGCAAGATCTGTTTTCAGCAGTGAACAGGCCATGGACAGTTATTTTAGGAATGCTCCTTAGAACAGCCGGCAACAGGTACATGGAGGAAACAGGGAAATGAAAAAAGTAGTAAAATTTGGGGGAAGCTCTCTGGCAAGCGCAGGGCAGTTTAAGAAAGCCGCAAGAATCGTCCGGGCGGATAAGACCAGGATCTACGTTGTGCCGTCTGCGCCGGGAAAACGTTTTTCAAATGATACCAAAGTAACGGATATGCTCTATGGCTGCTATGGCGCAGCAATCCGTGAAAAGGATTTTACAGAGCAGATGGAAGCGATCAAGGCACGGTATCAGGAAATCATCGACGGATTGAAGCTTTCCATTTCTCTGGACGACGAATTTAAGGCTATCCGGGAGAATTTCGGAAAAAAGATCGGCCGGGATTATGCCGCATCGAGGGGAGAGTACCTTAACGGAAAAATCATGGCCGCATATCTCGGGTTTGAATTTATTGACGCCGCTGAAGTAATCCGTTTTGACAAAGAGAAGGTGTTTGATGATGAAACGACGAACATTCTTCTTGCCGAACGACTGCGTGATTCTTCCGGGGCTGTGATTCCCGGATTTTATGGAGCCATGGAGGATGGTACCATTGTGACCTTTTCCAGGGGCGGATCTGATATCACCGGTTCCTTGGTGGCCCTGGCTGTGCAGGCAGACCTGTATGAGAACTGGACCGATGTATCCGGCTTCCTGATCGCAGATCCCAGAATCGTCCAGAATCCCAAGGCCATCGAGACGATCACCTACAAGGAACTGCGGGAGCTGGCCTATATGGGAGCAAGCGTGCTTCATGAGGATGCCATTTTCCCTGTCAGGAAGGCGGGCATTCCGATCAATATCCGCAATACGAACCAGCCGGAGGACAAGGGAACTCTGATCGTAGAGGGTACCTGCCGGCAGCCAAAGTACACCATCACCGGAATTGCGGGGACAGACAGCTTCGTTTCCATTACCATTGAAAAGTCCATGATGAATTCCGAGGTAGGATTCTGCCGCAAGGTGCTGCAGGTATTTGAAGAAAATGAGATTTCCATCGAGCATATGCCGTCTGGAATTGATACCATGACCATCTTTGTCCATAAAGATATCTTCGAGGAAAAGGAGCAGCAGGTCATTGCAGGGATTCACAAGGCTGTACATCCAGATCATATCGAACTGGAATCGGATCTGGCCCTGATTGCCGTAGTGGGCAGGGGCATGAGGGCCACCCGGGGTACCGCGGGAAGGATCTTCTCTTCACTGGCCCATGCCCATATCAATGTGAAGATGATCGACCAGGGCTCCAGTGAGCTGAACATCATAGTCGGCGTCCGTCACGATGATTTTAAAAATGCGATTCGGGCTCTGTATGAGATTTTTGTGGAAACACGGATCTGATTTCTATAGAAAGATAAAAATGTACTCCCGGAATTTTTCTGATTGTCCAGATGTTCCCGGGAGTATACCGCATTTTAAGGAGGCAGAAATGATTGATTTTCATACACATATGTTTCCAGAGAAGATTGCCGCAAAGACGCTCCAATTCCTGAGCGAACGCTGCAAAACCATTCCCTTTACCGACGGGACTCCCGTGGGGCTTGCTGCCTCCGCAGAGGAAGCCGGGCTGGAGTGCTCCGTCGTACTTCCGGTTGTGACCAATCCGGAGCAGTTTGACAGCATCAACCGTTTTGCCGGGCAGTACCGGGAGGGACGGATCCTGTCCTTCGGCGGCATCCATCCGGAAAACGAGGATTATAAGAAAAAACTTCTGTATCTGAAGGACCATGGATTCCTTGGGATCAAACTCCATCCGGATTATCAGGATACGTTTTTCAACGATATCCGGTACAAGCGTATCATTTCCTTTGCAAGCGAATTGGATATGATCGTTTCCGTACATGCCGGCTTTGATCCGGGATACCCGGACTGCGTGCACTGTACCCCGGATATGGCTGCCGAAGTACTCGATGACGTCCGGCCGCCCAAACTGGTTCTGGCCCATATGGGCGGATTTCTGCGGTGGGATGAGGTAGAGCAGAAGCTGGTGGGAAAGAATGTCTGGCTTGATACGGCGGTCGTATTCGGACAGATTCCAGACGAACAGTTTCTCCGGATCTGCAGGAATCACGGAACAGACCGGATCTTATTTGCCACAGATTCCCCATGGTCCGGACAAAAGGAATCATTATCGTATTTCCTGAAGATGGACCTTACGGAAGCAGAAAAGGCGCAGATTCTTGCGGAAAATGCAAAGAAGCTATTGACTTTATAAAAGCCCCATGGTATATTTTATGAGTATGCCGCACAGCGAGGTTTATAAAGTTCTGCATTACTGAGCCCGGACAGCCGATTAGTGGATTGACCGGCCAAAAGGGCATATCTTCGGATATGAGGCAGGATGCGGGCACCGCAGCTGGCGAGTAATGATAATAGGAGGTGCCATATGTACGCGATCATAGCAACAGGTGGTAAACAGTACAAAGTATCCGAAGGCGATATCATTAAAGTAGAAAAGCTTGGTGTAGAAGCTGGGGAGACTTATACATTTGACCAGGTACTTGCGGTGAATAATGAGAGTCTCGTTGTTGGAAACCCTGTTGTAGACGGAGCGACCGTAACCGCATCCGTGCTGGGTGACGGCAAAGGTAAGAAGGTCATTGTCTACAAGTACAAAAGGAAAACAGGATACCACAAAAAGAACGGCCACAGACAGCAGTACACAGCAGTAAAGATTGAAAAGATCAACGCATAGTCAAAGATGATCCGGATCACCATTTATATGAATGAACATCATGTGTATACAGGTTTTGACGTGAGCGGACATGCGGAGTTCTCAGATCCCGGGAAGGACGTGGTATGTGCTGCGGTTTCCATGCTGGTGATCAATACCATGAACGCACTGGAAGCGTACACGGAAGATGAGACAAGCCATGTCAGCGATGAGGAAGAGGGGACCATTGAGTTCCGCTTCCGCAGACGGCCTTCGCATGATGCGGATCTGCTGATCAATACCATGATTCTTGGTCTGGAGAGTCTGGAGGAGAACAGCGAATATGAACCATACATTGATATCATTTTCGAGGAGGTGTAATTATCATGATGAATCTGAACCTTCAGTTTTTTGCTCATAAAAAGGGAGTTGGTTCCACAAGGAACGGACGTGACTCCGAGTCAAAAAGATTAGGTGCCAAGAGGGCTGACGGACAATTCGTAAAGGCGGGCAACATCCTGTACAGACAGCGCGGAACGAAGATCCATCCGGGCATGAATGTAGGACGCGGCGGCGATGACACATTGTTCGCACTGGTTGACGGTGTTGTACGTTTTGAGAGAAAAGGAAGAGATAAGAAGCAGGTTTCTATCTATCCGAAGGCAGAATAATTGTAGTCCCTACAAGGCAGGAAGTATTTCCTGCCTTTTTTATACCATAGTATATTATATTTTGTTAATAATTGCAGACACATAGTAGTGTTGTGTCTCATTCACTTGTTACTGTTTACACCCTTTGGGTGCTCCAGTAACAGTATCCAGCCCATTTTAAGTCGCCTTCGGCGAGAGGCTGGATATTATGGCAAATGTTACTGTATTGACCGGACGCCGTGCAGCAAATGCACGACACCGTGTGAACAGTAACATTCACTTTCATCGGTTTCGTCAGACGCAGAGTAAGAAGGCCGATTGACGATCTTTATGTGAAAGGCAGATTTTGTATCTTCCGGGATTCTATGATTCCGGGAATGCGTTCAGGAATCATCCTGGATTTTAATGATAGGAGAGTATGTATGTTTGCGGATAGGGCAAAAATCATGATCCGGTCGGGAAAGGGCGGGAATGGACACTGCAGTTTCCGGCGAGAATTGTATGTAGCAAATGGAGGACCGGACGGCGGAGACGGAGGCAACGGCGGCGATCTGATCTTTGAAGTCGATGAAGGGCTTAACACGCTGGTTGATTACCGACATAAGAGGAAGTTTGCGGCAGGAGACGGAGAAGAAGGCGGCAAGCGGCGCTGCCACGGCAAAAGCGGCAAAGACCTGGTGCTGAAGGTACCAGAGGGAACCGTCATTAAGGAAGCGAAAACACAGAAGGTCATTGCGGACATGTCCGGAGACAACCGGCGTCAGATCGTGCTCAAGGGCGGAAGGGGCGGATTGGGGAATCAGCATTTTGCCACCGCCACCATGCAGGTGCCCAAATACGCCCAGCCCGGAAAGCCGGCTATGGAACTGGAAGTGCTTCTGGAGCTGAAAGTCATTGCGGATGTGGGACTGGTGGGATTTCCGAATGTAGGAAAATCTACGCTTTTGTCCCGTGTGACCAACGCAGATCCCAAGATTGCCAATTATCATTTCACCACACTGAACCCGAACCTGGGCGTAGTAGATCTGGAGAATGGAAAGGGATTTGTCATGGCAGACATCCCCGGACTCATCGAAGGGGCATCGGAAGGCGTGGGACTAGGGCATGAATTTCTGCGGCATATCGAACGGACAAAGCTGATGATCCATGTGGTGGACGCGGCAGGAACCGAAGGCCGGGATCCGGTGGATGATATTTACAAGATCAACCAGGAGCTTGAAGCTTACAATCAGGAGCTGGCTGGCAGGCCCCAGGTGATCGCGGCAAATAAAACGGATCTGATTTATTCCGGAGATGAGGACCCGGTGGACCGGCTTCGGGCGGAATTTGAACCCAGGGGAATCCGTGTATTCCCGATTTCCGGTGTTTCTGGCCAGGGAATCAATGAACTGCTGTATTATGTGGCGGAGGCGCTGCAGAAGATGGACCAGAAGCCCGTCGTATTTGAACAGGAATATTTCCCGGAGGACGAACTGATCTATGAAGAACTGCCATATAGCGTGGAGCTCGTAGACGGAATGTATGTTGTGGAAGGGCCGAAGATCGAGAAGATGCTTGGTTATACGAACCTGGATGCAGAAAAGGGCTTTATATTTTTCCAGCGTTTCCTCAAAAATACCGGAATCCTGGATGATTTGGAAGCAGCAGGCATCCAGGACGGCGACACGGTGAAGATGTACGGCCTGCAGTTTGAATATCTGAAGAGTGAGTAACCGGATACCGCGCTGTAAGGTATAAGGTTTTGTGAAAGATAGCGCTGACAGTTCAAAGCTGCAGACGAAATCTGATGGAATGATTAGAACAGGAGAAATGTAGATATGACAACGAAGCAGAGAGCCTATTTAAAAAGTCTTGCCATGACCATGGATCCCATCTTTCAGATTGGAAAATCCAGCATGACGCCGGGGCTCACCCAAGCCATCGCAGAAGCATTGGATGCAAGGGAACTCATTAAGATCAGCGTGCTCCAGAACTGCGCGGATGATCCAAGGGAGCTTGCTGCGCTGGTTGCCGAGCGCACCCGGTCTGAGGTGGTCCAGGTTATCGGAAAAAAGATTGTATTATATAAGGAAGGCAAAGACAAGAAAAAACAGATTGAATGGCCGTCCTCCCCGCGCCATTCAAAAAAGGATCCGTCCGGAAGCAGAAGCTCTGGATCCGGGAAGGCATAAGGAAACAGAATGAAGATCGGTATTATGGGCGGGACATTTGACCCGATCCATATCGGGCATCTGTTGTTGGGAGAATTTGCATATGAAGAGTTCGGGCTGGATGAGATCTGGTATCTGCCCAACGGTAATCCCCCGCACAAGCAGCAGACGGAAGAAAAGGACGCGCTTCATCACCGTTTGGAGATAATCCGGCAGTCCATCCGGGAGGTTCCATATTTTAAGCTTTGTCTGCATGAGGCAACGGAAAAAAAACATTCTTATACTTATCAGACAATGCGGGAGCTGAATGCACTTTATCCGGAATACGATTTTTATTTTATTTTGGGAGCGGATTCTTTATTTGCAATCGAGACCTGGAAGTATTTCCGGGAAATATTTCCCACCTGCACGATTCTGGCTGCCATGCGGGATGACAAGGATGTAGCGGATATGGAGGCACAGATCCGGTATCTGGAAGGTTCCTATGGAGCGAAGATCCGTATCCTTAGGGCGCCTCTGCTGGAGATTTCCTCCACTACGCTTCGGGAGCGGGCTTCCCAGGGGAAGAGCATCTATTATATGGTGACAGACGCGGCAGCGGAATATATCAAAAAAAATCACTTGTATCAAAAAGGGGATCTGGGCGATGGCAGACTTGGAGAAAATTCGCAAAAAACTGAAGAATAAGCTTAAAAAAGAGCGTTATCAGCATACACTGGGGGTCATGTATACGGCTGGCTCCCTTGCGATGCGGTACGATGAAAATATGCAGGAAGCGTTGACAGCCGGACTTTTACATGACTGCGGAAAATATGGGTCTATTGAGAAACAGATTCGGCTGTGCCGGAAGCACGAGATCAGGTTGGAGAGGTCGGAAGTAGAAGTCCCTGCACTGATCCATGCCAGGCTGGGCGCCTGTCTGGCGGAAAAAAAATATGGCATCGACAATCCAAGGATTCTGGATGCAATCAGGTATCACACCACCGGCCGGCCTCATATGTCGATGCTAGATAAGATCATCTATCTGGCAGATTACATCGAACCCTGCAGAAAAATGATTCCGGGCCTTCCGGAGATCCGTAAGCTGTCTTTTACAGATATTGACCAGGCGGTCTGCAAGTGCGCAGCGGCTACACTGAACTATCTGGAAAAGTCAAAGCGGCCCATAGATCCTCTGACCCGGATGACGTATGAATATTATAAAGATTAAACAGCCGTAAAAATGAAAGCAACCGAAGTTTTCGAAAGTTCTCATATATAGGAGGGAATGCAATGGAACAATCCAAGGAAATGGCCAAAATCGCATATCGCGCATTAGAGGATAAAAAAGGTGAGAATATTAAAATCATAGACATAGAGGAGATATCCGTACTTGCGGATTATTTTCTCATCGCAAGCGGCTCCAATGAGAGCCAGATCCGCGCTATGGTAGACAACGTAGAAGAGGAGTTGGAAAAAGCTGGCTATTCTGTCAAGCAGAGAGAAGGATACGGAACCGGCAGATGGGTACTGTTGGACTTTGGAGACATCATCGTGCATGTCTTTGACAGGGAAAACCGTCTCTTCTATGACCTGGAACGCATCTGGCGGGACGGAAAGAGCATTGAGATTGAAACTCTGGAAAGCCGATAGCAGCATAACCTACGTAAGAACCCGGAGAGTGTTGATGATGTTTCTTAAAAATGTGGTATCTCCTGACAAGCATCATCAAAATCCTCCGGGGTCTTTTTACTTAAAAGAGCTCTAGTACAGCATTGTGTAATTAACGGTGAATACTGCACCTGATATTTCTGCCAGCACTGCGTTGTCGTCAATCAACGATGCCACCGCATCGCCTCTTTCCTCCGCCTTGTCCTGACAAAAATATCAGGCACATTATTCACCATTATATACGCAATGATGTACTAGTTGAAGAAGCGGAAGATGCCGATCACCTTCCCTAAAATAAGGGGGTTCTGCACGATGATCGGATCCATGTAGTCGTTCTCTGGCTGCAGTCGGATGTAGCCGTCTTCTTTATAAAAGGTCTTGACCGTGGCGCTGTCTTCGATCAGGGCGACTACCATATCCCCGTCAGAAGCTGTATTCTGCTCCTGGATCAGGACATAATCGCCGTCCAGGATACCGGCGTTCACCATGCTTTCCCCCTGGACAATGAGGAGATAGGTCTGCTTGTTGGGCAGCATCTCCATAGGAACCGGAAAGTAGTTCTCAATATTCTGCTGGGCGAGGAGCGGCTCCCCTGCCGCAATATGACCGATGATCGGTACATTCACCACCTCACGGCGGGTTAGGTTAAATGTATCGTCCAAAATCTCGATCGCACGCGGCTTGGTGGGATCACGGTGGATGTAGCCGTTCTTCTCCAGGGTCTCAAGATGAGAGTGGACAGAAGAAGTAGACTTCAGATGCACGGCCTCACAGATCTCCCGAACTGACGGCGGAAATCCCCGGCATAAGATCTGGTCCTTTATGTATGATAAAATCTCTTCCTGCTTTTTGGTAATCTTTCCCTGTGACATAAAATAAACCTCCTGGTATAATGGAATCAACGAAATTTATAATCTGATACCATGATATCACAGTCCTGTTGAAAAAGCAAACACTTGTTGCGAAAATATGTTCGCTTTTGCATATACAAGGTTACTGTTATTATCAATTTTTTAAAATAATGATTGACAAACAAACGTTCCTGATATATACTTATTAGTGCAGGCGCGAACACTTGTTTATATATTTATTTGTTTCTCGTAATGAATTTTACGTTTTTTATTTTTGCCTGCACAAGAATACATGTATACAATTTAAATTCAGGTTTTTAACCTTTGATGAAAAGCCTGAGAAAAGTGTCCATAATTTTGTATACAATAATACACACTCCGAATCAAATTCTGCTTTACAGCCCTGAGCAGTTTGATTTATGCAATGTACAGTAAGCGCCGAAAATCGGTGCCGTACACAGTTTCCTGCATTTTTTAATTTAGTGAATCCCCATTCCTAAGAATGCAGGAGAGACCTACCGGATATCAATATACGTCCCCACGTTATTTGATATAAATTTATTTTTGCGAAGTAGCTATGCGGCAGTGGACATGTCCCCACATGTACACGAGACGGCTGTTGCGCGAATCATGAAGCCCGCCTGTATCAGCGGTTGGGTTTTAACCTTATGAAAAGATTCTTTGCGTACAGATCTTTTCATACTACCACCTTTATATTTTTTATAAAAGACAGTATGCAGTATCCGGCTGTAAATCCGGAGCTGCATACTGTCTTTTTCTGCCGTCTGTTTTATTCCCGCGAAGCAACGACAACGAGCCATGCTTGCATGGATATTTGGGGACTGCCGCAATGCCTCTTTGGATATCTTGTAAAATGTCCGGACAGCAGCAGAAACTGTAAAATAGATCTATACGACAAATACCGATTTTTCCAAAAGATGTAGACAAAAACAAAGATACATGCTATAATATGCCAGTCAAACTCGTAAAGCTTTGTTTTTTATCCCATGCGGCAGTTTTGTTATATGATCAGATAGCCGCTTAGTCTGCTTCATGGGAATATTCCGGGGAGGTTTTATTTATGGCTGATACGAATACCAAAACATATCATGAGCAGCTTTATATTGATGACACCTTGCGTTTACGCGAAATATTAAAAACGCTGCCTCCATTTGCAAAGGATTATTTTCGGGCTGTGGAACCACAGACATCCACTCGGACCCGGATTTCTTATGCCTATGATATCCGGGTATTTTTCCATTTTTTAATGGAGAATAATCCGGTCTACAAAAATTATACCGTGGACCAGTTTACTGTACAGGATCTGGAACGCATTGAACCGGTTGATATTGAGGAATATCAGGAATATCTTAAGGTCTACAAAAATCCGGAGGAAAAACAGATCACCAATGCAGAAAAAGGGTTGTCCCGCAAAATGTCCGCATTGAGGAGTTTTTACGGATATTTCTTCAAACGCCAGGTCATTTCCCGAAATCCTTCTCTGCTCGTGGATATGCCGAAACTCCATGATAAGGCGATCATCCGCCTGGATACGGACGAGGTGGCCATGCTCCTGGATTATATCGAGCATGGAGGCAGCGAGTTCACTGGCCAGCGCAGACGATATTATGAAAAGACGAAAAACCGGGATTTTGCGATCATCATTCTGCTGCTCGGCACCGGAATCCGTGTCTCGGAATGTGTGGGACTGGATATCCAGGATGTGGATTTTAAGAATAACGGCATCAAGGTAGTACGAAAAGGCGGCAATGAGATGGTTGTATATTTTGGCGAGGAAGTAGAACAGGCGCTGAAAATGTATCTGTATACGACCCGAAAGGCCGCTACGCCCCTGCCAGGCCATGAAAATGCCTTGTTCCTGTCTACGCAGCGCCGCAGAATCGGCGTACAGGCCGTGGAAAACATGGTCAAAAAGTACGCCCGGGAGGTCACCCCGAATAAAAAAATCACGCCCCATAAGCTGCGCAGTACCTATGGTACAACACTGTACAAGGAAACAGGGGATATTTATCTTGTGGCAGATGTGCTCGGCCACAAGGACGTCAATACTACCAAAAAACACTATGCCGCAATCGATGAAAACCGCCGCCGTCAGGCCGCAGGCGCCGTAAAACTCCGGGAACCTTGAATACATGGCAGATTCTCACGATACTGTACGGCAAATTGGAGCATCCGCGCAGTATAGTGCCGATAGACGTGACTATAGACAGATATCAGAGAATCTGATTTACGAAAGGATGATGAACTTAAAATGCAGCTGCAGCGTTTACTAAGCATTACCAGAAAGGCCGTTGACGAGTATACAATGATCCAGGAAGGAGACCATATTGCGGTCGGGATTTCCGGCGGCAAGGACAGCCTTACCCTGCTTTATGCCCTTCATGGACTAAAGCGGTTTTATCCAAAACATTTTGAACTGAGCGCCGTGACCGTGAATCTCGGATTCCCGGATTTTGATCTGGAGCCTGTCCGGAAATTATGCGGCAGTATGCAGGTACCATACCGGGTCGTAGATTCAGATATCTACCATATCCTGTTTGATGTGCGCAGAGAATCCAATCCCTGCTCCCTGTGCGCGAAAATGCGCAAGGGCGCTCTGAATCAGGCTGTGAAGGAAATGGGCTGCAATAAGGTTGCTTACGGCCACCATATGGACGATATTATCGAAACCATGCTCCTGTCCCTGATCTTTGAGGGCAGGTTTCATTCCTTTTCCCCGCGGACCTATCTGGACCGGATGGACCTGACCGTCATACGTCCCCTGATGTTTCTGAATGAGGCGGATGTGATCGGTTTTCAGCATAAATATGAGCTCCCTGTCCTGAAGAAGAATTGTCCGGTAGACGGATATACCAAGCGTCAGTATGCAAAGGAACTGGTCCGGCAGCTCAATCAGGAGCATCCGGGCGCAAAAGAGCGCATGTTCCATGCCATCCTGAACGGAAATATCCAGGGATGGCCGGAACGGATTCCTCATATAAGATAAAAACAAGGAAAAAAGGATCTGGCAGATATCAGGAATTTCTGCCGGATCCCTTTTTCTTTAATGTTAATTGTTATACTGCTCTTCTATTGCTTTTATATCTATCCTCTATCATTAAATTCTCTTCTGATCCAAAGAGATACTTTCTTTCCTTGCAATATATTCTTCAATAATATGGGCTGTGCCCTCAATTCCGAGCTGTGAGCTGTTCAGGCATAATTCATAGCTTACAGCGTCCGACCAGCGTTTATTTGTATAATAGTTATAATAGCTTGCGCGCTTTTTATCTGTTTTAACAATCTTATCTTTCGCTTTATTGTCCGGCAGATCGTAAATCCGTGCGATCCGGCGGATCCGTGCATCCATATCTGCATGTATGAAAACACTGACAACATTATTATAGGACTCCAGTACATAATCAGCACATCTTCCGACCAGGATACATGGCCCCTCATCTGCAATCTTCTTGATCGCATCAAACTGCGCCAGAAATACCTTGTGGTTGATGGGCATATCGGTATATGTATTCCCCGTATAGCCCATGGAATAAGTGTCCATAACAAGAGAATACAAAAAGCTGTTGGTGGGTTTCTCATCGTGGTTTTCGAAGATTTCTTCACAGATTCCGCTCTCTTTTGCAGCTCTTGCGAGCATCTCTTTATCATAAAGCTTGATTCCAAGATCATCCGCAATCTTGTAGCCAATCTCTCTTCCGGCACTTCCATATTGTCTGCCGATTGTTATTATTGTGTTAGTTTTCATAAGCAATCACTCTCCCTTACAGCTAAAATACTGTCTTTTCTTTTTATTATATCGAATATAAATATATTTTACAAGAATTCTTCTTATATTTTCGTTTAATTTAACAATCTCCTGTTTGCCCAACGGATCTCATTTTTCTCAAAAGCTCTTCAAAATACTCTGGAAGCGGCGCATCAAATTCCAGATACACCCCGGAAACCGGATGGACAAATCCTAATATTTTGGCATGCAGGGTCTGTCCGGTAAGCGGAAACGGGCACTTTGCCGTTCCATATACCGTATCCCCCAGAATCGGATGTCCGATTTCGGACAGATGCACCCGGATCTGGTGAGTGCGTCCGGTTTCGAGCTGGCATTCAATGTACGTATATCCCTTCGAATTTCCGCCCTTAGAGCCGCCGAAAGCACATCTTAAAAACATAGGCAGGCTATCGTTATAAAAGCGCTCCAGCACCCTGTAATGAGTCACAGCAGGCTTTCCGTTTTTACCCCTGGTACTCATTTTCTTTCGATCTGTCGGATGGCGCCCGATGGGAGCGTTCACCGTTCCCTTCTCCCCTTCTATGATCCCCAGCACAACAGCCCGGTACCTACGCGTAATAGAATGTTCCTTTAACTGCTCCGCAAGTGACTGGTGTGCGCGGTCACTTTTGCAGACCACAAGGGAGCCTGTGGTATCCCGGTCAATCCGGTGGACGATTCCCGGGCGGGTAACACCGTTGATTCCGGACAATTTCCCCCGGCAATGGTACATGACCGCATTGACCAGCGTACCGCTGTAGTGCCCGGGCGCCGGATGTACCACCATCCCCTTCGGTTTATTCACAACCAGGAGTTCCTCATCTTCATACAAAATATCGAGCGGAATATTTTCCGGAGAGATATCCGGAAGCTCCGGATCAGGAAACAAAACCTGCACAGTATCTCCGGGATTCACTTTATGATTGGGTTTCACTGCTTTTTTATTGACAAGGACCGCTCCTTCTTTGACCAGCTTCTGCAGATAGGAACGCGAAAAGTCCGGAAGCATGGAAGACAATAACTTGTCAATTCGCTCCGGACCGCCCTCTTCCATGATAAATTCAAACTCTGTCCCTTCTTCATTCAATACATTCATTCTCCTCACTGCACCTACGTAGTGCCTATTTCACCAAAATAACTTTATATCAATTCCTTACTTACTCTTAAAAAATGAAAGCCACTCCAATTCCTCCTCTTTATAAAAGAACAGGATCAGATAGGCAAACAAAATACAGGCGATCACCGCATAGCAGTCCGCCACATTAAATATAGGAAAATCAATCAAACTGAAATAGAAAAAATCTACCACATACTGATAGCGTATCCGGTCGATCAGATTGCCCACAGCTCCCGCACAGATCAGAACAGCACAGATCCGCATGGGGAGATTCCTGCGCCCGCCTGGAATCTTTCCATAGAAAAAAACGATCAGAAAAAATATAACAACCGCCGCACATACAAAAAAGATCTGCCGGTTCTGAAACAGTCCGAATGCTGCCCCGCGGTTTTCCAGATAACGCAGCTCAAATACCCCTGGAATCAGGACAATCTCCCTCTGCTGCTTTAAATGCACCACCGCCAGATGCTTTGTGATCTGATCCAGCAGCACTGCCACAGCACAGCAGAGGACTGCCGTCAGATAATCTCTTACTTTTCCAAATTGCCCGTCCATTTTCTATTCCCTCCCTGAACTAGTTACCGATCCGCGCTGACAATACACTGTCCATCCGCATATCCGCGTCTCTAAATATACTTATGGATCAAAACACAGACCCTGTTTTTCTTTGTAACGGAAAGCTGTTCCACGTATTGAAACTTTCCCATTCCTCTTACTGAGATAATATCCCGCTCCTTGATATGATACCCGTTGGAGGTCATGAGCCTCCCGTTTACAAATACCTTCCCGGCCTCGATCAGTCCCGTCAACTTACTTCTGGATGTAGAAAATGCAAGGGAAAGCAGTGCATCCAGCCGGATGGAGGAAACAGTCCCCCGGATCTCCTGCACGTTCTGAATATACTGAAAATCATCCCAATCCTCTTGCGACACGGAAACAGAAGTATGGCGTATCCTGAGCAATTCCTTTTTTAGAATATCCGTCAGCTTCGCCTCTATAAAAATCAAGGCAGCGGAACCATCGATCAGGATGTCCCCCATCTTTCCGCGTTCCAGTCCCAAATTCATGATTGCTCCCAGATAATCCCGGTGAGTCAGAGCGTCTGCGTATTTTTCATGCAGAGGCGCAATCCGCAGCACAGTCATCCTGTCCATGAAAAAGCATCTGTACCTGCCTGCACTATCGCCGTCATCTTTTTGGTCCGGACCGCACGGAATCCCAGCGTATCTGCCACGCAAAGAAAGAGCATCTTCAGGCAGAAAAGCCGCCATCTGACGCTCTGCAGAATCATACCCGCCAAAAAGAACATATCCCGTATATAAGGAATCCTTTGGCAATGCATGCAGAATACTTTGTTCATTCAGATTCAGAAAATCCGTATATGTAATAATCCCGCGTTGGAATGACTGATGAGATAACTCGGACAGCCGTTTTGCCAATAACTCTTCATCTTTCATCATCAATATCTGCCCCGCACAGTCGGCTGTTCCATAGAACCGCTCAGAAGATCCTGAAGGTCCCCTGTGATATCCACATTGGTAGGAGTCACAAGGAAAATATAATTCGAAATCTTCTGCAGATTCCCGCTGATCGCAAATGTTGCCCCTGAGATAAAGTCGATGATCCGCTGCGCGATCTCCAAATCCATCCCCTCCAGATTCAGGATTACAGTGCGTCCCGAAAGAAGGGTTTCTGTAATCTCACGGGAATCATCCACGGAAATCGGCTTGACTACACAGACTTCCATCCCTGCATTGTTCCCTCCGCCCCTCCGGGAAGCCGGCTGTCGCATAGGAGTCACGTTGCTGCTGGGCGCAGGTACCCTGCTGCTCTCCTGCTGCATATCAAAGTCATCATAGCTGTCTTTGCTGTTCGTCTTTTTATTGAAAAAGGAACGCCTGGGCCTATCGTCGTATTCATCCTCGTAAAAATCGTCATCATCATAGAAATCATCGTCATAGTCATCTTCATCATTTAATTTCATGATGTCAAGGAACTTGTCAAAAATACTCATCTTTACACTCCAATCAATCTTTTTACTGCCCTTACTTTCAGCCAGAAATCACCTATACTCACGGTCGATGAAATTTATCTAGTATAATCTCTGGCACCAAAGATCCCGGTCCCTACCCGAACCATAGTTGCTCCCTCTTCAATTGCAACCTCATAATCATTGGTCATCCCCATTGAAAGTATATTTACGTTAACATTATCAATGTTTTTGTGTGCGATGTCAACAGATAATTTATGTAAATTTTTAAAAATTGGCCTATTTTCTTCGGGATTTTCCACAAAAGGCGCGATTGTCATGAGTCCGCATACATGTATGTGAGAAAAATGCGCAAGCTTTTCGATGAACGGAATCGTCTCCTCCGCCCGGACGCCGAACTTGCTCTCCTCCTCCGCTATATTGACTTCTACAAGGATATCTACGGTCCGCTCTCTTTTAGCAGCTTCTTTTTCAATCGTCTGTGCAAGACGCAGTGAATCCACCGAATGGATGAGCTCCGCCTTCTCTATGATATACTTAACTTTGTTCGTCTGCAGATGGCCGATCATATGCCAGTGGATATCCCGGGGCAGTGCATCATATTTTTCTGTCAGCTCCTGAACTTTATTCTCACCAAACACGCGGACCCCCAGATCATAAGCCTTCTGCAGGACTTCTATGGGCTTTGTCTTGCTGACCGCGATCAGGGTCACTTCCTCCCGCTTCCGTTCTGCTCGCACGCAGGCAGCCTGTATCCTTTTCTCTACCTCATACAGCTGATCCCTTATCATAATTGAAACGCTCCTTTTTATTATAACGAATGATTTTCCTGATACCTTGTCAGAACTGCTTACTGGAATACCACCTCGGATGCCTCCACCATACTGCCGTCCAGTACAATATGGTCGTAGTTGGAGAGACTGTAGGAGGCCCCTTCTTCTACAATATAGTAATCCGCATTCTCGCATAAGACAGAAACACGCCTGAATACCGCATATCCCTGGTTGATATTATATACCCCTTCAAGCTTCTTCTTTTCCTTTAATAAAAATGTCTCTGAAGAATCGGGATTTACCAGGAATGTATTTTGTCCAAAATCTTCCGGATCAAGGTAAAAATCCCCTTCCTCCGTCATATAATAGATATCCGCGGACTGAAAGACCTCTTCCAGTTCTCCGCTTTCATCATTTTTTCTGCGTATCAGGATTCCCTGGGACGTCCCGCTTTTTCCAGAAGTCAGATACTCTGCCGGGACCACATAAAAGTCCTTTTCAACGACCGCGCTTTTCGGAATCTTCAGACCGCTTTCCTGTTCCGTGATCAATTCGATATTCAAAAAGCGGTCCCCCGCATAGCGAATCATAGAATTATCAAACAAAAGCTTCCCATAATAGCCGCCGTCAATCTCCAGAATTGAAAAATCAGCCCAGACAGTCTCGTTATCCTTATCAATCCTGGTTTTGATAAATGTAGTCTCAGCCAGTTCTTCTGCCATGGCTTTGTCAAGCTGTATATAGACATACCATTCTTCACTCGTGACCAGCTTGTACACGATATCTCCGGCCTGCACCTCCGCCTGATCCTCCAGGCGGACGGCGGAATAACTCGTCCTGTCAAAATCCTCCGGTTTTAAAGAATTTTCAGAAAGAGACTCATATCCGTCAATGGTACGGACAAGGATACCATCTGAGGTGCTCTTACCGACATGGATATTTTCACTGTTCTGAGAGATCAGATTGTCCAGCTGCATCATCTTCGACTGGCTTGACGCATCCCGCAAAATTCCGGTCAGTTCATTTTTTAGTGTATATACAGAGGAAAATTTCTGCGGATTAAAATTTTCATTAAAACTCTGAGTCTTCAAGGTCAGATTTTTCTGTACTTCATCTCCCGGAATAAACTCTTGCGTTTCTGCAGAAACTTCTGTATCAAGTCTTGCAGGTGAAACCGCGTAGACATTGCTCCCATTCTTTATCTTGCTGTTCTCGTTGCGAAAAAAACTGATATATCCTCCGGATTCTGCCGAAGCTGTCACTTCCTGCCTCAGAATCAGCCCGTTGTAGGAATTATCCTTTACAATACTTCCCCTGCGGACTTCATATGTTGAAATCCGTTTAGAAGTCGCATATGTAAATACTGTAACGATCAGATACAGCAAGATTAATGTAAAGATCAGTATGCCGATATTCATTTCCTGCTTAGATTTATATTGGCTGATCTTAGCGAGATCCTTCCTTCGGACTGCCAACTTCTACTCCTCCGATTTTCGATTTTTTATTATCGTTTTTATCTGATTTCTGTTTTTATACCTGTCGGACAAAAGTATATCACTTTTATATGTATATTTCCACTTTTAATTGACAATAATTAAATCATAGCCTAGAGAAAAGGAGGAAATATCATGAAGTGGTTCGACAATACTGCTCTGACTCTTGTCATCATTGGTGCGGCAAACTGGCTTCTGGTCGGTATCTTTCGTTTTGACTTGGTTGCCTTCCTTTTTGGAAATCTAAGCTGGTTTGCCAGAATTATTTATACAATCGTGGGACTGTGCGGACTGTATCTGATCAGTCTGTATGGAAGAATGGATACCATGTCTGACAGTACCTCTTCCTAACCCGTCCGCGTGGTGATGGACCGGGGTGTTCAGCCCCGGAATCACCGGCTGCATGCTAAAATCTTTGACATGTCACTGTATAGCAGTTCTTTATCATTTGCCCCCATTACAACAGAAATCAAAGGCTGTCCCGAGCTTCCTATATTGTATAATATGACACAGGAACCCGCCTGATCTGTAGTTCCCGTCTTTCCTCCGATCACATGGACTCCTTCCGGAGGCTGCGCGAGACCTGCAGAATAATAATTCGAGGCCGCCCATTCGTCTGTCCTGACGCTTCCGTCCACGCCGGTCAGCGTGGCCTGATAGGATGTCATGGAAATGATATCTATAAACCGCTGGTCCTGGATACAGGCGTTGAACATCAAATACAGATCATAAGCGGTGGTATAATGCTCATCCTCATGAAGTCCGTGCGGGTTCTGAAAATGTGTATGTGTTGCTCCCAGGCGCAGCGCCTCCTGGTTCATCATATCCACAAAACCTTCCTGGCTTCCTCCAATATACTCCGCGATCACCGCCGCATTGTCATTTCCGGAATGCAGGATCAGACCGCACAGAAGATCATACAATGTAAGCTGGTCTCCCACCTGGAGACCGCATAATGACGCCTCCGGATCCACAAATGACACTGCTGTCTCGCTGACCGTCACCATATCCTCCAGATTGCCGTGCTTTAAAGTAAGATACGCTGTCATCAGCTTCGTCGTGCTTGCAGGGTAAAGCTGATCATGAATCCGGTCTGCGTAGAGAACCTGTTTCTGGTTTACGTCAAATAAGCCCGCTGCATGAAGCGTCGGGTCTCCTTCTAATCCATTCAGCGCCACGTCTCCCGCAGCTACACACAGCTCCGGTGCAAAAAGCTCTCCCTGATACAGATTCTGGTTATAGTGCTTAGTCTCATATAAAGCCGCATACATCGTCTTTGCATCCGCAGTATTCAGATAATGCAGAAAACCGGCGGCTCCTAAGACGATCAGAGCGGCCATAAGTACCGCAGATAAAAGCAACCCTTTTATCGCCTGCTTCCTGCGCCTCCTCCTTTTCCTTCCGGAAGGCATCTCTCCGCGTTTCTTCTGTAGCCGTGCATCCGGTCCCTGTCCCCTTCGACTTCTCCCGTCTCTTCTGCCGGGCTCCTGCCGTTTTTTTCTTCTGTTCTCTTCTGGTCTCTGCCGGAAATCACGTTCATTCCTACTCATGCATATCCGCCTTTCATCTGTACAGTTCCCTCCAGTCCAGATCGCCTCTGTCAAGCGCAAGGATCAATGCCTCTGCCGTAGCGATATTAGTGGCCATCGGTATATTATATTCATCACACAGCCGCACGATATCATTTACATCCGGTTCATGCGATCTGGGACTCAAAGGATCCCGGAAAAAAATCATAAGATCCATATCATTTTGTTCAATCTGCGCCCCCAGCATCTGTTTTCCTCCCAGATGACCGGCTAAATATTTATGGATGTTAAGATTTGTCACACTTTCCACAAGAATCCCCGTTGTCTCTGTTGCATACAGATTGTGTTTGTTTAAAATCCCTCTGTAGGCAATACAAAAATTCTGCATTAATTTTTTCTTCGCGTCATGTGCAACCAGTCCAATATTCATGATATGCCCTCTCCTCTACTGATATTTGTTCGGCTGAAGCCCGACATTCAGCACAAATCCGATTCCCATATAAAAACATACGACCGAAGTCATGCCATAACTGATAAACGGCAGGGAAATCCCTGTATTCGGAAACAACATGGTAGCCACACTGATGTTGATGAAACTCTGTATGCCGATCAGTGCAGCAACTCCGGCGCAGATGATGCGCCCTGCTTCATCCTTTGCCTTCATTCCAATCAAAATACAATCTATCACTATTAATAATAACAAAATTATCACGACACAACAACCCACAAATCCCAATTCTTCTCCAATTATTGCAAAAATAAAGTCTGTCTGCGGTTCGGAAATAAATTTTCCATTCTTTACAGACGTAGTGGCGGAGTTGTTATATCCTTTTCCGGTCAGTTGTCCGGATCCGATCGCCATGATCGAATTGAGCTGCTGATAGGCTTCTTCGGATTCATACTTTTCCGGCTCCAGCCAGGCAAGGATCCGGTTCTGCTGATAATCGTGTATCAACGGCTGGTTCGGCTGTATTACGATGATAAACAGGACCGCTGCCAGCGGGACGAACACCGCAATTATATTTCGGATATATTTATAGCTTAGTCCTCCCATAAACATCAGCACACAGAACAACATTCCCAGACATATGGTATTGGACAGGTTGGGCTGCTTAAAGATCAGGGCAAGGGAAGGCAGCATCAGCGCCACCGAAATACAAATGAAACGGATCTTATTGATCGAGTGTTCATACTTGGTCAAAAATTTCGCATAGAAAAGGACCGTGATGATTTTTGTCAGATCGGAAGGCTGAAACTGGACAAAACCAAGGTTCAGCCATCGGGTGGCGCCATTGATGTTTTCTCCGAACAGGAGAACGGCGAACAGTAATATGATATTCGCCGCATACATGAGCCAGTAGAAGTTATTCAGCACCCACTCATAATCGATCAATGAGATGACGGCCATGGCAGCCAGGCCCATGATGACACCCATGGCCTGCTTTCCCTGCGAGGAAGCCTGCGCGCTGCCGACGATAAAGACTCCGATCACGGAGATTGCAAGCACCAGTACGACAAGGCTGAATTTATAATCTTTTAAATGATACCGATGTAGTATATTATGGATAAAAGTCTTCAATCTTTCTCTCCTGTATATTTGATATGTATATCCGAACGCGTAATCTTGAGATCAAAGTTTTCCCGCCTGATCTCGATATATTTTGATATGGTGTAGTATATGTCAGAGGACAGCTTTTCTGCCAAATCCGGCGTACATTTCAACCGATCTGCGCTGAGCAGGTCATGAAGCCGGTCTTTTGCAATCTGGACGGAAGGTACACTCATCATCTTCTGGCCCTCCTACTTTTTTCCCAGCATCCTTCGGATACGCGTAAAAAGTCCGTCCGGACGGCTGAAATCGGGAATCGGAATCTCTTCTCCCAGAAGCCGTCTGCAGATATGGTCATAAGCATGTCCTGATAAGCTGTCTGTTCCGATGATCGGCTCCCCCTGATTTGTTGCGATTACGATCTGTTCGTCATCCGGGATAACTCCAATCAAGGGAATTGCCAGAATTTCTGTCACATCTTCGACCGACATCATGTCTCCCTTCTGTACCATGTCAATCCGCAGCCGGTTGATGATCAGGGCATTTTTCTTGATCCCTTTTGTTTCCAGCAGACCGATGATCCTGTCTGCATCCCGGATCGCAGAAACTTCCGGAGTCGTTACAATGACTGCACGGTCCGCTCCTGCAATTGCGTTCTGAAATCCCTGTTCAATCCCTGCCGGACAGTCGAGCAGGATATAGTCAAATTCTGGTCTTAACTCAGAAACCAGCTTCTGCATCTGTTCAGGAGAAACCGAAGATTTATCTCTTGTCTGAGCTGATGGAAGCAGATAAAGCTCCGAAAAACGCTTGTCCCGGATCAAAGCCTGTTTGACGCGGCAGTTACCTTCAATCACGTCAACCAGATTATATACGATCTTGTTTTCCAATCCCATGACTACATCCAGATTCCGGAGACCAAGATCTGTATCAATGACAATCACTTTTCTTCCTGCTTGTGCCAGCCCGACACCTATATTCGCTGTTGTGGTCGTTTTACCGACTCCGCCTTTTCCTGATGTAATGACAATTACTTCTCCCATTCTTGCTATCCTCCTGCAATTTCTGATTCATGGCTGTCATTCAACTACTCTACAAGTGGATCGAGATAAATTCCGGCAGCATCAATTGCTGCAATTTTCGGACCGGGTATATCTGAATGATTCTGGCAGAACATCTTCTGCTTTGCTTCCATATCTCCAATCCGAAGTAACCTTGGCTGCATAGAAAGTGCCGCAATGTACGCTTCCATATTTCCCGCGGCACCGGCATGCGCACTCCCGCAAAGCGCACCGATCACAACGATATTCCCTTTTGCAATAACAGATGCACCTGGTTCCACATTTCCCAGTATAACAATGCTGGTATCTGACTCTATCACCTGTCTTTTTCCTAATGTTCCTCTATAGAACTGCCCGTCTCTTACAGGAATATCAGACAACGTTTTTTCTACAATACGCCTGTATGTCAGTTCATGTTCACGATCCTGGTCAATGACACATACAATATCCATGTTTGTGATTTCTGAAATCAGACTCAGGACAGCCCGTTCTTCTGTATAGTTCAGTCTGCGCCCCAGAAAGGAAACTGCAACCTGAGCCCCCTGGAAAAATCTGGCGGAATTGCGGAATTTATTCCGGATATGTTCCATAAGAACATCAAAAGGCACCTCTGGATCCAGATAGATTTCCATGCCATACTTACAGCTCTTAATTGTAACAAGACTGTCCATATTTTCTCACTTCCTAGCTTTAATCAGAAATCGATGCTCCCAGTTTTGCGGCCTGACCGGTAATCAGTTCATCTTCTTCTGCAAGTTCAAAATTCGCCATGACGATATCTCTTCCTATCTCTGCCGCGTATGCAGATGTATATCCATTGGCAATACGTACCGCAATAGCTATTTCCGGAGACTCAGCCGGTGCAAATCCGACAAAGACTGCATGGTCCGGATGTATCGCACTCTGCTGTGCTGTTCCGGTCTTCCCTGCCATTTGGATTCCCATTCCAGAAAAACTTGCAGTGCTGTTAATCATGGCGACCATTCCGTCATGAATCAGTTCCCAGGTTTTTGGAGATACATTATCCATTTCGCTCACCACCACCGGTTCGTAATTCTTGATGATCTTTCCGTTCGCATCTGTTGTCCTGTCTAGAAGCGTCAACTTGTACACCGTCCCTTTGTTTGCTACCGTGGATACATATCGGTTCAGCTGACTGACTGTATAATTGTTGGTTCCCTGTCCAATGGCGGAGAGTACGGAATCCGTATCAGAAATATTCGGTTCTGTTTCCGGAATCTCGAGTCCGGAGGTTTCTCCCAGTCCGAATCCTTCTGTATACTTTCGCAGAACTTCGATCCCGCGGTTGCTGTCATAGTCTCCTTCCCGGTCCAGTCCAAACTGGAATCCTACCGTATAATAAAATACGTTGCAGGAATGATTCAGAGCATCCACTACATTCAGTCCTCCGTGTCCATACGGCCATGACCAGCAGCGCGGATTCGGAGTAACCCCTTCAAATGCGCCTCCGCAGGAGATATAGGTATCTCCTTTGATGGTTTTTTCTGTCAGGGCAGCTACCGAGGACACCATTTTGTAGGTGGAGCCCGGAGCCGTAGTCTCCTGTGTCGCGTTGTTGTAAAACGGACGTGAGAGCCCGGTAACAAGCCGGTTATAATAATCAGAATCCATCGTATTTGCTAAGCGGTTATTATCATATCCCGGATAGGATACGCAGGCAAGGACTTCACCTGTATTTGGGTCGCTTACCACTGCAGAACCGGTACACGGTTCCAGAGCAAGCTGCCCGGGAGTGATCGCAAGTGTCTGAATCTGCGTATGCAGCCAGCCGAAAGAATCCATGCCTCCGGTACGCAGGCCTTGATATGCTCCCTCATCCAGGGGCAGTACCCCTTGTTCATACACAATGGCACAGATCTGTGCTCCTGTGATACTACCTGATTTTATAAGATATTTGTAGAGAAGTTTGTCGAAATTCATATCCGAACTCAAATAATCTTGCAGATACTTCAGGATTGCCTGATAAACTTCTGCCGCATCGGAATATTCGGACGAAATATACTCATTCAGCCGTGAAGTATCGATCCAGTTTTTGGAAATCGCATAGTTCAGATATTGATTCATACTGATGCTTTCATCCTTCGACCACGCCTGATAAGTGGGGTCTGCCGCGTCAACTGCTTCTGAGAGCAGGATGCCGCTCTGCAGGATGCTCTCCATATAATCCATATATCCCTGCATCTCAGCGGACAGATTCTGATATGGAGTCGTTCCGTTGAGTTCCGCCATAATTTCGTTCATAACTGTGGTCTTTCTCGCCTCATATACGGCATAGACCTCTTTTTCCGCCGCGCCGGCATCTTCCTTTCCAAAATGCTGCTCGTCAATGATCTGATTTGCAATAAAGGCAAAATAGGCATCGTCTGCCGGAATGATGATATCTTTCGTATCCTCTTCCAGACTGGGATCATAATTCATCATCGTACTCAGCTTGGAGAGGACTACTCCTGCAATCTTCTCTTCAATGATCTGATAGGTCTGCTCCTGCAGCTTCTTATCGATCGTAAGATATACATCATTCCCGGCTCCCGGTTCCACAAAGTTGACTTCCTCCGTCACCTTGCCGACACTGTCCACATAGAATACACGGCTTCCTCTGTCCCCCTGAAGGACATTGTCCATGACCTGTTCGATTCCGGACTTGCCGACGATATCCGATAAAGCATACCGTTCCTTCTGATCCTCATCCAGAGCATCATATTCTTCCTGTGAGATCTTGCCGGTGTACCCGATCAGGGAGGCAAAATATTGGCTGTCCGTATATCTGCGCAGATACTCTGCTTCAATACCCACGCCTTCCATCCTGTCCAGATTTTCCATGATAGCAAACCGTGTCTCATCGCTCACATCGGAGGCAAGCACAGTAGGAATATATTTTTGGTAGCTGTTCAGGTTGATGGCATATCGTAGATTGATCATTTTCAGGATATACTGCCTGTCCAGCTTTTTTTCATCCAGGTCATAGCCATAGAGCTCATGGCTGCAAAGATAATGGATCAAGTCCTCCGCCGTTGCATTTTTCTGTTCCTTGGACAGTTCATCAATGGTCCTTAAGCCGTAAACATCGGCTACAAAACGGAGCCGGAGTGTCTCATTGGTCTGTGAAAACTGATAGTTGCCTGCAGGATCCAGCACGATCCCAAAGCTGTGGATCACACTGTCTCCATGAGCTTCTACAATCCGGATCACCTCGTCCATGATACGGTTGAGAGTCTCGTTCCGGTCCTCCGTCCCTGAGAGGTCGTCCTCAAAAGTTACAGAATAGGCCAGTTCATTGTACGCCAGCAGTTCTCCGTTTCTGTCATAGATACTGCCGCGGGTGCCCTGCAGATCCCGCTCCTTTCGAATCTGGAGCTTATAGTTATCCATATAATATTCGCCCTTTACGATCTGCAGCCTAAACAGCCTGTTGATCAGGACCGCATACAGACAACAGAATATCAGAATCAGGACCAAAAGCCTGGATTCTGAAATCTGTATCATGGTCTTTTTAATCCTCTTAGAAATTCTCCTAAACAAATTTGCCTGCACTCCTTTTTTCTTCTGCCTCTAACCTGCGGTTTATAAAAAGTATGAGGGGATACAGCCCCAATGTCACTACTATAGTATATATGAGCTCCGGTATGATAATATGCCTCAGATAATGTAAAAAATCAAATTCGCTCCGAAGCATGAACATCAGCAGATAGACGATCAGCCCGTAGATAAACTCCGTTGCTCCCACCATAGCCAATGGCAGCTTGACATCGTCATCATAATACATCTGTTCAAACAGTCCGTTTACATAACCTGCAAGCAGGTAGATCAGGGCATAAAACCCAAGAATATTTCCAAACTGGATGTCGGTCAGAAGCCCTGAAAAAAAACCTACCAGCATCCCGTCTCTGGGTCCGCGCATGAATCCATAGGAAGCAGTCAGGATGATCAGGATATTCGGCTTTATGGATGCAAGCGCCAGGTTGGGAAACAGCGTGCATTGCAGCATATAGCAGATGCATACTGTCAGTGCCGTCACAATAACACGTTTGATCTTTATCCCTTTCATTTACCTGCTCCTTTCACAATTAAATAGTGCTGCAAAATCACTGTCCTTCTGTTCCTCCGGCTTCGCCTCCTGCCGGCATATCCTCCTGAGCGCCTTCTCCTGTCGACTCGCCCTGGGCTGTCCCTTCTTCCGGAGGTGCTCCCTCTCCTGTTCCGTTTTCCGCAGGCTGACCTTCCGGCGGTTCATTTCCAGAAGGCTGTCCTTCTTCTGCTCCATTCCCGTCCTCTCCCCCTGCCTCGGTTTCGGCCGGTTGTGCTGCTCCTGCATCCTCCTGAGTGATATCCGTTCCGGTCAGTTCCGCCTTGGTCTTCGTAATGACGAGCACTTCCTGAAGCTTTTTAAAATTTACCACAGGGGTAAGATAGCCTGACCTGGTCATGTTATTAGAATCCACCTGCACCTCGCTGACATAACCGATCAGGATTCCCTGCAAAAATTTATCACTGATATGGGAGGTGACGATCTGCTCTCCCACCTCTACTTTATTGTCATTATTCTCCATCTGCTCAAAGCGCATCTTCCCATCATTAATCAGGGACAGATCCCCGCGCACAATACAGGTGTCCGAGGTGGACAATACCATGCCTCCCATATTGCTGGAATCATCGATGATGGAACGCACTGTCGCCCAGGTAGGCCCTACCTCAGTCACAATGCCTACCAGCCCGCTTCCCGCAATCACATTCATATCCACCCGGATCCCGTTCAGGCTTCCTTTGTCGATCGTAAAGCTACTGAACCAGTTCCCGGGATCCTTGCTGATCACACGGGCGCCGACCTTTTCATATTCTGCGTAGTTCTGGTCTAATTTGTATAATTCCCTGAGCCGTTCCAACTCATATTTTTCTTCCTGAAGGTTGTTGTTCTGCATGATCAGTTCATCGATCTGTGCCTGCAGGCTCTTATTCAGCTTGCGCGCTTCCTCCAGTGTCCCGAAGTTCTCGCTGAAATCGATGAGCAGGCTTCCTACCTTGTTGAACCCCTGCTGCATCGGAATGACCGTAAGATTGGCGAGCACCTTAAACGGGCCGGCTGTCTTTTCGTAAAATACGGACAGCAGCATCAGAAGGATGCACACCATGGTCAATCCGGCAAGCAGATATTTATTTGTATTGGTCGTCTGATTTTTTTTCTTCATAATGAATGATCGTTCCCCCTGCAATCTGTCTTAAAGCTTTCTTAACCATTTGTACTCCCCATCCAGCAGGGAATAGGTCAATTCCTTATATACCCGCTTATCCTGGATGATCTTCTTCAGCCCTTCCACCACGCAGAGCTCCGGACGGGAAACCGTTCGGACCGCAAGACCTGTGCTTTCCTCCAGATATGTAGAAAGCTCCTTTAAATTGGCCAGCCCGCCGGTGAGGCAGATCCCATTCTTCTTAAGCCCGCTGTGTACAATGGGAGGCGTCCGGTCGAACATGGCCCGGATCTCTGACACACATTCCTTCAGCGGCTCCCGCATGGCCGCCCTCACCATGCCCACCGGGATATCCCTGTATTCCGGTACCCTGGTACGCAGATTCCTTCCGGATACGTTGATCGTGGTACAGGTGGCATCCTCAAAAATCCCGAAATCCTGGCGCAACATCTCCGCCGTGCGCCTTCCGATCAGAAATTCCATGTGATGCCGTACCTGATTCTGGATTGCCTGGTCCAAATGCTCTCCACCCAGCTTCAGCAGCCGGTTCATAACCATACCGCCGCGGGACAGAACGGAAATCTCGGTGGAGCCCCCGCCCATATTTACTATAAAGATACCCTCTGTACGGTTCACATTCACCCCAAAGCCGATGGCGTCTACGACAGCCCGCTCTGCAATCCTGACGGTCTTGGCCCTTGCTGCGGAATGATAGACCAGGTCATAGAATGCCCGCTTTTCGACCTCCGTGACATCTGTCGGCACTGCTACAAGATACTCTGAACCTCCGTAAAAGGGCCGCTCCCTTTTTAAGAGTTCCCGGAGGAGACACTGCATATCGTCGAACTGCGCGATCGCGCCGCCCTGCATGGGAAACAGCACCTCGATATTCTCCGGCGCCTTCTCAAACATGTCCCATGCCTCATCTCCTGCAGCGTAGAGAAATTCTTTATCTTTTTTTGCAATGATATTTCTTTCTTTCCAGATAAAATCTCTTTTTTTATCGAAAACCTTTATTTCATAGGTCCCCAAATCCAGCCCATAAATATTCCGGAACATCTGTTACCCTTCCTTTTTCCGGAGCATGCACGATATCATTAATTAAGGATTCCCTGCTCCCTCATGCTGCTGTAGCAGTTATCGCCAATGATGATATGGTCCACAAGTTCCACGCCAATCATCATGCCGGCCTCATACACCCTCCTGGTGACAATAACGTCCTCCTTGCTGGGCGTGGGATCACCGCTGGGATGGTTATGGAGCAGGATGATCGCGACAGCATCCTTCTGCAGAGCTTCTACAAACAATTCCCTCGGGGAAATGACCGACGCATTGACAGTTCCTCTGGAAATATCCGTCTCCCCGATCAGCCGCGACTTCGTGTTCAGAAGCAGCAGCTTCATGGTTTCCTGCTTCTGATGCCGCAGATCCTCCATGTAATAGCGCGCAACGGTCTCCGGAATACTGAAATTCAGTTCTGTTCCCGCGTTCGCTTTGGAAAGACGTTTCGCAAGTTCACAGAGACAGAGAATCTGGGTAGCCTTCACCTTACCGATCCCCCTGATCCGGGTCAGCTGTTCATAAGACCAGCGATGGATGCTCAAAAGCCCGCCCTGGAAATGGTCCGAGTACAGGATCCGCTTCGCAAGCTCCACGATGTTTTCCCCCGGTGTTCCTGTCCGCAGAAGGATCGCCAGCAGTTCACTGTCCGTCAGATTCTCCGGCCCAAAGCGCTCACACTTCTCGTAAGGACGTTCTTCCATATTCAGTTCTTTCATTCTTTTCATATGTTTTTACCTGCTATGAAGATGGCATAGCACATAACAGGTATTTTACCATAATTTAAAAAATGTGTACAGGTTTGGAAAACTGAAATTTTTGTGAATATAAACGGGGTTACAGTTCACGGCCTAACCGGCCGTGAACTGTAACTAAACGGGTGCCTTAGATAACCTGACGTTCCGCAATTCACACCCATGTCATAAACCGCTCAATGACTGCCTCTCCCACCTTCACTCCATCCATCGCCGCCGACATGATCCCACCTGCATACCCGGCGCCTTCGCCGCAGGGATAGATCCCTCCGATCTCACATTCCATCGTTTCTCTCCGGACCATCCGTACCGGCGAGGAGGTGCGGCTCTCCACTCCGGACAGTACCGCGTCCTCCCTTGCAAATCCGGGAATCCTCCGGTCCATGGCACAGATACCCATCTGCAGGGAGTCTGCCAGCTCTTCCGGGAAAATCTCCCGCACATTTGCCAGCCGGTAATCTCCTTTGATCTGGGGTAAGATGTCCCCAAGCGCCGTCGTCCGCACATTCCTGCAGAAATCCCCGTAACACTGCACCGGAATCCTGCCCTGCCCCTCCTGGTACGCGAGGGCCTCCAGGCGGCGCTGAAATTCTACCCCGGCGAGGGGATGTTCATTCCCAAAATCTTTGGGAGATACGGTCACGATCACTGCACTGTTGGCATTGCTTCCTGCCCGGCCGTGGTAACTCATGCCGTTAACGGCAATCCGTCCCTCCTCGGAAGAGGCGTTGACCACATACCCTCCCGGACACATGCAGAACGTATACACCCCCCGCCCGTTGTCCAGATTTTCCGACAGCTTATAGGACGCAGCCGGAAGTTTCCCGGCCCAGGCGCTCCCATACTGGGCTTTCTGGATCATCTGCTGGTGGTGCTCAATGCGCACTCCTACTGCAAAGGCCTTGGCATGCATAGGAATGCCGCTGTTTAAAAGCATACCAAAGGTATCCCTGGCGCTGTGCCCGATGGCGATCACCAAGATTTCTGCCGGAATCTGCTCCTTTTCATTCACCGTGATCTCACGAAGCTGCCGGCCGGCTGCAGTCTCCTCACAGTTCAGGCCGGTGAGACGGCTGTGAAACCGGATTTCTCCACCCAGCTGCCGGATCTCCTCCCGCAGGTTTTTGATCACCCGGGAAAGGATGTCCGTACCGATATGGGGCTTCTGCTCATAGAGGATCTGCTCCGGTGCGCCGAAGCGGACAAAGGTTTCCAGCACCAGACGGTTCCGCCCACAGGCATCTTTTACCAAAGTATTTAGCTTTCCATCGGAAAAGGTGCCCGCGCCGCCCTCCCCGAACTGGACATTGGATTCCGGATTCAGAGGTCCGCCTTTCCAGAACGTCTCCACGTCCCGGATCCGCTCCTCCACCGGAGCGCCCCTCTCCAGCAACAGAGGCTGATATCCTTCCCGTGCCAGAAGCCAGGCACAGAACAAACCTGCTGGGCCGGCGCCGGCCACCACCGGCCTGTGGGAAAGCTTTCTGATCCCATGAGCCGGCGCCCGGTAAAGGACCTCTTCCAGCTTTTCAATCTGTCCCGGCTTCTGCTTCTTTTGGCCTGCCCGCCTCAGAACCGCTTCTTCCTGCCGAATCTTCACATCTACCGTATAGGTATAGTAAATGTCCGGTTTTTTTCTGGCATCAATGGATTGTTTGAAGATCTGATATTCCAAAGGTTCTGTTTTTTTCAGATTGAGAAGCCTTCGGATCTTGTCCTCCAGCTCCTTTTCACTGTGTCCCGGCTGAAGCCGTATCTGACTAAGCCTTAACATGGGCCGCCTCCTTTCCTGCCACATGGCCGCTGGACCATGCCCACTGCAGGTTGTACCCGCCACAGAGTCCGTCCACGTCCAGCACTTCGCCTGCAAAATAAAGCCCCGGAATCAAACGGGATTCCAGTGTGTCAGGATCCACGTCCCGGGTATCTACACCTCCCCGGCAGACCTGCGCCTGGGCAAGGGGATTGGCGGAAGTGACGTTGGTTTCAAACTGCCGGATCAGCCGCACCAGCGCTTCAATCTGCCGGTCCTTCAAGGTCCCAGCAGCTTGGCTGCGGGGAAGTCCGCCAAGGCGGATCCACAGATCCCACAGCTTTTTGGGAAACAGCCCTACAAGGAACTCATCCACCGTTTTTTCCGGACGTATTCTGATCCGGTCCTTCAAAAAGTCATGGAAAGATTCCCGCTCCATATCCGGCATAAAATCCAGCACAGCCTTCACGGACTGCCTGCGGTATAATGCCTGGGCCGCCGCACCGCTCACCTGAAAGACCGGGATTCCGGAGATTCCATAATTGGTCAGCTGGATTTCTCCCCGGTCCCTGGCAATACAGACCTGGTCTGCCAGGATCATGACCTCGCCTGTCACCCGCACCCCGGAGATGCTTTTGTAAAAATCCTCCCGGCAACGAAGCTGAACCAGCGCAGGGACCACAGGAACGATCCGGTGCCCAAGCTGCCTGGCAAGCGTATAACCGGCATCTCCGCTTCCGGCTGCGGCTGAGGCCGGAGAACCGGCGGCCAGAATCACGCGATGCGCACGGATCTCTCCTGACGTGGTTTTCAGGCGGAAACCGGATTTGTCCGGCCGGATTTTTGTACATCTGCAATCCGTCCGGATTTCCACATGAAGGCGCCTGCATTCCATCCGAAGCACATCCAGGACCGAGGATGCCTGATCGGAATTGGGATACAGATAGCCTTCCCGGCTTTTAGGAAAAATACCAAGATCCTTGAAGAAGCTTATGGTTTCTCCGGCATCAAACTGCCGGATGATCCCCCATGGGAAAGCCGGATTCTCTGAATGATAGCAGGAAGGCTCCTGGTGCAGGTTGGTATAGTTGCACCTTCCGTTACCTGTGGATAAAATCTTTTTTCCCACCCGGTCATTCTGCTCGAGCAGAGTCACCCCTGCCCCTGCAGATGCCGCAGTGATCGCCGCCGTCAGGCCGGAAGCCCCGCCTCCTATGATCGTTACATTTCCCATTACCGCCCTCCTTCTTCCTGTTCTATATAGCTTCAATCTGGCGCCTGGAAACAAGTCCGGCATTCCCAAGATGCTGCAGTGACTGGAGGATCCCAAGCTTTGCGCTGGGCCAGGTAAGCCCACCCTGGAAATACACGGCATAGGGAGGCTTGATGGGTCCGTCCGCGCTCAGTTCAATAGAGGAGCCCTGTACAAATGCTCCTGCCGCCATGATCACATCGCTGTCATATCCCGGCATGGCCCAGGGAACCGGGGTAACATAGCTGTCCACCGGAGCCGCCGCCTGTACGCCCTGGCAGAACGCGATAACTCCCTCCGGGGTTCCAAGCGTCACAGCCTGGATGATATCATGCCTGGATTCCAGGCTGTTTGGAATGACCGAAAAGCCCAGCCGCTCATAGATATTAGCCGCAAATACAGCTCCTTTTAAGGCGCTGCCGACCACCACCGGAGCCAGGAAAAAGCCCTGGTAGAAGGACTGCATCACGCCCAGGGAAGCTCCCACCTCCCGGCCCAGTCCCGGGGATGTAAGACGGCACCCACAGTTTTCAATCAAATCTTCCCTGCCTGCCACATAACCGCCGATGGGCGCCAGTCCGCCCCCCGGATTCTTGATCAGAGATCCTACCACCATGTCCGCTCCCACGTCGCTGGGCTCTATGCGCTCCACAAATTCGCCGTAGCAGTTATCCACCATACAAATGATATCTGGCCGGATTCCTTTGATGAAGGCGATCAGCTCTCCAATCTTTTCCACGGAATAGCTGGGCCGGGTCTGGTACCCCTTGGAACGCTGGATCGTGACCAGCCGGGTCTTTTCATTCAGACTCCGTTCAATGGCCGGATAATCGAAATATCCGTCTTCTTTTAATTCCACTTGCCGGTAAGTGACCCCGTATTCCGACAGAGAACCTCTGGAAGGCCGAATCCCGATCACCTCCTCCAGCGTATCATAAGGCTTTCCCACGGGGGACAGCAGTTCGTCTCCCGGACGCAGGTTCGCAGAGAGGGCCAGCGCCAGGGCGTGTGTCCCGCAGGTGATCTGAGGACGGACCAGAGCCGCCTCCGTGTGAAAGGTATCCGCATAGATGCGTTCCAGGGTATCCCTTCCGTTGTCATTGTATCCATATCCGGTGGAATACTGGAAGCACTCCGCGCTGACCCGGTTCTTCTGCATGGCCCTGAGTACCTTTAACTGATTGTGTTCCGCCGTTTTATCAAATTCCAGAAAACGGGGCATCAGTTCCTGTTCCAGGCGTTCCCCGGCAGCAAATACCTCCTCTGAGATTCCGAGACTTTTGTATATCTTTAACTGTTCCATTTGATCTGTTTCTCCTTTTTACTGCTCTCTTCCTTTTATATCAACTGACGTTTTTTCAGTTCTTCAAGCATCTGTTTTAATAATACATCCTCACCACAGCCCGTTTTGCCCTTGTCAAGCCAGATCACATCCCGTTCCCGCTTGAACCAGGTGATCTGCCGCTTCGCAAAATGCCGTGTATCCCGTTTGATGATAGCGACGGCCTCCTCCAAGGTGCAGTTCCCTTCCAGATAATCCAGCATTTCCTTATATCCGAGCCCCTGCATGGAGACCATATCCCTTGTAAAGCCGCGGTTCTTTAACCGGGCCACCTCATCTTCCAGCCCTTCCTCCATCATCTCGTCCACCCGTCGGTCGATCCATTCATACAGGCGTTTCCGTTCATCATTCAATACAAAATAGGCAAAATTGTAGGGAGATTCCTTTTCCCGCTGCGCCTGATTGTGTTCCGAGATTTTTTCCCCGGTCTGATGGAAATATTCCAGCGCACGGATGGTCCGCTTCACATTGTGGGCGTGGATCTCTTCTGCAGACCGGGCGTCTACTTCCAGGAGCATCTGGTGGAGAAATTCCGGTCCCTTTTCCCGGGCCAGCGCTTCCAATTCTCTCCGGTATGCGCCGTCGCCTCCGTTTTCCGTAAAATCAATATCATATAAGACGGCCTGGATATAAAACCCGGTTCCCCCGGTCAGGATCGGAATTTTATGTCTCCCATAAATCTCGTCCATGGCCGCCTTTGCCATCTCCTGAAAACGGAACACATGGAACGCTTCATCCGGGTCCAGTACATCGATCAGATGGTGCCTGATCCCGTCCATTTCCTCCGGCCGGATCTTCGCGGAGCCGATGTCCATCTGGCGGTAGACCTGCATGGAATCCGCGGAAATGATCTCCCCGTCTACCGCTTTTGCCAGGGCGATGGACATTTTCGTCTTTCCGACTGCGGTAGGCCCTGTCAATATAATCAATGGCTGTTTCATTTTTTATCAGACCTTTCGTTTCTATTCACGGCCTTTCTCTGCTACACGATCCTCTTAAACTTTTTCTCCAGATCCCGCTTCGACATGGCGATGATCGTGGGGCGTCCGTGGGGACAGTGATAGGGATTGGATAATAACAGCAATTCCCCGATCAGCACGTCCATCTCCTGGGCAGACAGACGGCTGTTCCCCTTCACCGCGGCCTTGCAGGAAAGAGAGGCCACTTTTTCATCAATCAGCTCCGGCGTCATAGAAGTGTTCACACTGTCCGACAAGGAATCCAGCATTTCGAGAAGCAGTTCCTTTTTCGCGATTCCAAACAGATTGGCGGGAACTGCACGCACCGCATATTCCTTTCCTCCGAAGGGCTCAATCTCAAAGCCGATCTTCTGAAACCGTTCCATGTGCTCGTTCAGAAGCCGGGCCTCCTGCATGGAAAGGGTCAGGATCACCGGGGGGCTCAGATACTGTGAGGTATATTCCCGATTTTTCATCTCCCTTAATGTGCGTTCATACAGGACACGCTCGTGGGCGGCATGCTGGTCGATGATATACAGGTTGTCCTGAAACTGGACAAGCCAGTAAGTATCAAACACCTGCCCCACCAGCTTATACTCTGCCCGGACATCCCGCTTTAAAAGCTTTTCCTCAAACAGGTCCATCTGTTTTGCCCGGACAGCTTCCTCAGGTTTCTGCGGCTTTGCGGATACATGGTAATCCTGAGTTTCGCGGATGAACCCGGGCTTGATTTTCTGTCTGGATCCGATTTTCTGTTCATACCCGGAAACGGATGATTCTTTTGGATCGGCATCCGAAATCCTATCATCCCTGGAATCCAGTATGGATTCCTGACCGGATGCCGCGATTGGTTCCTGGCTGAAATCCGACAGCTGTTCTGCTGCGTCCGTTTCCGCAAAAGCTTTCTGTTTCTCATGATACTCCAGCACGCGTTCCTGCATTTTGCGGATGAAATAATCCTCGTTCTGGATTTCCTGCTCCTGTACCGTTTTCTTCGGCCGGAGCAGAAACGGGCTTTCAGCAGGCGTACTGTCTGGATAAGAATCCTTTTCGGGTTCCGGCACCTCCACCTGGGGAATCAGCTCCGGCTCCAGCAGTCTCCTGTGGATTCCTTCAAAGACTGTATTGTAGACCTCCTGCTGCTTTTGAAAGCGCAGTTCCATCTTCGTGGGATGGACATTGACGTCCACCTGCTCCGTATCGATCTCAAACGCCAGCACAGCAAAGGGGAATTTGTGCTGCATCATAAAGTCCTTGCAGGCATCTTCCAGTGCTTTGGAGATCATGGCGCTTTTCACATATCTCCCATTTACAAAAAAGGTCTCAAAATTCCGGTTTCCCCGGGTGATCACCGGCTTGCCGATATATCCCCGGATGCGGATGCCGTCTGACGGATAATCCACTTCCAGAAGGTTGGACGCCACATCCCGGCCATAAATATGGTAGATCACCTCATCCAGCTTCCCGCTCCCGGATGTTCTCAGCTTTTCCTGCCGGTTGTTCAGAAACCGGAAAGCCACCTCCGGATGGGAAAGCGCCAGACGCATCAGCAGGTCCTGCACATGCCCCGCCTCTGTTATGGCAGTTTTCAAAAACTTCCTGCGGGCAGGCACATTGTAAAACAGCTGCCGCACGGAAAACACAGTCCCATCTGCCGCTCCGGTCTCTTCCATGGAAATCTCCCGTCCGCCTTCAATCACATACCGGGCTCCGAAAGTCTCCTCCTTCGGCTTCGTCACCAATTCCACCTTGGTCACGGCCGCAATACTGGACAGTGCTTCTCCACGAAAGCCCAGAGACGAAATCTGGGACAGATCCTCCACACACCGAATCTTGCTCGTGGAATGACGCAGAAATGCATTCCGGATATCCTCTTTCAGAATGCCGCACCCATTGTCCGTGATCCGGATCAGGGTGACTCCTCCGTCTTCGATTTCCACTGTGACCGCATTTGCCCCGGCATCAATCGCATTTTCCACCAGCTCCTTGACGATGGAAGCCGGCCGCTCAATGACCTCTCCTGCGGCGATCTTATCAATTGTCATCTGATCCAGAACCTGAATCCGTGCCATAGCCTTCCTCCTTTACCTGCCGTGTATTTCCATCTGCTGTACACCCGGCTGCGGATTTCCTCTCTAGCGTAGTTCCTTACCACCGGTTCTTCAATTTATTCTGAAGCCGGTAAATGGTATTCAGTGCATCGATAGGCGTCAGATTGCCCACATCGATATTTTTCAGTTCTTCCAGCACATCATCGTCCTGGACGGTGTCAAAGAGAGAAAACTGTGCCAGATCCACCTCATCATATTTCCTGGATTTCGCCTTTTTCAGCGGCTTCTGGGGACACTTCGCGGCAATCTCGCTGACCCTGCCAGTGATATCTCCTTCTGCAAGCTCCTCCACGATCTCTTTGGCCCGATTGATGACCAGGTCCGGAACACCGGCCAGCTTGGCAACCTGGATCCCGTAGCTCTTATCCGCACCGCCCTTGACGATCTTGCGTAGGAACACGATGTCATCGCCCTTTTCCTTCACGGCGATGCAGTAATTATTGACATGCTCGATCTTTCCTTCCAGCTCTGTCAGCTCATGGTAATGGGTTGCGAACAGGGTCTTGGCGCCCAAAAGCTTGGAATCGCTGATATACTCCACCACCGCCCAGGCAATGGACAGCCCGTCAAAGGTGCTGGTCCCTCTTCCGATCTCATCCAGGATCAAGAGGCTCTTGGCCGTAGCATTGCGCAGGATGTTGGCCACCTCCGTCATCTCCACCATAAAGGTGCTCTGTCCGGACGCCAGATCGTCGGAAGCACCCACCCGTGTAAAGATCCGGTCCACCAGGCCGATATCCGCCTTCTCCGCCGGCACAAAGGAACCGATCTGGGCCATCAATACGATCAGCGCGGTCTGCCGCATATAGGTGGACTTTCCCGCCATATTGGGGCCGGTGATGATGGAAATACGCTCTTTCTTATCATTTAAAAAAGTATCATTACAAATAAAGGAGCCGTCCGGGATCATCTGCTCCACCACCGGATGACGTCCGTCCTTGATATCGATGACGCCCTTCCCATTGATCTGGGGCCGCACATAGTGGTTCCGCTCTGCCACCAGGGCAAGCGTAGAAAATACATCCAGCTCCGCCACCGCCTTGGCCGTCCTCTGGATCCGCTCCACCTCCCCAGCGATCGTATCCCGGACCGCGCAGTACAGCTCATACTCCAGGGCATACAGCTTGTCCTCCGCCCCCAGGATGGTATCCTCCAGTTCTTTCAGTTCCGGCGTGATATACCGCTCCGCATTGGCAAGGGTCTGCTTGCGCATAAAATAATCAGGCACCATGTTCTTGTATGAATTGGTCACCTCCAGATAATAGCCGAATACCTTGTTGTATTTAATCTTTAAGTTCTTGATCCCGGTCTTTTCACGTTCCTCCTCTTCCAGCTTGGCAAGCCATCCCTTGCCCTCGGACTTGGCCCGGCGCAGGGTATCCACCTCCTCGTTGTAGCCGTCCTGAATGATGTTCCCCTCCTTCATGGCAAGAGGCGGTTCCTCCGCAATAGCCGACTTCACCAGGGAACACAGGTCCTCTAAGGTGTCCAGGTTTTCTCGGACCTCACAGAGCAGGCCAGAGTGCATCTCTTCCAATATGTACCGGACATGTGGCAACATTTCCAGAGAACCGGAAAATGCGGTCAGATCCCGGGGATTGGCGGTACCGTAGGTGATCTTCGTGATCAGCCGTTCCAGATCATAGACCGGGGACAAGTATTCCCGAATCTCCTCCCGGCAGATGGCCGCATCCTTTAATTCGGCCACGGCATCTAGCCGCCGTTCGATCTCCTCCTGCTCGATCAGAGGCTGCTCCACATATTTCCGCAGGGTCCGTGCCCCCATGGCGGTCCGGGTCTTGTCCAGCACCCAGAGGAGCGATCCACGCTTCTGCTTCTCCCGCAGCGTTTCACACAGTTCCAGGTTCCGCCTTGTGGAACTGTCCAGCATCATATATTTTCCCGTGGTGTAGCGGGTAATGTGGGTCATATGGACCAGGTTGTTCTTCTGGGTCTCCAGCAGGTACTGCAGCAACGCGCCTGCGCTGATCACGCCGCAGTCCAGGTCTCCCAGCCCCAGTCCGTCCAGTGTCTTAACCTGAAAATGCTCCAGAAGTTTTTTTCTGCACAGAGCATCGTCAAAATACCAGGTATCCAGGGCATACAGCGCGATCTTTAATCGGTCCTTTAAATCTTCCAGATCCATTCCGCTCATATAAAAAGATTCGTTGCAGATGATCTCGGAAGGTGTGAATTTGAAAATCTCGTCTTTGAGTTTCCCCCCGTCAGGCAGCTCTGTCACGAAGTAATCTCCTGTGGATACGTCCGCTACTGAGACTCCGTACCTGTCCGCCAGGTATACGATACACATGATATAATTATTTCTGGATTCATCCATCATCTGGCTGTCCAGGATCGTGCCCGGCGTGACTACCCGCACGACCTCCCGCCGTACCAGTCCCTTGGCCTGCTTAGGGTCCTCAGTCTGTTCACAGATGGCTACCTTGTAGCCTTTGGCCACCAACCGGTTGAGGTACCCGTCCACAGCATGATAAGGGACGCCGCACATGGGCGCCCGCTCTTCCAGCCCGCAGCTTTTCCCGGTCAGGGTCAGCTCCAGTTCCCGGGACACCGTGACGGCGTCCTCAAAGAACATCTCATAGAAATCCCCCAGCCTGTAAAATAAGATACAGCCGGGATATTCCTCTTTCGTATCTATATATTTCTGCATCATTGGTGTTAACTCTGCCAAATCTTTGCCTTCCTTTCGTATCTCTGAATACCTCGTCTTAAAAATGTATCTCTTTGAAAACAGTATGGACAGACCTGAAAAACCTGCGCCTACAGCACATGGAAATGGGGCTTTTCTTCCCCATAGATCCAGTGGAGCAGATATCCGGACATCAAGATTCCCAGTGCGCAGAGCCCGGAAAACAGGATCAGAAACGGGACACAGACCTGCCCGAACAGCTGCAGCGGCTGATTGGAATAATCCCACACTTCCCATTTCATCCATTTATTGACGATCATACCTGTAATGAACTCTCCCGCCCCCACGAACAAGGTGCAGCGGAGCACCTGGATCCAGAGCGGGTCCTGCCATTTCAACAGCAGGCCCTGCCATCCGAAGAACAGCAGGCAGAAACCGCCCAGCACAAACATAGACCAGTGGGAGAATCCCCGGAACGACACTTCAATGGTATAGTATATGATCCCTCCCAAGGCCCATATAAAAAAATATTCACTTACCCGTTTCACAAAAAAACATTTCCTCCTTCGCCAAGGTAATAAAACCCTCTGCATTCCTTCAGCCTGACAGAAATAAGTTTCCCTATCAGAGAGGAGTCCCCCGGGAAATGCACCAGAAGGTTATTGCTCATACGCCCGGTCAAAAACCCCGGGTCATGGGCATTTACAGATTCCACCAGCACTTCCTGGACAGAACCTGTATGTACGCTGCAGACCTCCGAGGAAATGGCCTGTACCTCAGTAAGCAGCCGGTCAAACCGGTCTTTCATCACCTCCGGCGTCACCTGCCCTTCCATGACGGCAGCAGGCGTGCCGCTCCGCCGGGAATACTGGAAGGTGAACACGGCATCATAGCGTACCCGGCGGATGATGTCCAGAGTCTCCTGGAAATCTTCTTCCGTCTCCCCCGGAAATCCGACGATGATATCCGTAGTCAGGGAGATATCAGGCACGGCACGGCGGATCTTCTCCGTCAGCTCCAGATAATGTTCTTTTGTATACCTGCGGTTCATCTTTTCCAGGATCCGAGTGCTTCCGGACTGGACCGGAAGATGGAGATGCCTACAGATTTTTTTGGACTTTCCCATCACTTCGATCAGTTCATCGGAAAGATCCTTGGGATGGGAGGTCATAAACCGGATCCGTTCCAGGCCGTCGATCTGTTCGATCTCGGTCAGAAGCTTAGCAAAACTGACAGGATTCTCCAGGGTTTTGCCGTAGGAATTGACATTCTGCCCCAGCAGCATGACCTCTACCACACCGTCCGCCGCCAGCGCCTGAATCTCCCGCAGGATATCTGCCGGCTCCCGGCTCCGCTCCCGCCCTCTGACATAGGGTACAATACAATAGCTGCAGAAATTATTGCATCCTGTCATGATATTGACCCCGGATTTGAAGGAAAATTTCCGCTCGCTGGGAATGTCTTCTACGATCCTGTCCGTATCTTCCCACACGTCGATCACCATCCTGTCTGAATCCAGGCATGCAAAAAGCAGCTCCGCAAATTTATAGATATTGTGGGTTCCGAATATCAGGCTCACGAAAGAATAGCTTTTTTTCAGCTTCTCAAGGACCTCTGCCTCCTGCATCATACATCCGCACAGCGCGATCTTCATATCCGGATTCTGCTTCCTGCTGCGGTTCAGCTGCCCCAATCTTCCATACAGGCGCTGGTTGGCGTTCTCCCGCACGGTGCAGGTGTTGAAGATTACAAAATCCGCCTTCTTTTCATCCGGCTCTTCCATAAAGCCTGCTTCCTTCAGAATCCCTTCCAGCTTTTCCGAATCCCGGGCGTTCATCTGGCATCCGAAAGTGGTCACGTGAGACCTGGGAAGGGATCCGTTCTTCTGCTCAAAGTTCCTCACCCATTCCCTGCACTTCGCCAGGAAATAATACTGCCGCTCCGGTTCTTCTGCAGGCGCCGCTGTGTTTATATCTATCTTATCCAAATCTATCGTCATACGAACTGGTTCCTTTCTTCCATATATACATAGTCAATCTGCCCCAGCCTGTCCGTCAGTTCCTCTTTTTCAATCTCCATATCCTGGCAAAGCGCGTCCAGAGAGTCATAATGATCTCTGAGTTTTGTATTGACCACGCTCAACAGGATCATGGGATCCTTTGGCAGTTCATTCCACATGTCACATAATTTCCTTTCTCCGTGATCACAATATCTGCGGGAATATCCCAGGGCTCCGCAGGAATCTCCTCTACGCACTGGACAGAATATGCCAGCCCCATCCGGCGGCACTGGGGAACATACTCCAGATACCGGTCGTAAAATCCTTTTCCGTATCCAATTCGGTTTCCCTTCCTGTCAAATGCGGCCCCCGGCAGAATCAACAGTATATCACCGCCGGCCATTTCAGGCAAGCCTCTGACGGCTGCGGTGCTGCTTTCCGGTTCGAATCTGCCGCTTCCGTTCCTCTTCCGGACGGCCGCAGCGTATATGCCCGGCACTGCTTTTTTGGCCTGCAGCCCGTCGGGCTCCGGGATGCCGCAATATCCCGGCTGCAGATCGTGAAGGCTTTCTATGTAACAGAACTCCATCTCCAGTCCGTCTGTTACGCGCGGAACAGCCACCCGCTTTCCGGCCTTCCTGGCCTCCTCCATCAGGCAAAAGGTGGACACCTCATCCCGAAAGGAGGCATAACAATAAATCTCCCGGGCATTTTGAAAAAACGGATGGGCCGCCGCCAGCCTTAGGATTTCCCGATCATATGCGTGTCGGACCCAGGACGGCAGTGCCCTGCGTTCTTTCAATGCACGGGCTCTAATTTCCTTTTTTGTTTCCATATTTTTCACCGAGATTTACGATGGTCCCATCCTTTTCTTTGATGTCAATATGATTGAGCTGGCTTCTTAAGTTTCCACGGATGTTCTCCAGGTACTCCTCACGGAGGAGTTTTTGTTCCTTGCGCTCCTCGCTGGTCAATCCTTCTGACTTTGATTTCCTATATAATTCATTGATCCTTTTTATCTTCTGTTCGTCCATTGCACCTGTCCTTTCTCAGCTGGAATAATTTTCCAAAAAGCCATACAGTTCTCTGGATGTCTCCACGAATTTCCCTGCCTCTACCTCTGCCCGCACATGATCCGGCAGGGTATCGAGGGGAATCTCCGTCAACTCATAGATCGTCTCATGATCCCCCAGATATACGACCACATATCCCTGCAGGGCGCAGAGATAATATCCTTCATTCTTTTGGGCTGTCCCCTTTGTGGTGACCAGTTCCTCCTTCGGGGCCTCCTCCCGTAAGCGCTCCTGCTCGGCCTTCACCTGCGCCGCATACCTGTCCACGACATACTGGTAGCTCATCTGATACCCGATGCCGAGCAGGGAAACGATAAAAAATACCGTCATAAAAAAACCAATATAATACTTCTGCTTCATAAGGATCCACTCCTCTTGTTACTGTCCACAGCAACTCCTTTTATTACGAAGTATTGGTTTTTTTATATAAAATTATTCATTTCAGAGCCTTTGATATCTGAAAAAAAGCGTTATCTCGGCAGCAGATGATATTTTCTACAGATACGGTAGATCTTCTTGCCCTGAGGCAGATCCTTGATGTCCTGTCCTGTAAATACGCCCAGCTTCAAGGCTGAGAACGCATATACGATCACCGCGGTCAGGATGGACACCGCAACCGGGATAAACCGTCCGCCAATCGTAATATCCAAAAGCAGGTGCACCAGATACGTAAAGATCCCCATGATCAAAGCAGCCGTCAAGGGCCTAAGAAACGTCCGGTCCACCTCCTGTCGGTAACCGCAGGCGCTTCGGATCGCGCTGCTGTTCAGGATACACATGCACAGGGAGAACACGATATTGCTCCCAACCAGCGCGTATATGTTCCATTTCAGAACCACAAGCATGATAAACAACGCGATCAGATGCACCACCAGGGAGAGGCCGGCATTCCTGGCCGGCGTCCCCATCTCATCCAGCCCCTGCAGGATGGAATTAGCAATCGTGGAATAACAGTAAAGTACCACGGTGACCGCTCCCAACATCAGCAATGCCGCGGGAGTCTTGCTGTCGTCGTTGAACAGAAACACCATCAGCGGGGAAGCCAGTACGATGAATCCGATAAAGCAGGGCATGGCAATCACCATGGTAAACCTGAGCGTCTGAGAGATCTTGCTGTGGATCAACTTCCGGTCCCGCTTAGTCACCGCCGCCGTCAGACTGGGGATCACCGATGCCGCCAATCCGTTTGCCATGGCAAGCGGTACGCTGATCAGCGTATTGTATTTTCCGGTAAAGATTCCCTGCATGGCCATATATTCCTTTTCCGTATACCCCTGTGCAGACATGATACTGTTAAATATAGTCAGATCAAGAATCTGATTGATATTGTAAATAGCTGTGCTGAAAATCACCGGCGCGATCGTAAGAAGCAGGATCTTCAGGATCCGCCGGTAACTCTCCCGCTTCCGGATATGGTCCATACGGATCTGACGGTAGATTACCGGCCGGTAGATCAGAAACGAGAAGCCCAGAAAAATCAGGGCAAACAGCGCTCCAGCCACCGTTCCCAGCGTTCCTCCCGCTGCCCCGTATGCCGGGGCGAGAAGCTCCTCCCCATTCTTCTGTGCAGCCTCCGACCCGATCCCGAACAGGATGCTGGCCCCTGCGATGCTGACTACCGCGTTAATGACCTGCTCAATGATCTGGGATACCGCAGTGGGCAGCATAGTCCCAAGTCCCTGAAAATACCCTCTTAACACTCCCAGGATCGCTACGATCAGCAGCCCTAGCGACAGCACCTTCAGGGCATATGCACTCAGAGGAGACTTCATCATATGCAGGGAAATGGCATCTGCACCAAAAAAAATCAGCAACGTAACCACGAGACCGACTGCCGCTGACAATAGAAACGCACAGACGAATACCCGAAACGCGTTGCGCCTCTGCCGCATGGCCACCCTTGCGGCCACCAGCTTGGAGACGGCCGTGGGGATGCTCAAGGAAGACAGCATGAGCGTCATGGCATACACCTCGAAGGCATAGCCGTAAAAGCCGTTTCCTTCATCACCCAGGATGTTGGTCAGCGGAATCCGGTAGACCACTCCGATCACCTTGGTCAGAACCATTGCCACAGCGAGGATCATGCCCTGCATCAGAAAATCATCTTTTTTTTGTTTTCGTTTTCTTCCCTGTATCTCAGACATTCCTATTCTCCTGTTTTTACCGCAGGATTCCCACATGCTCCAGGATGTCCCGCTGCTTTTGTTCCATGACCAGGCGTTCGCCCTCTTCCATATGATCATATCCAAATAAGTGTAACATACTATGGGCGATCAGAAAAGCAAATTCTCTTTTCGGGGAATGCCCGTATTCCTCCGCCTGTTTGAGGACCTTGTCCTTGGAAATCACGATGTCTCCCAACAGGAGCTCTCCGGACTCCGGATGAAAGGAAGCTTCTTGGTCTTCGAAGTCTGAAAAATCCCCCGGAGCCTCATATTCCAGCATAGGAAATGAGAGTACATCCGTAGGAGCGTCGATCTGCCGAAATTCCCTGTTCATGGCACGAATCTCTTCATCCGTTGTCAAAAGCAGATTCACCTCCGCCTCATAAGGACAGCCTTCATACTCCAACGCTTCCTCGATCACTGTCCTTGCAGTAGGTTCCGGGTCAAACGGCAGACAGATGCTGCCCTCTTCTTCATAATAGATACTCGCTGTAGCCACGATGATTCTCCTTCTTCTAGTATAATCCAAACTAGTACAGCATTGTGTAATTAACGGTGAATACTGTACTAGTTCCGCCGTCTCTTGTTCCGCCCTCCGTTTCCTCCAGAGCGCATTTCCTTCTTCTCATAATCTTCATAGGCCTTAACGATCCTCTGGACCAGCGGATGGCGCACCACGTCTTTGCTGGTAAGCATACAGATCTTCACGTCCTCGATATTTCTGACCACCTTGACCGCCACATCCAGGCCCGATACGCTTCCCGACGGCAGGTCCTTCTGAGTGGAATCCCCCGTGATCACGACTTTAGACCCAAAACCGATCCGGGTCAGAAACATTTTCATCTGTGCGGGCGTCGTATTCTGGGCCTCGTCCAGTATGATAAAAGCATTATCCAGTGTCCTCCCCCTCATGTACGCCAGGGGCGCCACTTCGATCAGCCCTTTCTCCGAATTTTTCAGAAAGCTCTCTGCACCCATGATCTGGTACAGGGCGTCATAGAGCGGACGCAGATATGGGTCGATCTTACTCTGCAGATCTCCGGGAAGGAAACCCAGTTTCTCTCCTGCCTCGATGGCCGGCCGGGTCAGGATGATCCGGCTCACTTCGTTATTTTTAAATGCAGTGACTGCCATAGCCATCGCCAGATAGGTCTTCCCCGTTCCGGCAGGCCCCAGGCCGAAGGTGACCATCCCACCCTTGATGGCGTCTACATATTTCTTCTGTCCCAATGTCTTAGGCTTGATGGGCTTCCCCTGAAGCGTATAGCAGATCAGGTCCCTGTCGATCTCCACAAGCGCCTCCTCCTGATCCTCGAATACAAGGGAAATGGCATAATCTACATTCTGTTCTGTAATCGTATTGCCCCGCCTGGAAAGCTCCGTAAGCTGGATCAGGACACGCCTGGCCTTCTCCGCCGCTGCTCCTTCCCCCAGAACTTTCACTGCGCCGTCCCTTGCGATCAGGGTCACCCGGAAGGTGCGCTCAATCTTTTTTGCATTTATATCAAACTGGCCAAATACATTATTCTCGTGTTCTGCTGGAATGTCAACCATCACTTCCGTTAGACTCATCCTGTTCGTTCCTTTCAATTGTCAGAATTTCCGTCTCTGCCGTCTCTGTGATCTTCTGATTCAGATACAGGGTGCCGCTGGCAATGGCAGAATTTTCATACACATGTATTTTAACACTATTTTCACAAATTTGAATACCCTTTTCTTCCATTTCTTTCGAAAAATGTTCAAAATTTTTGGTCAAAATCTCCTGAATCTTCTGTTTTGGGTATTTTTTTTCTTTCGTTTGATAGGATTTAATGCATATCATGCCGTAATCTACCGGCAGATAGAAGTTTTCTCCCAGCCTGAGCTGGTGCTCCTCTGTATATTTTTCCCACTTAGGGAAATCATGGGAAAGGGTGCCGGCAGAGACCCGGAATGGACCCAGCCGTATATACCAGAGTCTGCGCTGCTCATAGGGATCGTATGTTTTTTTCTGATAGGTGAGTGGGATCTGGTCCTCATAGGCCATTTGGGTGTCCGCAAAGATGTCCGCGTCTGACTGCTGGTACTGGTAGCCGATGACCTCCGCCGCGTCATTCAGCACTTCCACCCGCCCGGATACCAGCAGGTCCCCTTTTTTTACCGCATCTCCCACATGGACCTTTGGCACCCCGCTGCGAGTGATGATGCTGGTGATCACACCATCCTGGGAAGCCACCAGATCGGTGGGTGGAAGAGTCTCGCTGCCATTCACCGGCTGTCCTTCTACCCCATCCGGTTTTTGAGGCGTTTCTTTGAAAGGCGCTTTCTGTTCTCCTTCTGCTCCCTCTTCCCGGAACGTGTCCTCATTTTCCTTAATCTGAATCCGAAGCCGGCTTCCGTCCATGGAGGCTGAAACCCACACGATATCGTCATACTGCGCTCGGATATCCTTGACGATCTGGCTGCAGTCCACCTTGCTTTTTGGCATTCCCGGGCAGACTTCTTTTGTATCCAGAAATTCCAGCAGCGTCTGGTCGGTCCACTTGTCATTTCCTTCAAAATGGATATCCCAGATATAGCTGGAATAGAAAAACAAGAGTCCGATGCAGATCACCGCTCCTGTCAGAAATGCTTTCCGTTTCCGGTGTTTCCGGATGAAAAAAGGAAGTCCGTACCGTTCCAGCAAAACCACCTTGGTATGGGTCTTCCGGATGATCGGCCGAAGCTTTCGAAAGCCATCCAGCGTCAGATACATTTCATAGGCATTTGCCCGGGGCGTCAGCCCCCATATCAGGATCTGATGATACCGGCACAGGTTCAGAAACCGTTCCGGAGAATAACCCTGGATCCGAATTTTCACATATCCGCGTATGTAACGAAAGATTGCTTGTATCACATTGGTTACCTCTCTTTCATTTGCAAAATTCCAGGGAGCATATAGTTCCTGTAATCTTCATTTCATCGTTGGTATAATATTCGATCTGCAGATGTCTCCCTTGCAGTCGGATCTGTTTTCCCTTTGCCTGTACCCGAATCAGGCATTCGGTGTATTCGATGATCCCGCGGTAGTTTTCGATGCACACTTCGGAGTCGCCGAGAAGTGTAACGACGGCCGCGCCAAGCACCACATCCTTGGGCATGCCGACAGCAGATGCTAGACGGCTTTTCAGCCCTTCGTTTTCACGTTCATGATCCATAAAAAAACAGCCACACATACACCTTTTATAAAGAGTATATGTGTGGCTATCCTATCCTATACCAGAGAACTGTAAACAAATTCCCTATGTACTGTATCAGTCTGTTTTTCCAATGGCGCAGGTCAAAAAATGGAATCGACTGATTTACCGAGAATCCCTATTTTGCCGCTTCACTGCTGTCATCCGCCAGTTTTGCGCCTAAGAATCCGGATAAAACGGACTGCACGTCAACACCTGTGGATTCCTTCAGCCCGTCGGACACCTGGGTAAAGGTCCCTACGATATCCTTCACCAGTTTCGAGGTATTGCCGTCCCCGTACATGGTGATCTTATCCACCTTGCCAAGAGGCTCTGCAATATTTCTGGCAATCTCCGGCATGGCCTTAAAGTACATCTCCAAAATCGCAGCTTCACCCATCTGCTTCATCGCTTCTGCCTTCTTTTCAATACCTTCCGCCTCAGCAAGTGCCTTTGCCTTGATAGCTTCGGCTTCCGCAAGACCCTTGCTGCGGATTCCTTCCGCTTCCTGTTCCATGGCATACTTCTGTGCCTCTGCAGTGGCTTTTAATGCTTCCGCTTCCTTCTCACGCTCAAACTTATCTGCTTCTGCGTTTTTCTGGCGTTCAAAGAGCTGTGCTTCGGAATTGCGCTGTACCTCGTAGAGCTTTGCGTCGGATTCCTGCTGCTTCGCATAACGTTCGGCCTCTGCCTGCTTCTTTACGGTGGCTTCCAGGTTGCGCTCTGTCAGCTCCACTTCCTTCTCCTGCAGGGCGATGGCCTTTTCCTGACGTGCCAGGTTCGCGTCTGCAGTAGCAATCTCCACAGTCTTACGCTCGGTTTCCTTCTGAATCTGGTATGCGGAATCGGCAATGGCCTTCTTCGTGTCCGCATCCTTCTGAAGCTCTGCCTTGCGGATCTCCAGGTCGTTTTCCTTCTGGGCGATCAGTGTTGCGGCGCTGATTTCCGCCTCCTTTGCCTCCTGGTTTGCCTGCGCCTGTACGACAGCCTTTTCCTTCTGGGCCCTTGCCCGGGCATTGGCAATCTCCAGCTCAGAGGTCACCTGGGCATCGTTGGCTTCCTTCTTTGCCTTAGACTGGGCCTTGGCGATCTCTTTCTCACTGTCTGCCCTGGAAATGGCCGCATTCTTCTGTATCTTCACGATATTATCCACACCCAGATTCTCGATGACGCCGTTGCCGTCCACGAAGTTCTGCACATTAAAGCTGACAATGTCCAGACCCATGGCCGCAAGGTCCGGCTCCGCGTTCTCTTTCACCAGTGTGGCGAATTTCTGGCGGTCCGATACCATCTCTTCCAGATTCATCTTTCCTACAATCTCACGCATATTTCCTTCCAGCACTTCCCTGGATACCTGGGCGATATAATCTGTGGGACGGTTCAGGAAGTTCTGTGCCGCCAGGGAAAGGCGCTCGGGCTGGTCGCTGATCTTCACGTTCACCGCCGCATCCACCCGGATATTAATATAATCCGCAGTGGGCACTGCACTGGAAGTCTTGACGTCGATAGGGATCAGCTGCAGGTTCAGCTCATCCTTCTTCTCCAGAAACGGAATCTTAATCCCTGCTTTTCCGATCAGCACCTTCGGCTGCTTTCTCAAACCGGAAATGATATAAGCAGTATCCGGGGATGCCTTCACATATCCGGATGCCAGGATGATCAGAAGCACCAGCAGGACCAAGATCACCGGAACAACTTTCAGTGCAACATCGAGTATCATAACATTCATATTCTTTTTCTCCTTTGTCATTCTATTAGGAATCTCCGAAAATGATTTCTGGACGATTCCTTTGTTTTATGTATTATTTTATCACTTTCCACAGGATAGTGCAATATTTTCTGACTATTTATATTTTCTTCGATGTAGTTTGGTGTTACAGTTCACACGGCAGTCGCCAAATATCCATGCAAGCATGGCTACTTGGCTCGTTGCTTCGCGGGAATAAATTAACATTTGCCATAATATCCAGCCTCTCGCCGAAGGCGACTTAAAATAGGCTGGATACTGTTACTGGAGCACCCAAAGGATGAGAACAGTAACAGTTTGAAAGATGGTCCGAGAGTTCATAAACGGCTCGTCATCACAGATCGCAGCAATAAATGGTTTCGGATTTCCTCAAAGTCTCCGTCAAAAACCGCCCCTCTGATTCCTGCTTTTTCTGCGCCGGACACATTTCTCGCCATGTCATCGATAAAAAAGCATTCCTCCGGCAGCAATTGATATTTGTCCAGAAGATATTGATAAATACGGATATCCGGCTTGATCATATGGATATCACAGGATACCACGATCCCGTCAAAGTAATCCAGCGGCGCGAATCTCTGGAAATACTGATAAAACGAGCTGCTGGCATTGGACAGGACATACAGGCGGTATCCTTTTTCCTTCGCCTGCCTGCAGAACTCCTTTGCCCCGGCGACCGGCTGCATGCACATATGCCATTGCTCCGTGCACTGTCTCAGTTCCCCATGGAGTCTTTCGGGAACCCGGAGACTCACACCGTCAAAACGTTCTTCATCCGTGATATGCCCCAGATCCCCCTGGACCCACTCCGGACCTTCGAAGAGCTCCCGGCGGACCAGTGCGCGGTCTTCCTCCTGTTTTATAAAATGGTTCAGACAGACACCGGGGTCATACCGCAGCAATACATTTCCCATATCAAATATGATATTTTTTATCATGATGTTATTCTCTCCTGTAACAAGGCAGACTTTGTTCCATGCGCGCCCTGTCACTATATTGGCCGGATGCCGTGCAGCGAGTGCACGGCATCGTATGAACAGTAACTCTCTATGTTCTATTTACAGCGGCTGCTCTTATTTTCCGAACAGGATGACCGCAACCATCCCCGGACCGGTATGGGCGCCGATGATGGGCGACAGCATGGTACGGCGGATCACCGCCCCGGGGGCCGCTTCTTTTATTTTTTCGGCAAGACCCTGGGCGAGCTCCGGCGCGTCCGAATCACAGATGTAGATCCTTGAATCTACGTTTGGATCATAATTTTCTTTGAAAGAGGCAAACAATGAGGACATGGCCGCCTTGTTCCCGCGTTTCTTATCTACGTTTACAAGCTTTCCCTCTTCATTCACGATAAGTATAGGTTTGATATTCAATGCGGAGCCGACAATGGCCGTTGCCGCGCTGACACGTCCGCCCCGTTTCAGATACATCAAATCCTGTACCATGAAATAATGGCGGAGCCTGGGAATCACGGCCCGGACAGATTCCAGATTTTCCCGGATGGACATACCGTTCTTCCTGTTTTCGACAGCCTTTTCCACCAATAGGCCGATTCCTCCGGTCGCTGCCAGGGTATCGACCGGAACCACCTCCGCATCCGGATAATCCTCCTTCAAAGTCTCCGCGGCGAGCATGGCGCTTTGATAGGTGGAGGACAGTCCGCTGGACAGGCAGAAATACAGGAGGGATTTCCCGAGCTCCAGAAATTGCTTAAAATATTCCTCATACATATACGGGGAGATCTGGGATGTCTTGGTCAGGTCGCCTCCGCGCTGTCCGTCATAAAATGCTTTCAGCAGTTCCTCACTCTCGCATCCCCTGGATGTACGCATCTCCTCTCCGATCGAATACTCCATAGGCACAAATTGAATTTCGTTTTCCATGGCCGCTTCCCGAATGATATCGCCGGAAGCATCCATACATATGATATAGTCGTTCATCTTAACCTCCAAATGTGTTGTGACTGCTCCAAACAGCCGCAGGCAGGCCCGCATGTACTATTTTGGAGAAATCTGCTTTTTGCTTTGTAACTTACGGAACAATTATATCATCCTCAGAAGTGTTACACAATCTTTTTTCTGTTGCATCTAACGATCATTTAAACCCCTCTCCTTTTCAGATCATTCACCAGATTCACATAAAACTCCCGTACATCAAAATCTCGGATATTCTCCCGGTTGAGATCGATCATATCCCCATGGCTTTCCAACTATTAGGCCCGACTAATAAGAAAAAGCCATATCCAAAGGAATAATTCGTTCTTTTGGATATGGCTTTTTTTATTTGTGATAGGGAGCCCCATGGATGATCCGGAAACTCCGGTAGATCTGTTCCAGTAGGATCACCCGCATCAGCTGATGAGGAAAGGTCATTTTCGAAAAGCTAAGGGCAAAGTCTGATCTGCCAAGAACTTCCTTCCCCAGTCCGATGGAGCCTCCGATGATAAAGATCAGATGCCCTCTCCCCTGCACCCCAAGCTGCTCGATCCTGGCAGCAAGCTCCTCGGAGGAAAGCTGCTTCCCGCTGATCTCCAGCGTAATGATATAAGCGTCTTCCTTGATGTATTTCAGGATACGCTCCGCCTCTCTGGAGAGGATCAGCTTCGCCTGCGCTTCCCCTGCATGGTCCGGGGTCTTCTCATCCGCAACCTCTATGATCTCCAGCTTGCAATAGCCTCCCAGTCGTTTGCTGTATTCTCCGATCGCCTCCCTGAGATATTTTTCCTTTATTTTACCTACGGTGATCACTGTGATCTTCATTTTATCATTTATTTTTTAAATATTCATCAATTCCGTGCGCGCCCGCTTTTCCAGCACCCATGGCAAGAATGACCGTCGCCGCGCCTGTCACCGCGTCGCCGCCGGCATAAACGCCTTCCTTGGAGGTCTTGCCGAATTCTTCGTCCGCAACGATACATTTCCATCTGTTGGTCTCCAGCCCCTTTGTGGTGGAGGAGATCAGCGGATTCGGGGAAGTACCCAGTGACATGATCACGGTATCCACTTCGATCTCATACTCGGATCCCGGAACCTCAACCGGACGTCTTCTTCCAGATGCATCCGGCTCGCCAAGTTCCATCTTGATGACCTTCATCCCTTTTACATTTCCGTTGTCATCGACAAAGATTTCTTTCGGATTGGTAAGCAGATCAAAAATCACGCCCTCTTCTTTCGCGTGATGAACCTCTTCTACTCTGGCCGGAAGCTCTGCCTCGCTTCTTCTGTACACGATATGTACCTCCGCGCCGAGACGCAGTGCCGTTCTTGCCGCATCCATGGCTACGTTTCCACCGCCCACGACTGCTACTTTTTTGCCGCCTGCGATCGGTGTATCATAGGATTCATCAAAGGCTTTCATCAGATTGCTTCTGGTCAGGTACTCATTGGCGGAAAATACGCCGTTGGCATTTTCTCCCGGAATGCCCATAAACATCGGAAGACCTGCGCCGGAGCCGATAAATACGGCCTCAAAGCCTTCTTCCTCAATAAGCTGATCGATGGTGGTAGACTTTCCAATGACCACATTGGTCTCAAACTTCACGCCCAGCTCTTTCACCTTTTCGATCTCTTTTGCAACCACCTTCTGCTTCGGAAGACGGAACTCCGGAATCCCGTATACAAGCACGCCGCCCAGCTCGTGAAGAGCTTCAAACACAGTCACCTCGTATCCCATCTTTGCCAGGTCTCCAGCACAGGTCAGGCCGGACGGGCCGGAACCGATAACAGCAACCTTATGTCCGTTGGTGCTTTCAGGTCCTTCCGGTTTGATGTCATGTTCCAGAGCGTAATCCGCAACAAACCGCTCCAGCTTGCCGATGGATACCGGTTCGCCCTTGATCCCGCGAATACATTTCCCCTCACACTGGGATTCCTGGGGACATACACGTCCGCAGATTGCCGGCAGAGCGGAAGCTCTTCCGATCACCTTATATGCCTCTTCAATATTGCCTTCCTTGACTTCCTTAATAAATCCCGGAATATCGATGGCTACCGGACATCCGCTGATGCACTTCGCATTCTTGCAGTTGATGCAGCGGGAAGCTTCTTCCATGGCTTCCTCCTGGTTGTATCCCAGACAAACCTCTTCAAAATTTGTAGCGCGTACTTTTGGTTCCTGTTCTCTGACAGGCACTTTCTTTAATACATCTGCCATTAGTTGTCACCTCCGCAATTTCCACATCCGCCGTGATGTGTATCCCCTTCCGTGAGCCTGAGCATTGCACGGCCTTCTTCTGTCTTATACATCTGACTTCTCTTCATCGCCTGGTCAAAGTCCACAAGATGTCCGTCAAACTCCGGCCCGTCCACACATGCGAACTTGATCTCATCTCCTACCTGCAGGCGGCATGCCCCGCACATACCGGTTCCGTCTACCATGATCGGATTCATGCTGACGATCGTCGAAAGCTCAAGCTTCTTCGTCAGCAGACAGACGAACTTCATCATAATCATCGGTCCGATGGCTACGCACATATCGTACTTCCTGCCTTCCTTCGTAACAAGATCCTCGATCACTGTCGTAACCATACCGGAACGACCGTAGGAGCCATCGTCCGTCGTCACATAGAGATTGCCCGCCACTGCTTCCAGTTCTTTTTCCAGGATGACCATATCCTTTGTCTTCGCACCCAGGATCACATCCGCGTCGATTCCATGTACATGAAGCCATTTTACCTGGGGATAAACGGGCGCCGCTCCCACGCCGCCGGCCACGAAGAGTATCTTTTTCTTCTTAAGTTCTTTTATGTCTTCATTTACAAATTCGGATGCACATCCGAGGGGTCCCACGAAATCACGGAACGCATCTCCCTCTTTCAGGTCAGCCATCTTCGCAGTGGAAGCCCCTACCTCCTGAAATACGATGGTAATGGTTCCTGCTTCCCGGTCATAATCACAGATCGTAAGCGGAATCCGCTCCCCCTTGTCATCCATTTTCACGATCACAAACTGTCCCGGCTGACAATGCTTCGCGACGCGTGGCGCAAGCACGTCCATGAGTATAATCTTATCAGCCAGTTTTTCTGCTTTTAAAATCTTGTACATGTTCTTCCTCCTGTATAGACTCATCTTCTGCATAACATATCATACGATATCAGCAGTCTGTTTACAAGTATTCTTTCACACAAACTCCATTTAATTTGATCCTGATAAAACAAAATTTTCCAAAACGAAGGCAGACACCAAAGATAGTGCCTGCCCCATTCTGTAATTCAGCAGATCTTAGAAATCAACCTCTGTTCCATAATATGTACATGTGAGTAATTTTTCCATTGCTGCCGGGTCGATAGCGCGCGGATTGGATCCAGTACATGCATCGCCTACTGCCAGCTCCGCAATCTTAGCCACTTTCTCTTTAAACTCGTCTTCATTGATGCCAAAGTCCTTTAATGTCTTCGGAATATTCAGCTCAGCTTTGAACGCGTCGATCTTATCGCACAGGCTGTTGATCAGCGCCTTCTCTGATGTTCCCGAAAGCCCCATCTTGCGTGCGATCTCTGCATAGCGGCTTGCTGCGACAGCATCCTTTGAATTATATTTGATTACATAAGGCAGATAGATTGCATTCGCGCAACCGTGCGGAATATGTCCTGTGGAAAATGCTGCGCCGGTCTTGTGTGCCATGGAGTGAACGATTCCAAGCAGTGCATTGGAAAATGCCATTCCTGCAAGGCACTGTGCATAATGCATCTGTTCCCTGGCATCCATATTGCAGTGATAAGAAGCCGGAAGGTAATCCAGAACCATCTCGATCGCCTGGAGCGCCAGAGGATCCGTAAACGGTCCGTTTAATGTGGAAACATATGCTTCGATGGCATGTGTCAGAGCATCCATGCCGGTGTAAGCAACCTGCTTTACCGGGAGTCCCGTTACCAGATCCGGATCCACGATAGCTACATCTGGGGTAATGTTAAAGTCCGCCAGAGGGTACTTCACGCCTGTGCTGTAATCCGTGATCACGGAAAATGCAGTCACTTCTGTCGCGGTTCCTGATGTGGACGGGATTGCGCAGAATTTTGCCTTCTGCCTAAGCTCCGGGAAATTAAACGGGATGCAGAGGTCCTCAAAGGTCACATCCGGATATTCATAGAACGCCCACATTGCCTTTGCAGCATCGATCGGAGAACCGCCGCCCATGGATACGATCCAGTCAGGCTCAAACGCACGCATCGCTTCCGCACCCTTCATAACAGTCTCTACGGAAGGATCCGGTTCAACGCCCTCGAACAGCTCCACTTCCATGCCCGCTTCCTTGAGATAATCCACTGCCTTATCCAGAAATCCCTGGCGCTTCATGGAACCGCCGCCGACAACGAGGATGGCTTTTTTTCCTTTCAGATTCTTCAGTTCTTCCAAGCATCCTTTTCCGTGGTAAACGTCTCTTGGTAATGTAAATCTGCTCATGTTACACATCTCCTTATGTATATACTATAATGTGATTCCCGCAAAGCAATGGTACATTGCTGTATATACCTCCGCCTTACGGTTTTGACTTAACGGTTTTATTATAGCACTGTGAAACTTTTAACACAAGCAGATTTACTAAAAAAAATCGAAAATTCTTATAAAATTTATACGTAATATCCTATTCAAACTGCAGAGTATAATTTCGTTTTGTGATCGGAGTCATCTTTCCTGTATCACTGATCAGGACTGCCGAGAAGATCAGGCTGCCATCTCCTTCCGTTACGTCGATCGGCCCGCCGTACATCTGCGATGCGGCCGACGGCGTGGTGCCGTCTACTGTATAATACGCGGCATACCCTTCCGGCACCTGAATGGTGATCTGGAACGGCGCACTGTATTTCCCGGTAGAGGGGTTCACCGCTGGAGCCCCTTCCCCCTGCAGCTCCACCGTATACGTCCTGGTGGAGATCAGGCTTGGAATCCCTTTTTTGTTGATACTGACTGCCTTGAGGACCGTAGTCCCCTCGCTGAGCAGGATAGGCTCCGTATACTCGGTACTGGATTCGTCAGGGGTACTGCCATCCTCCGTAAAGTAGATCGTTCCCTCTCCTGTCAGAGAAATCTCCTGCACTTCCTGGTAGCTTCCCTCGTCCAGGCTGAATACAGGCGCTTCCGAAACATAGTCCGACACTCTGGTCAATATAGAGGAATCACATCCCTCCAGCAGAGCAGAAATCTTTTCCGGCTGCTCGGTCTCGATATAGAAGCGGATCGCCGCCTCATACAAATCTCCGTTTTCCGGCTGGGAATCGATTGCCGCAATGAAAACTTCCTCCGCTTTTTCCAGATTCTTTTGCTGGATATATACTTTTGCAAGCCCTGCGTAAGCTTCCGGCTTCTTTACATCCTTTTTCAGGGCACGCTCAAAATAAGTCTCTGCTGCAGCATAGTCCCCGGTCTGGAGTGCTTTCTGTCCCTTCCCTGTTGCGCCCGCATAGGAATTTTGATACAGAAGGAAGCACACGGCCCCGCAGATGACCAGGATCACACAAAATACGGTGACCATCTTCTGGAAACGTTTTTTCGCGGAACGCTTTTTTCGCTCCCTCTGCAGGCGTCTCCGCTCCTGAGGATCCCGGATCTCACCGGTCCCCTGTCTTCTTCCCTCCGGATCCTGCCGCAGGTTTCCCGTATACTGCGCCCCCGGGTTTTCCCTCCGGATCCTGCCGGTACCGCGGCGGGCCTCCAAACCCTGGTCATAGCCCATGTCCTGCGGATGATTTCCGGTCTCTCTTCTGGCATATCCGGTCTCCCGTCCGGAACTTCCTAAATCTCTTCCGGCATATCCGGAACTTCCTGAATCTCTCCCGGCATATCCCGTCTCCCGCATGGTACTCCCGGGATTTCTTCCGGCATATCCGGTCTCCCATCCGCTGTTCCCGGGATTTCTTCCAGTATAACCGCCGGCTCCCCTGGCATAGCCGCTCTGACGGGGATCACTCCTCCTGCCATAGCTATTTTCCGGATTCCCCGGCGCATACCCGGCGCCCCGAACGGACGTTGTACCGCCGCCATAGCGGGAGGACGACGGTGTCCTGGCACTATACTGGGAACGGATCCGGCTCATCTCGCCCTGGTTAAGCACCCGCGTGGAACTTCTGTACTCCCCCTGGTTCAGTACGCGGGTGGCATAGTCATTTTCCCGTTCCTCCCGACTCCGGTAGCGTCTCAGATCATGGGAATCAATGGGACGAGTCGCATATTCCACAGAACCTTTGACTTCCCGCGCAAGGACATCCTGCAGCGGATCATAGTCAGGAACAATCTGCACTTCCATATGGCAGGACGGACAGATCAGCTGGCCCTCCGGAATCTCGGCGCCACAATTTCTACATCTCATATTGTGCTCCCCCTTATTTCTACCTCACTGTCTGCACACAATTATTCATCAGCATGGCGATCGTCATCGGTCCTACTCCTCCTGGGACAGGTGTGATCGCAGATGTCTTTTCAAATACCTGGGCAAATGCCACATCGCCGCAGAGCTTGTTGTTCTCATCCCGATGCATCCCCACATCGATCACGACAGCGCCGTCCTTTACATAGTCCGCACCGATAAACTGCCGTTTTCCCATGGCAACGACCAGGATATCCGCCCTGTTTGTGATCTCCTTTAAGTTCTTTGTATGAGAATGGGCAACCGTCACCGTGGCATGCTCCCGCAGAAGCAACGCAGCCATCGGCTTGCCTACGATATTGCTCCTTCCCACGATCACACACTCCTTCCCGTCTATGGAAATCCCGGAACGCTTTAAGAGCTGGATGATTCCCGCAGGCGTACAGGAAAGAAAACCCGGCTCCCCGATCCAGAGTCTCCCTACGCTGACCGGATGGAAGCCATCCACGTCCTTATCCGGTGAAATAGCCCGGATCACCTTGTCTTCATCAATATGGGCCGGAAGCGGAAGCTGCACAAGGATTCCGTTCACATGTCCGGCCTGGTTCAGCTTTTCTACCAGTGCCAGCAATTCCTCTTCCCCCACTGTCTCCGGAAGCTCATAAGCCTCCGAACGGATTCCGATATAGGCACAGGCTTTCTTTTTATTGTTTACATACACACAGGACGCCGGATCCTGCCCTACCTGTACCACCGCAAGGCAGATTTCCTTTCCCTGTCGTTTCAGCGCTTCTACTTCTGCTTTTAATTCTTCTTTTATCTCACTGGAAATCTTCTTTCCGTCTATCAACTGTGCCATATCTTACTTCTCCTTCGTTTAAGGTAACGCCCCCTCATCTGCGATTCGGCGTCAAATCGTCGGAAGGCATGAAAGAAATGCTTCGCATCTGCCTTCCTCCTAAAACAGTCCAGTAATCTTTCCGTCATCGGATACGTCAATGTTATTTGCCGCAGGAATCTTCGGAAGCCCCGGCATGGTCATGATCGCTCCAGTCAGCGCCACAACGAAGCCCGCCCCCGCGCTCACATAGACTTCCCGGATATGGATGTCAAAGTTCTCCGGACGGCCAAGCCTGGACGCGTCATCGGAAAGGGAATACTGATTCTTCGCCATACAGATTGGGAAATCTCCGAAGCCCAGAGCTTCGATCCGAGCAAGCTGCTTTTCCGCAGCCGGCTCGTAGAGAACCTTCCCCGCGCCGTAAATCTCCCGGGAAATGGTCTCAATCTTTTCTTTCAGGGACAGGCTGTCCTCATACAGTGTATGGAAGCCGCTCTCCTTTGTCTCCAGCGTCTCCAGCACCTTTTCTGCCAGGGCGATGCCGCCCTCTCCGCCTTTCTCCCATACTTCTGAAAGAGCAAATTCACAACCCTTCTCCTCACAAAACCGGCGGATATATTCATTTTCTGCATCTGTGTCCGTGACAAAGGAATTTAAAGTCACTACTACCGGAACTCCGTACTTTTGTATATTTTCAATATGCTTTTCCAGATTCACGATGCCTTTTTTCAGAGCATCCAGATTTTCGCTGCCAAGCTCTGCCTTGGGAACCCCGCCGTTGTACTTCAGGGCACGTACAGTTGCCACCAGTACCACCGCATCCGGTTTCAGCCCGGCCTTTCTGCACTTGATATCCAAGAACTTCTCTGCGCCCAAGTCTGCCCCGAATCCGGCCTCTGTAATCGTGATGTCACTCATCTTCAATGCCATCTTTGTCGCCCGGACACTGTTGCAGCCATGGGCGATATTCGCAAATGGCCCGCCGTGAACCAGCGCCGGCGTATGCTCCAGCGTCTGGATCAGGTTGGGTTTAATGGCATCTTTCAAAAGAGCCGTCATGGCCCCGGTTGCCTTAAGCTGGTCTGCTGTCACAGGCTCTCCGGCAAAGTTGTATGCCACGATGATCCTGCCCAGCCTTTTTTTCAGGTCCTGCAGGTCATCCGCCAGGCAGAGGACCGCCATGATCTCCGATGCAACGGTGATGACAAAGTGGTCCTCCCGGACCATTCCGTCCATTTTATTGCCCAGTCCTACAACAAGATTGCGGAGCACCCGGTCATTCATATCCAGGCAGCGCTTCCACACCACCTGCCTGGGGTCGATCCCAAGCTCGTTCCCCTGCTGGATGTGGTTGTCCAGCATTGCCGCCAGCAGATTATTGGCAGAGGTGATCGCATGGAAATCTCCTGTAAAATGCAGGTTCAGATCCTCCATCGGCACCACCTGTGCATAGCCGCCGCCTGCCGCTCCGCCCTTGATCCCGAAGCAGGGGCCCAGGGAGGGTTCGCGAAGCGCAATGACCGCATTTTTCCCGAGCTTCGCCATAGCCTGTCCCAGGCCGATGGTTGTAGTGGTCTTGCCCTCTCCCGCAGGAGTAGGGTTTATGGCTGTCACAAGGACCAGCTTCCCGTTCTCGTTATCCTGAATCTTCTCCCAGAAATCATCAGAAAGCTTTGCTTTATATTTTCCGTAAAGCTCCAGATCCTCTTCTCCGATTCCCGCTTTTTTTGCAACCTCTGTGATAGGCAGCATCGCCGCTTCCTGTGCGATCTGAATATCTGTCTTCATTCGTATCCCTCCTGTGTATTCTGCATGGATTATAATAGTTCTTCAAACTCCTCCGCCGTCATGAGTACCTTCCTCGGCTTGGTCCCCTCTTCCGGCCCTACCACGCCGGCATCTGAAAGCTGGTCCATGATCCGCGCGGCACGGTTGAATCCGATCTTGAACATCCTCTGCAGCATTCCGATGGAAGCCTTATCCTTGTCAATGATCAGCTTTCCTGCTTCTGCAAAATACTGATCCCGGGCGCCTGCGCCCTCTCCCTCGCCGTCGGAGATGGACACAGCCTCTCCTCCGATATCTGCATTCATATGTTCTTCCAGCTCATTGCTGTAATCGGCATTTCCATGATTCTCAATCAGATAGTCTACCACCTTCTGAACTTCCTTATCCGATACAAAGGAGCCCTGCACACGCATGGGTTTGGGAACACCTGTGGGATAGAACAGCATATCGCCCTTCCCCAGCAGCTTCTCCGCACCGGACATGTCGATGATAGTCCTGGAATCCACTCCCGATGATACCGCAAACGCAATCCGAGACGGCATGTTGGCCTTGATCAGTCCGGTAATGACATTGACGGAAGGCCGCTGGGTGGCCAGGATCAGGTGGATTCCCGCCGCTCTTGCCAGCTGAGCCAGACGGCAGATTGCACCCTCCACATCTTTAGGAGCGACCATCATCAGATCCGCCAGCTCGTCCACGATAATAACGATCTGAGGCATCTTCTTTGGTGCATCCTCTTCCTCCAGATGCTCCACCTTTTCATTAAAGCCCTTCAGATCTCTGACATTATACTTTGCAAACAGGTCGTACCGCTTCATCATCTCCGCAACTGCCCAGTTCAGCGCACCGGCCGCCTTCTTCGGGTCGGTCACTACCGGGATCATGAGATGGGGGATGCCGTTGTAGATGCTCAACTCTACCACCTTGGGATCCACCATGATCAGCTTCACGTCCTCCGGATCCGCTTTGTAGATCATGCTCATGATCATCGTATTGATGCAGACCGATTTTCCGGAGCCTGTGGATCCGGCTACCAGAAGGTGGGGCATCTTGGCGATATCTGCAACTACCGTCTTTCCCGCAATATCCTTTCCCACTGCAACTGTGATCCTGGATTTGCTCTGCTGGAACTCTGATGCTTCCAGCAGATCCCGGAGCATGACCGCCGTCGTTTCACTGTTGGGCACTTCAATTCCGACCGCTGCCTTGCCTGGGATCGGTGCTTCAATCCTCAGGTCGGTGACCGCCAGATTTAATTTAATATCATCCGCCAAGCCCACGATCTTGCTGACCTTAACCCCCTGCTCCGGCTGCAGTTCATACCGGGTCACGGACGGTCCGCAGCTTGCATTGGTCACATGTACTTTTACACCAAAATTCTGCAGCGTCGTTTCCAGCTTCCGTGCCGTAGCCCGAAGCTGGGTATCCGAGTCTCCTCCGGTCTTCTTCCCTTTCTTGAGCAGATCCATTGGAGGAATACGGTACTCCCTGGGGGGCGCCTCCTGCTGTATGCGGATGCTTTCCTCCACCGCCGCAGCCTCGGTTTCCACTTCTGAGGTACTGTCTTTTTCGCTCTTTTTCGGACTGCTCTTTTCCGATGCCGGACGGACGGCCTCTTGTTTTGCCGGTCTGTCATCTGCAGGGATGCTCTTCGGTTCTTTTGCCGCATCTTCCCATTCATCCTGTTCTTCCGGCTCCGGCTGGGCCCGGTTGATCACAAATTCCTCAACAGGCGGCTGTAAAACAGCTTCCTGAGACTTCACCCGGGGAGCAGCATCCGGAATATCTTCCTCCAGATCCAGGGATACCGCCGGCTCCAAAGGCGTCCCGTCTGCCGTCAATTCATGGACCTCCGGCGATTTTCTGCCCTCAGACAGAGTCGTGGCAAAGGAAACGCCTGATATCTTCTGCCTCCGACGTGAACCGGAAGGACTCTTCCCTTCCTCCAGCCGCCGCTGCCTCTTCTCCTGCATCCGTTCTTCCCTTCGGATCACAGAAGTCTCGTGGCGCTGCCTTGCACCCTCATACATCTTCCGGCTGCTGCTTCCCAATGGTTTAAGAAGTGACCGCTCCGTGATCAGTATGACACAGATGATGGCCAGCACGATCAGGACCACGTAGCTGCCCACCACTCCGATGGTAGGACACAGCAGCGTGACCAGACAGCCTCCCAGAAGGCCGCCGGAATTTTTATCGATACTTGCCTGTTTATAATAGGCAAGAAGCCCTGTACCAGGCGTATAGGGATTCATGATCAGCTCCAGCAGCGCGCAGAGCACCGCCAGCAGCGCCAGCAGTGCAGCCGCTTTTATGTAGGCATGGGCATTGCCCCTGTTGGATACGAGAAATGCCGCTGCTCCGAACAGCAGGACCGGGATCAGATAAGCCATCCAGCCAAAGATCCCAAACAGGACTGCCGAGCAGACCTCCCCTGCCAGCCCGCCAAGTCCGAAGTTGCTGATCAGCATCAGGATGCAGATCGCCAGCACGCAGAGGATGATGATCTCCTCCTGCAATGCCGGGCTTCCCTGAGCTTTTTTTGCCCTTTCATTTGTAGTTTTTTTCCTTTTGGTTGACTTTGCAGCCATTATACTTCCCCCTTGGTATTTTTAAACATACTATAAATTAGTATAGCATTATTTCAAAATACTGTCATCAAAAAATTTATGAATTGTGTTTTTTGGTTCTGATTTCCGATTTTATTTTTACTCATTTTTCCGTTTTTCGTCAATCATTTCATGGAGTTTTTTCATTGCTTGGCTGATGCCTCCCACTTCATCAATCAGGCCCTCTCGGACCGCGTCCTCCCCGTCCAGCATCGTGCCTACATCTTTTACAAGCTGGGTTGGATCCAGCATCAGCTCCTCCAGCCTTTTCTGACTGATCCGGGAATGCTCCGCAATAAAACCAGTGATCCGGTCCTGGGTTTTTTCCATATTCCGGTAGCTCTGGTAAACGCCGATGAACATGCCGCTGGAACGCACCGGATGCACGATCATAGTCCCGCTGGGTACGATAAAGGAGTAATCCGCCGATACCGCCAAAGGACCTCCGATGGAGTGGCTCCCCCCCAGCACCAGAGAAACCGTCGGCTTACTCAAGGACGCGATCATCTCCGCAATGGCAAGGCCGGCCTCCACATCCCCTCCCAGCGTATTCAGAAGGATCAGAACGCCTTCCACCTCCGTACTATCCTCCGCCTCTGCAAGCTTAGGCAGCAGATGTTCATATTTGGTAGCCTTCGTATTGCCAGATACCGCTTCGTGACCTTCGATCTCCCCGATGATCGTCATCAGCTGGATCCGGTGCCGGTCCGGATTCTCATTCAGATCCAGAGTCCCAGTTTCTTTGATTTCCTCCCGCTTTTCTTCCTTTTTCTCCTGTGTCTCTCCCATCATTTCACAACCTTTCTCGTATTGATCAGAAGTAGTATGTGAAGAAACAGGTAAAAATATGCGGTTCTTTTTGTATGGTCTGTCAGTACACTATTTTCTTTCTTAATTCACTTTTATAAAAGCACCCTTTCACCAAAAATGGTATGGATGTAAATTGTATACATCCATACCATCTTGGTCAAAGCAGTGCCTGCTCTACATCCGCAATAATATCCTCTACATTTTCAATTCCCACGCTGAAACGGATCAGATCCGGCTGAACTCCTGCTTCTACCAGCTCCTGTTCGTTCATCTGGCGGTGGGTATGGCTAGCCGGATGGAGCACACAGCTCCTTGCATCCGCGACGTGGGTCACAATGGCAACCAGCTTCAGCTTATCCATCATCTCTACCGCTGCCGCTCTTCCGCCTTTGAGGCCGAAAGTGATGACGCCGCAGCTTCCCTTCGGCATATATTTCTGTGTTAAGTCATAGTATTTGTCACCCGGCAGAGACGGACAGGATACCCATGCCACCTTGTCGTGGTTTTTCAGGTACTTCGCAACAGCCAGCGCATTTTCGCAGTGCCGCGGCATCCGCAGATGCAGGGTTTCCAGTCCCAGGTTCAGCAGAAATGCGTTCTGGGGCGACTGGATGGAACCCAGATCCCGCATCAGCTGAGCAGTGGCCTTGGTGATATATGCCAGCTTTCCAAACTTCTGTGTATAGACGATCCCGTGATAAGTCTCATCCGGTGTGGTCAGCCCGGGGAACTTATCGCTGTGCGCTTCCCAGTCGAAATTCCCGCTGTCCACGATAACGCCTCCCACGCAGGAAGCATGGCCGTCCATATACTTTGTGGTTGAATGGATCACGATGTCCGCTCCCCACTCGATGGGCCGGCAGTTGATAGGCGTCGCAAAGGTATTGTCCACGATAAACGGAACCCCGTGGGCATGGGCTGCCCCGGCAAACTTTTCCAGATCCAGGACAACCAGCGCCGGATTGGCGATGGTCTCCCCGAATACGGCCTTGGTGTTCTCACGGAATGCCCCTTCCAGCTCCCCGGGAGTACAGTCCGGATCTACAAAAGTAGCTTCTACGCCCATCTTTTTCAGCGTATGGGCATAAAGGTTATATGTACCGCCGTAAAGCGCGGAGGAACAGATGATATGGTCCCCTGCTCCGGCTATATTCATCACAGAATAAAAGCTGGCCGCCTGCCCGGAGGATGTCAGCATGGCCGCCGCTCCCCCTTCCAGGTCACAGATTTTTGCCGCCACAGCATCATTTGTCGGATTCTGGAGCCGGGTGTAAAAATAGCCGGACTCCTCCAGGTCGAACAGACGTCCCATCTGCTCGCTGCTTGTGTACCGGAACGTAGTGCTCTGGTAAATGGGCAGGACCCGCGGTTCCCCATTGCCCGGCTCGTATCCGGACTGGATGCATTTTGTCTCTATCCTGAAGTCGCTCATGTTCATTTCCTCCTGTAATATCTGTGGTACGGTCTGTAACGCTTATTCTTCATTCCAGTTGTGGTATACGTCCTGGACGTCGTCATCCTCTTCCAAAAGGTCCAGGGTTTTCTGAATATTCTTGATATCCTCCGGACTGGTCAGATCCACGTAAGTCTGAGGAATCATAGTCACCTCTGCCTCTGCCATGGGAATCCCTGCCTCTTCCAACTTTAAACGGACTTCACTGAAATCTGCCGGAGCGGTGAGAATCTCGAAGCTCTCCTCTTCCTCCGAAAAGTCCTCCGCGCCTGCGTCTAAAGCCAGCATCATCAGCTCATCGGCATCCATCCCGCAGTCTTCCTTTGCAACGAAGATCTGCCCCTTCTCGTCGAACATAAAGGATACGCAGCCTGGAGTCCCTACGTTACCGCTGCCCTTGGTAAACGCATTTCTCACATTAGAAGCGGTGCGGTTCTTGTTGTCCGTCAGCGTCTTTACGATAATGGCCGTCCCGTTGGGACCGTAGCCTTCATATGTAATATGCTCGTAATTATCCCCGGCCCCCTCTCCTGCCGCCTTTTTGATGTTCCTGTCTATGGTGTCATTAGGCATGTTGTTAGACTTTGCCTTGGCAATAACATCGCGGAGCCTGCTGTTGTTCGCCGGATCCGGACCGCCGCCTTCCTTAACCGCAACTGCCAGTTCACGTCCGATCTTGGTAAAGATCTTTCCTTTTGCAGCGTCGTTTTTTTCTTTTTTATGCTTGATATTTGCAAATTTTGAATGTCCTGACATTTTTAAATCTCCTCTTTTTTTCGTACTTTTTTAGTTTATCACGCTTTTTTCCATCTGTAAAGTGATAATCAAAGCGTTTCGACTATGTATTCAGCTCCAGGCTGATCCGAATCGCTTCATTCACTTTACACATCATCCGGCTGTCTACATGGCAGACGAACTCCCGGAGCCGCTGCTTGTCGATGGTCCGGATCTGTTCCAGCAGGATGACCGAGTTTTTTATGATATGGTATTTCTGCGCACTGATCTCAATGTGCGTTGGCAGCTTTGCCTTATTCATCCGTGATGTGATGGCGGCACAGATCACCGTCGGACTGTGCCGGTTGCCTACGTCGTTCTGTATGATCAGCACCGGACGGACCCCTCCTTGCTCCGATCCCACCACCGGGCTTAAATCTGCATAATAAATATCTCCACGTTTGATCGTCAAAATTTTTCACACTCCGATTTTACCTCTTTTCCATTTCTCTGTTTCCAGGAGCCGTGAAAAAACCGCCCGTCTTGCGCAGGATATCAAATCCATACTACTGTTCACAAGGATGCCGTACACTCGATGCACGGCATCCGGCCAAAACAGTAACAAATCCACAGTTCCTTACATCGAATGGTACTTAAAGTATTTCCACGTTTCGCAGAAATATACAAAAAACCGGCCTTCGGCAGCTTTTCTGTATTCTGTGGGATTCATCGGATATAAACTCTGGGGATCCGTTTCCCAAGGCAGCATACAAATTCATAGTGGAACCGCCCGCTCAAAGCGCCAAGTTCCTCCACTGTGATCCGTTCCTCCCCGTCCCGTCCGATCAACGTGACCGGATCGAGGAATGCTGCATCCGGTATGTCTGTCACGTCGGCCATGAACTGGTCCATGCAGATTCTTCCCAGAATCTTGGCGCGCTTCCCCCGGATCAGCACCTCTCCCTTGTTGGAAAGACTTCTTGGGTAACCGTCGCCGTATCCCACCGGAATCGTGGCAACCCGCATGTTTTTTTCCGCCACAAAAGTTCCGCCGTAGCTGATAGGAGTTCCCTCCTGCACATCCTTTACATAGGAAATGTGGCTGATCAGCTCCAGGGCAGGCTTTAAAGGCACTGCATTTTGATCCACCTCATCCGACGGATACATCCCGTACAGCGCGATCCCTGCACGGACCAGGCTGTGCCTGAACTCCGGAAAATCAATGATTCCCGCGCTGTTGTCACAGCTGAGATAGGGAATCCGCAGTCTCCGGCGTTCCAAAGCGTCCTGCATCCATACAAACTTCTCGTGCTGCTCCTGCGTAAATGCAGGGTCTGTTTCATCGGCTTTCGCAAAGTGGGTAAACATCCCTTCCAGCTCCACGCCCGGAAGTTTTTCGATATCTGCAATGGTATCCGCGCTTTCCTCTGATACCGGGAAGCCGATCCTGCCCATCCCGGTATCGATCTTGATATGGAAATATACGGTTTTATGCAGCTTTACAGCTGCCTCTGACATGCCCTCTGCCATCTCCTTTGTATACACAGTGGGCCGGATTTCCCAGGATACCATTTCCTCATACTGGTCCGGAAAGATGCATCCCAGGACGAGTACAGGTTTTTTCACCTCTGCCCGGCGGAGGCTGACTGCCTCCTCCAGAGTTGCAACCGCATACCCCCATACATAATCCGTATCTTCGAATAACTGTGCGATAGGAACCGCTCCGTGGCCATAACCGTCCGTCTTGATGACGGCTGCCAGCTGTGCACCTCCGCCGATCCGCTGCTTCATCTGTTTCATATTATATGCAATGGCCCGCAAATCTATTTTTGCATACACCCGATTATGCTGATTCACTTTTTATTTCCTCCATGATCTGTAATCAATCTGTAAAAGCAGATTGACCGTGTGTTTCACTGCTGTCTGCAAAGCAGAGTTTCCATGCAGACAATTTTCATATTTTTAAATCCCGGGGTTTTCTTCCGCTTCTTTCAGACATTCCCCGATCCCGCCGATCAGGTCTTCTGCCAGCAGAGCGTAGCTTCCAAGCCTTTCTCTTGCCGCGTCTCCGCCGCATGCATGGAGATACACGCCCAGCACTGCGCTGTCATATACATCAAGCCCACCGGCCAGCAGTCCTGTGATCACTCCCGCCAGCACATCTCCGGAGCCGGCCTTTGCCATTCCATGATTGCCTGCCGTATTGACAAAATCATGCTTTCCCCGCTGTGCCACAATGGTACGGGAATCCTTCAGCGCACAGACTGCCGGATACTTTTCCGTAAATTCGTGCAGACGGCTCATCCGGGATTGCTGCAGTTCTGCCACGGAACAGCCCAGCAGCCCGGACATCTCCTTCATGTGAGGCGTCAGGATGAGCGGGCACCTTGTCTCTTTGAGGAGCTCCGGATGACAGGCAAGCAGATTGATGCCGTCCGCATCCGCCACACAGGGGACACGGCATCCCAAAAGAGTCCCCTTGAGCAGGCTTTCGGAAGTCCGATTCTGTCCCAGCCCGCAGCCGATACACACCACATCCGCCCATCGCAGCAGGGTTGAAAGCTGCTGCTGGTCATATTCTTCATACACGGAAATAATCGCTTCCGGAAGAAGCTGCTGCAAGACAACCCGGTTGGATTCCTCTGTATAAATCTGTACAAGCCCGGCGCCGCTCCTATAAGCCGCTTTAGCACTCAGGTAAGCCGCTCCTGCCATACCCTTGCTTCCGGTGATCATGAGCACTTTTCCGTAAGTCCCCTTATGGGAATCCGCCTTCCGCACCGGCAGCCGCCTGGGAAGATCGCTCTTCTCCAAAGTATAGCTGATCTCCGGAATCCCTTCAAAAAAGGAGGTATCAATCCCGATCTCCGCAGAAATCACCTTTCCCGCGTATTCCCTGCCCGGATACAGCACCGTACCCAGCTTTTCGCACTGGAAGGCTACCGTCAGATCCGCCCGGAAGGCACAGCCCAGTACCTTTCCCGTGGCGGAGCAGATGCCGGAGGGAATATCCACCGCCACCTTTGCACCCGGCAGCCCGTTCAGTTCCTTCAGAAGCTCTGCATAAGCCCCGCTCACTTCCCGGCTCAGCCCCACCCCCAGCAGGGCATCCACCACAGCCGTATAACGGCCTTCCGGCAAATCCGGAACCACCGGGATTCCCATATTTTCCACGATCTGCATCTGAATCCGGCATTCGGCAGTCAGGGAAGCCTCCTTTCCAGCAAATACAACTGTCACTGCGCTTCCCTTCCCGGCAAGGAGCCTTGCAAGGGCAAATCCGTCCCCGCCGTTATTGCCGGAACCGCATGCCACCAGGACCCGGGAGCAGTCGATCTGCTCCTGCTCCATGGCCTCAGCGGTCCGCAGCGCCGCATGCTCCATCAAAACCACGGATGGGATTCCAATCTCATGGATCGTATGGGCATCCGCCTGCTGCATTCTTGTTCCGTCCGGTAAATAACGCATCCTTTTCCTTCCTTTCTGAATCTTCTCATCATCAGCGCCCTAAAAACAGAATGCCATGCAGGCCTCCTGCATGGTATCCCGTCCGCTGCCGCGGTTTCAATGCATTACAATCCCCGGCCTGACCGGCCGTGAACCGCGGCTCTTATTCACCGTGTTCCTTTTGATAGCTGGTAATATTGTAGGACAGCCTCATCAGACTGTCTGAGAGGTGAACGCTTTCCACGATCACATCCTCGGGCAGGTTCAGATCCGTATGCGCAAAATTCCAGATTGCCTTGATCCCGCATTTTACCAGTATGTCGGAGACCCGCAGCACCTCCGTTTTGGGAATGGTCAGCGCCGCGATCTCGATGGGATTCTCTTTCAGAAATGCTTCCAGCTCATCCAGCATACGGATCTGGACTCCCCGGACTTCTCTTCCGTCCAGCCTGAGATTCACGTCAAAGAGGCCCTTCACCACAAATCCGTTCTTCTCAAAAGAAGCGTAATTGGCCAGCGCCTGCCCCAGATTTCCCATACCGACGATGATCATGCTGTGGCTCTGGTTCAAACCTAAGATCTTTCCAATCTCTGTCCGGAGGTACTTCACGTTGTATCCATACCCCTGCTGTCCAAATCCGCCGAAATTATTCAGATCCTGCCGGATTTGGGATGCGGTCACGCGCATCTTCTGGCTCAGGTCATTGGATGATATGCGCTCCACCCCTGCGTCTGTCAACTCGCCCAAATATCGATAATATCTTGGCAGCCTGCTGATTACCGCTTTTGATATTTCTTTCTCTTCCAATTTTAATCAACCTCCAAATAAATTATATTTATTATATAGAATAGTCTGCTTAAAGTCAATTTAAAGTGATTTTTTTGTTTGATACAATGAACGGAATGTAGTATAATAGTTATAATTTACGGTCTGATCGGCCGCAGACTGTAACGTATGACGGTTACTGCTAATATGGTTTTACAGGAGGTTTCATATGATACTTGCATGTCATAATCTGAATAAATCATTTGGGGAAAGGGTCATTGTAAAAGATGGCTCCTTTCATATTGAGGAACGGGAAAAAGCTGCTTTTGTCGGAGTCAACGGCGCCGGAAAGTCTACGATCCTAAAAACGATCATCGGCGAAGAGCCTCTCGATGGAGGCAATGTGATCCTCACGAAGGGGAAGCGGCTCGGATATCTGGCCCAGCAGCAGAACCTGGAAAGCGGTAATACCGTTTATGAAGAACTGAAAACAGCAAAGTCTGACATCATTTTGCTGGAACAGCAGATCCGTTCCATTGAACAGGAATTGAAGTCTCTGAGCGGCGACGCTCTGGAGACCAGGCTTGAGGCCTACAACCGCCTTATGTCCGAATTTGAATCCAAAAACGGATACGCCTATGAGAGCGAGATCACAGGGGTTTTAAAAGGACTTGGATTTCAGGAAGAGGATTTCGAAAAACCTGCCGATACACTCTCCGGCGGGCAGAAGACCCGGGTATCCCTGGGAAAGCTGCTCCTGACCAATCCGGATATCCTGCTTCTGGACGAGCCCACCAACCACCTGGACTTAAACTCCATCTCCTGGCTGGAAACTTATCTGCTGAACTATCCGGGCGCCGTGTTCATCGTCTCCCATGACCGTTTCTTCTTGAACAGGGTGGTGACAAAGGTAGTGGAGATCGAGCACGGCAATATCCGCATGTACAGCGGCAATTATAAGGCATATTCGGATAAAAAACGGCAGATTCGGGATGCGCAGATGAAGGAATATCTGAATCAGCAAAGAGAGATCAGCCGCCAAGAGGCCGTCATCGAGAAGCTGCGCTCCTTCAACCGGGAAAAATCTATCAAACGTGCGGAGAGCCGGGAAAAAATGCTCAATAAGATGACCTTGGTCGAGAAACCCTTAAGTGACGTGCAAGAGATTCATTTTTCGCTGGAGCCCTCCTGCGTCAGCGGAAATGATGTCCTCTCTGTAGAGAGCCTGTCCAAGCAGTACGACGGACAGACCCTGTTTTCCGACGCTTCCTTTGAAATCAAACGCGGGGAACATGTGGCAGTCATCGGCGGCAACGGGACCGGCAAAACGACACTTCTAAAAATTTTGAACGGCCTAGCCGACGCGGACAGCGGCTCCTTTTCCTTGGGTACGAAGGTACATATCGGGTATTACGATCAGGAGCACCATGTCCTTCATGACCAGAAAAATATATTCGATGAGATTTCGGACGATTATCCGTCCCTCAGCAATACCGAGATCCGCAATACGCTGGCTGCCTTTCAGTTTACGGGAGACGATGTATTCAAGCTGGTGGAGGACTTAAGCGGCGGAGAAAAGGGACGCGTCTCCCTTGCAAAGCTGATGCTCTCGGAGGCAAATTTCCTGATTCTGGACGAGCCCACCAATCACCTGGATATCACCTCCAAGGAAATCCTTGAGCAGGCGCTGAACGATTATACCGGAACCGTACTCTACGTCTCCCACGACCGGTATTTTATCAATCAGACCGCAAGCCGGATCCTGGAGCTCTCCGGGCAGACTTTTGTGAACTATATCGGGAATTACGACTACTATCTGGAGAAAAAGGAAGAACGGTCTTCCACCCTCTCCGCCGCCGGATCACCGGACGCAAAGGGAACTCCAAAGGGGGCTTATTTTCAGGCTGGACGTGCTGCAGCCGAGACTTTGGCCGGTGGAACAGACGCAGCTTCAGCCTCCAAACAGAGCTGGCTGGAGCAAAAGGAAGCACAGGCCCGGGAACGGAAACGGAAAAATGAGCTGAAACGGACGGAAGAACGTATCTCTCTGTTAGAAACGCGCAACCAGGAGATCGATGAGCTCATGACCCATGAAGATGTATACTCCAATTCCGTAAAATGCCAGGAGCTTGCAGAAGAAAAGGCCGGCAACGATACCAGGCTGGAGGAGTTGTACGAGCTGTGGGCCCGTCTGGAAGAGTAAGTGTATACAAAAAAGCACAAAACTGTCTATATACCAACAGTTCTGTGCTTTTTTCTATTCCTGCGGCAGCCCTCTCATCCGCACCCTCCCCGTTTCAGGGCATTTTTTCTTCTGAAAGCAGGTCTTTGCAGTTCCTAATTCTGGTTTCTAAACTGTACCGGCGTCAGGTCATACATTTTCTTAAAGATCCTGTTAAAATGCTCCACATTTTGATAACCTACGGATTCTGCAATACTTTCCACCGTCGCATTGCCGCTCTTTAACATGGCCCTGGCTTTTTTCATCCGCACTTTTTTCAAGATATCCCCGAAGGTCTCCCCGGATTTTTCTTTGATATACTTGGAAAGATAGGGCTTGGAAAGATAAAACTCTTCCGCAAGGTCATCCAGTGTCACAGTCTTATAATTTGCGTAAATATAATTGGTGATCTGCAGGAGACGCTCATCCTTGCTCTCCTCTCTGCTCTTGATTTCCTCGATCTTATTTACCGCAACCTCCAGAGCCGCAATGGAGGCTTTGATAATATCTGGGTCGATTCCGACGCCCCAGTATTTCTTTCCGTTGCAAATGATCCCCACATAAGCCACCGCCTTGGAAGAAGACCCCTTTGTCATGGAATGTTCCTCATAGACCGAAAGCTCATAACTGATATCAAAATAATGCTTGATGGCATTGCTGACCGCGTCCAGACGTCCGTTTCCCACTCCGGTAATCATCTGCTGCTTCCCGCCGTGCAGAATCGTTGCGGAAGCCACGATACCGTCCTCCTGCTTGAAATGGCATTCCTCCAGGGTAAACACATTCTTTGCATTGATATAATGGTCCTCGAATATATGATAGATCCACTCTGGAGACAGCTCCTTGTGCGCTTTGTCGGAAACATCCTTCACCAGATACCCCACTTCCTCCCGCATCTTCTGGGGCAGGCTGATACCGAAACTCTGCTTCAATATGTAGTTTACGCCGCCCTTTCCGGACTGGCTGTTGATCCGGATCACGTCCGAATCGTATCTTCTGCCCACATCCTTCGGATCGATCGGAAGGTAAGGAACACACCACTGCTCCGTGTTTCCGTCCTCCCTCCAGGCCATTCCCTTTGCGATGGCATCCTGGTGCGATCCGGAAAATGCAGTGAATACAAGCTCACCTGCATAGGGCTGGCGTGGGGAAACATTCATTCTTGTCAGCCGTTCATAGACCTCGCTGATCTCGCTCATATTGGAGAAATTCAGCCCCGGGTCTACCCCGTGGGAAAACATATTCATTGCCAGGGTGATGATATCCACATTCCCGGTCCGTTCCCCGTTTCCAAAGAGGGTTCCTTCGATCCGGTCCGCCCCCGCCAGAATCCCAAGCTCCGCTGTAGCCACGCCGGTTCCCCGGTCATTGTGGGGGTGAAGGCTGATGATCGTATTTTCCCGGTATTTCATATATTTGCTGAAATATTCCACCTGGCTCGCGAATACATGGGGAAGGGCATTTTCTACGGTTGTCGGAAGGTTGATGATAGCCTTGTTCTCCGGCGTGGGCTGCCATATGTCCAATACCGCGTTGCACACCTCCATGGCGTATTCCATCTCTGTACCTGAAAAACTCTCCGGACTGTATTCAAATGTAAAGTTTCCTTCCGTCTCCTCCGCCAGCTCTTTTAAAAGCTTCGCTCCGTCGATGGCAATCTGCTTCACCTGCTCCTTATTTTTCCTGAAAACCTGCTCCCGCTGCGCCACGGAAGTAGAATTGTATACATGTATTACTGCATGCGGAGCGCCCTTGACCGCCTCGAAGGTCCGCTTTATGATGTGCTCCCTCGCCTGTGTCAGTACCTGAACCGTTACATCCTCAGGAATCATATTTCGTTCGATCAGTGTACGCATGAACTGATACTCTGTCTCCGATGCCGCCGGGAATCCGACCTCAATCTCCTTGAATCCCACATCTACAAGCAACTGAAAAAACTCCACCTTTTCATCCAGGCTCATGGGCTCGATCAGCGCCTGGTTGCCATCCCGCAAGTCTACGCTGCACCAAGTCGGCGGATGGTCGATATAATCCTTTTTCACCCAGTCATAACAGTCTACCGGCGGCATAAAATAAGCCCGTGCGTATTTTTCATAATTCTTCATCTTTGCATCTCCTTATATTATATCAATAATATTGTCTTTTTTTGTCTTTCCTTATCCTAACACATCTATAGACTATAATCCAGTGACATTATTAATCATTTTTATTGATATTTTTTAATCAGTTACTGTTCACACCCTTTGGGTGCTCCAGTAACGTTCTTTATCTCCTCATGAAAAAAATCTCCCCCAGCTTTTCCAGGCACCATCGGTAGTCCCGCACCTCGACGGCTTCATCCGCAACGATCTCCCGGGTGAATAGCACCTCATCTCCCAGCATATAAGAGATCTTGCCGGCAGAATCGCCTTTTGAGACAGGCGCGTCCAGATACTCCTCCTTTTCTATACGGACCGAGATCTCATCGTCATCCCGGAGCAGGAGCTTTATTTCCTCCCCTTCGGAAATCCCGTCCCCGTCTGTCTGCATCCCATTTTCACCGCACTGACCGACGATGGTATGTACCAGAGACTCCCCATTGAAACGGTTTCCATCCGGGATGCCGTCCAGGACAGGCACAGACCCCGTATCCACGTCCCTGCATACCTCCTGATAATGGAAAGAATCGATTCCATAAGTCATCAGCTTTTTAGTATCCACCCACTTATAGCCTTTATTGTTGGGCCAGCCGCATGCCAGCAGGCTGACGATAAAGGTACGGTCATCCCGCTGAAGGGCCCCGATATAGCAATAGCCCGCCTCCCCGGTAAAACCGGTCTTCCCGGAAAGCGCGCCCTCCATCATTTTCAGAAATGCGTTATGGTTATTACAGGAAAAGCTGCGACTGCCGTCCAGAGTAGTAAACTCATAGCTTTCGGTCCGTGTAATCTCCAGAAATGCGTTTTTCTGCGGAGAATCCATGATACAGTATTTCATGATCCGGGCAAGGTCCTCTGCCGTCGTATGATGGGCACCCTCTTCATCCGAATCATCCAGCCCGTTGGGCGTGACAAAATGAGTCTGGGTACAGCCCGCCTGTCTTGCTTTCTCATTCATCATATCCGCAAAACCTTCCACGCTGGTCCCAATATGCTCCGCAATGACAACCGCCGCGTCATTATGGGATTCCAGCATCAGGGAATACAGAAGATGTCTGAGCTGGAACTGCTCCCCTTCCCGAACACCCAAATGGACCTCTGGCTGCGACGCCGCCCTGGCGCTGGCAGTCACCGTATCGTCCAGATTGCCGTTTTCCAGGGCAAGGATACAGGTCATGATCTTGGTGGTACTGGCCATAGCCCGTTCCTCCTGCCCGTTTTTCGCAAACAAAATACGCCCGCTGTCCGCATCCATCAATACAGCCGACTGGGCGTATAATCCTTCCGGTTCTTTGATCTCCTTCTCTGGTTCTGCGTGTACTTCTGCCGCCATAGTTATCCACAGCCATGTGAATAAAACCAGACATATCCCATACTTTTTCACAGGTTTTCGGAGGTTATCCACACTCTTTTCCGCTTTTTTCACAAGTTTTCCACATTTTAATCCTATTTTCATCCTGCATAAGACTCCGTGATACACGCTTTATCCTATAGTATGCATGTCTGTCTTTTCTTAGAACTAAATGAAAATGGCAGATATGCAGACACAGCATTTTCATGCACTGCAGATCCGTGATGTTTTCTGTCCAGCATCCAACCAATCTGAAAGTACAGACTTTTATCAGCTGCTATTCCGTGCGCTGTTTCAATCGGCCTAATGTCAGATATCCAGCTGCAGCTGGGCCTCATCCTCCGCCTCTTCCTTAAAGTGCGCGATCTGTTCCTCATCCAGGACAGGCAGCTCATCCAATGACTGCAGGCCGAACCTCCTGAAAAACTCCTGAGTGGTCCCGAACTGTATCGGTCGCCCCGGCGCATCCAGCCTTCCGACCTCTTCGATGAGACCGTACTCAATCAGCTTATTGACTGCATGGTCTGTCTTAACCCCCCGGATCTTCTCGATCTCCAGCCTGGTCACCGGCTGCTTGTATGCCACGATAGACAGGGCTTCCAGCATCACGTCCGTCAGAACATATCGCTTCGGCTGTTTTGCTATCCGGATCAGATACTCATAGGCGTTCTTTTTGGTACACATCTGAAATGAATCGTCCATCTCCAGGATCTGGACGCCTCTGTCCTCCTTTTTATAACGGTCCATCATATTGTGAATGAGCTTTCGGGTCGTTTCCTCATCGTGCTCGATTGCAGACGCGATCCTGCTCAATTCTACAGATTCACCCATCGTAAACAGGATCGCCTCAATGATTCCCTGCATCTTTTTTATTTCCATTGGCTTCAATTGTTCCTTTCTCTTTTCCGCCATCGCCATCATCTCACCCGCCTTTGCCGAACAGTTCCTTTATATCGAGGATTCAATGAGAATTTCTCCAAATGTATTTTCCTGTACCGCCCGAATCGTTCCGGTCTTCATCAGTTCCAGGATCGCTAGAAATGTTACCACAAGATGCATCGTGCTCTTCTGCCCTTCCAGGAGCTGCCGGAAGCTGAAGCTCCGATGGCTTTTCGCATAGCCCTCCACAAAAGCGATCTTGCTCGGAAGCGGCACTTCCTCCTTTTCAATCCTGCCGAATTTGCTTCGGACCGGATCAATCTTATTATTCTGCCGTTTCATCACATCACGGAAAATGCTCCCGAGCTTAGAAATCGTCACATCCGCCAGCAATGCATCCAGGTCGACCGGTTCCTCATACTCCCGGACTTCGTCCGGGATATCGGGCTTTCGGAACAATACCAGATCCGCGTCCAGCTGCCTGTCCTTTAGTTCAAATGCAATGTACTTGTACATCTTATATTGGAGGAGCTGTTCTACCAATTCCTGTCTCGGGTCTTCTTCCTCTCCCTCCTCATTGACTTCCTTCGGAAGGAGCATACGGCATTTGATATCCAGAAGTGTCGCCGCCATGACAAGAAATTCACTCATCACATTCAGGTCCGCGCGCTGCATCTGCCGGATATAGTCCATATACTGATTCGTGATCTCCACGATAGGTATATCATAGATGTCTATTTTATTTTTATCGATCAAGTGCAGGAGCAGGTCCAGAGGGCCTTCAAATACTTCCAGCTTTACAGGTAT
>Ga0137306_100284_pt1 | contig 79478 bp, 70 predicted proteins | sample Inofroosms_March_FD_97187 | JGI IMG/M metagenome (GOLD analysis project Ga0137306, IMG submission 97187) | Mouse cecal microbial communities from Vienna, Austria - N-Acetylneuraminic and N-Acetylglucosamine D2O microcosms_March | ecosystem: Host-associated > Mammals > Digestive system > Large... | reverse complement strand
GCGAAATGTAAAAACTGCATAATTGCTTTCTCCACCATTAGGTACACTATGCAATACACTTCCAACCCAAGACACAAAATGCACCGTTACTATTCCTATTAATAACAGTACTAACACTTCAAAAAATACTTCCTTCATCTATTACTCCTTACTTCTTATAGGTTTCAGCTTTACAACTTATTTTATCTCTGTACAATATTTGTGTTTACCTAAAAATATATTCTTATAACCAAATTCCTTTTAGTCCAAATCATTTACAATTATAATTCCACTCATCCAAATAGCACTATATTTTCTCTAGCCTTTTAATGCTTTCAATAAAATGTTTTTCTACTACGGAAATATCTTCTTGCTGCTCTTTATATTTCTCGTACTCGTTATGCGCCTTAGCAATTGCCTGTTTATGAGTCACTTTTCCTTTTGTATCGAGAATATCTCGCCTAGTCATTCGCAAATAATCATCTATTGTTTCTAGCCAGTCTTTCATATACATAGGTTCGTGGTTTAAAGCCTGTACTTCTGCAATATCAAGATATGCTGCAACAATTTTATTCAAAGCATCTATTTCTTTTTCGTTCAAATAATTTTTAGCAATTTCCACATTTTTTCTTTTAATTTCTGGTCCTTGCCAAGAAGTTAAACCCATATTATCTTTTTCAGCATCTGCCCTTTGATATATTATCTCCGCCGCAGTATGCTTGTGCGCCGCCCAATGCATCTTATTTTGAACATGTTTAAAAAATTCGATTGAACTTTCTGCGCTCGGATCGTAGTCAATACTTGTAGCATATATCTCCAATACTTTTCTCCAAAAGACTTTTTCCGAAGAGCGAATATCTCGAATGCGAGATAGGAGTTCATCAAAATAGTTACCACCACCAAGATTTTTCAACCGTTCATCATCTAAAGCAAATCCCTTTTTCATGTATTCTTTTAAAATCCCTGTCGCCCAAATACGAAATTGTGTTCCGCGATGAGATTTCACACGATACCCAACTGAAATTATCACATCCAAATTATAATAGTCAACTTGATAAACTTTTCCGTCAGAAGCAGTATAGGCAAATTTTGCCCAAACTGTTTCTTTTACCAATTCCCCTTCTTTAAATATGTTTCTTACATGTTTACCTATAACACTTTTATCTCTCTGAAAAAGTTCTGACATTTGGTCAATAGATAACCAAACCGTATCATTTTCAAAGGTTGTTTCTATCTTAGTTAATCCATCTTCTGTTGTATACATAATTATCTTAGAATCTGGCATTGCTGTCCTCCTTACTCTCATCTAGTTATACCTCGTCCATTACACGAACATAGGTCACAAATTCCATTCATCTACCCAGTGTTATTTAGTCCATATCAGCACTTTTTGTCCACAAAATACAGAAAATTCAGCACTAAACAATACTAAATAAAGTTGTTTTTCTCTCCACGTGAATTAGGACACAAAGTATTCCACCGCGTTCTCCGGGAAAAATTCTTTAAATTCACCGTACAACTGGGCTGCAAGGGTCTTATTGTGCGCTATTACCAAAGTGGGCTTCTGTAGCCGCTCAATCACGTTGGCCATGGTAATGGTTTTGCCGGAGCCCGTCACCCCCAGTAAAGTCTGGAATTGGTTGCCTTCCTGGAACCCTTTTACAAGAGCATCTATCGCCTGGGGCTGGTCGCCGGTAGAGGCGTATTCTGAGTGAAGTTTGAAAATTTTTTGTTCGTTTTGCACAAATGCTCACCTCTGATTTCATAGTAAAAAAAGACGCCTATCAGGCAAAAATTCGTCGTGGAACATTTTATTTTCGTCGTGGCATTTATTCAAATTGGAGAAAAACAGGCCCACGACGAATCCCGTTCATAATTTGCTGTTTTGCAACTCAGCGCACCTCTTTCATTCCATATGGACAAAACAGGAACAAAACGCATAAAAAGCCACTCAGACACCGCTCTATAGTATACCACAAACATTTTCAAAAATACAGAAGAAAACAAACATTTGTTCTTTTTGTTTTCATCCTGCATCCGGAAGAAATTCTTTTACATCTACAACAATCTCCAACAGTCCTTTTTAAAACTTTCTATCTCTCTCAGGTTCGGTAAAACCTCTTTCATATATTCCTCAATTTTCAGCACCCCATCCGCTATGATACCTTTATTATCGGCGTAAACGTCCATAGTTATGAGTTCCTTGGCATGTCCCATAAGCTTCGATACCGCTTTTGAGATGAACGCCTCTTTTAACAGGAGTGTACAGTATGTGCTGTGCAAATCATACAGCGGATGTCCGGCAAGCCATTTTCAGCAAAAAACTGTTTATAATACCTGCAATATAAGCCGCCTTTGTTCTTTGCTATATCCTACGAAATGGATTACATGTGTCGTAAGGCTCTGGTTCCAATCACTTCATCAAACTTAAACATAATTTATACCTTCATTTTAGTTGTATTTACTAACAGTATAAATACCGATAGGTTTTATATGTAATGAGTAAAAAACAAGCAAACAATCTCGTTCCGCCTCGTCTGCACTTTTGGCTTACCTGACTCTGGTAAGAAGATCATCAGCCATTTCAAAAAACTTACATTTGCACTCCGGACAGACTGACGGAATGATCGGCGGACAAAATTTTAGTTTCGCACTGTCCTCTGGTGGCTCCTTAAAATCCTACATACTACTATGCTTTTTGCCCTGTTCATAACTTGATAAAAGTATCCGCATCTAAATAATAGTTCAGCGCTTTCAGCAGTTCTTCCTCGGTGGCATCTCTTTTCTGGTCCAAAACATTGATAACAACATCTGTCACAAGTTCTGGCATGATCGAGCAGTCCATATTATTTTCAATCGCATATTCCGGGAAAATTTCTTCATCATTTTCATCAAATTCCGGTCTGGGAGCTATGTAGCAGGAAGTAGATAACGACAAAATATCGTCTGATTCATAAATGTGCCAGTCATTATCTTCTTCCGCTGCACGTTCTCCCTCCTGCAGATATTTTTCTTTGATTGATAAAAGAATGTCTCTCATTGTGCATTTGCTATTGTGTATCATAGTATATTCTCTCCTTTATAACTCAGAGCTGTTCAGCCCAGTCAATGCCTGGATAAAGTTTTCCCGTCCTTTAAAATATTCAACCGCCTTTATACCAGCTTCCATATCGGTAAGCGCAAGGTATTTTTCAATAGGCGACTGACCGCCGCTTTGCACATGGGCAAATTCTTCTACTCCGGCATACTCCGGATTATAGGAATAATAATTTTTTTCCTCTTTGGTTCCGCCATGCGAGCTAAAGCTGATCTATTCTTTTTCCTACTGTTGCCACAAAGCAGCTTGGCCCGGTTTTTCATTCGGTCTAAACGCTCTCCCCAGCGCTTGCCCACGCTCCTGATCTTTCTCCCCCTCCAAAAGTTCCAATGGGTAAAAATCATATAAACAGGGGAAGTCATATTCTGCTCTTACAAATTTATTGAGGTACGCCCATACTTAAAAATACTTCAATTTTTTGTCTCAAATCTTCCACGGTATAAATGCTGGCGTCAAAGCCATCCAGGATATTAAGTTCCTCATGGAAGATATCAATTTTATTTGCCTTTGCCTGCAGGAGCAGATTGCATTCCAACTGATCTACACTGTTCAGAAAATCGCAGAGGTATTCCGCATACATTTCCGTATCTAAATCGTCCGTAAAGCGTAAAACCGATTTTACATACGCCCCGCTTTCCGCAAGGAACCGCTCCTGCTCATCTTCATCTGTCCATGCTCTTGCCGTTCCCGGCATCTCCAGGGAAATATGCTGGTCAATGACATAATCCTTTGTTTCGCACAACTCTAAACCGGAGCCTCAGCATCTTCCTTAAAGAAGTACACAGCATATCCATCCCGGACATCCTGATACATTGTTTGAGATACAAGAGCGGTTGTCACCTGCTCCGGCGCATCTATCGGCGCAGCATCACAGGTATATGTGGCTCCGGCGAACAGCCCATAGTTTTCCAAATGCTCGTCACCGACAATAGTAAATTCTATCCCATATTTCTCTTGTAACTGTGTCAGCACATATGCCCGTGCAGACTCAAGGTTATTTTCGAACGGGCAGCCCTTGTGCTCAGCATTGTGAATATTATCAAGAGCCTCTTGAATACCGCCGCCGACAGCTTCTAATGCATCGTTTGCTTTTTCTGCCGCCCAGTCTGTCAGTTCTTCGCTCATACCGCATCCTGTCAGCATAAGCAGTAGTAAGGAAATCATAAATAGTCTTTTCAGTTTCACCACACCTGCGAACCTCTTTTTTGTGAATATCAAAATAGATTATCCGGCCGCCCATCCAACGTTTTTAATATGCTGTTGACTTTGACGGCTGAGTGATTTATTTAGATTGCGGAGCTTATGTTCTCACTGATAAGCTGAAATTAGAGCTTTTATATATTCACATCAAATACTGCCTTTATTTGCCCATTCTCTATGAAAAACTCTATCTCAAACCAAAAATCCAGTTGTTCTCCAAAGCTCGTTGGATTGTAAGACACCATATCTCTCTTATCAATTTCAAGTCTTTCCTCGTGAATATTCTCCATACAAGATTTTTCAAAATGGTCTACTACAAACTTTTTGCCCTCATCTTCTTCCCACACAGCTAATTGTTCAACCAACCATTTTCCAAATCCCAGGCAGGCATTTTCTAATGTCTGCTCTGCGTCAATATAAGAGGCCCATGAAAGTTTTGGTGGAATGCTGGATACAAGTTTTGTATATTCTTTGTCCGCAATCGTATCTACCATCAACTTAATCAATACCTCTGCTTTTGACTCAAATTCTGCTTTTGCCATTTTTATCTCCTCTTTGACAAAATTTGTTTTTTCTTCATCACAAAGTCAAACAATCCCAAATAAAACTGTCCGCCGTAGTCCGCCCTGTCTGCGCTTTTTGCTCACTCGCCGGCATTTTCGACAAGCAAGATTTCATAAGCCTTTTTCTCCAGGTACTCCCAATGCGCATCACCAACAGGTTCATAAGATGTCCATGCCACTTTAAGCTGGTTTTCAGATATATAAAATTTAACGCGCGTTTTAACTCCATTACTTGTATCAATATCAGGCTCTGCCACATAATCAAAAGTGTAAACCGTGTGTTTCTGCGCCCAGTCCGCAATATCCCGGTAATAAATTACCGCATTTTCCGCAGGTATCTTTATCAATCCAAACAGTTTCTCACTTTCTTCTTTTCCGGGAAGATAGAAATAGCATCGTGTTCCATATGAGGTGATGTAAAATTCATTTTCTCCTGCCTTGTCCTGAAACAGTATCTCACCGTCACTCAAATCAAGCAAAAGCAGATCGCTTTCTTTCAGCCATCCTTCCACATAGCCATTGTAGTGAGGAGCCGTCCAATGTTCCGCACAAACCCAGGTTTTACAATCTTCCTGTACGCTCCCACGCATCGCCTTGCTTCCCATATCGGGATAACGATACAATACCGAACCATTTTCATCCAGGATATGTATATCGCAGTCATAGGTTTTTTCGTAATCATCCGCTTTTTCCCATTGAAGATAACAGGAACTTCCCTCAATGGGAGATTTTTCATCATAAACATAGGAATCTCTGCTATAACCGGACGGATATATTACTTCATATTCTGCCGCACCTGCTGCCGGATTACAGCCAGTCAGCAATAACATAAATATTGCTGCACAACATAAAGAAAAAATACGGCGCACGGTTTTTTCTTTCATATCTGTTCCACTCTCCTCTTCATGCCTCCTGTCACGCACCACACTATCACATACAGCAGGACATAACCCCCCGCCAGTACAAGGGCGGTAATGTACTTTTGCCGAAGTCCTGCGGTGTAGCTTTCTGCGGTCTGGTCCGGCCCCGCCGCTCCACAGCAGCCCCTGCATCCCCCATCCCCGGGCCCGGCTCACGGGTGAGGTCTTGCTGGCTCCACTGATAGCCGCTCCCGCCGGTGTCTTGGTAATAGACCATGTATGCGGTTTTCGTAGGCTTCATACGACGGTAACGTCCGCTGGCTCCCGTATTCTGCACCTGAACAGGCAGGACTTGATAGGGTGAAAAGGTATAAACGCCTTTGTCCTCATAGCTGTCTGCGGGGAGAATAGCTGTCAGATACTTTATAGAGAGGTAGCCTACCGCTGCCGCTAAGACAAGCAGCATGATTCCCGCCACAAAAATAATTGATTTTAATTTTTCCATATGCATCTCCTAAAATAAAAGGCTGCGCTCCTGTCCAGAGTCAGCCAGGGAAGTTTATCCGGCTCTATGGGCCAGCCTTTGCTCTCTGAAATAGGAAACAGGCCATAAAAAGGCCCGGCTCCGCCGTTCCCCGCCTGCAGCAAAAAGTTACGATAGCCATCCGGAAGAACAACCCCTGTTTCCTGCTCAAATTCTTCTATTTTTCACCGTTTCCCATGATTCCCCGGAAAGCCGCCAGTACAGTGGATACAAAGCGTGCCGGCAATTCCTCCGGAACACAGACCCGGCTTTCCGGCACATGATCCCAAATTTGAAAATGCCGGAACCGGTAGAAAATCACTCTGTCCATGGTGATAATCTCCGGCCCGTATTCCAGTCCTCTCCAGATGCCGTCAAAGGTGATCTGCGCGCCATACCCATGTAGCAGGTCCGCCATATGATATGACATATACAGAGCCTTACTGCTCCCCTGGTACAGACCCCATTTTCCTGCCGCAGTGATCAGGAAAAGCTGTGTCACCTGGATCCCCTTAAAGGCAGAAAGGTTATACCGGCCCTGGCCTACCCAAACCTGGAAAACTGCAGCCGGCAGTTCGCCAAACCAGCATTCCCAGGACTGAATCCCCTTTTGCCGGATATTGATCGTATAATCCGGATATCTTCCGGTCAGGTATCCCTCTACATCTGTCTTGGTATAAGGTCCCCGGTATTCAAAACAGCCCGCAAACCACAAAGCCAGCAGGCAGGCCATCCCAGCAACAACTGTTTTTTAACCATCTGCAAATATTTCGTTACCTCCCGACTGCTTGAACTATAATCCTTTGCTTTCCGCGTAAGTGAATGAGCACCACCGATATTCCAAACAAAAAGGCGCTCTTATGCATACAGTTTCCTGCCGGCATAAGAGCGCCTTTTTTGACAGTATAAAATTGAGCATGACAAATCTGCGAAGCTGCATCGTCATAATACCGCCTTGCTTGCTTGAGAATGGCACGGATCATCATATTTGTCAAGCTCTCCTTCTAAAAAATCATGGAAAAATACTAACGCAATTATAGCAGAAATCTGTATGTCACGCAAGGGGAGCAGTATGTCGGTCATTGCCTCCTCCGCCCGACACAAAAATTTCATTCCGCGTCTATCGTAGACACTCCAATGGTCACTTCCTCCAGCACATCCAAAAGCACTCTTACCGTATCCAGCGATGTAAGCATCGTAATATTGTTCTGTGTTGCCGCACTTCGAATCGCCACACCGTCTTCGTAATGAATACCGGAAAGAATCGCGCGGGTATTGATGACATAACTGACATATCCGGCACGGATCGCGTTCAGGATTTCACTGCTGCCCTCCGATGGTTTCCCCAGTATACGGGTACGTATTCCATGCTGTTTCAAATATTCTCCCGTAAGAGAGGTTGCTTCTATATTGAATCCCATATCATAGAAACGTCTTATCAGAGGAAGGGCTTCGTCTTTATCCTCATCCGCCAGCGTCACGATTACGGTCCCATCATTCCGCACGCGAATACCGGAAGCAATCATGGCTTTGTACATCGCCCTGTGAAGCTTCTTATCATATCCGATGGCCTCTCCCGTTGATTTCATCTCCGGTGAGAGGTATGTATCCATACCATTCAATTTGGAAAAGGAAAATGTCGGAACTTTTACGTACCATCGCCGTTTTTCTTTCGGATATATCTCATCGATCCCCTGTGTTTTCAGGCTCTTTCCGAGAATGACTTTCGTCGCGATATCAGCCAGCGGATATCCGGTTGCTTTTGATAAAAACGGTACGGTTCGCGAAGAACGCGGATTCACCTCAATGACAGATACATTCTCCTCTTTATCCACAATAAACTGAATATTGAACAGACCGACAATGCCGATGCCAATTCCCAGTTTCTTCGCATAGTCCAGAATCGTTTCTTTTACCTTTTCGGATATGCTGAATGTGGGATACACACAGATAGAATCACCGGAATGAACGCCGGTTCTTTCTACCAGCTCCATAATGCCGGGAACAAATACATCCTTTCCATCGCAAACGGCATCTATTTCCACTTCCTTCCCGCGAATATATTGATCTACCAATACCGGTTTGTCTTCATTAATTTCTACGGCTGTTTTTAAATAATGACGCAGATGTTCCTCTTTTGCCACAATCTGCATGGCTCTTCCGCCAAGCACGAAGCTTGGACGTACTAATACCGGATAGCCGATTTCCTCTGCCGCTTTTACACCTTCTTCCATATTTGTCACGGCCCGTCCCTTCGGCTGCGGGATGGAAAGTTCTGACAGCAGTTTTTCAAAAGCATCCCTGTTTTCAGACCTTTCGATTGCCGCGCAATCCGTGCCGATAAGCTTTCCTCCTCTTTCTTCCAACGGTTTCGCCAGATTGATCGCCGTCTGGCCGCCCAAAGACGCAATCATCCCATCCGGCTTTTCCATCTCGATCACATTCATAACATCTTCCACACATAACGGTTCAAAATACAGTTTATCCGATGTGGTATAATCCGTAGAAACGGTTTCCGGATTGTTATTGATTATGATCGCCTCATATCCGGCTTCTTTGATCGTCTTAACCGCGTGTACCGTGGAATAGTCAAACTCCACACCCTGGCCGATCCGGATTGGACCGGAGCCAAGAACAACGATCTTCTTTCTGTTTTCGATTACCGATTCATTTTCTTCCTCATAGGTGGAATAGAAATACGGAACATAGCTTTCAAACTCTGATGCGCAGGTATCGATCATCTTATAGACAGGAAATATGCCGTATTTCCTGCGCAGTTCAAAAATTTCTGCTTCTGTCTTATTCCAAAGCCACGCGACAGCCTTATCGGAAAAGCCTGTTTTCTTTGCCAGATACAGAGCTTCCCTGTCGCCGACACATGATTTCAGTTCCGGTTCCATATCTATAATCTTTTTCATTTTGTTGAGGAAAAAGCAGTCAATTCCGGTCAGGCCAGAAATTTCTGCAACGCGGACACCTGATCTCAATAACTGCGCAATCGCAAAAATTCTGTCACTTGTACCGATTTTTATATCATTCATCAATACATTAACATCTTCTTTTTCAAATTTTTCCATGCGCAGATGAGCAACGCCCATTTCCAGAGAACGGATTGCTTTTAACAGGCTTTCTTCAAACGTTCTGCCTACGCTCATAACTTCTCCGGTCGCTTTCATCTGCGTACCAAGCTTCTGGTTTGCGTCAGTAAATTTATCGAACGGAAAGCGCGGCATTTTTGTTACGACATAATCCAATGCCGGCTCAAAAGAAGCCGGCGTATTTGCCAGCATAATCTCATCCAGTCTCATTCCCACGCTGATTTTTGCCGAGACTCGCGCGATCGGATACCCGCTCGCCTTCGATGCAAGGGCTGAGGAACGGGAGACTCGTGGATTTACTTCTATCAGATAATACTGAAAAGAATCCGGATCAAGCGCAAACTGCACATTACATCCTCCCTCCACCTCCAAGGCGCGGATGATTTTCAGCGCGCTGTCCCGCAGCATCTGATACTCCTTATTGGTCAGCGTCTGGGACGGACATACTACAATAGAGTCTCCTGTGTGTATTCCCACCGGGTCTAAATTTTCCATATTGCAGACTGTGATTGCCGTGTCATTGGCATCACGGATCACTTCGTATTCGATTTCCTTGAAGCCTTTGATACTTTTTTCAATCAATACCTGATGAACCGGAGATAAAGCGACGGCCTTTTTAATCAGCTCCATAAATTCCTGCTCGTCATCCGCAAAGCCTCCGCCGGTTCCTCCAAGGGTAAATGCGGGGCGCAGCACCACCGGATAACCGATTTTCTCCGCTGCCCGTATCGCTTCATCCACCGTATTCGCAATGGCAGACGGAAGTACCGGCTCTCCCAGTTCTTCACAAAGCTTTTTGAACAGTTCCCTGTCTTCCGCCCGTTCAATGCTTTCACTTCGGGTTCCCAGAAGTTCCGCCTGACACTCTTTTAAAATTCCTTTTTTTTCAAGCTGCATCGCCAGATTCAGTCCGGTCTGCCCGCCAATCCCCGGCACAATGGCATCCGGGCGTTCATGGCGAATAATCTTCGCCACATATTCCAAAGTCAGCGGTTCCATATACACTTTATCCGCAACCGTCTTATCTGTCATAATGGTTGCCGGATTGGAGTTGCACAGCACAACCTCGTATCCTTCCTCTTTCAGCGCGAGACATGCCTGCGTACCCGCATAGTCAAATTCTGCCGCCTGGCCAATTACAATCGGACCGGAACCAATGACAAGTATTTTCTTTAAATCAGTTCTTTTTGCCATCCTTCGTTCCCTCCATCATTTTGATAAACTGGTCAAACAAATAGCCGCTGTCTTGTGGTCCGGGCGCGCTTTCCGGATGATACTGCACGCTGAACACCCTGTCTTCCTCACAGGCCACACCTTCTACCGTCTGATCCAGCAGATTCAGATGCGTTATCTTCAATCGGGTATTCGCAAGACTTTCTTTGTCCACCGCATAGGAATGGTTCTGAGAAGTAATCTCTATCTTTCCGGTCCGCAGATTTTTGATCGGATGATTTCCTCCTCTGTGGCCAAACCTTAACTTATATGTTTTTGCTCCATATGCAAGAGAAATCATCTGATGCCCAAGGCAGATACCAAATATCGGATATCGCCCTTTTAATTTTTTGACCAGCTCTACGACCATCCACACATCTGTGGGGTCGCCTGGTCCATTGGATAAAAAGATTCCGTCCGGTTTAGATTTTTCTATCGTCTCCATAGAAGTATTCCACGGAAAAACGGTCACGCCGCATCCTCTCCGGTTCAGACATCTTACTATATTCCGTTTCATTCCACAGTCAATGGCGGCCACATGATACTTCTCATCCGGCACAGGGTACTGCTGAATTTCCTTTCGGCTTACCTGCGCTACGGCATCCCCCGGAATATCATATAAATTCAGTTTACAAAGTCCATCCCGCAGGGATGTGTCAAGATCTGTAAGCAATGCCTTTCGGCTTCCAAGGTCACGTATGGAACGTACCAGCTTTCTTGTATCAATCCCATAGATGCCCGGTATCCGGTATTTCTCCATAATTTCCGATAAGGTATATTTACTGCGGAAATTGGATGGCTGGTCATTATAGTCTCGTACCGCCAGTCCGCCGATGGTTGGAATCTCCGCTTCAAAATCTTCTTCCGTCATCCCATAATTGCCAATCAGCGGATATGCCATCACAACTGTCTGATAAGTATAGGATGGATCAGAAAGGATTTCCTGATATCCGACCGGAGAAGTATTGAATACGATTTCCGTAATTCTTTCAAGTTTAGCACCAAACCCGTATCCACAGTATTCGCTGCCATCGGACAAAATCAGCTTTCTGTCAAATTTTCTCATCATACATGCGCCTCTTTATCTCCAACACGTTCAGACAGTTTCCTTTCAAAACGGTCTTTACGCAGGTCTGCCGGAATTTTAGTCGGATATTCCCCCTGAAAGCAGGCAGCGCAATACTCCTCGCTGCCTATCAGTTTATTCAGCTTCTCTATCGGTAAATATCCCAGAGAATCTGCCCCGATAATCCTTGCGATCTCGTCCATACTATGATGGCATGCAATCAGATTTTCTTCAGAATCAATATCCGTTCCATAATAACAGGGATATAAAAACGGAGGCGCGGAAATTCTCATATGGATCTCTTTTGCTCCGGCATCGCGCAAAAGCTTTACGATACGTTTGCTGGTCGTCCCTCTGACAATGGAATCATCAATCAGTACGACCTTTTTTCCGGCGATTACCTTTTTAACAGGACTCAGCTTCATCCTCACCTGATCCAGACGTTCCTCTTGTCCCGGAGAAATGAATGTCCTTCCAATATATTTATTTTTTATCAGTCCAATCCCGTAAGGAATTCCGGACTTTTTCGCGTACCCCAATGCCGCGTCCAATCCGCTGTCGGGAACACCAATCACAATATCGGCGTGTTTGGGAAAACGCTCTGCCAGTAATTCCCCGGCTTTCATACGAGATTCATGCACGGATATACCATCTATCACAGAATCCGGTCTTGCAAAATAGATGTATTCAAAAATACAGGTCCTTCGCCTCTGTTTTTCACAGTGTTCTCTTCTTGATTCCACACCGTTTTCCGTAAATACCAGAATCTCACCCGGCAGCACATCACGGATAAATTCCGCTCCCACCGCTGACAACGCGCAGCTTTCGGACGCGGCCACATAGGCCCCGTCCGCCATCTTTCCGTAGCAAAGCGGCCGGAACCCGTGTGGGTCCCTTGCCGCAATCATCTTTGTAGAAGAAATCAACACCAGCGAATACGCGCCTTCCAGTAAATTCATCGTATTGCTGACCGCTTCCTCAATGCTTGGCGTCATAAGCCTTTCTCTCGTAATCACATAAGCGATGGTTTCCGTATCACTGGTTGTATGGAAAATCGCTCCCGATAATTCCAGCTTATCGCGAAGCTCCAACGCATTGCTCAAATTTCCATTGTGTGCCAGTGCCATCTTTCCTTTCTGGTGATTGACTTCAATGGGCTGGCAGTTATTTCTCGTGTTTCCTCCGGTTGTTCCATATCTTACATGTCCCACCGCCATATTTCCCATCGGAAAATGTGTTAATGTATCTTTCGAAAATACCTCGCTGACAAGCCCCAAATCCTTACAGGAAGAAAACATGCCGTCATCATTTACAACCATTCCGCAGCTCTCCTGTCCCCTGTGCTGCAGAGCATATAATCCGTAATAAACAATGCCTGCGACATTTTCTTTTTTTGTGCTCATCACTCCGAATACGCCGCATTCTTCATGGATCGCCATAATCTTATTTCCTCCCGGTTTTATCCTGACTTTTATTCCACATCCTGGAGGGCGTCAAATCCTTCTTCTCCGGTCCTTACTTTGACCACATTTTCCACATCATAGACAAAAATTTTTCCATCTCCGATATGCCCTGTGTAAAGTACCTTTTTTGCCGTTTCAATCACTTTACGGACCGGAACCGCGCTGACTACCATATCCACCTGTACTTTCGGAAACAGATTCGCTTCAACCTGTACGCCGCGGTAATATTCCGGTTTGCCTTTCTGAATCCCGCATCCCAGGACGTGAGATACGGTCATACCGGTAATTCCCAGATTCATCATCGCGTTCTTTAATGATTCAAATCTGGATTCCTTACACACAATTTCAATCTTTGTAAACTTCGGAGTTCCTTCTTCAAACGCGGGTACTCTTTTCACCGGGACTGCTTCCGCCACCGGCGTATCACCAGATACCGCCACAGGATCGTTTCCCTCTTCGATATACTCCGGAAGCATCGCAAAGCCTGCGTATGCGGAAGGAAGCCCATGTTCTGTGGCGTCAAGGCCGGCCATTTCTTCTTCCCGGTCCACACGAAGACCCGCAATCGCTCTGATCACAAGGAATGTAACCGTTATCGTAACCGCTGTCCATGCCGCGACACCGGCAATGCCGATAAGCTGAAGTTTTAATAATTCAAACCCGCCGCCATAAAACAGACCGGTTAAAGGTTCTCCCGAAGCATTCGCGATACCGTATCCGGGAGCGGCCTCCGTAGCAAATAATCCGACTGCCAGTGTACCCCAGATCCCATTCATGCAATGCACGGCAACTGCTCCGACCGGATCATCAATGCGAAGTACATGGTCGAGAAGCCACACGCCAAACACAACCAAAAGGCCTGCAACTGCTCCAATCACGACCGCGCCGCATGCGTCCGTCACATCACACGGCGCCGTAATCGCCACAAGTCCTGCTAACGATGCGTTCAGACACATGGACACATCCGGCTTTCCATATTTCACCCATGTAAAAACCATACAGACAACAGTTGCGACAGCCGGCGCGACTGTTGTTGTCAGGAAAATAGAACCGAGCTGCGCGATAGAAGTTGCGGCCGCGCCGTTAAATCCGTACCAGCCGAGCCAGAGAATAAATACTCCAAGGGATCCAAGGGCGATGCTGTGCCCCGGAAACGCATTTACCTTCACAACTGTTCCACTCTTATCTCTGGTAAATTTTCCGATACGGGGACCAAGAATTTTCGCGCCAATCAACGCGGAAATCCCGCCTACCATATGAATCGCGCAGGAGCCGGCAAAATCGTGGAAGCCAAGCTGCGCCAGCCAGCCACCTCCCCATATCCAGTGGGCCTCAATTGGATAAATCAATGCGGAAATGACACCGGAATAAATACAATAGGAAAGAAATTTTGTACGTTCTGCCATCGCGCCTGATACGATGGTCGCCGTTGTAGCGCAGAATACAAGGTTAAATACAAAGCCTGAAAAATCAAACTCCGCGTATGTGGTAAACAAATCAAATCCCGGCTTTCCGATCAATCCAGACAGGTCTTCTCCCATCAGCAAACCAAAACCAATCAATATAAATACTACGGTACCAATACAAAAATCCATCAGGTTCTTCATAATGATATTTCCCGTATTTTTTGCTCTGGTAAAACCTGCCTCTACCATCGCGAAACCTGCCTGCATCCAGAACACCAGTGCGGCTCCGATTAAAAACCAGACTCCGAACACTTCTCCGGATACTGCTTTCAGCACAAGCTCTTTCATAGCCTCATCCATATCTCGTTCCTCCAATTTAGCCAAATTTAAGTTATTTTACGCCAAACAGCAAATCTCCATAAGTTGGAAATGGCCAGTATTTCTTTGCCGTCAGCGTTTCTGCCTCATCACAGGCAACTCTTAATTCGCCCATTTTTCCTAAAACAGCGTCCCGAATCATACAGGCCTCTGTTTCGACATCTTCCGCGTCCTGGAGTCTCATCGCCGCTTCTTCCAATTCATCGGTCCTGACCGCGATCTGTTCTTCCAGTTTTGCGAGTTTCTTTAGAAGTCCGGTTTCATAGCCGCATGCAATAGAATCATCCACCGCCTTTTTTGCCGCCGCCGTATTTGCAAGCTCCAGTACATATGCGCTTACTGCCGGAGCAATCTCTGTCCTTGCCATATCAATCATGGTATTTGCCTCAATCAGAACCGTTTTACAATAGTTTTCCAACATGATTTCACATCTGGATTTCAGCTCCGCTTCTGAAAATACTTTGTGAGCCGTCAGCATCCGTACATTTTTTTCATCCAGCAAATGCGGCATACAATCCGGTGTTGTACGATAGTTCAGAAGCCCTCTCTTTTCCACAGCTTCCTTAATCCATGTGTCGTCATAACCATTTCCGTTGAAAATAATATGTTTATGATCTTTGATGGTTTTGCGAATCATTTCATGCAGTACATCCTCGAAATTTTCCGCGTTTTCCAGTCTGTCCCCATAAATTTTCAAACTTTCCGCAACTGCGCTGTTCAGCATAATGTTCGCACAGGCAATGCTGTTGGAAGAACCAAGCATACGGAATTCAAATTTATTTCCGGTAAATGCGAACGGCGACGTACGGTTGCGGTCCGTGGTATCACGGTTAAATTTCGGAAGTACGTCCACACCCAGCTTCATCTGTGTTTTTTCAGTTCCCGCATATGGAGTACCGGTTTCAATCGCTTCCAATACCGCGTTCAATTCTTCTCCAAGGAAGATTGAAATGACTGCCGGAGGCGCCTCGTTTGCCCCAAGCCTATGATCATTTCCTGCTGTCGCGACAGAAAGACGGAGCAGATCCTGATAATCGTCCACCGCCTTAATAACCGCGCAAAGAAATAATAAAAACTGCGCGTTTTCATACGGCGTTTCGCCCGGCGACAACAGATTCACGCCCCGATCCGTAGTCAGCGACCAGTTGTTGTGTTTTCCGCTTCCATTTACTCCGGCAAATGGTTTTTCATGAAGCAGGCACACAAGCCCATGCTTTGCCGCGACCTTCTGCATCATCTCCATTGTCAACTGGTTATGGTCTGTCGCGATGTTTGTTGTTGTATAGATAGGGGCAAGTTCATGCTGTGCCGGAGCGACTTCGTTATGCTCTGTCTTTGCCAGAATGCCCAGCTTCCAGAGTTCCTCATTCAATTCTTCCATATAAGCCGCAACCCTCGGCTTGATCACTCCGAAATAATGATCGTCCATCTCCTGTCCCTTTGGCGGCTTTGCGCCAAAAAGAGTACGTCCCGTAAACCGAAGATCTCTCCTCTGTCCATACATTTCCTCCGTAATCAGGAAATATTCCTGTTCCGGTCCTACGGAAGTGCGGACACATTTCACATCGTCATTTCCAAACAGATGAAGAATACGAATGGCTTGCTTATTTAGCGCTTCCATAGAACGGAGCAGCGGCGTTTTCTTATCCAGCGCTTCTCCGCCATAAGAGCAGAACGCGGTAGGAATACACAATGTATTTCCCTTAATAAATGCATAAGAAGTAGGGTCCCATGCCGTGTACCCTCTCGCCTCAAAAGTAGCGCGGAGTCCGCCGGAAGGAAATGATGAGGCATCCGGTTCTCCTTTGATCAGTTCCTTTCCGGAAAACTCCATAATCACACCGCCGTCCGGGGATGGAGAAATAAAACTGTCGTGCTTTTCTGCCGTAACGCCGGTGAGCGGCTGGAACCAGTGGGTATAGTGCGTAGCGCCAAGATCGACCGCCCAGCTTTTCATAGCTGCCGCCACCGCGTTTGCTACGCCGATATCAAGCTTTGCGCCTTCCTCAATTGTTTTTCTCAAAGACTGATAAACCTCTGCCGATAAATTTGCTTTCATCACTCTGTCATCAAATACCTTACAACCAAAAAACTCCGATACATTTTTCATAATCTCACTCCTTCCAATTTGAAAAGAAAAAGACAAGGAAGACTCGCACGGCACTTTTTCCCGCGCCGCAAAAGACTCCCTTGCCTTTTATATCAAATCATATATATTTTCCTCCGTAAAATAAAAAGCGTCTCTGAGAACTCCATCTCAAAGACGCCCTTGCCTTTACGTGTTGGATAATACACCCTTAAAAATCATTTGTCAATCCTTTTTTATTTTTTATACCGTCATTTTTTATATCGTCTCCAAAAAAGATTGACAAATTTTATTATCCGCTGTATAAATATAAAGTATGAGCAAAGGCGTTCATTTTAAGGACAGAAATCACCTGTCCTTAAGGTGGGCGCTTCTATTTTTTTGATTTGATTCATTCTGAAAGAAAGGTACAAGATATATGAAAATCGAGGGCCAGGTAAGAATCCCTTCCGGATGCGCGATCTCCGCAGTCATTTCCAAAAATGGAAATAAGATGTCCGGTGAAATGATTGTAAATTCCATGAAACCCATGCATGACCGTTCCAACGGATTAGGCGGCGGTTTCGCCGGTTATGGCATTTACCCTGAATATAAAGATTTTTATGCGTTACATATGTTTTTTGATTCCCGCGGCACACGTAAGGAATGCGAAGCTTTCTTAAAGGAGCGCTTTGAAATTGTCCATTCGGAAAGGATTCCGACCCGAAAGATTCCGGCTATCACAGACGAGCCGATCATTTGGAGATATTTTGCCGCGCCGTTAAAATCTGTTCTTGTATCGTTACAGTTAGAAGAAAAAGAGTTTGTCGCCAAAACAGTGATAAAGATCAACGCGGAAATGTCCGGCGCTTACGTTTTTTCCAGCGGCAAGAACATGGGCGCGTTCAAAGCGGTTGGCTTCCCGGAAGATGTGGGCGTCTTTTATAAATTAGAAGAATATGAAGGATATTCCTGGACGGCACATGGACGCTATCCGACAAACACGCCCGGCTGGTGGGGCGGCGCGCATCCGTTTACACTGCTCGACTATTCCGTCGTACATAACGGAGAAATATCTTCCTATGACGCGAACCGCAGGTTTATCGAAATGTTCGGCTATCAATGTACCCTCCAGACCGACACGGAAGTCATTACTTATATCCTGGATTATCTGCTCCGTGTACAGGGGCTTACACTCGGCGAATCCGCAAGCGTAATCGCCGCTCCGTTCTGGAGTACCATTGCGGCAAAAACAGATTTCGACGACCAAAAGAAACATACTTACCTTAGAACAATGTTTCCAAGCCTTCTGATTACCGGTCCTTTTTCCATTGTTTTAGGATTTGAGGGAGGATTGATGGCGTTGAATGACCGTTTGAAGCTTCGTTCGATGGCAGTCGGCGAAAAAGATGACAGGGTATTCATTGCCAGTGAAGAAGCCGCTATCCGAAGCATGGAGCCAAATGCGGAAAATATATGGTCTCCCGCAGGCGGGGAGCCTGTCATCGTTAAAGTAAAGGAAGGCGCGTTTTAATGAGTATAGAATTTATTTATCCGGAATTTGAAATAATCAGAAATGAGAGTAGATGTATTTCCTGTCGTGTATGTGAACAACAATGCGCGAATGAAGCTCACAGCTATGACGAAAAACATAAAATCATGAAATGTGACGAATCAAAATGCGTAAACTGTCAGCGCTGCGTGTCTTTCTGTCCCACAAGGGCTTTAAAGATCGTAAAAAGCGACTGTACCCTGCGTGAGAACGCCAACTGGCCAACCGAAACGATGAAAGAGGTCTACAAGCAGGCAAACAGCGGAGGCGTTCTCTTATCATCCATGGGGAGTCCGAAACATCTACCCGTTTATTGGGACAAAATCCTGATTAATGCTTCACAGGTAACGAACCCTTCCATTGATCCGCTGCGGGAACCGATGGAAACCAGAGTTTATCTCGGAAAAAAGCCGTCAAAAGTACAACGCACAAAAGACGGAACCTTAATCTGCGAACTGCCTCCGCAACTGGAACTTTCTATGCCGGTTATGTTCTCTGCCATGAGCTACGGCTCTATCAGCTACAACGCCCATAAATCTCTTGCGACTGCGGCAACAGAGCTTGGGATTTTATATAACACCGGAGAAGGCGGTCTCCATGAAGATTTTTACTGCTATGGAGAAAATACCGTCGTGCAGGTGGCTTCCGGCCGGTTTGGCGTCCATATGGATTATCTGGAGGCAGGCGCGGCTATTGAGATCAAGATAGGACAAGGCGCGAAACCAGGCATCGGGGGACATCTTCCCGGCACGAAAATCGTAGGAGATGTATCCCGTACCCGTATGATTCCCGAAGGATCCGATGCCATTTCCCCGGCACCGCACCATGATATTTATTCCATTGAAGATTTGCGGCAGCTTGTCTTCTCTCTAAAAGAAGTTACCGAATATAAAAAACCCGTGATTGTAAAAGTCGCTGCCGTACACAACATCGCGGCAATCGCAAGCGGTATTGCCCGAAGCGGAGCCGATATCATCGCCATTGACGGATTCCGCGGCGGTACCGGAGCCGCGCCTACCAGAATCAGAGATCATGTAGGTATCCCAATTGAGCTGGCGCTGGCAACCGCCGATCAGAGACTTCGGGATGAAGGGATCCGCAACAATGTGTCTCTTGTAGCCGGCGGCAGTATCCGGAGCGCCGCGGATGTGGTAAAAGCCGTTGCTCTCGGCGCGGATGCCTGCTATGTGGCGACTGCCGCCCTGCTTGCGCTTGGCTGTCACCTGTGCCGTACCTGCCAAAGCGGTAAATGTAACTGGGGAATCGCAACCCAGCGTCCGGAACTTGTGAAAAGGCTCGATCCGGCAATGGGCAGTGAACGGCTGATCAATCTGATGACCGCATGGAAACATGAAATAAAAGAATTAATGGGCGGTATGGGAATCAATTCCATTGAGGCTTTGCGCGGCAACCGGCTGATGCTCCGCGGCATCGGCTTAACTGAAAAAGAACTGGAGATACTCGGTATTTCTCACGCCGGAGAATGATAATTGGGGAGGTAAGTATACTATGCGAATCATTGACGCTGCTAATTTAGATTACAGAGCCGTAAATGAAGCATTGCGTGAAGCGGAAACCGATTACATCGTAAAGGGCTGCTGCGGTCAGAGATTTATTGCTGCCGGTATGTCTGACAAGAATCTTACAATTGAAGGAATTCCAGGCAATGCACTGGGCGCATACTTAAACAATGCCACTATCACTGTAAACGCGAATGCGCAGGACGCTGTGGGCGATACCATGAATGAAGGAAAGATTCTGATTCATGGCAATATCGGCGACGCCGCCGGTTATGCCATGCGCGGCGGTAAGATCTATGTGCGGGGCAGCGCGGGATACCGCGCCGGAATCCATATGAAGGCTTACAAAGAAAAAATTCCTGTTATGATCATCGGCGGACGCGCGGGAAGTTTCCTTGGAGAATATCAGGCGGGAGGCGTAATCATTGTCCTTGGACTTCAAAACGATAACAAACGCATTGTAGGTAATTTCCCCTGTACCGGAATGCATGGAGGTAAACTATTCCTGCGCGGCAGTTGTGAAGATATCTGTTTCCCCAAACAGGTTACTGCGAAGCGCGCGGCCGCGGAGGAATTAGATGAAATCCGGGAATATCTGTCTGAATATTGCTCAGATTTCGGTTATTCCGCGGACGAACTTTTATCCGGGCCTTTTACAGTTATCACGCCAGACAGTAAAAATCCATACAAACAGATGTATGTGGCAAATTAAAAGAAAGCAGGTAGGCTTATGAAATATTCGAAAGAAGAGGTCATCCAATATGTGCGTGAAGAAGATGTGAAATTCATCCGCCTCGCTTTTTGCGATGTATTCGGCAAACAGAAAAACATATCCATTATGCCACAGGAGCTTTCCCGTGCTTTTGAATATGGCATTGCCATTGACGCGTCCGCCATCGCCGGTTTTGGCGATGAAAACCATTCCGATCTGTTTCTACATCCTGAAGCAGACACGCTGACGCCTCTGCCCTGGAGACCGGAGCACGGGCGTGTAGTGCGGATGTTCTGTAACATTACGTACCCGAATGGAAACATATTTGAATGTGATACACGTTCTATTTTAAAGAACGCGATTCAGAAAGCAGAAACTTCCGGATATCAATTTTTCTTTGGCGCAGAACAGGAGTTTTATCTGTTCAAACTGGATGACAATGGAAATCCCACCAAAGAACCTTATGATAACGCTGCTTATATGGATATCGCCCCGGAAGACAAAGGTGAAAATATCCGCCGCGAAGTATGCCTGACGCTGGAGCAGATGGGAATATGGCCGGAAAGCTCACATCACGAAGAAGGACCGGGACAAAACGAAATTGATCTGCGCTATTCTGATCCGCTGACCGCCGCGGACAACGCTATGACATTCCAAACGGTTGTAAAGACAATCGCCCGGCGGAATGGTCTGTGCGCTGATTTCAGTCCCAAGCCATTGGAAAACAAACCAGGAAACGGCTTCCATATCAATATATCAGTCAAATCATCTTCTGATGCCTGGGATATGAAATACCTGATTGCGGGGATTTTGGATAAAGTTGCCGATATGACGGTGTTTTTCAATTCAACCGAAAGTTCCTATCGTCGTTTTGGCAGCCACAAAGCGCCAAAATATATTTCCTGGTCCGGTGAGAACCGTTCACAGCTTGTGAGAATTCCTGCCGCTATCGGCGAATACCGTCGTGTTGAGCTTCGTTCTCCTGATCCGTCCGCGAATACTTATCTGGTGTTTGCCCTGATTATTTATGCCGTTCTTGAGGGGATTGAGAATAAGTTGGAGCTGCCGGCCCCTGCGGATATCAATCTGTTTAAAGCGGACGCGGATATCCTTTCCCGGTTTAAACAGCTGCCCGGCAATCTTAAGTCTGCCCGCGCAGCAGCCGCAGACAGCGATTTTATCAAAAAATATATACCGGGTGCCATATTAGACCTCTATTGTAATCAATAATGCAAGCCAAAGAAAAAGAACCAGGAGGTGCAAATTGCGTTTAAGAGAACGGGCTTACAGTATACTCATTGTGTCTGCGACGGATCATTTCACCTCTGCTTTTGCCGGCATGGTCCCCGAAACAAGGTATTCTCCGATTCATACTGCCGCCAGTGTCAGTGCCGCTAAACGGATACTCGCCGAAAAAACCTTTGATTTTGTCATAATCAACGCGCCTTTGCCTGACGATATCGGTACTCGTTTCGCGATTGACACCTGTACCAGTAAACAATCCGCCGTGCTGCTTTTGGTAAAAAGCGATATCCATGCCGGAATTCACGACGAGGTTGTTGAATACGGTGTGTTCACGCTGCCAAAACCAACATCAAAGCCGACCATAATACATGCCCTTAGCTGGATGGAAAGCGCCAGGGAGCGGCTGAGACAATTTGAAAAGAAATCCCTGTCTATCCAGGAAAAAATGGCGGAAATCCGTTTGGTCAACAGGGCAAAATGGATTTTAATCAGCGAATTAAAGATGAGCGAACCCGATGCGCACCGTTATATCGAGAAACAGGCAATGGATTGCTGCGTTACAAAACAAACCATTGCCGAAGATATCATTAAGACTTATACGTAAGCTTTCCTAAAAGGCACTTGTCCGCGGTTTCAGAACGCGAAACAAGTGCCTGGTTACCGTTTTATATTTCGTTGTTTCCCTGTCCGGCCTAGGGTGTAAAAATTTTGTCTTTCCCTTTACCCCGTCACAATCTCTGCTTCACTTCCGACCCCTTCCGGACCCTGCCGTTTCATAACCACTATTTTTTTCTCAATCCGTTCCTTCAATTCATTCACATGGGAAATAATCCCCACCAGCCGGCTCCCTTCCGTCAGCCGCGTCAGGGCATCCATCGCCTGGCTCAAGGATTCCTCGTCCAGAGAACCAAAGCCCTCGTCCACAAACATGGAATCCAGCCGGATTCCGCCGGCATTGGACTGGATTTCATCGGATAGTCCCAGGGCAAGGGCCAGAGACGCCTGGAACGACTCCCCGCCGGACAATGTTCTGACACTGCGCCTGGTGGCGTTATAATGATCGACCACGCAAAGCTCCAGTCCCGCTTCGCTTCTCAAGTCTTCGGCCTCTCTGGTCCGCTCCAGCTCATACTGCCCGCTGCTCATGGTAAGCAGGCGCAGATTTGCCCGCCGGAGAATTCTGTCGAAATATGTCATCTGGATATAGGTTTCAAATTTAATCCTGGGCTTCTTATACAGATCGCCGTTAGCCGTTTTTGAAAGCGCCTCCATCCACCGGAATGTTTCCTCGACCTCCATCATTTCCGTCTGCTTTGTTTTTACACTGGAAAAAATACGTTCATTGGTCCGGACCGCCGCCATCTTCTCGTCTCTCTTTTCCGTCAGTCCTTCTTTTTCCTGTAAAAATTTCACTTTTCTGGCGCCGGCTTCTTCTTCCGTAACGATTCCGTCTGCCCCGGCTTTTGAAATCTGTTCTTCCAAAGCCCTGATTTCACCGGAAAGACGCTCCATCCGATTCTGATACTCCGTATAACTTCGTTCCGCCTGCACCAGATCCTTTTCCAGTTTTTCTTTCTCCGCCTCTTTTTCCGAAATCTCTTTCCGGACATCCTCGCTCTGTTCCGCCCGCAGCTTCCCGGTTAATTCGGCTATTTTTTCCTCTCTGCTTTTTCGTTTTTCCTCGCTTTTGGTTATAAGGCGCTCCGTCTCCTTCTGCTGCTCTCCCAGGTCTTTCAGTTGTTTTTCTTTCTCTGGGATTTCCCGTTTTAAACCCTCCTTCCGGGCCAGACCTTTCTGTATCTGCTCCAGCTCTTTTTCCAGAGAACGCAAATGATCTTCCAGCATTTCTTCTGCGCGGCCTGTCATCTGAATCCAGGCTTCTTCCGGAACAAAAGCTGCCGACGGATATTTTTCTTTCAGCGTCGGATCGCAGGTAAAAAGCGCCTGCAAAAGTTCTTCCGCCTTCTGATCTCGCTTTCCTCCGATTGTTCCCCGTTCGTTTTCCAGGCGGCGCAGTTCTTCTTCCTTTTGTCCGCACTGCAGTTCCAGATTCTGTTTTTCCTCTTTCAGCTTTTTCTGCTTTTCCGTCCGCTCCAAAAGCAGTTCTTCTTCCTTCTCAGTTTTCACCCGGAAGAAACGCAGACTGCCGGCCAGATCGGAAGTTTCTCCGGATATCCGGGCAGACTCCGATTCCTCCGCAAAATATGTTTCCGCCTGCCGGAAAACGGCGGCTGCTTTGCGGGTATCGGCGGCAAGCTGTTCCTGAACACTCTTTTCCTGGCCCAAAAGCCCTGCCATCCGTTCCTGACTTTCCGCGGCGGCCGCCTTTAAGGCTTCTTTTTCCCCGTTCTGTATGGTTTCCTGCCGTGTCAGCTCGTCATAACGCTTTCTGGCGGCGCCGGATGACTTTAGATGTTCCCCGCACTGCCTGAGACGTTCCGCGAGATAAGCTTCCATCTGCATTTCATCCCTCATACCCTCCGGAAATTCCATTCCGGACACTGCCGCTTCCCACTGTCTCTCCTTTTCCAGCAATTGTCCCTCTGCGGCGGCCGCCTCTTTCTGTGCCTTTTGATAAGCTTCCCCGGCCGCATTCTTTTCCCGTTCTTTTTCCGGAATTTGGTTCTTCAATTGCTGATTCCGCTCTGACCTCCGTATTTCCTCTTTTTTCTCTCTTTCTATTTTCTCCGCTTCTTCCTTTAACCGGGACTTTTTCTCCACGATCAGACTTTGCAGCGTAATTTCAGCTTCTGCCGCCGTTCCGAAAATCTGCCGGACTTTTTCATCGGCCATGCCCTTTAATCTGTCTTCTTCATCCGCCAGATGGCCCGCGTTCTCACTGAGCCGTTCCGCCGCCGCCTGCATTTTTTCCAGCCTGGCCCTTTCTTTCTCAAGGGTTTTCTTTTCCGGCGCCTTTGCGGGAACCGCCGCCGGCCGGGGGTGATGCTTCGACCCGCAGACCGGACACGCTTCGTCTTCCTTTAAATCTCTTGCCAGCATCCCCGCCTGGGCATCCAGAAAAAGACGCTCCGTTTTTCGATAGTCTGATTCGGCCCGCTCTTTTTCCAAAATCGCCGTCTGATAGCGTTTCTGCGCTTCTTCCAGCTTCTTCCGATGCTCGTCCAACTGTTTTAAGTCTTTTTCCAAATCCGCAAGGACCCTTTTTTCTTCCGACAGTTCCTTTTCTTTCTGCTCCAGACGCAGAAATCTGGCGTCGGAATCAGAAAGGGTTTCCTGTTCGGCTTTCAGCCGCTCAAATGTCTCCGCCTGCTGCTCCGCCTCCTTTCTCTTACGCTCCTGTTCGGCAAAAAGTTTTTCTTTCTTCTTTCTCCCCTCATTCCGCTCGCCGGAAAGCTCTCTGAAATCAGAAAGCCGCTCCATTGCTCTCTCCTTCTGATAACGGCATTCCGTTTCTTCTTCGGCGGCATTCCGAAGTTTATCCTGCTCCTGCAGCCGCGCATCCTCCGCCGCTTTCAGCCGGCTCTCTTTTTCCTTTAAATCTTTTTGTACGGCCTCCTCCTGCTTTTTCTGTTTCGTTATCCTGTTCTGTTCTTTTTCCCTTTTTCGCAGAATTTCTTCCGCTTCCTTCAAATCACCCGCAAGCGTCCGCACTCTTTCCAGTATGGTCTCCGTGCCCTCAAGGGCCTTTAACTGTTCTTCATGTTCTCTGACCGCGCTCATAAGGTTTTTTCGGATTTCCGACATTTTCCGAATGCGCCCGTCCGCTTCCTTCTGCCGTCTGATTTCTTCCTGAAAGCTTCTGCCCTGTTCTGACAGTTTTTCTTTCTTTTGTCTTGCATCCTCCGCTTTTTCCGCCAGACGTTTCTGCGCTTCTTCCGCCGGCGCAAGGGCCTCCAGCCGTTCCCGGTCTGCAGCAAGTGTCTGTTCCAGACTCTGCCGCCGTTTTTCCAGATCTTCGCTCCGCCGTTTTTCCCGCCGTATGGTTTCTTCTGCTTTCTCCCTTTCCTCCCGCTCTTTTTTCAATTGTTCAAACAACTCCAGACTTTCGGTCAGCGCCTGAATCTGACGGGCAAGCCCTTCTTTTGCTTTCCCGTTCTCTTTGGCTTTCTCATATGCTTCTTCCGCCTGCCGTAACCCAGGCGTTTCTTTTTCTAGCTGTGTCCGCTTTTTCTCTAATTCTTCCTGATCCGCTTTGATTTTATGAATCATTCCGATCCGCCGGTCTTCCTCTGCGATCTGTCTTTCCCGCTCTTTGATTTCCCCTTCCAGGCCTTCCAGAATTTCCCTGTCCTCGCGGCAAAGCTGTTCCAGCAGCGCCATTCCGTCACCGACCCTGCCCTCAAATTTTTCTTTTTCCAGTTCCTTTAATCTGACCGATGCCGGCGTATCCTCCCCGCAGATAATTCCGTCCATAAACTGACAAATGCTGCGTTTTAATTCGTCATATCCTTTCCGCTGCTCCTTCGCCGCATCCGCCAGGTTTTTCTGTATCGTCTGATATGCGCCCGTATGAAAAATCTGCCGGAAAATCCCCACCCGTTCCTCGGTGCCCGCAAGGAGAAGCTTCTGAAAATCCCCCTGGGCGATCATGGCAATCTGGCCGAACTGCCGGCGGTCCAGGCCAATCAGCTGCGTTACCGCTTTCGTCACCGCTCTTGACTGGGTAACAGGCTGCCGCTCATCGGGAAACCTAAGAACCGCGTCATCTTTCTGCTCCGTAAATCCCTCTCCTCTTTTTTTCGGACGCAGATATCCGGGATTTCGCCGGACCGTATACCGTTTTCCCGAATATTCGAATTCAAGCTCCACATAAGTAGGCGTTTCACTGGACGCATACTTGCTGCGGAACATATCCGCCCTGCGCACTTCGCCGCTGGCCTCCCCGTACAGCGCATAGGCAATGGCGTCGAAAATCGTCGTTTTTCCTGCCCCGGTAACGCCTGTAATCAGGTACAGTCCCTGCCCGCCCAGACGCGCAAAATCCAGCTCCGTTTTTCTGGCATAAGGTCCGAACGCGCTGATCGTAAGTCTGATCGGTTTCATGCTATCCCTCCCGTATATCTTCCAAAAGGCGCGTGACATATTCCTTCTGCGCCCTGTTCATCGGCTGATTGTTCTGCAGCTCGTAAAATTCTTCAAACAGTGCAAAAGGCGATTTCTGTTCCACGTCCGCCGCCCCTTCCACCGCCCGGTTTTCTCTTGTTCTGCTGTTGTCATATTCCAGACGCATCAGATTCGGATAAATCACCCGCAGTCTCCGGATGCCGTCCGGTATGTCTTCTTCGTCCGTCAGTATCATTTTGACATAAGCTTCGGTATCCATATCCTGATAAAACTGTTTCGACATCACTTCTTCATATGTCCCCCGCAGAATATACAGATCATGCAGCGGCTTTAACGGCACCGTATCAAGCTCCACCGTTCCTTTTTCCTTCATCTCAATGACAGTAACGGACTTTTCCTGCTCCGCTTCCGAGAATGAATATTTTAACGGCGAACCGCAATAGCGCACTGTCCCGCGGCCGACAGACTGAGGGCTGTGGAGATGGCCAAGGGCCACATAATCAAAGCCGTCAAAGGTTTCCGCATCAATATTGTCAAGTCCGCCCACCAGAACTTCTTCCGACTCACAGCGCCCGGCACCGGTGACAAACTGATGCGCCACCAGGATATTCCGCTGATTCGGGTCCACATCCATACGGCGAATGGCAAGCGCCACCGCCTCCTGGTAGCTCTCCGGCGGACAGATCTCCGGCTCGGCCAAAAGGGCGTGACGCACAACGGCGGGCTTGAGAAACGGAAGCAGCCAGACAAACAGCTCCCCATACCCGTCAGTCAGAGCGACTTTTGCCGCTCTGCCGTTATAAACAGGAGAGACATAAACGCCTCTCCCGCTCATGATCTGCGCACCGAAGGCAATCCGCTCGGCGGAATCGTGATTGCCGCTTACCACAAACACCTTTTTATCCCGATCCGCAAGCTCCGTCAGAAACCAGTCAAACACCTGCACGGCTTCTGCGGAAGGAACCGGTTTGTCATAGACGTCGCCTGCAAGAAGCATCGCGTCCGCACAAGCCTGATCCGCTATGGAAAGAATCTGTTTCAATATGTATTTCTGATCTTCAATCATGGAACATTCACTGACCCGTTTCCCGATGTGAAGGTCTGAGATATGGAGAAATTTCATGGCCACTCCTCTTTCGTACTGTTTTTATTTACCCATGGGCAAAATTATTTTTCACTCTGCTGCCGCCAATCCAACAGGCGGTGTATTTCATCGGATACTACGTAAAAAATATGGTTCTGAAATTCATTATAATATATGGAAGAAACTGCTGTCAAATCGTTGAAATATTTCCATTATTTTCTATTATTTTCGTTTTCAAAGATTATCCGATCTTTTATTTGAAACGCGCCGCTTCCGGGCCGGTTTTGATCCTTCTCATAAATATCACCTTCTAATAAAGCTCCTCCAGCCCAATCCCCTCAAAAAAGAAGGATAAGATCTCCTCATAGGACATCCCTGTTTCCGCCATAGCGGCGGCTCCGTTCTGGCTCATGCCTACGCCGTGGCCATAACCGCCTCCCCAGAACGTAAAACTGCGGTTTCCCTCTCCATCTTCCTCCGTATCCACATAGAAAAATGTACTGGGAAATGAAGACATCTCGCTTTCCGAACCGTCATTTTTTTCATAGATCAGTCCTGCGCTGCCCAGCAGATTCCGAATAGGCAGTTGTCCCTGGGCATATACGGTAACGCCGTCACCAATCAGCGCCACCTCATCCACGCTTCCGCCCCGCAGCCGTCTGGTAATCTCAATTGCGGAAACTTCGTCACCGAACATTTTCTCCGCATTCTCTCTGTCTCCTTCCATACGGATCTGCTCCGGGTATCTCTCCAGAAATTCGGGAAGCTTCTGATTCAATGTCTCTGCCAGTGTTTCAGCCGTCACCGAAGTTTTCCACCTGTACCACGGATAAGCACTGTCATAATCCGCGCCCGTCTGCCCTCCTTCCGCAGCGTTCGCCTGGACGGCGGAGGGATCGTCAAATCTGGTTCGGAACTGTTCTTCGGAACTGTAGTCCGGTTCTCCTTCCTGCCCGCCTCCCCGGAAAAGTTCTTTTACACAGAGATATCCATAATTTTCCTGCTGATTCGTCCCCCAGATCTCCACGTCTTCCGACACGCCCCAGCCGGTGGAGTAATAATAAGCCTGAATGGCCTGATCCTGCCAGAACGCAGCCTTACCATAGGTTTCCTGTACCGCCTGGGTCGTTGACTTCTGCTCGTCTATATTGTTATACACCTGATAATAGGTACTATCGTCCACATGGGCGCCGTATTCCCGATAGCCATTTCCCAGAATATGGCGGTACGCATAGCTTCTGGCACAGACTGCCTGGGCTTTCAGCGCGTCCATGGGATAACTGGCCGGCATCTCCGAAGGCACCACCCGGCAGAGATAATCTTCCAAAAGCAGGTCGTTCACCAGCAGCAGGCCCTGCTCGCCTGCCGTAATCTCCAGCCGTCCTTTATAAGAGGGATTTCCCTGGCTACGGCTGAAACTTGTAACCTGCAGTTCTCCGGCATAGCTGTCACAGGTAATGACCAGCTGCCCCATATCCAGCCACTCATGATCCGGCGTCAGTTCCAGCCGCTCTCCTGCCTGAAATGTCTGCTCCCAGTCGCCGCAGGCAACCCGGAAAGGATCCTGTGACGTAATCGACAGATTTTCATGCCAGATGGATGCAAAATCCTGGCTTTTAATCAGAACTCTGATATTGGATGCTTCCAGTGACTTCACGGTGAGCGCGCCGCAGATCACCCCGTCCGCCACCACAAATTGCTGGTTATCATAGCCGATCAGAACCGCCGACAGGTCTTGAAGCTCCAGCTTCTCATATATTTTATATGCCTGAAAATCCTCTGCCACCGGAACTTTTCCATACCCTTCCAGCTCAATATAATCGTCCCCCGACGAAAGCACTTTTGCCTGAATGCTTTCCCGTTTCAGATCCACCTGGCTTACCTGATGGCTCCGGATCGTCACATCTGCCAGTACACCGTTACAGTCTTCCGGCAGGCCGCTGCCCGGAAACACTCTGTCGTAACCGTAAAAAAACACTTCCAGCCGGTCGCCTGTGCTGCCGGTAATCCACACATTGGGATAAGTCACCTGATCGGATACCAGGCTGGTCAGACAGATTAGCTGGCGGTCCTTCACCAGTCCTTCGATCTGACAGTCCAGATAAGGATCCATTACCAGCCCTTCAAACCAGATCATCCCCTGATCTGTCACCGCCTGCCAGTCCTCCAGACCTGAGATACAGGCCGGCGTTCCCATCACCGTATAGCGCTGCCGCTGAACGCCGCTGTCCTCTCCCCGTTCCACCATTCGCTCCAGTATGGCATCATAAGTATCCCACCAGACTTCCTCCGGAACTTTCATAAACGTCAGCATCTGTTCCACAGGCGCGGAAACCAGATCCCTGCAGCCGATCTGATCCAGAAAATGCAGAAACGTTTTATATGTAAGCGGTTCGCCTGCCTGTTCCAACGGCACCATCTGAGGATCAAACACATCATTTGCATACAGCCAGCACAGGTATCTGGTATACCAGGCCGTCTCTTTGTCGCCGGAAGTCCACATGCCGATATCCGTCCCGTCGATCTCTGCCTGATCTGTCAGCAAAAGAGCTGCGGCCTTGGCCGCGATCTGATTCGGAACCGGCGTTTTCTTTGCTTCCTTCCACATCAGAACACCTGCGGCAGCAGCCAGAAGGAGCAGCAGCAATGCCGGCAGCAGCAGCCACTTTTTCCGTCTTTTTTTCATAGCTTCCTTTCCCTTCGCTCTGTGATTTATATTGGTCCTGTTATTTCCAGGAATTTCAATCTGTATAAAAAAGGTATACATGATCCCAACCATGTATACCTCTGTTTATCTTTTGTGAAGTCCCAGAATGCCGGTTTCCTTTTTTGACGCCTAGCTTTCGCCAGGTGGGTTTCCGCAAACAGCCTTCTGCCTTCCCCTGTAACGGATATGAGGCCTGACATCCGGCTGATAATGTAGGAGTCCCTTATGTCATAATGTAGGTTCAAAAATAACAGGAAGTGTCGAACACCCCAGGAACATTCTCTCTTACTAGATTGTACTTTCCATACATGCCCGGCACTGTTTCGAATTCCGCAGACTGCCGAAAGCGCGTATGTTTTATCCTTAGGCTATTATACAATAAATGAAATTCCGTTGCAAGGCCATTTTCACAAGAATTGCTTTCCATCTCAGCCAAAGGCATCCAATTTTTTACTATTCAAAATCACCGGGACAGAAGGCGGATGGAAATTATGTTCCGGTATGCTCCGGTACCCCGACACGCCGCACTCAGGCCAGCCTCCGCCGGTTTGCCTGCGTATCATGCATCCGCTACATCAGAATATACCGGAAAAAATATGCGGGCTCACGGGAGGGCATACCGGACCGATCCGATAACAGGCCAGAAGTCTGTCCTTTGCAGCCTGCATCCGTTCCCGGCAGGAGGTATGAAGCACTGCCAGCGTATCGCCGCATTTGACGCTGTCGCCGGTTTTTTTACACAAAATAATTCCTGCATCCGGCTGTATCCCATCTTCTTTTCTGTCTCTCCCCGCTCCCAGCAGCACGGCCGCCGCGCCGCAGCCCTGGGCATCCATATGTTCCACATAGCCTGTCACCGGCGCTTTCACCTCCAGCGTATACCGGGCCGCAGGCAGAACGGACAGATCCCTGACCACTGTCTCGTCGCCACCCTGGGCTTTCACCATCCGGGCAAACGTATCCAGCGCCTTTCCGGAGGCAACCGCCTCCTTTGCCAGTGCCATACACTGTTCCGGACTCCCTTTTCCGGCAAGAACCAGCATATTCGCAGCCAGCTCCAGACACACTTTTGTAAAGTCTTCCGGTCCGTGGCCTTTCAGCGTATCAATGGCTTCCCGCACTTCCAGCGCATTGCCCACCGCCATTCCCAGCGGCACGTCCATATCCGTCACCAGCGCCGCCATCTTTTTTCCGGCTCTCCTGCCGATTTCCACCATAATGCCTGCCAGTTCTTCCGCTTCTTTTTGGGTTTTCATAAAAGCACCGCTGCCTGTCTTCACGTCCAGCAGTATGGCGTCGCTGCCGCTGGCCAGCTTTTTGCTCATAATGGAACTGGCGATCAGCGGAATATTATCCACGGTCGCCGTCACATCCCGGAGGGCATACAGCTTCTGATCCGCCGGAACCAGTCTTTTGGTCTGTCCGGCCACACAGATTCCCACCGCATTTACGATATCGGTAAATTCCCGGTCAGACAGAGCGGTGCGAAATCCCGGAATGGATTCCAGCTTATCCAGCGTTCCTCCCGTATGCCCCAGGCCCCGGCCGGACATCTTTGCCACCTTCACTCCCTGAGACGCCACAATCGGACCAATCACCAGCGTCGTTTTATCGCCCACACCGCCGGTACTGTGCTTATCCACCTTACATCCTTCAATCGCGGAGAGATCCATCATCTCCCCTGACGCGGCCATGGAAAGTGTCAGATTACTGATTTCTTCCATAGACATCCCCTGAAAGCAGACAGCCATCGCCCAGGCCGCCATCTGATAATCCGCCACATCTCCGTTTACAAAACCATGAATCAGGAAATCAATTTCCTCCCTGTTAAGAGACTCTCCTTTTTTCTTTTTATCAATCAGATCATACGCTCTCAAAGTATCCCTTCCCCTCTCCGAGTCAATGCGCCCCGCCCCGGACAACGAAGCCTCAGATTCGCAAAATTGCTTCAAACACCGAACAGATAACTTTCACAGTTCCCATGTCTTATGACAGCCGGCAGCCGCCGGACATACAGGCACGCCCGCTCCGCCTGCAGTCTGCGGAAATCAAAAGCAATCTGTCCGCTGCAGTCGAAAACTGTCCGGGAGAAGCTCCCGCAGGCGCTTTACTGTGTAATCCTTCTCTCCCTTTGCCATAATCACCAGAAAATCCGGTTCACAGAATTCCGCCATTACCTGCAGGCATACGCCGCAGGGCACACAATCGTCCAGTTTTTTGCTGTCTTTCGGCGCTCCCGCCACGGCAATCGCCCGGAAATTCCGCTCTCCCTCGCTGACCGCCTTGAAAAAGGCCGTCCGCTCCGCGCAGTTCGTCGCGGAAAAAGACGCGTTTTCAATATTGCAGCCCCTGTAAATTTCCCCATTTTCTGTCAGCAGTGCCGCGCCCACATGATAGCCCGAATACGGCGCATAAGAGCACTCCCGCATATCCATGGCAGCGCAGGCCAGACTGCGAAGCTGTTCCTGGGTTATGGTTTTCTTCATCCGGGTTCTGCCGTCAGCGCTTTCCGGCGCATCCTCCCGGCTCTTTTCTCCAAAATACGCCCATTTTCCGGCTGTGCCCGAATGGTTCCGGTTCCGCATGACCAGCGGCAGAAAGCTGGAGCCGCCGCAGGTCTTCTCCACGCCGAAATAAGCAAGAATCGTGGCGGCAATATCGGCAAAGCTTGCGCGGGTTCCCAGATTCACGCCCGGTTTACAGGGCTTTCCGTACATCAGCATCGGCACATACTCCCTGGAATGATCCGTGGAGGGCGTATCCGGGTCGCAGCCATGGTCCGCGGTGATAATCAGCAAATCCTCCTCTCCCATGGCATCCGTCAGCTCCGGCAGCTTCCGGTCAAAATAGGCCAGTGCCTTTGCATAACCGTCTCTGTCATTCCTGTGGCCGTACAGCATGTCAAAATCCACCAGATTTGTGAAACAAAGGCCCTCAAAGTCCTGTTTCATAAAGGACAGCGTTTTTTCTATGCCGTCTGCGTTATTCTCCGTCCGCACATATTCGGTAATCCCTCTTTCCGCGAAAATATCTACGATTTTCCCCACGGAGATCACCGATTTTCCCGCTCCTTTCAGCAGATCCAGCATCGTAGGCGCCGGAGGCTGCAGCGAAAAATCATGACGGTTCGCCGTACGGGTAAATGCGGGCCATTCTCCCGTAAAAGGTCTGGCAATCACCCGTCCCACGCCCCAGGGACCCCGGCAGATCGCCCTGGCCATCTGACAGTACCGGTACAGTTCCTCCACCGGCACCACATCCTCGTGAGCGGCAATCTGCAGCACGCTGTCCGCCGAAGTATATACAATCAGATCACCGGTCTCCATATGTTCCCGACCATAATCCTGGATCACCTGGGTTCCGGAATAGGGACGGTTGCACAGAATTCCCCTTCCGGTCTGTTCCAAAAGCTGATTCAGAAGCTGCTTTGGAAATCCCTGCGGAAATACAGGCATCGGCGCTTCCGATATCACGCCGGCGATCTCCCAGTGACCGATGGTGGTATCCTTTCCCTTGGACCGTTCTCTCATACGGGCCACGGCACCCTGAAAAGACGGCTCCTGCGCCTGTTCGCCGCCCTCTTTATTCGGGCCGTCGATATGAAACAGGCCCAGCCGTCTCATATTCTCCATCTGAAAATAAGGACTTTTCCGCACCGCACCCAGGGTGTCGGAACCCTGATCTCCATAAACCGCCGCATCCGGCATCTCCCCGATTCCAAAACTGTCCAGAACAATCAGAAATACCCGTTTCATCATATAAGACCTCCTCCCAAACCATCCTGCCCGCCGCTTACCGATACCCGGATCAGGCCATCCGACAGCGGCCGCCGTTTTCTGCGGAAACCGCACACCCTTTTCCTGTCTATTGCTATTGTATCCATATTGGCGGAAAGTGTCAAGAAAATTTTTCGAACAAATGTTTGTTTTTCTATTGATTTTTTCTTTTCCATATGCTATGCTTGTCAAAGAATATATGTTCTGTTATTTTAAAGATCTAATGAATATACGAGGTTAAGAGGTTGAAATGATTGTCCGGGAAAATCTTCCATTAGAAGAAAAACTGAAAATTTTATCCGCCGCCGCCCGCTATGACGTTTCCTGCACCAGCAGCGGCGTTAACAGAAAAGGAGAGAAGGGCACTTTGGGGAATGCGGCGGCCTGCGGCATCTGCCACAGCTTTGCCGCGGACGGACGCTGTATCTCCCTGCTGAAAGTACTGCTGTCCAATGAATGCGTATTCGACTGCAAGTACTGTATGAACAGAGCGTCAAATGATATCCCCCGGACCTCTTTCACACCGGAGGAGCTGTGTACTCTGACCATCCAGTTTTACCGGCGGAATTATATAGAAGGCCTGTTTTTAAGCTCCGGCGTCCTGGGTACCCCTGACCATACCATGGAACTTTTTTACCGGACGCTGTATATGCTGCGCTATCAGTATCAGTTTAACGGCTATATCCATGTAAAAACCATCCCCGGCGCAGACGGCGAACTGATCCGCCGCATCGGATATCTGGCGGATCGAATGAGCGTCAATCTTGAGATTTCCTCCCGGGAGGGACTGAAAAAACTGGCGCCTCATAAAACCCATACCTCCATCCTGACTCCCATCCGCCAGATTCAGAACGGCATTATCCATGACAGGCTGGAAGGGCGGAGAGCGGATACCGTCCCCGGAATGATCGGCAGAAAAGAACCGTCCCTGTATCTACGGGAAACATCCGATCTTTACACAACACGGAATCCGGCCGTACCGGATCGATCCGCTCTTTATAAAAACAAATCCGAACCCCTCTGGCCGGATAAAACGGAACCGGATATCCCCCCGCTGGCCGAAACCCCGCCGGACAAAGCGGCTCCGGACCAGTATGATCCCTACTGGCAGTATCTTGTCAGAAGCGCGCAGACCGTACGCAGAGACCAGCCCCGCTTTGTCCCTTCCGGGCAGAGCACCCAGATGATCGTGGGCGCTGTTCCCGAATCCGATTATCAACTGGTTCATACTGCCGAAACGCTCTACCAGGATTATGGCCTGAAACGGGTATTTTATTCCGCCTATGTTGCTCTCAATGAAGACTCCTGCCTGCCCGCTCCCGACACCAAACCGCCTTTGCTGCGGGAACACCGGCTCTACCAGGCTGACTGGCTGCTGCGTTTTTACGGTTTTCAGGCCGGAGAACTGCTGACTGAAAACAGGCCGAATTTTAATCTGTTTATCGATCCGAAATGCGACTGGGCTGTCCGCCATCTGGAACTGTTCCCGGTGGAGATCAGCACCGCCGGATATGCCGCCCTGCTCAGGGTACCCGGCATCGGTGTAAAATCCGCCAAACGGATCCTCCATGCCCGAAAGCACGGCATACCTGATTTCACGGCCCTGAAAAAAATGGGCGTTGTTCTGAAACGGGCCCATTACTTTATCACCCTGAACGGCCGGATGATGTATCCGGTCAAAATAGACGAAACCTATATCACCCATAACCTGATTCAAAGCGAACAGAAAAAAAACTGGCAGGTGGCTCAGGATATGACCTACCAGCAGTTATCCCTGTTCGACGATTTTCATCTTGTTAATCCGGGAGAGATTATCCATGACCATACCGCACCATGAACACAGCAGCGACAGCATGAAAACCATATTTCTCTGTGAGGATACCCCCGACGGCATCTTTGCCGCAGTCTATGACGCCTGGAACAGCGGTCTGGGACATCAGAACGTGGCACTGGAGATCAACGGGTGTTTTAACTACAGTCTGTTTGCCCGGTACAGATCCGTTTCCACCGATTACGAAAAATCATTTAAAGTAGCCCGTTCCCTGCAAAACAAATTATCCCGCCAGGTTTTTGCCATGGCCTACTACGCCGCCCTGTCCGAACCGCCCGCCAAAGCCGATGCCGTCTACCGTTTCCTTGTGCTGGCTTTTCGCCATGGCCCTGAAATCGTATCCATGCTTGGGCTGCCCGAAGTACAGACTGTTTTCGCTCTCTGGCGCAGGGTAAGCAACGAAGCCCACTATTTCAGAGAGTTTATCCGTTTTTCCGATGCCGGCTCCGGTATTCTGTTTGGAACGATTCATCCAAAAAGCAATGTGCTTCCTCTGGTCGCCCCCCTGTTTTCCGACCGTATGCCTTCCGAAACCTGGGCCCTTTTAGACGAAACAAGAAATCTGGCCGTATTTCACCCCGCCGGACAGGAATGGTTTTTTACGCCCGTATCCGAAGACCAGCCGGCATCCTTTCCGGGACACCGGCTGTCTCCGGATATAAAAAGCGAGGATCAATACCGCTCTATGTGGAAGGTCTTTCACAAAACCATCGCCATCAAAGAGCGGGTGAATCCCCGCTGCCAAAGGAACCATCTGCCACTCTGGTACCGTAAAAACATGACGGAATTTATGGACTGACTGTCATTCGATCAGATATGCTCATCCCGCTCCCGGTTATCATCCAGCCCCGGAATAAACAGATATTTCCGGACCAGAAACAGAATCGCGATGGCCACAATCGACAACAGATTTTCCAACGGCGTCGTATGCTCCGCCACCATGCCTCTGGCTATGGCAAACAGCAGCACCTCGATCACGGAACTCAGCGTATGGCGGCACAGCATTTTTAAAAATTCTATGCCGATCACCACGTTAAAGGCTCCTGCCAAAAATTCACGGAACGCATAATCACCGAATCGGTCCGCATACAGATCCGTCAGCCCGTGAAGCAGCCCCAGCGTGGAAATCACCAGCGCCGCTATAATAATCAGGCCGATCATCAGTTCCATGAACATTGCCACATCATAAAGGAAGGCCTGGGCTTTCTGTTTTATTTTGGTTCTCACCGGCATTCCTCCTCCGACTGACTGTGTTTATGGCCGGACAAAACATCCGGCCATAACCTTTCTACTCTACTTTACTGGTTTCGGACCTGCGTTTACGATCTCCGCAGGCATATTGGGATATTTCTTTGCAAAGTTGTCGGCGAACATCTGAGCCAGTTTATTGGCCTGTGCATCATATGCCTCTTTGTCCGCCCACATGCCCCGTGCGTCCAGCTTCTCATCCGGCACATTCGGACAGCTTACGGGATAGTCCACATTGAATACGTCATGATGCTTAAACTCAATCTTGTCAAAATCGCCGTTCAGCGCCGCGCTGACCATAGACCGGGTGTAGCCCAGCTTCATACGGCTTGCACCGTCCGATGCGCTGCCGCCGGCCCATCCGGTATTTACCAGATATACTTTCGTACCATATTTCTCCAGCTTTTCACCCAGCATTTCCGCATATACGGAAGGGTCCATCGGCATAAAGGGTTCGCCAAACAGGGTGGAGAAAGTAGGCTGAGGCTCTGTTACGCCCCGCTCTGTTCCTGCCAGCTTGGAGGTAAAGCCTGTCACAAAATGATACATGGCGGCATCCTTGTCCAGACGGCTGATCGGAGGCAGTACGCCGAAGGCATCCGCCGTCAGAAAGATTACAACTTTGGGGATTCCGCCCTCTCCCGGAATCTGGGCATTGTTGATATAATTCACCGGATAGCCCACACGGGTATTCTCCGTCAGACTGTCGTCATAAAAATCAAATTCTCTGGTTTCCGGATCCATCACCACATTTTCCACCAGGCTGCCAAACCGGATTGCGTTATAAATATCCGGCTCATTCTCGGCGGACAGATTGATGCACTTTGCATAACATCCGCCCTCAAAGTTAAAGACGCCGTCAGGAGACCAGCCATGCTCGTCGTCGCCGATCAGCTTTCTGGACGGATCGGCGGAAAGGGTGGTCTTGCCGGTTCCGGAAAGGCCAAAGAATACGGCAGTCTCTCCTGTTTCGGGATCCATATTGGCTGAACAATGCATAGGCAGAACATTTTTCTTGGTCATCACATAATTCATCGTGGAGAAGATGCTCTTTTTGATCTCTCCCGCATACTGAGAACCGCAGATGACAATCAGATGGGCTTCATAATCAATCATAATCGCCGCTTCGCTGTGAACGCCATCCACTTCCGGATCGCACTTGAAGCCGGGGGCACAGAGAATCGTATAATCCGGCTCACCGAAGTTTTCCAGTTCTTCCTCCGTCGGGCGGATCAGCAATTGACGGATAAACAGGTTCTGGCTGGCCAGTTCATTGATCACACGGAATTTCTGCGTGTATTTTTTGTCGGCGCCTGCAAATCCGTCGAAAATAAATACCTCGCGGCCCTGCAGATACGCCGCTACTTTTCCTTTGATTGCGTCAAATTTTTCCTGACTGATCGGGCAGTTCACCTTTCCCCAGGCGATTTCATCATGTACGCCCGCGCTGTCTACAATAAACTTATCCTCAGGAGAACGCCCCGTATATTTTCCCGTAGTTACCACCAGCGCGCCGGTATTGCTCAGCGCGCCTTCTCCCCGGCGCAGCGCCGCTTCTGTCAACTGTGCAGGTGATAAATTGCGGTAAACCATCTTCGGCTCAATGATGCCCAGTTTTTCGATTCCATAAGTTTCTGCCATTGCAATTGCCTCCTTCATATTAGTTCCGCAACTCCCCTTCCGGGGCTTTGCTATGCACACTTAGCCTCTGTCTTTTAGCCGCTTACTATTTTGCCGTACGGTTTGTTGCTGTTTTTTCATAAATCATTTGACACTGCCATATACCGACGTACTCCCGGAATCTCACAAAAACAGGCACAGGGAGACTTCGAGAGTACATACCGTTAAAAGCCGCTAAAATAAACAGTTACATTTTCGCACAGTTTCCGCCAAAAGTCAATTGACCAACTGCTTATATTCCGATTCAAACCACTTTGGGTTTTATCAAAATTAGACAAGGGTTACTTTAAAAAATCCTTTACCACCTGCTCCATCCCGTCCACCGTACATGTCGTTTTGTGCAGTTCCGGCGCGGTTCGGATTTCCGCAATTGCCGCGGGAACCGGAACCCCGGAAATTTTGTTCAGTTCATCCACCAGCGCAAAATCGTCCTGATGGTCAAACGCCTGATCGATAGCCGTCATTACGCTTCTGGTGAATTTGTAGGGGCTGGCCGTAGAAGCAATCACCGTCTTTGTCTGATCCTTGGTCTGCTCCTTATATTTTTCATAGACCTGCCGGGCCACCGCAGTATGGGTATCCATTACATATCCTGTCTTTTCATACAGCACGCGAATGCCCTCTTGCGTCTCCTGTTCGGAAGCAAAATTGCCGTAAAAGCCGGAAAGTTCTTTTTTCATGGCCTCCGTAATCTCGTACCGGCCGGCAGCGCCCAGCGAATCCATCAGCTCCCTGGTTTTGACAGCATCCTCCCCGGTGATCCGGAAGATCAGCCGCTCCAGATTGCTGGAAATCAAAATATCCATGGAGGGAGAGCTGGTCAAAATAAACTCCCGGTTCCGGTCATATGCCCCTGTGTTCAGGAAATCATACAACACCTTATTTTCATTGGAAGCACAGATCAGCCGATCAATGGGAAGTCCAATCCCTTTTGCATAGTAGGCAGCCAGAATATTCCCGAAATTACCGGTGGGAACCACCACATTAATCTTTTCGCCGGAGGCAATCTCACCTTTTTTCAGCATCTGCCCATAGGCATATACATAATATACCACCTGGGGTACCAGACGGCCGATATTGATGGAATTGGCGGAGGAGAACTGGAATCCCTTTCCGCCGATCTCCTCACCCAGCTTTTTGTCTCCGAATATATTCTTCACACCGGTCTGGCAGTCGTCAAAATTACCGTCCACGCCTACGACCAGCGTATTGGCCCCTTTCTGCGTCACCATCTGTTTTTTCTGAATCGGGCTGACACCGTCTTTGGGATAAAATACAATAATCCTCGTGTGCGCCACATCCGCAAAGCCTGCCAGCGCCGCTTTTCCCGTGTCGCCGGAAGTAGCCGTCAGAATCACGATCTCATTTTCCACATGATTCTTTTTTGCCGCCGTCGTCATCAGATAAGGGAGAATCGAAAGGGCCATATCCTTAAAGGCTATGGTCGCCCCATGAAACAGCTCCAGATGCCAGGCTCCGTCTACCTTTACCAGCGGCGCCACAGCCTTTGTACCAAACTTGGAATCGTAGGCATGAGAAATGCAGAATTTCAGTTCTTCTTCCGTAAAATCAGAAAAGAACAGTTTCATCACCTCGTAAGCCGTCTCCTGATATGTCATGGCAGATAATTCTTCCGGACTTTTATCCAGAACCGGAAGCTGCTGAGGCACAAACAGGCCTCCATCCTCCGCCAGTCCTTTTAATATCGCCGCGGAAGCGGTTACATCCTGTTCTCCTCCCCTGGTACTTTGATAAACAATATTTTCCATCTTCTTTTCCCCTTGCTATATGAATAAGAATCCTGCACCGCCCAATTCCGCACCGCAAACACGCCGCTCTCAGCGGCATAATTCTTTTGCGTCTGCGTGTGCATCCTAAGCGGAGCGCTTTTATATCGCAGGGAAGTTCAAAGGACTCTCCCATGATACAAATAAGAATCTGCCTTTGGCAGATTCTCCGCCTGCGGCGGGTCACTTTGGCGACATTCTACCTTACCGCCGCAGTGTGATCCTGCCCGGAGGGCTTTTGTATCATAGGGAAGTACGCAGGACTCTCCCATGATATAAAAAATGTGATATTACCGGTACTCTGTGCCAATAATATCACATACGGGGTTTTCTGTAAAGAAAGCAATTCAGAAAGTAAGTTATAACCTGGCGTAATAACACGTCCGCCGGCGGTCATCTTACCAGATCCTTTTGCGTTTAAAATCCTGATGATTACGGCAATGGCGAAAAGAAAGCGGAAATTTACGGCAGTGTGAAAAATTCATGTCCGCCATGCTCAAACAAAAACCGCAGATTGTTGTCAAACCATCTCATATTCGAAGGGTTGGCTTTGGAACGGGCCGCAAAAAACAGGGCCCCGCAGGAATAATCCTCTCCGGTCAGCGCTGCGTTTACCGCTGCCTGGGTTCCCTCCGACACGGATACGGAATACAATGTTCCGCTTTTCACAGGAGAAAACTGATTGTTCTGATATACCACCTCGGTGATTGTGGAAGGGAATCCGCCGCTTCTCACCCGATTGATTACCACATTTGCCACCAGCACCTTTCCCTGATGGTCGCAGCCGCCGGCTTCCGCCTCCACGATATGAAGCAGTACGTCATAGTCCTGTTCTGAAAAATTAATAACAAAGGGAGGAACATAAGCTTCTTCCGCCTGTTCGCTGATCGTATCTCCAACCATTGTCCTGGGAACGGAGAACGCTTCCATTGTAATCTGTTCTTCTAACTGAGCGCCCTCATCCGCCAGAAATCCCGGATCTCCTTCCAGCGCTGACACATCCAGACCCGCGGATACCATCTGAGGCGGCTGCATAACCGCGGCATAAGCAGGTACCGGTTTTGCCAGAGCAAAGCAGCCCGTCGTCAGAACGGCAGCCGCTGCCAGCCCGGTCCCCCAGGCTTTCGCCGGATATTTTTTATTTATAGTTTCTCTGTTCTGTATTCGATATTTCGTCTCCATTTCATTCTCCTCTCTGGAACATACCAGACCTGTAATCCCTGCGGCCTGGCTGTGCTGAAAGCAGCACATATTACAATTATATTAACAAAATATGCCTTTTATTACATATTTGTTAATTTTTTGTATTTATCTCTATTATAGCCATCAATCGTAGGTCTTATTCCAAAGAGGAAAAAAATGGTATCCATCTGTTTTCCGGCCATACCGAAAAACAGATGGATACCACTCTAAACAGAGGAATCTGCAGGCGCAGAAACCGTCCCATACAAAACTCTGCACTTTCGTGAAAATCAGTTACTGTGTGAACTGCCCGGCTTTTCACGCCGGCCGCTCAGCTACCTGTTATTAATATAATTAATCAGCCCCTCCGCCGCAATAATCTTCTGCATAAACTCCGGAAACGCCTGGCCTTTGTACTCCGTTCCCTTTGTGCGGTCATAGATCATTCCTGAATCAAAATCAATCTCCACCTGATCTCCCGCTTCAATATCTTTTGCCGCCTCAGGACATTCGATAATGGGCAGACCGATATTAATTGAGTTTCTGTAAAAAATCCGGGCAAAGGTTTCCGCAATCACACAACTGATGCCGGCTGCCTTGATGGCAATGGGCGCATGCTCTCTGGAGGATCCGCAGCCGAAATTTTTATTCGCCACGATGATATCCCCCTTCTTTACATGATGGATAAATTCCCGGTCGATATCCTCCATACAGTGAGCCGCCAGCTCCGAGGGCTCCGATACATTCAGATATCTGGCCGGAATAATCACATCCGTGTCCACATTGTCGCCGTATTTAAACACAGTTCCATTTGCTTTCATCATACATCTCCTTTTATTACAGTTCTGCAACTGTTTTCATTTACTCACAGGGTCCGGCGATTTTTCCCGCCAGTGCGCTGGCAGCCGCTACGGCAGGGCTGGCCAGATAAATTTCAGAAGTCACATGGCCCATCCGGCCTACAAAATTACGGTTTGTGGTGGATACGCACCGTTCTCCTTCCGCCAGAATTCCCATATAGCCGCCCAGACAGGGGCCGCAGGTAGGCGTGCTGACCACGGCACCGGCTTCCACAAAGATTTTCAGCAGTCCTTCTTCCATGGCCTGCAGATAGATCTGCTGAGTAGCCGGAATCACAATAACACGAAGACCTTTCGCTACCTTTTTCCCGCTCATGATCTGTGCGGCAGTCCGCAAATCCTCCAGCCTTCCGTTGGTACAGGAACCGATCACCACCTGGTCGATGGCAATTTCTCCCACCTGGTCGATGGTCTTTGTATTTTCCGGCAGGTGCGGGAAGGAAACCGTGGGCTTTAACTGAGACAGATCGACGGTAATCACCTGCTCATATTCCGCATCCGCATCGGCCTCATATACCTGATATTCCCGCATGGAATGTTCTTTCAGGTAAGCTCTGGTCACATCGTCAACCGGGAAAATACCATTTTTGCCGCCGGCCTCAATGGCCATATTTGCGATGCACAGCCGGTCATCCATAGAAAGATGGGCAATGCCGTCCCCGGTAAACTCCATTGATTTATAAAGAGCGCCGTCCACGCCGATCTTACCGATAATATGTAAAATAATATCTTTGCCGCTGACCCATTTTGCCGGTTTTCCCGTGAGCACAAATTTGATAGCAGAAGGTACTTTAAACCACGCTTTCCCCGTGGCCATCCCGGCTGCCATATCCGTGCTTCCCACGCCGGTGGAAAACGCTCCCAGAGCGCCATATGTACAAGTGTGGGAATCGGCGCCGATCACCACGTCTCCGGCCACCACCAGGCCTTTTTCCGGAAGCAGCGCATGTTCAATTCCCATCTGTCCCACATCAAAAAAGTTGGTGATTTCATGCCTTGCGGCAAATTCCCGGACACATTTGCACTGTTCGGCCGACTTAATATCCTTGTTCGGAACAAAATGATCCATCACAAGAGCAATTTTATCTTTGTCAAACACAGATTTTTTTGTCATTTTGGCGTCCATCTCTTTGATCGCCACCGGAGAAGTGATATCGTTTCCCAAAACCAGATCCAGATCCGCCTCAATTAACTGCCCTGCCGCTACTTCAGGAAGCCCTGCGTGGGCAGCCAGGATTTTCTGCGTCATTGTCATTCCCATTTTTATATTTCCTCCTATATAGGTTCCGCAACTTCCCTTCCACCCCCCTGGATCTGAGAGAATTTCCAGCCGCTAAAGCGTCTGTAAATCCTTCCGGGGCTTGTCCGGTCCGTTGCTGTTTTTGATGGTTCCGCAACTCCCCTTCCGGGGTATACGACCCGCTGCTGTCTTCTATGAATATATAAACTTTCATTTTTTCTGTTGCCATTCTAACACGTTTATTGTTATAATTGAAATACATATAATGAATATACAATATAAATTTCAGTTATAGAAGTTCTCCCTGCAAACCAACCCGCAAATGACAGGAGGCCTCTTGCCATGGAACAGAATTTACCCCTCTACAGAATATTTTATGAGGTAGCGAAAACGGAAAATATTTCCCGCACCTCCAAAGAACTCTATATCAGCCAGCCGGCCATCAGCAAATCCATCAGCAAGCTGGAAAGCAACCTGAAAACCACATTATTCACCCGGAATTCCAGAGGCGTTCAACTGACGGAGGACGGCCGGATGCTGTACAGACATGTGCAGGCCGCTTTCGATGCCCTGACCCGCGGGGAGGATGAGATCCGCCAGAACCAGGAGCTTGGCATCGGCCAGTTGCGCATCGGCGTCAGCAACACGTTATGCCGCTATATGCTGCTGCCCTATCTGAAAGGATTTATTCAGGATCATCCCCACATCAAAATCTCCATTTTCAGCCAGTCCAGCTCTAAAAGCCTGGAAATGCTGGAACAGGGTCAGATCGACGTGGGACTGGTGGCGGAGCCCCGAAACAAACGACTGGATTTTTTCCCGGTCCGATCCATCGAAGACTGCTTCGTAGCCACGGACAGCTACCTGGACAATCTGCGGCTGCGGGAAGGAAATCCTGACGTATTCTGGTTTGAAAAGGGCAATATTATGCTGTTAGACCACAGCAATGTCACCCGCCTCCATATCGACAACTATCTGATGGAAAACAGCATCGAATGCCGCCAGATCCTTGAGGTTACAAGTATGGACCTGCTGATTGAATTTTCCCGCATTGGTATGGGCATCGGCTGTGTAATCAAAGACTTTGTCCTGGAAGATCTGCATCAGGGGCTGCTGACCGAAATCCCCCTGTCGCCCGGCATCCATCCCCGCACCATCGGGTTTGTCAGCAGGCCGAACGGAAGCCACTCCCGTGCCGTAAAGGCATTTATGGACTATTATAAGTCATATCCGTTTCAGGATTGAGGGCAAACATAATGTAAGAATCCTGCTTTGCAGCATTCTGCGCCGCAAACGCGTCGCTTTCAAGCGACAATTTCCTCTGCGTTTGCGTACCCTCGCTTCGCTGGGGCAGACCCTGTGCATCCTTGCGGAGCATTTTTGTATCATAGGAAAGTTTGAAGGGCTTTCTTATAATATCAGAAAAGGGGAGCCGTTTCAGGTTCCCCTATCATTTGCAAAAAGCCATATCGATTGATCGGCCGTCAGTCTGCCAGTTCTTTCACTGCCGGCTTTTTCATGGTCTGTTCTTTCACCGCCGGCTCTTTAGTTATCCAGCAGCTTGCTCTCCTTCGTCCAGCTCATCAGCTTGCGAAGCTCTGCGCCTACCTGCTCTAACTGGTGCTGAGACTCCATTCTTCTCTTCGCCATAAAGCTGGGGCATCCGGTCTGATTCTCCAGCAGCCAGTCTTTTGCAAACACGCCGGTCTGAATGTCCTTTAATACCTGCCGCATCGCATTCTTGGTATCTTCGGTCACGATCTTCGGCCCCGTAATATAGTCGCCGTACTCCGCCGTATTGGAAATAGAATACCGCATACCGGCGAATCCGCTCTCATAGATCAGATCCACGATCAGCTTCATCTCATGGATACATTCAAAATATGCGCTCTCCGGCTCGTAACCGGCTTCCACCAGCACCTCAAAACCGGTTTTCATCAACTGGGTCACGCCGCCGCAGAGAACAGCCTGCTCACCGAACAGATCCGTCTCGGTTTCCTCACGGAACGTGGTCTGCAGCACACCTGCTCTTGCACCGCCGATAGCCAGCGCGTAAGCCAGCGCCAGATCATGCGCTTTTCCGGTGTAATCCTGCTGCACCGCGACCAGGCAAGGTACGCCCTGTCCCTTCTGATAAGTACCTCTTACCGTATGGCCGGGTCCCTTCGGCGCGATCATCGTTACGTCCACATTGGCCGGAGGCACGATCTGTCCGAAATGGATTGCAAAGCCATGGGCAAACATCAGCATATTGCCTTCTTCCAGATTCGGCTCGATGGACTCTTTGTACATCTTCGCCTGTTTCTCATCATTGATCAGAATCATGATGATATCTGCTTTTTTTGCGGCCTCTGCCGCCGTATAAACCTCAAAGCCCTGTGCCTCTGCCTTTGCCCAGGACTTGCTTCCCTCATAAAGACCGATAATCACATGACAGCCGGATTCCTTTGCATTCAAAGCATGGGCATGTCCCTGGCTGCCGTAACCGATTACCGCGATGGTCTTTCCTTCCAATAAAGAAAGATTGCAGTCTTCCTGATAAAAAATCTTTGCCATTTCTTTTCCTCCTGTATGTTTTAACACTTTTTACAGCTATGTTTATTTAGTTATCTATTATAAGCCTCCCAGGTATAATGTCAATAAAGGAATTTCACAATTATCATATCAATAAGTTATGACTGCCATACGGCGCCTGCCAGGTTCCGCGGACAGCACACCCTATGTTTCCTCTACTCATATGCCCGGCCCAGAGACTTCATGCCCCGGAATACGCCGATGATTCCGGTCCTGGCCATCTCCATAATCTCATAGTTTTCCAGCAGATTGATAAACGCATCTATCTTGCTCTGGCTGCCGGTCAGTTCTACCGTCAGAGACTCCCTGGCCACATCCACGATCTTTGCCCGGAACACATCCGCCACGGCAATGATCTGCTGCCGCTCCTCCGCCTTGGCCCGCACTTTCAGCAGAATCAGCTCTCTCGTCACCGAATCATATTCTGGCAATTCCTCAATCTCCAGCACCTCGGTCAGCTTCGCAAGCTGCTTTTTGATCTGCACCAGTTGTTCGTCTTCTCCGCTGGCTACCACCGTCATACGGGTTACGCCCGGCGTCGTGGTTTCCCCTGCCGTAATGCTGTCAATATTATAGCCTCTGCGGCTGAACAGTCCCGCGATCCGGCTTAGCACGCCGGCATTGTTTTCCATTAAAAGAGAAAGTACAATCTTTTTCATTTTGTCCTCCTGAACTTCGTAATGTGCGCTCGAATCTCACCGTGCCTGATTCTGTGGGATGATTTTTGGTCAGATATGCATAAATATATGCGGTGTACGTGAAGCATACGCTGCAAATTTAAGTGCATCCGGCATCCGGCGGAAAATCAGCCGCAAAGTCAGGTGTGATAAGGCTCTGAAACTACATTGTATCGTTTCATTTTCCTGTCAATTCACAATCCCCATAATCTTTATATACTCCTCCGACTTATCACGCATAATCTGAAATCCGCTGTCCAGTTCTTCCAGAGAAAACCTGTGGGTGATCAGATCCGCAGGCGCAATACACCTGCGGGAAAGCCGGTCAAGAACATAATGCCAGTCGTCCTCTGCTTCATGGGTAAAAGAGGAATTCCATGTACCGGACAGAGTCAGTTGGTTCCGCAGTATTTTCCAATAGATGTCACGTTCCAGAAGCATATCCGAAGCCGGATTGCCCACCAGTACCACCTGTCCTCCCGGAGCGCCGGCTGCCGCTGCCAGAGAGACTGTCTCATTTTTTCCGACGCATTCAAAAAATACGTCCGCACCTGTGCCCCCGGTCTGCCGCGCCAGCCATTGTGCCGTGTCCTGTTCTCTGCTGCTGCAATACTGTTCCCCGGACAGCCCCATCCGCTCAGCAGCCTGTTTCTGTGAAGCTTTATTTCCCACCGCCAGAATCTTGAAAGACGGCGCCGGATCTGACGCGCCGCCCTGCCGTTCCTTTTCCAGCAGAAACATCAGCAGCAGCATTCCGATCGTACCGAGACCGCATACCGCCGCAGTGCCGGAACCGGCCGTCACCGTCCGCCTCATGGCATGAACCGCCACTGCCATCGGTTCCAGCATGGCGGCCTCCTCAAAAGTTACCGTATCGGGCAGTTCCAACAGATTTTCGGCAGGTACGGTCACATATTCCGCAAATCCTCCGTCCCGCCGGGAACCCGTATATCCGTAATTTCTGCACATCTCATATTGTTTCTTCCTGCAGGGTCCGCATTCCCCACAGGGAATCAACGGAAAAACGCCCACACGCCGCCCGATCCATGTATCGGACACGCCTTCGCCCGTTTCCGCCACCACGCCGGAAAACTCATGTCCCGGAATCAGCGGATGGAGATGGGCTCCTGTCTGATAAATCCGCGGAATATCAGAACCGCATATGCCGACCGCTTTCACGGCGACCAGTACCTCTCCGGCGCCCGGTCTGGGCTGTTCCACCGTCTCCAGACGGATATCGCCGATTCCATGCAAAACCCATGCTTTCATCAATACATCTCCCCTGTTTTTCTGCCGGCGGCAATCTCCTGAAACCGCTCCAAATCCGCTTTTGTAGTGATCTTAAAGTTTCTTTCATCTCCCGGAATCATCACGATATCCATACCAGCCATGACCGCCGGCTCCGTGGAACCGTTGATCTTTAAAATTTCCTCCGGCAGCAGACGCCGGTTGGCTTCGTAATATTTCCCCAGCCGAAACAGCTCCGGCGCCTGTCCCGCAAAAATTCGGCTTCTCTGTAAAAGGGAAGATACTTTTTTGCCGTCGTCGCTGGCATATACCGTATCTTTCATGGGCAGCACCGGCAGAACGCCGTCATGCCCGTTTACCGCCAGCAGGCATTCCGTGACCAGCTCCGCCGAAAGAAGCGGACGGGCCGCATCATGCACCAGCACGCAGTCATCGGCCGCCCCATATCTGCGGATATCTTCCAGACCGTAAAAAATCGAAAGCTGACGGTTCTCTCCCGGCAGGGAAAAACCTTTAAACTTTTTATTCCTGTCAGCTATTTCCAGCCATGCAAGAATCTGCTCCCGCCATACCTGCTCCGCCACAATCTGAATTGCGTCTATCTCTTTATGCAGCGACAGGGTTTCCACGCAATAGGAGATCACCGGCCTGCCGCCCGCCTCAAGATACTGTTTCGGGATATCCGATCCGAGCCTGAGTCCTCTGCCGCCGGATAAAATTAACGCCGTATTCATATAACCGAACCTCCCCTGTTCCCCATCGACCGGAACACGCTTCCGAAAAAGGACGGCGTCAGAATTTCAGCGCCCGTATATTCTCAAGTACCTCTCCGTAAGGCTGTCCCTTTCCGAACAGCAGCGTCGTCCCAAGCACAAACCCTTTCACTCCCTTTGGGGCAAATTCTAAAATTTTATCCGCACTGCATGCGCCGTCCCAGTAGATTTCAAAATCCATATCCTCTTTCATGGCCAGCAGTTTCGTGATTTTCTTTCCCACATAGGGCAGATACATCTGCCCTGCATTGCCCGGATTCACCGACATAACCAGCACTTTTTTCACGATGCGCAGCATCTCCAGCACTGTTTCCACGGAAGTCCCCGGATTAATGGCAATCCCCGGCACCATTCCGGCATTGATGATGCTCTGCAATGTCGTGGACGGATGATACTCTGCCTCCGGATGGATATAAACCGTATCCCCTTTCCGCAAAGACTGGAGAAACAGGCTGATATGGTTGTTCGGATGTTCAATCATCAGGTGTATGTCCATTGGTTTTTCCGTCGCGCTGGCTATATAGCGCAGATCATTTAAAGACATGGCAAAATTGGGAACGTAACGTCCGTCCATAATATCAATATGAAAGGAGTCAATCCCCCCTTCTTCCAGACATCTCACTTCCCGTTCCAGATTGCCATAGTCTGCACACATCATGGATGCGGTTAATTCAAACTGCATAACTGTCTCCTCTACTTCTGTTCCAGTTTATTCGATGATACGGACTGATCCGGCTGCGGCTTTGCTCCCGTTTCATCCCGGCTTTCAGACTCTGCCGGATTCCCAACCGGTTTTGTCCCGTCAACAGGAGCTGTCGGTTCCTCAGCCGTCGGTTCTTCATCTGTGAATTCTTCTGTCTCCGGAGAAACCGTCTCTTCGGAAACGGATTCTGTCCCCGCCGGAAACAGCGGTGTCACTTTCCAGGTCACCGTCACAACTGGCTGAACCGAAACGCCCTCCCAGTCGCCGTCAGGATTACAGGCGCCGGTCAGACCAAAGGAATATGTATCGGCACCCTGTTCGGATACGGCGTTAAGCCTGCCGGTAACGGATATTTCTTCCGATCCATTCAGCGGTGTCACCGTTCCTCTGTCATCCATAACGGCAAGAAAAATCTCCCCGTTCCCATCGGAAAAAGCTTCATCTCCGGCCAGCGCAAGCCCTTCGCAATGATCCAGCTTCGCCGTAACCGTAACCTCTACCGGCACGGCGCTTTTATTCGTAACCGTCAGCCGGTCACTGCTGCCTGAATAGGCATACGCACCTTCTTCGTTTTTAAAATAAAGGGTGCGTCCTTTCTCAAAACTGGCTCCGTCATATTTCACCGCATCCGTCGCCTCGATCAGTCCCTGCGGGTCCATGATAAAATCAAAGACAGAACCATTTTCTTCCGGAAATGCAGGCAGTTCCACATGTACCAGTTCTTCTCCCCCATGGGCAGAGGGAGCCGGCCCCCCTTCTTTTGCCGATACGCTCAGAAACCCGCCGGTTCCATGAGACAAAATCAACATAACAGCCGCCGCCAGTGTCAGACCCTTTTTTAATCGTTTCATCCAATCCACTCCTTTTCTTTTCCGTTCTGCATATGATCTCTGTTCCTGGCATGGTACCCGAACCTGCTTTGCTCACGGCTGCTGTATCATAACCGGCATACCGACACTCTGGCAAAGCTGCACCACACTGCTCCCGTCTCCGTAATAGGCATCGGCAAGAGCCACGGCCCGATTCAGATCCGCCGAATCGTCATAAATCCCCCATCCCTCCTGCCGGTATTTTTCCACAATCTCCCGGTAGTCCTCCCACAGCTTGGGACGCATGGAGGCAATCGTCGCCTCGATCAGCGGATGGGGTCTCCACAGCAGCGCAACCGCCTCTTTCTCCGACCGGAAAATCTCAAGAACACTTTTAATCTTCTCCAGCATTTTCCTGTCATAATGCAGCAGGGCGTTTACACTTGTATTGTATAATATGATCTTTTTCTGGCTTCCATCCTGCTTTTCAATAATCCGAAGCCAGTCCTCCGGTATGTCAATCTCTTCTCTTCTGGTCCCCTGTGCCTTGTCAAATTTCGGAGAGCCCAAACCCAGGATCTTTTCCTCCCATATTTTTCTGGTATCCGCCCCCATGGCTTCCGTCAGCACATTGATATAGGCTTTGCGCATGTTCTCTGACTGCACGATCACCCGGTTCGCATTCACCACGCCGGGACAGGTGCAGAAATGGGCCATGCCTTTCACCGCCTCCTGATTGTCCGGATCAATCTCACTCAGAACAAAGTAGGGAATGTATACCAGTTTATCCGTGAACTTTTTCAGATTTGAAGAGTAAAAAAACGGGTGGACGCTGGTTACATAGTTACATTCGTCATAAGGATTGTGAATAAAAATCATATCCGGCCTGCGGCCCTCAAAATCATACTCCTCATAATTTACCACCGGCACATCCTCCGGATACAGGCTGCCTTCATAATGCATCTGTGCGAAACTCCCGTCCGGATTTTTATCATAATAGGGGATCGGCACCACATAGGCGTCGCAGTTTTCATCCTCCACAGCCGCCCGCCAGACACTCTCCAGCGAGTCCCACATGGAAGCCTTGTAAGGAAGAAATACCACCTCTTTACGAATTCGAATATCATTTCTGATGCTGTTTCTGACCTGAACCAGCTTTTTCCGCAGAACTTTGCAACTGCCTGGCACATTCACAGGCTGTTCCTGGGTCACCGCCTCATAAATCTGATACAGCAGTTCGCAGTACTCTTCCAGCAAATGAACTGCCGTCGTACCTTCCCCCTCCTCGGCCTCGATCATATTCCCCACCGCTATCGCGGCATCCTGACACTGTCCCAGCAGATCAAGAACAAGGCCGGTCTCCTTCCGCTCCAATGCTTTCCTGATCTCGCCCAGCGCCGTATCCATCAAATCTATCGTATGTTCGGCCTGAGATTTCTGTGATTTTCTCATAATCGTATCCTCATTATAAAACCGTTAAATAGCAATTTCTTTTAATAATACAAATTTTCTCTTCGCGGTCTATTATACAGGGAAATAACGCTTCCTGCAATCGGATTTTGGAAGGTTCACAGCTTTCCGGTAATTGGCATCTCTGAGATTCTCTGGCACGCCAAATGCCCCGCAGCGGACTGCGGGGTGTAAAATCTGTTATATGCGGCAAAAAAGGTCAGAAACGCGCTGCCATCAATACCACTGCCATACAATAAAGAAAACAGACCGACGTGGTCACGGTACAGAGCACTGTCACCGCCACCACGTTCCAGCCTTTGTTCATTTTGTGTATAACCACCGACACAATCAGCCCCAGCAGGCTGACTGCCAGCACATAAAGCGAAATTTCAAATGTCATCATCTTTTGTCCGTCCGGACGGAACGGGAAATCCGGCCAATCGCACCGGCAGTACATTCTGCCGAATCCTGTGCCGCAAAAGCTTCTGTTACATCAGCCCTGCTCCTGTTCTTCGGCCGCCGCTTCCAGTTCCGCCCTCATCTGTCGTTTTCTTTTATTCAGAATCCCCCCGATTCTTCCGCTTTCTTTTGCCGACAGTGAGCGCCATCCGCCTTCCAGCACCTTCTGGGCACAGCCGATTTCCTCTGCCACCTCAAATTTCAGCTTCTCATCGGGAGTCATATTATTTACGTCGATTGGTTTGTCTTTTTTCTTACCCATGGGTTCCTCCTGCTCCTGTAACATTTCCTGTAACACTTTATCTGTTATAGTCTTTCCCCAATTCAGGGAATCATACATAAGCGGAAGAATCCACGGGTTCCTTTTGCCCCTTTGCCGGCCTTTTCCATATTCCCGGAAAACCGGCCGCCGGGAAATTCCTCAGACCTTTACTTATATATCGGAAGGAATAATAATTGCCGCCAGTATATAAGCCACAATTCCATATCCCATCACGCCGCTCACCGCCCAGATCAGACGGATAATCGTAGCGTCTATTCCGAAAAATTCTCCCACGCCGCCGCAGACGCCGCAAAGCATTCTGTCCACTGTCGATCTGCGCAACTTCCTGTCACTCATCATTTCCTCTCTTTCTGATGTGCCTGTCACATCACTTCGATCATTGTTAAAATTACTTTCACATATGTCAGACTTCATTTCCGCGAATCCGTTTCTTTCAAAAACAAATTCACATCGTCAATTGATTCGTTCCATACTGTCATATATGATCTGCATTTACGAACCGTTCATCCTATATTGTATCGGTTTCTTCACGAAACATACTTCCGGGTCCGTATTCCAAAACAGTTATTCATCAAAATACAGCTCTGTCGTTCCCATGCCGTTGTCCACCCGGATCATTCTGCCCTGTCCGTTGACCACGCCGTGAGACCGTCCCAGACCGCCGTAGCTGTCTCCGTCTATGACCACATCGCCGGCTCCGCAGGAAATCTGGTAGTCATAGTCTTCGCTGCCAAGCGGCAGATACAGCGTTGTCTCGCCGATACCGTTCTTTACATCCACCGTCTCTACTTTGGTCAGCGTCAGATCAATGCTTCCCAGTCCCACCGACGCCGCCAGACTGTTTACCGTCATCTCGTCGGCAGTGATGGAGCCTGCGCCGCAGGATATCTGGCAGCTGCCCTCCGATATGAGGCTGTTTACCTCCAGTTCGCCGGCTCCCACGGAGAGATTCATATTTTCTCCCTGAATACGCTCAATCTCCAGATACCCTGCCTCCACATCTATCTCCACGGTGCCAAAGACATATTCCGACGGAATGGTAATCAGCAATGTCTCACGGTTCACACGGTTTTCCACATACAGGGTATTTCCGCTGACATAGACATCGTCTCTTCTTCTTCCGTCATTGTCCTCCACATAAAACTCCGCTCCTTCTCTAAGATAAACCTCCCCGACACCGCTGTCAATATGAAGCCTTTCGATCTCATATCCCTGAAACGCCTGGTTAATCGAATCGGAAGCCTGCACCTGTGTACCTTCCACGGCTTCCGGAACCTCTGAAAACTCTGCGACATTCTCCGGCTCCGGCATTTCTTCCACAATCGCCTGTTCTTCTGCCTCAAAGACCTGCGCCAATTCACTGTGCCGCTCCGTACGGCTGCCCCAGCGCCCAAAACTTAAGGTTCCACAGGAAAACGTAATCACCAGCCCTACCGCCAGAAACAGACAGCCCAGCCGCAGATATAATTTTTCCTTCCTTGTCATTCTTCCGCACCCCCTCTGCGTTTTCTGCTCAGCTTTCCTACCTGCTCACTGGCCGCATGGAGCAGGGCGGGAAGCCATTTTCCATAAAATCTCATACTCAGCACATTGCCCAGGAAGCCAATGCCAAGCAAAGTGAATCCAAGTCCTAATACCATCAGTCCTCTCATGGGCATCCAGAACAACAGGAAAAATCCGACCACAACTCCGGCCACGCCGGCGATCATGCTGACTACCGTACAGACGCCGATACCGATCAGCAGCACCACCACCGCCAGCGCGAAATTAAGAGAAAATCCAAAAAGCTTGCCGATGATCCGCAGAATCCCAGGCAGGATAAACAGGACAAAAAATGCCACGATGCCGATCTTAATCCACTTCCGCTGCCGTTCCTCCCTGTCTTCCACCACGATCACTTCTTTGGGCGGTTCCTCCCATCGGGGATTCGCAAAGCCTTTTTCCGTAAATTCTCCGTCTTCTTCCTCAAACTGCACCATCACGGCGGCGGCCACCTTTCTGGGAGAGCCCAGCTCCCGAAGCGCCTCCGTCTCGTGTTCCGGCCCGGCATCGTCAAAATAATCCCTGTAATACTGCATCGTTTCTTCCTGTTCCTGCTGCGGAAGCCCTGACAGAAGCCGCTCCAATTCAGATAAAAATTCGTCTCTCTTCATACTCAACATTTAACCTCCGAAAAAATACGAGTTATTTTCGAGGAATAACTGATCCACTCCTCCCGGTACAGTCTTAACTGCGCCCGTCCCTTATCCGTAATTTTATAGTATCTGCGATTCCGCCCGGCAAATTCTCTGTCATAGGCTTCCAGGCATTCTTCCTTCTGCAGCCGCCGCAGAACCGGATACAGGGTGGACTCTGATACCGCAATGGCCTGCCTCACGTCATGGGTGATCTTGTAGCCATAAGTTCCTTCCGCCTCGGTGGAAACAACCGCCAGAACAATGGCATCCAGCAAAGCAGCGCCAGTATTAAATACCATATCACCAGCTCCTTATTCTATAATATCATTTGATGAGTTATATTATATATCATATAATATAATAACTTGAATAATGTGTCAAGGGTTTTTTGCCTGCTCCGCATAAAAAATCCACATAAAAAGAGGGCCTGACACCCTCTTTTACAAATAACTATGCCGCCTTCCCTCTCACTTCCTTCTGACGCTCCGCACAATCGCCCATATAATCAGTCCCACAAACCCAAACTGAAAAACCATGCCCACTAACTGCGCCACAAACGCAAGGGGAATGAAATAAAAAGCGCCCCCCGACAGTCCCAGAAGCTCATTCCCCACATAGGAAAACATCACCTGTCCCAGCACAATCATAATGATAAACACCCAGAACACAACCAAAAATTTTTTCACCCTGGGACTTGCGCCTTCCTGCTGCGGGCGACCGCCGTTTTGTCCCGGACGGGCAGACTGCGCAGAATTCAGGCGGGTTCCATAATTACGGCTGCCGGCCGCCTGTCCCCGGACAGACCCGGCGCCATATCCGGCGCTCTGCCCGGAACGGACAGGCCGCTGCGCAGGCCGGTTCCCGCCGGCATATGTATTCTGCCGGCCGGACACTGACTGCCCTGCCCTGTGATGTCCGTATTCCTTCTGTCTGTCCCCGGGACCATGCACATGCCCCAGTCCATAATGCTGATCTGCCATGCAGCTCTGACGGCCGGAACTGTCATAATGCTCATTGGCTACGGGGCCGGTGTAAAAAACCGGTTCCTTCACAAAGCTTTTACAATAGGTACAGAAATGTTTCGTTTTCAAACGCCGGTCGCACACCGGACAGATATATCTTCCCGCCATTGCCTTTCTCCTCCACAACTGCCTTTATCCGCTTTCCCCATCCTTCCGGCCGGTCTGAAAGTCCGTGTCTAACGGCGAACCCATCCGCCGAACAGTTTCTTTTTATAATGCAGAAGTTCTTCCTTTGCCTCCGGATGGTTTCCGGCTTTCTGCAGATAGGCCACCCCTTTGGGAATATCCTGAGCCACGCCCAGCCCCTGTCCGTAGATCATGCCGCGCAGATAGTCGGCCTCCCAGTAATTCCAGTTCATTTCTTCCAGGAATTTCAGCGCGCGGCCATAGTCCTGCGGCGTGCCCAGGCCATAAAAACAACATTTGCCCAGATAGAATACGCCCCATTTGCTTCCCCTGTCATACGCGTAGGACAAAAGCTGAAATGCCCTGGCATAATCCTGCGGAACGCCTCTTCCGAAAAAGTATGCCTTGCCCAGATAATTGCGGGTGCGCAGCACATTGGAAGACATATCCTTTTCATAGCATTTCACGGCGTAGGCCTCGTCTTTTTCCACGCCGGTTCCTTCAAAATAATAGTGTCCCACGTCGGTCCACGCCCCCGGATGGCCGCCCTCGGCCGCCTTTTTATACCAGATCATCGCTTCTTCCGGCCGTCCCGCTTCGTCCAGATCGTCCGCATAAATGGCCTGCTGAATGGGATGACCGTATTCCGCGCCGATCTTAAACAAATCTTTCGCCTTCTCCGGCCGGGGGGCAATCAGATCCTCATCCCCCTGGGTATAATAGCGGTTCAGGTTATTGGCCGCGAAATACATGCCGCCCCGCAGCGCTTTCCAGAACCAGTCCTCACATTTGGCGATATTTTCCGACAGATATGCCTTATAAGCCGCCTGGTTGGGGAAGGAATCCTTTCCCTTATTCTGAATCCGCAGAAAATCCCACCAGAAATAGGAATTGGCCACGGTATACTGACAGAACGCGTCCCCTTCCTCCGCCATCGCCAGCACTTCGTCAAAGGCTTCCTGCAGGCTGGCAAATGGCATTTTTTTCTCCACCGACGGCGTAAGCTCCCCGCTGCGCAGGGCCACCATCACGCCCAGAGCGCTGCCCTGCTCCACCGATTTATGTAACAGCTCCGTCGCCCTGTCGTCGTCCTCCGGAAATCCATGACCGACCCACACATACTGATGGCCGCACAGACACCGGGCCAGCAGACAGGTGGCATCCCCGTCCCCGGCGGCGGAAGCCCGCTCCAGCATGGCAAAAGCCTCTTTGCCTTTTCCGGTCCACTCATTGTAATAAATGTCTTTCAGCGCCTGCTTTACTTCATTGCTTAATACTCTGCTCATTTTTACACATTCCTTTCTGTTAGTTATTTCATATTATCCTGTATATGCTTCATCCATGCTGTTTAAAATCCGGATAAAATTTATAATAATCGGGCAGCAACGCCGTTTTCAGGACTTTATTTCCTATCCCTTTTCGTCATCTGCTTCGTGCAGTCTTTCCACCCCCTGCCGCCGGGCTGATACGCTTCGCCGGGATATCCTTTCAGCCAGGAAGCCGCTTCTCCCGGAGACATCTTTGCTGAGTAGAAACGCAGCATCCCCCCGTCGGGCCGGGTGGCTTCCACGGTGCAGCGGCCGTCGCTCCGATCTCCCGCCGTCGCCCGTATCCACAGATACCCCTGAGGCAGCGTCAGATCCACCAACTGGTATGTGCCGTCCGCCAGTCCATCCGCGGCCACCTGCACATCCTCTCTCGTAAAGGTGGTATGATTTTCCGCAGCGCCGCTTTTCAGCACCAGCGAAAGTCTGGCCTGGGGACGCTGCCGGAAATCCTGCTGCGGATTCCGCCCATTCCCCAGCCCCATGCCCAACTGCCAGTCCGCAGTATCCGGCGCCTGCCGCCCCAGCCAGCCTTCCAGAATGCTTCTCGCCTCCCACCGGTCGGCAACAAGCATTCGAAACAGGGTCCGGCCGTCCCCGTCGGACACCGGCTCCACAGCCAGCATCACCTTTTCACTTCCGGGGCTTTCCCTCTGCGCATAACAATACATCGCCCGGAATGCCTGATTCCCCGTCTCTATCCTGCGGGTAGGCGTCAGTACAAAATATCGTTCTTCCCCCGACAGGCACCGCCGCAAGTGTTCCTCTACCAAAGCCGCTGTCACACGGGAGGTCACTGAGCCATCCTCTGCCTCCAGAATCATCTCCTGCGGCTCTTTGCTTCCGTTCCCCCGCAATGCCTGTTCGGAAGCCCGGAGATTCTGCTTTTGCTGAAACTCCCGCTCGAAGTTCTCACGCTCTATATCATTCTTTTTCAGGAAATCCGCGTACTGGTCATTTACACCCCGCACGGCATCCGGCACCCGCAGCGCGATAAATTCTGCCGCCGCCCGCAGATCCTGGGGATCTTTAAAGTCCGTGACGGATTTCTGCCAGCGGTTATCAATCAGCACCAGCTCCAGCGTCCGGCTGGTGCGGGTTCCGGTCTGGGTGCTGCGCTGATGAATCTTATCCACCGTAAAAATTCCTCTGATCCGGTCAAGCCGGTTGGCCTCGTCGCCCAGAACCCATTCTTTTCCGATTCCCACCTCGCCAAACCAGCTTCCGTTTTCTTTCAGATCATTGTCCACCATGGCAAATAGCTGATCCACTGGCGGCGCTCCGTCCGGAAAGGGAAGCTGATTTCTGATCGACTGAGCCAGCGTGCCCTTCTCAGGAAAGAACGCATCCCGGATACCCATATAACCCAGGCAGACTGCCAGGACCGCCATAAATACCGCCCCGCCGCCAGACACCGCCAGAACCACATAATCCTTCGTCTCCCAGTATGTACGGTCCTGTCCCAGCCCCACATAAAACATCACGCCCATCCCCGCCGCGAATACAAGCAGAATTGCCGCCCACAGACACCAGATCAGCCGCTTCCTTGTGCGGGTCAGACAGTATCCTTCCTCCACGCCATGGGGATTGTTTTTCTTCTGCATCCCCATCAGCAGCAGAATAATCGGGACCGCGAAAATCCGCAGAACCAGAACCAGCGCGATATAAATGACCACGTTCCAGGGCCAGCGCAAAAATTTAAGGCCGGATGCTCCCTCTTTTGTCTCTTTCACAGATACATACGCCCCTTTCGAGCAAAAATTTTTCTTTTGTTATCAGTTTACCACGTTTACTGCCGCAAAACAACTTTATCTCCGTTTTTTCGCTTATCACTTTTCGTATATGGCTGCCGCATCTGTTTTCGCGTGCCACAGTTTATTTTTACGCCTTTTCACACCATACACTTCCGTTCGGACATGAAAAAGAATCCCGCTTCGCAGGATTCTTTTTCATGTCCTTTACCTCTGTACCCGTCCGGAAGCGTCGCCGCCGGCCAGGCGCTCAACCTCCTCTCTGCCGATCAAATTCAGATCTCCCGGTATCGTATGTTTCAGGGCGGAGGCGGCCACGGCAAATTCCAGCGCCTCTTTCATCTCTTTTCCCTCGGCCAGACCGCAGATCAGCCCCGCCGCGAAGGAATCGCCGCCGCCCACCCGGTCCACGATAGGAGTAATCCGGTATCTGCGGGAACGGTAAAATTCCCTGGTATTCCCGTCCATGATGCAGGCGGACCATCCATTGTCGGAAGCGCTGAAGCTTTCCCGCAGGGAACCTACCACATACCGGAAGCCGAACCGGTCTGCCATCTGATTAAAAATATCCACATACCCGGCCAGCTCCAGCTCGCCCGCCGTCACATCCGTATTGCCGGGCGTAAACCCAAGCACCTTATGGGCGTCCTCCTCATTGCCGATACAGACGTCCACATACTCCATCAGACCCGTCATCACCTTCTGCGCCTGCTCCGAAGACCACAGCTTTTTCCGGAAATTCAGGTCCACCGACACAGTTACGCCATGGTCCTTCGCCGCTTTCAGCGCAGCCTCCGTAAGCGCCGGCGCCGTGCCGCTGACCGCAGGGGTAATGCCGGTAAAATGAAACCACTGCGCGTCCTGAAAAATCGCGTCAAAATCAAAATCCTCCGGCTTCGCCGTACAGATCGCGCTGCCCGCCCGGTCATAGACCACATTGGATGCCCGCATGGCGGCGCCTGTTTCCAGAAAATAAATGCCAAGCCGCTGGCCCTGTCTGACAATATGTCCGGTACCCACATGGTATTTCCGCAGCGCAGCCAGCGCGCAGTCTCCGATGGGATTGTCCGGCAGCGCCGTCACAAATTCCGACTCATGACCGAAATTTGCCAGAGACACCGCCACATTGGCCTCGCCGCCGCCGTAATTTACCTCAAAGGTATCCGCCTGGATAAACCGTTTATTGCCCGGCGTGGACAGCCGCAGCATGATTTCGCCCATAGTAACGATTTTCGCCATTTTCCTTTACCTCCGCATTGCCTGATTGATTGTTTTTTCTTCTTACCTGCCTGCCAGTTCCACCGCTTTTCTCGTCAGTTCCCGGATCTCGTCAAATTTTCCCGCTCTGATCAGCTCTCCCTTTACCATCCAGCTCCCTCCGCAGGCCAGGACTCTGGGGAAATCCAGATAGCTCCTGAGATTTTTCTCATTGATTCCGCCGGTGGGCATAAATTTCATATTTATATATGGAGCGGCCATGGCCTGAATCATTGCCAGTCCGCCCGCCGCCTCCGCAGGGAAAAACTTCACCGCATCCAGGCCGAATTCCATGGCCCGCTCCACATCGCTGGGCGTGGCGGTGCCGGGAAGCATCGTAATCCCTTTCTCCAGACAATGTTTTACCACCCTTGGATTCAGACCCGGACTGACGATAAATTTGGCTCCGGCGGCTATGGCCCTGTCCGCCTGATCCGTGGTCAGCACCGTTCCCGCCCCCACCAGCATCTGCGGAAATTCTTCTGCCATCACCCTGATCCCTTCCTCCGCCGCCTCTGTCCGGAATGTCACCTCCGCGCAGGGCAGGCCTCCGTCGCATAAGGCCCTGGCCAAAGGCTTTGCATCTTTTGCATTCTCCAGAAGCACCACGGGAACAATCGCTGTTTTCCCGATTTTTTCTAATATTTCATTCATGTTCAGGCTCCTTTATTGTAATCTTTCTTTAGTCTCTGCAATTCCAGGAAAGGCTATACGGATTTTATAAGGTTTTTTCGACCTTCGTGTAATAGCGTGCAAAACAGTGTGATACAAAAAACCCGCGAAAAACCAAAATAATCCGATACTTGGTTTCCCGCGGGTTTTCTTATCATCCGACGCAAAATTTTAAATTTGGAAAAAAATATATTTATTTACCCCATCCTCTGCCTTACAATCTCATAAGCCAGCACACCCGCCGCCACAGAGGCATTCAGGGAATTGATCTCCCCTTTCATGGGAATCGACGCAGTCATATCGCATTTTTCCCGGACCAGACGGCTGACGCCGCTTCCCTCGCCGCCGATCACCAGGCCGATGGGGCCTGTCAGATTCATCCTGTACATGATTTCGCCGTTCATATCGGCGCACACGAACCAGAGTCCTTCCTCTTTTAGCTGCCCGATTACCGCAGAAAGATTCGTTACCCTGGCTACCGGCGTAAAATTCAGAGCCCCGGCGGAAGCTTTCGCCACCACTGCGGTCAGTCCCGCCGCCCGATGCTTTGGAATAATCACACCATGGGCGCCGACCAGATTTGCCGTCCGAATAATTGCCCCTAGATTATGGGGATCCTCGATGCCGTCCAGCAGAAACAGAAAAGGCGGCTCTCCTTTTTTCCGGGCCAGCTCCAGCATATCTTCAACCTCCGCATATTCATAAGCGGCGGTCTGCACAATAACGCCCTGATGCTTCCCGGTCTCAGACAACTGGTCCAGCCGCTGGCGGGAAACAAACTGAAACATCACATCCCGTTTTTTCGCCTCCCGGACAATGGTCTGCACCGGTCCGTCCTGACAGCCTTCCTGCACATACAGACGATGTATGGGGCGGCCGGAGCGCAGTGCCTCCAGAACAGGATTCCGGCCTTCAATCAGGCTTTGGTCCTCCCCTTCTGCGCCTGCCTGCGTATAGGTTCTTTTTTCAGGGATCGAATTATTTTGCTTCCGTTCCATTCTTTCTTCCTTTCAAAATCCGGCAAAGCATATCACCTGCACAGCCTGCCGAAGCCTCCGCATTTCTACTTCTGCTGCTCCAGAATATCCAGACTCCGGCGGATCAGTGTCAGCATCCGCTCGATCTGTCCGGTCAGATACAGGTGCCCGATCAGCGCTTCAAAGCCGGTTGCCTTTTTATAATCATCCGCCGTGGCATTCTTCGCCATCGTGGCAGGTTTCGCATTGCATCCCCGGCGGCAGACCGCCTGCTCCTTCTCCGTCAGAATTCCGTCTTTTTCAAACAGTTCCAGTACCTTCGCCTGCGCTGACGCCCTGACCAGGCGGCTGCAATGAAGATGAATCTTATGAGGCCTGCAATTCCCCTGGTTCACCAGCACGGTCCGAACCGCCAGGTCATATACCCCGTCGCCGATATACGCCAGAGTCAGCGGAGAATAGGTGCGGATATCCACCGCAGACAGCCGCAGAAGCCCGGAAATTTTTTCAATATACTCCTCCTGCCCCTTTTCCCGCCGGCCTGTGCCGGCTACACCTTCATGTTCCTGCCGGCTCTCTTTCTCTGACTCTCCTGCATACTGTTTCAGGCTTTCTTCCATTTTACCCCTTCCCTGGTATCCTCTAACAGAATTCCCATCTGGGCCAACTGATCCCGGATCTCATCCGCCAGGGCAAAATTTTTCTCTTTTCTGGCCTGCTGCCGTCTGGCAATCATCTCCTCGATCTCGCTGTCCAGAAGCTGTACTTCCCGTCTGGTTTTGATGCCCAGTACCTGGCACAGTTCCTCCACCGTCGTCTTTAACTGCATCAGAAGGGTTCTCGTCGAGGTTTCGTCCGCTTCCGTATTGCACAGCTTCACCAGCTCAAACAGAGCGGAAATCGCATCGGCGGTATTAAAGTCGTCCTCCATGGATGCCTCATACTTTTTCACCAGCTCCTGCACCCTTCCTGTCATCAGGGCAGCCTCCGCCTCCGTCATATCGTCGGAGGGAAGGGCGCGCTCCATCAGCTCATCCAGCCGCTCCACCGCCGTCAGAATCCGGTCCAGGCCGTTCTTTGAAGCTTCCATCAGGCTGGCGCTGAAATTCAGCGGGCTTCTGTAATGGGCGCTGAGCATAAAGAAACGAAGCACCTGCAGATCATATTTTTCACTGATCTCCCGCACCGTGAAGAAATTCCCCTCGGATTTAGACATTTTTCTGTTGTCGATATTCAGGAATGCATTGTGCATCCAATACCGGGAAAATTCTTTTCCGTTCGCCGCTTCGCTCTGTGCAATCTCATTTTCGTGATGAGGAAAAATCAGGTCCTCGCCGCCTGCATGGATGTCAATCTGATCACCCAGATATTTTTTGGACATCACGGAACATTCGATATGCCAGCCCGGCCGGCCCTGACACCAGGGGGATTCCCAGTAAGGCTCTCCTTCTTTTTTCGGCTTCCACAAAACAAAATCCAATTCATCCTCTTTGCCGCTTCCCACCACCTTGATTTCTCTGTGGCCGGCCTGAAGGTCATCCAGATTTTTATGAGACAGCTTTCCATAAGGTGCAAATTTTTTCGTGCGGAAATACACTGTCCCGTCTCCGGCCGCATAGGCATAGCCTTTGCCGATCAGCGTTTCGATCATCTCCAGCATTCCGCCGATTTCCTGAGTGGCCAGGGGATGGGTTGTGGCGGGCCTGATATTCATGCCTTCCATATCTTTTTTACATTCTTCAATGTATCTGGAGGAAATTTCCTCCGCACTCACACCTTCTTCATTGGCCTTCTTAATAATTTTGTCATCCACATCGGTAAAGTTCGAGACAAAATTCACTTCATAGCCCTTGTACTCCAAATACCTGCGCACCGTGTCAAATACAATCATCGGCCGGGCATTTCCGATATGGATATAATTGTATACCGTAGGGCCGCAGACATACATTTTCACCCTGCCCGGCTCTAAGGGCACAAATTCTTCCTTTTTTCTGGTAAGCGTGTTATAGAGTTTCATCGGTATCTGTCCTTTCTGTACGTATAATATGATTAAATCCGACAAATCGCGTCACCGGCGTGTCCTGCCGGACACCTGATCGTCCGACAAAATGCGTCACTGGCACATCCTGCCGGATGTTTCGCAGTAAAAACCTGCAAAACAGGATACAGCGCCGCACACAGCCTTTTATAAGACTTCTGCGGTTACACCCGCTCTCTGCTCCTGCAGATTCTGAACAGCCTGTTAATGTCTTTTCTCAGCCGCATATTCTCCTCTTTCAGTTCCTGAATATCCATTTTTACCGGATCCGGCAGGTTAACCTGATCCAGATCCTGCTGAGGCAGCCGTATATTATTCCGCTTTACCACCCGTCCGGGCACGCCGACCACGGTAGAATTGGGCGGAACGGTGGACAGCACCACCGAGCCGGCTCCGATCTTGGAATTGTCGCCGATGGTAAAAGAGCCCAGCACCTTGGCCCCTGCGCTGACCATCACGTTATTTCCCAGCGTTGGATGACGTTTGCCTTTTTCTTTCCCATTTCCCCCCAAAGTCACACCCTGGAACAACGTCACATTGTCTCCCAGTTGTGCGGTCTCGCCGATAATTACGCCATGGCCGTGGTCGATAAACAGGCCTTTCCCGATCTTCGCCCCCGGATGGATCTCAATACCGGTTTTTCTGGCACAGCGCTGAGAAATCAGCCGGGCCAGAAAATAATGCTTTTTCACATACAGCCGATGGGCCAGCCGGTACTCCAGCACCGCCCAGAAACTGGGATACAAAAGCACCTCCATGGAAGAATGGATCGCCGGGTCACGCTCCCGCACGATGGCAATCTCGTTTTTGACATATTGAATGATGCGCATTTGTCTCTCCTTAAAATAGGAAAGTACGTAAGACTTCCCTATGACACAAAAAAACTTCATCTCCCTAAAGAGACGAAGTTTATCCGCGGTTCCACTCTTATTAAGGGGATATGACCTCATCCCCTCACTCAAACTGTTAACGCCAGCGACACGGGTCCGGCTAATTCCGGCATCTGCCGAAACTTCACCGCACCGGCTCCCGGATGCACTTCATCCGCACTGATCACAGAACCGCTTTCAGCCCAGGGCAGTCCCTCTCTGCGTTCCCCGTACGAATTACTTTTCCGTTCAAAGCCTTTTGTTTCATTGCTCTACTACAGTGTATGTAAAATTCTCTTTTTTGTCAAGTCCTTCATGAAAAAGTCTGCTTTCGCTTTTTCTCTGGCTCTCACTGTTTCTGCCCTTCCAGATCTTTCAGCCGCTTCGTACAGTACTGGATGATGTCCTGACGGGTGACAATCCCGATAAAGCTGTTTTTATCGTCGATCACCGGCACAAAATTCTGCGTCGTAGCTTTCTGAATCAGGTCTTCAATATCCGCATCCACCCGAATCGGCGCATTATACCGCCGCCTGCCCACCTCTTTCACGTGAATTTTTTCCGCATCCTTAAAATTCAGAGAGAACTCATTTTTTATATAAAACAGGATATCCCCCTCTGTGATCGTCCCTATATACTCCCCCCTCCGGTTCAGCATGGGGATGGAAGTATAGCGGTGATATTCCATTTTTTCCAGCGCCTGACGCAGCGTTTCATCGTCATGTATATATGAAAGCTCCGCCTTGGGTGTTAAAAAAAACAATACGTTCATAATTCCATTCTCCTGTCAGTAATCCTTCTTTCGCATGATATAGCAGTGTCTTTCCGGCAGGCTCCCGCAGACTGATGTCAAAAACGCAGCCTTAAAGATACGGCGGCCGGCCTACTCGGCAGGCTCCGAACCGCCGTCTTCGTGCCGCTTACATCCCGCGCATCCGGAACATCTGCCCCGCCCCCCTTCGGCAGCCAAACGTTCTTCGCTTTCAACCGATACATAGCGGTAATCCGCCGCCTGATTCAAAAGCGCGATGGCCTGGGCGGAAATCCCCTCGCCCTGTCCGGTAAAACCCAGTCCTTCTTCGGTGGTAGCCTTGATGCACACCTGGCTCTCGGAGATTCCCAGGGCATGCGCCACATTCCTTACCATTTCCTCCCGGTAGGGCGCCAGCTTAGGACGCTGGGCGATAATCGTGGCATCAATATTTCCGATAAAATAAAAATGCTCCTCCAAAAGTTCCCCCACACGCTCCAAAAGCCGGATACTGGAAATCCCCTTATACCGAGGATCAGTATCCGGAAAATGCTGTCCGATATCGCCGAGGGCCGCAGCCCCCAGCAGCGCATCCATAATGGCATGTACCACCACATCCGCATCCGAATGGCCTAACAGCCCTTTCTCGTATGGTATCTCCACACCGCCCAAAATCAGCTTTCTGCCTTCCGTCAGGCGGTGTACGTCATATCCCATCCCAATTCTCATCCGCTACCTCCATATGCGGTTCTGCCGTACGGGATTCCGTCAGTGCAGTTCTGTTACGCCTTCACCGTCTTTCTTCTGCGCCGAAACACCCGATGCCCTTCCTTGCCGAACTCTGTCCGGTAAATCAGCGAATACATCCCGCTGCTTAAAATGATAGCCGCCATCACATCCAGCACCGAATGCTGCTTCAAAAACATGGTGGACAGAATAATGGAAATCATCAGCAGTCCGGAAGCCCAGCGAAACATCGGATATTTCTTTCCGTAAGTGCTTCTGGCCAGCGCGATATGAACACCAATCGACGCATACACATGAATGCTGGGAAACACGTTCGTCGGCGTGTCCGCCCGGTAGATCATCGCTACCAGCCGGCAGAAAATATTCTCCTCCGGATCAACCACGGGCCGCAGCACCTGAATATTCGGCCATAATGTACAGATTCCCAGACAGATACTCATCCCGACAAACAGATTCCCGGTCAGCTTATAAAATTCCTCTTTCGACTGAGTAAACAGAAACAGCAGCAGCGCCGCAGCCACGTAAGCAAACCACAGCAGATAAGGAATAATGAAATATTCGCAAAAAGGGATCTTCCGATCCAGCGACGCATAGATCAGATGATAACCGCTCACATGTCTCTGTTCCAGCCAGAAAAACCACGGGAAATAAAGCAAACCGTACAAAAATACCCATGCATGTTTATATTTCCGCAAAAATTCTTTCATAATAAACGATAACCTTTCCTAATACTTTCATTCAGCAAATGCCTTTTTCTTTGATGTCTGTGATTATAGCACAGTCTAAAATCTCCGGCAAGGCCCTTCGGCAAATCTTTAGAAAGCTTAAGAATCTGGTAACCTTCTTATCATTAATTCTTGCGGAATCGACGTTTTCCCTCTTTTTTTGCCGGCAGTGTCTTCCGATCCACAATCAGGCGAAGCTTCCTGCTTTCACAGCGGAAATGCACTTCTTTCATTTTTTCGAATACTTCCCCGTCCGTGTGAGTCGGGAGAGCTTCCTGCAAAGAGATTTCCGCCTCCCGGCACCGGAAATTTTCCGCCCCCTTTGGCAGACGCCGGATTCCAAACAGCGCAAAAGCCAGAATCGGGATCAGCTCCAGTTTTGACACGCCCGACACCACGCACAGAGACAGCGTCCCGTCCTGAGGATCCGCATCCGGAGCAAACCGGAACCCCCCGCCTTCACCGGGAAGAATATGGGCGGAAATGAAGGTAATTCTCCGAAGAGGAATCCTCCTGCCGCCGTCCAGCACCAGCTCGCCGCTGCATCGTCTGTGAATCAAAAGCTGCCACAGCCCCATGACCATATAGGCGACACGTCCCATATGTAATCGATTGCATACCTTTTTCACCTGTGAGCCGTTCAGACTCCGGCACACGGCCGCATCAAAGCCCAGGCCGCTGCTGACCAGAAACCTTCGGTGCAAGGGCGCATGCCCGGCGGATGCACAGGTAATCATCCCATAGTCCAGCACACGGCACGGGGATTCTCTGTCCAGAATATAAGACAGCGCCCTTTTCGGATTCGCCGGAAGACCAAGCCCTTTTGAAAAGTCATTGGCGGAACCTGCAGGTATGTAAGCCAGTTTTATTTTCGCCTGAAATCGAAGTCCCTGAAGCACCTCGTTTAATGTGCCGTCGCCGCCCAAAACCACCAGCGTTTTCTCCACGGCCCGTTCCTCCCCGGCCGTGAGGGCTGCCGCTATCCTTATGGCGTGTCCCGGACACTCCGTCATATAAACCTGATACATCATCTCTCTTTTTCCGATCAGGCGTTCCAGTGTTTCCCATTTCTTCAGTGATCTTCCCGAAGCCGCCTTCGGGTTTACGATAAAGTAAATCATATCCGCTCCCATGCCTGTGATCATTTATAAGTATACCTGATAATTTTTTTCAAAAAAACACTTGACTTTTTGTCCCGTTGCGCTTATACTATCTAGGCAGTCGCAAAACAGATTGCCACATGGGGTCTTAGCTCAGCTGGGAGAGCATCTGCCTTACAAGCAGAGGGTCATAGGTTCGAGCCCTATAGGCCCCATACCATGGCGGAATAGCTCAGTTGGCGAGAGCACACGGTTCATACCCGTGGTGTCGTTGGTTCGAATCCAATTTCCGCTACGAGAGATATAGTGAAAGCTATATCTCTTTTTTTGCCGCAAATTTTCTGCAGTCCCTCGACTTCAGAAGCCTCCGGGCATTTTCGGGACATTCACGGATGAGCAGGCAAGTCCCTCCCGGAAAGACTTACCTGCGGCAGATTTCTCCTTACGCTTCTTCCTGCTCCTGACTGTCCGCAGAAACGACGGCTGCTGTCTCCGAAATCTCAAGGGTTTTAATTTTCAGTTCTGACAGATACACCATAACAACAACCACCACACAGCCGATTAACGTTGTGCCGATCAGTTGTATCCTGGATGCAAACATAAACCGGAACAGTTCTGTTTCCGTCAGTAAGATTTCCATCATATTCGCGCCCACATGCATCAGCACCGGCACGGCCCAGCAGTGGGTCTTCTCATAGGCATAGGAAAACAGACTGCCCATTAAAAAGGCATAGACCATCTGCACCGGACCCGCATGAAGGGAGGCGTAGAGCAGAGAGGTCAGAAGCCCCGCATACAGCGGACGCGTATATTCTCTGACGCGGTCGTACATCACCACACGGAAAATCATCTCCTCGGCAACAGGGGAAAGTATCCCCATACCGATCAGAATCATCACAACCGACTGGCTGAGCACGGCGACATCTGTCAGTCCTTCCATCTCCCGCAGCAATCCGCTGATCAGCATCATATTATTGCCTGCCAGGGAAGCGGCACAGGCAAGGGCCAGAAAAATCAGAAAAGCCTCGGCGCCGGGCCTCGTATAATATGTGCGCCTGCCCAGCTGATCCGCCCGCACCTGATCCTTTTTTCTGAACAGCAATAAAATGGGAATCACGGCTGCCGCGCTGAATACGGTACACCAGAATGAGATATCCAGAATACTGTTCAGAACCGACCGCATCATCGACTGATATATGCTATCCAGGCTGGCGCTGGTCAAATCCGCCTGACCTACAAACTTCATGGCAAATACGGTGCATACGCCGATCGTCGCTATGATCTGCAACACATAATACGCGGCCAGCGGCGTAAATACTCTCCAGACTTTCGAAAAAAAACTTTCCTGCTTCATCTATTACTCATCCCCTTTGTGCAGCCTTCATTCTCTAAATAAAAGCTTTGTTCACTCAAATTCATCCCGCTCATTGCTTACGTGAACATTATACCACTCCCTGCCCGGAAAAGGTATAAATTATTTATTAAAATCTGTAAAATTGCCCATGAAAAGCCATAAATTTTTCCATCCGGTCAAACAGCGCAGGCAAAGCACCCTGCCGGATGCTCCGCAAAAAAGCCGGGCCCCGGAGTTACGGGGCCTGAGAATTTCTCCTTATAGCTTCCTGCTTATAAAAAGATATACTTACACACAAACAGCAGACAAAGAATATACATCAGCGGCGTCACCTTCTTCATATGCGCTTTTCCCATGCATACATGAATCACCACATAGGAAATAATGCCGATGGACAAGCCTTCCGAAACGCTGTAAGCCAACGGCATTACCAGCAGACACAGATAGGCGGGAACCGCTTCTTCCCACTGGTCGAAATTGATTTTCAGTACGGAGGAAATCATCAGAAATCCCACAAAAATCAATGCCGGCGCGGTGGCAAAACCGGGAATCGACGTGAACAGCGGTCCGAAAGGCAGCGCCAGCAAAAACAGAACGCCGGTAGTCAGAGCCGTCAGTCCCGTTCTTCCGCCTGCCGCGATACCCGAAGAACTTTCCACATAAGTAGTGGTGGTGGAAGTGCCGAACAGAGCGCCCACGCTGGTGGCTATGGCATCGGCTAGCAGAGCGCCTCTGGCATTTTCCAGTTTTCCGTTCTCATCCAGCATATCCGCTTTGCTTGCCAGGCCGATCAGTGCGCCCAGCGTATCGAACAGGTCCACAAAGAGGAACGCAAACATCACGGCAATAAAGTCCAGAATACCGATGCCCCCCAGACCATTGTCAAACATATGAAATGCCGTGGTGGAAAAGGACTGAAACAGACTGCCCATATGGAAATTCACAATCTGGGCCGGGAACAGAGAATAGTATCCCGCCTCCGGATCCGGAACATAGATCCCCGCCGCCTGACAGACCATTCCTAACAGCCAGGTCACCACAATACCGATTAAAATCGCCGCTTTCACCTGCCTGATATAAAGAATGGCGATCAGCAGCACGCCGACTATCGCCAGCAGCGCGCAGATGCCCTCCGTATGGAAATTGGCGGCGAATTTTACGCTGGTTACAAGGGTGGAATCTTCCTTCACCACAATATGAGCATTCTGCAGACCGATAAAGGCGATAAACAGACCGATACCGGCGCTGGCCCCATGCTTTAACGACATGGGGATCGCATTAAACACCGCCTCCCGCACATTGGTCAGAGACAGCAGGATAAAAATAATCCCCTCCGCAAATACGGCCAGCAAAGCCACCTGCCAGGGATAACCCATCACGCCGCATACCGTATAGGTGAAGTAAGCGTTCAGCCCCATGCCCGGCGCCAGCGCAAAGGGATAGTTGGCCAGCAGCGCCATCATCAGACAGCCTATGAAAGAGGCCAGACAGGTAGCCGCCAGCACGCCGTTCCGATCCATGCCTGCTACAGACAGCATATTCGGATTCACAGCCAGAATATAGGCCATGGTTACAAAGGTGGTCAGGCCGGCCATCAGCTCCACCCTTGTCGTCGTCTTGTGTTCCTTCAAGTGAAACAGATTTTCAAACATCGCTTTTTCATCTCCTAAACTTAAGTTTCTGCCTCCCCTTCCGGGTCCCCTGCCCCCGGAAAACCAGGTGCTGCAATGAAAGTTTTGCAGCATCTGTGCCGTGTCAGGAAAAATCAGAATATCTCTGCCGCCTATTTTGCCCATAACGGACCGGCCGCCAGCCCTGCGGCGGAGATGCCCGTCGCCCTGCCGTTCTCAGAAATCATACGGCCGGAACGGGAACTGACCTCTGTCACAAATACCTCATCATTATACACGATAAACCGGCTATTAATCAAGCCCTTTACAGGGAGGGTTCACCGGAAATCCATTTCACAAAAAAAGAAAATCCAAGCTCCTGTAAGAACTTTGGATTCCCCTTTTTATCGCCTCCGGCGTTTGTTATTTCTGCTTAAATTGTAAATCATTGTCTTCACACTCTGTCCAAAACGCAAAGCTTACGCCTAAAAACAGATACCAGATCAGAAGAAGGTTCCATATTGTCGTCATATTCAAACGGATCCCGCCTTTTCCTTCTTTGTTTTATGCCCGGCACCGGTTTTTGCCCCAGTCCCGGCTTTGTGCAGGCAGTCGGCGGCCTGCGGCCATAAGGTCAGTATATCCATTTTCCCTCCGAAATATGACAGAGATACAAAGGAAGACCCTACCTGATATACAGCCCTGCCAGCCGCATCTCCTCATCATAAGTCAGCCGGTAGACCACGCTTACATTCTCATAAACAACCATAATTTCGCCCACCGCAAAATGCTGGTTTTTCTGTTCGATCTCACTCATATAAACCGTGCCGAACTGCTGCCGTTCGCCCCAGTCGTCGGAGATCTGTTTTTTCACCTCCGCCATCGTCCCGGCATTCAAAACCGACTCCATCTCAGGAATGGCATTTTCCCGCATCGAATCATAATCGTCCGCATCAAACAGCTCTATCGCATCTTTCATGGCCGTTTCCACCTGGGCCTTGTCAAAATAATCGCTTTCTTCGATCTCGGAGCCTTTGGGAAGCATCCACCAGGCGGCCGCAGCCAGGAGGGCCAGGATTGCGATTATGGAAAACAAAATTTTCAATGTCTTATTTCTTTTATATTGTTTTTGCTCCGCCGCCGGAATCGTCTCATTAAAGCCGTCTGCCATCTCCTCCGCCGTTCCCATCCGGGAAATGATTTCCTCCGGCCGCTCCCCCTGTTCCATCCGGGTTTCAATATCTGCCATCAACTGTTTTTTGATTTCTCTTTTCCTGTCTTTTCCGCATTTTACTTTTTTCGCGACAGCATTTACATATTGTTCCGCGTTCATGGCCTACTCCTCCATTATCTTTGTGATTCCGTCGGCAATCCGGTTCCAGACTGTCTCGATCTCCTCAAGGGCCTGCCGGCCTTCTCCGGTGATCTGATAATACTTTCTCGGCGTCTGCCTGCCTTTGGCTTCGCTCCAACTTCCTGCCACCAGACCGTCGTCCTCCAGCCGATAAAGCACCGGATACAGCGTGCCGTCTTTCAGCAAAAAGGCATCGTCGCTTTTTTCCCTCAATTCCTGAATGATCTGATAGCCATATTTCGCTTCGGACCAAAGCAGCTTTAAGACAAGCATATCAAGGACGCCTTTTTTCATCTGCTTTTCATATTTGTCATTCATAGGGCACTCCATATACTTTGTATAACTAAGCATATTATAAAACATAGATATCGGGGTGTCAACAAAAATCCGGCAAAACATGTCACTGACGCATTTTGCCGGATTCTTCATAATAAGACATCGTTATAAACATTCTGCTTTGTTGGATTCTGCGTCTCCGCATAAGGCTTCTTCTCGGTGCGGGCACATTTTACCGGATTTACCGTACGCGGCCAGACTGTTCATTCGGTTTTTCCTGCATATCCGCAAAGGTCAAAAAAGAACATTTTCCTCACACTGTCATTCGTTCTCTGAAAGTTTGATTTTATCCCTGAGCGTATTATAAATGCTCTCTGTCGCATCCTCATCCGGTCCGTTTATCACTATGATTTTCCCGTTTACCGTCATCTCCACATATGAATCGCAGGAAGCGAACGTATAACGGGTATAAGGGCCGTATTTGTCATTCGAGAATGCACCTAGGGACAGTCTCAGATTTCCGAATCCGCCGGTTCTGATATTCTTTCCCCCTTCGGACAGCCCCTCAGGTTCGTAAACCAGGCACCGGATATCCTCATACCGCACCGTAAGATTTTTCCAGTTCGGCGTTTCCGCCGTAAAGGACTGCTCCCCGTAGACCATGTTCAGAGAGCCGGTAAAAAGCACCCACAGAACAAAGACCGCGACGGCCGCCATAACAATTCCCGAAAAAATAATCGCTTTCGGATTGCTCCGGATTCGCTCCGCCCGTCCCTCGTTTATCTGTTTTCCGTAATACTGCCGGGAATAAATACAGGGAAGAAAGGCTGCCAGCAAAATCGCCGCCGGAAACAACGCCATCGAAAACTTCTGGGGAATCAGCCCGCAGGCCATACAGGTAAAACCGGCGATCACCCACACTTTGCCCGCAAACCGATGTGTGGCATTCCAGTTTTCTTCATTTTCCAGCGCCCATCTGACCTTAATCCCCAGCGTTCTGTTCCGGCGGATTTTAGGCAGATAATTTCCGGCCATCAGAAATACCAGGCCGATTCCGAAACACATCACCACAATTCTGGCCGAATAATCAATCGTATCGTCATGGGCAAGAAAAAAAACGGCTCCCTGCACCATAGCGAGTACGGGTACAAGCCAGAAAATCATGTGCAGCGCTTTCCTGCTCTGGTTTCCGTTTTTCCGGTCCCTGCATGTAACAGACAGGCACAGCCAATGAATGGCCAGCAAAAGGAATGAGCGGTAAAACGGCTCCTTTCCCATCAGCAGGGAACAAAGAAACGGCAGCAAAATAATCAGGGATGAAAAAAACAGCCTTCCTTTATTTTCCGTCAGTATTTTCTTCATGTTCAGCTCCTCCTAATTTAGTTTTGCAGCTCCGTGATCCACAGCATAATTTCCTCCAGCACGGAAGTATTTAACTCATAAAAAATGTATTTTCCCTCTCTTGTATCTCTGATCAGCTCCGCATCCTTTAAAACGGAGAGATGCCGGGAAACCGATGGGGCCGTCACCGGAAAATGCTCTCCGATCTCACCGGCGGACAGCCTTCCGTTTTTCAGCATATTCAAAATTTCACGGCGGATCGGGTCTGCCAGCGCTTTTAACGTATTTTGCAGCGCCATAGGGATATCACGTCCTTTTATTTAACATTTAACCTAACAGTTAATTATTATAGGAGAAACGAACGAGGATGTCAAGAGGTTTCATAAGCCAAACCGCACACTTTTTACCATCTGGTTTTTTTCGTCAATTTCTCCCCTTCAAATCCGCTCATACTTTCCTTGTCTGAAAATTATGTTTTTACCGGCTTTTTTTAAGCTCGCTGATCCGGTACTGATAGTCCGGTATGTTTCTGATTCCGTTATTCAAAATTTCATTTCCCAGATACCGGAAACTGCCGGCGTCGTCAAATTTCACCGTAAGCACATGGGTAATGACCGCATCGTCGCACAGAATCATGCCGCACACTGCGTCCACTGTCAATGTGACGGTGCCGTCGGCATTGTGGCTGACAGCAGTCACTTCCGGCAGGGAGGTTCCGAAAAAGGTGGGGGCATAATTTCCGCATCCCAGGCCCACCCAGGCATAAGTCCGCTCCTCCTCTCCGTCAGTCTCACGATCTTCCGCATCACTCTTTCTATCATTTTTCATGTGATTCTTCTCGCTGCTTTTTTCATTGGTTACCGCATACGCCCGTATCTGCTCTGCCGTAACCGGAAGATATTCCATAATCAAGCTTTCAAATTCCACACCGGGAATTCCATCGGCACTGTCAGCATCGGGCACAAACTTCTTTCCATATTTGATTGCATACAGATATTCGTACATGCCGTTGTAATCCAGCCTGTCAAGGTGTTCGGCATCCCAGTTTGAACAGAGCAGGTTATTCCCCTGATAGCCCAGTCCCAGCACACATTTTTCAGACAGCTCCCGCTGCTCTCTTGTCATAGGTCTGACCCTGATCAGTCGGCTCCCATTGACCGCCTCCGTCACGTCGGGATATTCCGGAACGCACAATTCATAGCAGAACCAGCCTTTGCCGGTATAATGCCATTCCCTGATTCTGGTCTGAGAAATATCGGTGATGTCCGTGCCTGACGCAGCTTTTTCATTCCACACCGCATTTGCGTTTAAAGCATACATGGCCGTTCCGTCAAACAGATATTTGATTCTCCCGATTCCGCCGCTGCGGCGAATCACATAGGTGACAAGAGAGCCCTTTTTGCCATTGGCGCAGGCCTGCAGAAATTCCTCCATTTTCTCATGATTTTTCATATCGGAATAAAATACCGCCGTGTAAACCGGACAGCCCGTTTCTCCCGCTCTGTCCCTCATTTCAAGAATGGTATCGTCAGAAAGAACAATATTGGAGGCCTCCCCTTTATCTGCCTGCATATAAATATGGCGGAGCATCTCCATCACGTTTTTACAGTCCGTCTCCGCTTCTTTTCGTTCCTGTCCTCTGATCGGGAGGGCATATCCCTTCGCCCACCGTTCTGTCTCAGACAACTGCCGTATTGCCGTGTCTGCCGGCGTCGTTATTGTTTTCCGCTCTTTTTCCGGGCCTTGTTCCGCCGTAAGCTTCCGGTATCCTCCCTCCTGTCTTTGACTCAGATCCGTATTCTTTTTTCCCTCTGACGAAGATTGCTCCGCCCTATTCCTTCCCGGTATTTCCAGTTCTTTCTGTTCTATGGAATTGGAAAGATACCGAAATGTCCCGTCCGCAAAAGGCTGTACCAGAATCCGGTTCGTAAATGCGCAGTCGGAATTGTAATCGGGCCATACGCCGTCTACAATCAGTGTGACTGTCCCGTCCTCATGTTCCGTATAATCAATCACTTCCCCAAACGGAGGATGGGGCACGGCATTCATCATTTCGCAGGGATAGCTGTCACTATCCGCATCATACCCACAGTATGCCCGTAACTGTCCGGCGGATACCGGGAAACAGGCGGTCATGATTGTTTCATATTTCTCCGCCGGAATCCTCCGGTTTTCCGTCCTCAGAATCTCGCCTGTACAGATACGGTAAATATCCGCAAACATACGGGGCTCCAGGATTTTCTCCACGTTGCTGCCGTCCCAGTCTGTGACAAGCATACGATAGTTTACATAGCTCAGTCCGGTGATATATTTTTCTGTCAGCTCCCGGCATTTCCCGGAAAGAGGTTTCACCCGCCAGTACTCCCGCAGACTTCCGTGGGCCACAACCGTCTCGTATGCGTAGATCAGATACCCTTTTTCCGTCAGCCTGATTTCGGCCACGTCATTCATGGAAGTGCTTTCTATTTCCGGAATGCCGCCTTCTTCCCACCGCACTCCCACACAGAAGGTCTGTAATTCACCCTTTCGGCAGATAAAAGTCACCGCACCAATCATGCCGTTTTCCTGCACGTCAAAAACAGTGACCATGGCATCCCGGCCCTCCAGGTATTCGTCATAGAACGCTTCTACCGCCTCATAATTCTGCATATTGATAGTTTCTCCCACGCTTACCAGCCCGCTTTTTCCCAGCTCCTCCACCACCTGAGTCTGCTGTTCGGCAGTCAGCTCATAAACGCCGGAAAACAGATCCGCCACCTCTTTGATCCCGGCATTTCGATAGATTCCGCCGACCGTTTCCGCCGCCGACAGTGCTTCCGTTTCGAGCTGTTTCCGCTCGTCCTCCGAAATCAGGCAGGTGTCGGGCCGGATAAGCGGCTGCTCTGTGGAATCATGGAAAAAGGCCTCCGTAATATTTTCTGTCACCGGCCGATGAAAATCCGGACAAACAGCCGCTATCTGGCCGGAAAATTCCGCAGGCCGGGACTGTTTCGAAAATATGCCGCCGCATCCTGCAATGCAAACTGCCGCCGCAAGGCTGACGGACAGAAACCGGATTTTTTTCTTCCCAAATATCTTCGCAGGTTCTTTTTTCATGACGATCTCCTTTCTTCCCGCAGGACAGCCCCCATGGCATTGTGTCTTTTAATATTACTTTTGTAAGATTTTGCGGCAAAAAATAATCTGCATATCCGAATGAAAGCATTATATAAATATTACATTAGTAAGAGTTAAAAGTCAATCTCATTTTTATGTCTCAGACATTAAAAACTCCATTTTTTCCAATTTGACATTTCCCCAAATCTCCCCTATACTATTCTTATTACATTCGTAATACCTAAGGAGATTTAAAATGATCCGTTTCCCCCAGATTTCCGAAGCCGAGTATGAAGTTATGAAAATCGTATGGAAATACGCTCCGATCAATACCAATGAAATCACAGAAAAACTATTGCAGACTACAAGCTGGAGCCCCAAAACGATCCAGACGCTGATTAAACGTCTTGTAACCAAAGGCGCACTGACATATGAAAAGCAAAGCCGGGTATTTGTCTATACGCCGGCAATCAAAGAAAGCGACTATATCAGCCGGAAAAGCAGCTCCTTTCTGGCCCGCTTCTATGGCGGCAATCTCACCGCCATGGTGTCCGCATATATAGAGGACGACAAACTGTCGGATACGGAAATAGAACAACTGCGCTCCCTTCTCTCCCGGCGTAAAGAAAAAGAGGATCACTGACATGGCCGGTTTTATGCTGCGCTTTTTTATATACAATGTGTTGATCAGCGGTATCATCGGCATTTTTTTGATCGTTAAGCGGATATTCCGAAACAGCCTGTCCGGCCGGATGCAGTATAACCTGTGGTTCCTGCTGCTCGGGCTGTTGGCGGTTCCTTTTATCCCCTTCCGTCTCACCAGATTTCCGCAATTTTTTTTCCTGAACATTTTTTCCTGGCTCGGCCGCCTGATTCATTCCCCAGTTTCCGATTCCAAAACCACTGTGCCGGAAACTGCGGGTACCAGTCTGACCGGAAACGCAGATTGGATAAATGATTTTGCTCTTTCCGTAAACAGCCAGACGCCATCCACTGCCGGATACCTGTTATTGGGGATATGGGGGATCGGTATGCTTGCCATGACAATATTGGTAATCAAATCCGCTTTCCGTTTACACGCTCTGGAGAAATCTGCCCTTCCCCTTCAAAACCCGGAGGTTCACAGATTATATAACCACTGTCTGCAAGAAACGGGAATCCGCAAAAAGATACCCATCTATAGCACCGCTTATATAAAATCTCCTTTTACCGTCGGATTCATCAAACCCCGCATCTACCTGCCCATACATTTGATTTCTGATTACAATCCGTCGGACTGCCGTTTTATGCTGCTGCATGAATTACAGCATTATAGACATGGCGATGCTCTTATAAACGGACTTATGAATCTGGTTAGCATTGTATACTGGTTTCATCCGATGGTCTGGTATTCATTAAAAGAAATGCGGAATGACAGAGAAATTGCCTGCGATTCTTCCGTACTGGATATGCTGAAAGAACAGGATTATGCGGAATACGGAAACACCCTGATCAGGTATGCGGAAAAAATGTCATTCCCTGCTTTTCCGTTTATCTCAAATCTGGGCGGCAATCAGCGGCAGATCAGAAAGAG
>Ga0137306_100283_pt1 | contig 79582 bp, 71 predicted proteins | sample Inofroosms_March_FD_97187 | JGI IMG/M metagenome (GOLD analysis project Ga0137306, IMG submission 97187) | Mouse cecal microbial communities from Vienna, Austria - N-Acetylneuraminic and N-Acetylglucosamine D2O microcosms_March | ecosystem: Host-associated > Mammals > Digestive system > Large... | reverse complement strand
AGTATTTCGTGTAAGCGTTCCTCGTTTACGGGCTTAGAGCAGTGTTCGTTCATGCCTGCCTCCCGCGAGAGACGGATATCCTCCACGAAGGCGTTGGCGGTCATGGCGACAATCCAGACTGACGCGGCATCATTGCGGGGAAGCTGGCGGATTTTTTTGGCAGCGTCGTAACCGTTCATGACAGGCATCTGAATATCCATAAAGATCAGATCAAAATATCCCTCCGGCGCATTCTCAAAGGCTTCCACCGCACGCAGTCCGTTTTCTGCCGTCTCCACCTGCACACCAGTCAGGGACAGCAGCTCTAAGGCAATTTCACGGTTCAGCTCGTTATCCTCAACCAACAGAATGTGGTACTTGCTGTAATCCAGCTCTGGCTCAGGCGTGCCGCCGCAGTTTTGCTGTGCCTTGTCAGTCAGCTCTGACAAGGTTGCAAAGAGCCTGCTCTGAAACAGCGGACAGGGCACAAAACCATTGATGCCTGCCCTTGTCGCGCGGTATTCGATTTGAACCCAGTCCGCATCTGCGACCATGATAATCGGAAAATCTTTTCCGGCGAGCTGGCGCACATGAGACGCCATGTTCAGCGCAGACATGTCGTTGAGCTCTTGCCCGGTAAGCAGTGCGCAGGGCATACGGTTCTCATACTGGGCTTCGGTCAGCCATGTCACAACCTCCATACCATTTTTGAGGCGCACAGAAGCCATGCCGCCGTCTTGCAGGTATTCGGCAAGCTGTTGTGCGCGGCTGTCGAGCGTCTCTGCGATCAGCACGGTCTGCCCCGCGGGAAGAGGCTGTTCGTTCGGATTTGGCGGCGCGGCCGTCAGTGGAATGGAGACGCGAAAGCAGCTTCCTTTGCCCTCCTCGCTCTCGACAGTGATAGTGCCGCCCATGCGGTCGAGGAGGTTTTTTACTATCGACATGCCAAGTCCTGTTCCCTCTATTTTGTTGGTGGCAGAGCTGTTGACACGCTCAAAGGGAACGAATATTTGTTCTAAGAATGCCGGGCTCATGCCGATTCCGTTATCTTTGCATTGGAAATCGAGCCAGATGTCTTTTGTTTTTTTATCCGCGGCATCAAAACGCTGTGTCATATTCACGTGAATGCTGCCCTCCGCCTGTGTGTATTTTACAGCATTTCCAATGATATTTACAAAGATCTGGCGCAGGTGGAGCGGATCGCCGATTAGATTTTCCTCATATATTTTTCCGACTTCGATCTGAAGGGACTGATGTTTTTGTGCCGCCTGCGGACGCACAATAATCATAATATCGTGCACCATATCTGCCAGCGAAAAGGGTTCCTCACTCAAGGTCATGCGCCCGCTGGCAATCCGCGACATGTCGAGCACGTCATTGACCAGACTCATCAGATGGGCTGATGCCGTCTGAATCTTTTGCAGACAGTCAAGCACGCGCGGTTTTTCGTCAATGTGCGAGAGACCGATGGAGGTCATGCCCATAATCGCATTCATTGGCGTGCGGATATCATGGGACATACTGGACAGGAAACTGCTCTTTGCGCGGTTTTCCTCCTCACAGGCGCGCAGGGCTTCGGCAAGCTCCGTATTCTGCTGCCGGAGCTGTTCGAGCGCAGCTTGGTACGGTGAGGCGTCACTGCGCGCCAGTACCCACAGTTCATGCCGAGTGTCCAGTGCAATGCGTTCAATTTTGTAGTTTTCTGCAAGCTGGTCGGGATTGGCGCGCAGCAGCCGCTCTAAGCTGCTGTCTGTGACTGCACATGCGCCGCTGTCCGCAAAGAGTATTTGCGGCTGTCTGCCCGGATGGCATTCAATGATGAGATATCCATTGGTTTTTCTGGTTTCCATATCGTTCTATATCCTTTCAACACAGTCGTCTGATAGATTTGTTTGATATATTTTATGTAAAGACCGCCTGAATTTTCAGGCGGCCTTATAAAGTATAGTTTAGTATATCATATTGGCATGTGATGCGCAATTAGTTTAATTCGAGTATTTTTGGAAAAATTTTTGTGCGGCGGGACCGATTGATGCTATGATACATCTAATCAGTGTAATGAATTACAAAATACTATTTCGTAAAAAGAAAGCCGGCGGAGAGGAAACTATGACAAAGGAACAATTGGGGAATTTAATCATCGCATCGGAGGAGACGATGTACCGTGTGGCAAAGACGCTGCTGCGCAGTGATGCGGACTGTGCCGATGCCATACAGGAGGCGATCGTGAAGGCGTTTACAGGGATACAGACCTTGCGCAAGGACTCCTATGCAAAGACGTGGCTTGTGCGCATCGTGATAAATGAGTGCTATGCCATTATGCGGCATGAGCGCAGACTGGTGCCAATCGACGATTTTACCGCCAAGGAAGCGGCAGCAGAGCAGGCAGATTATTCAGAGCTGTACGATGCACTCAGCCGCCTGCCGGAAGAAATCCGTCTCACGGTCACACTCTATTATATAGAAGGGTACCATGTCAAGGAAATTGCGGAATTGATGAATACGACGCAGAGCGCCGTAAAAAATCGTCTGATGCGCGCCAGAGCAAAAATCAAAAAAGATTTGGCGGAGGCAAAATAAATTGCGCCCGGCAGGCGGGCAGGGAAAGTGGAGATTAATAAATGGAAATAAAACAGACTGCAAAACAATTTGATATAAAAACTTCTGATATAAAAACTTCCGAAATAGAGGCTTTTGAAATAGAAGCTTTCGAATTAAAAGCGTTAGGACAGCATTTTCCATCAATGCCAGAAGAACTGCGCTCAATGGTTGAACAGGAAGTGCGCAAACAAATGGGAACAACATCACCAATCAGAAGGAGAAACTATAAGGCAAGAAAAGTGCTGATCGCGACACTTGCGGCAGTCATGCTGCTTGGAACGACGGTAGCCGCGGGTGTTGCATACAGGATGCACACAGAAAAGGTGGGCAAGTATGCAGCCAAAACAAGCATCGAATCGACGACATCACAGACAAATCATGTAACCGCAGATGCTCCCATGACACAAAAAGACACGCTTCAGAATACAGCGCTTGGGGATATAGCGCTCGAGGTTTCGTATCTGCCAGAGGGAATGGTAAAGACAGAGGACGGAAAGTACAGTTATTCAGATAATTTATATAAAGGCGGTGTCACGGTCGTATTTTATAAAATGGACACAGGAGACGCGCAGTTCGAGATGCTGACAACCGGTGTGAAGGAGACAGAGACGGTCAAAGTAAACGGTTACGACGGCGTGTACTATGTCCTGTACGGCGGGGAGGACGGCGAGGTTTGCTTTAACCAGCGCATCTATGTGGCATACACAGATGTACATTATGTGATGGAAATGTTCGCAGCCTCCGATGTGCCCAAGGAGGAGGCCCTGAAGATTGCGGAGGGTGTCCGTTTGACACCGGCTTCGGACGAAACGTCACAAGAGCTTGTCCACGCATACCAGTGGAGTGAATATTTGAAGTCAAAGACGGAGCCGCAGACTGTAGAAACATGGGCCTCTGACATATCCATTCCAAAATCCGCGATGGCAAATACACATGCGGTTGGCGAGACGTTCTCAGCGGTGTCTGTACCGGTCGAGGAGGACTGGCGGGGGCTTAACCAGATTGAAATAAAGGTGGCGGATGTACAGGTTCGCGATGATGTGAGCCTGCTGGATTTGTCTGTGTTCGACAGCGAGGACAGGGAGGCGCTGCAACAAGAGCTGGATTCGTCGGGAAAACTGCTGCCGGCAAAAATCAATTATATAAAGTACGGCGATGGCATTCATTCCCTCAATGAAGTGGTGGACAGCCGCGTGGTGCCGCAGAAGCTGGTGTATGTCACAGTAGAGTACACCAATACAGGAACGAAGCAGTTGGAGGAGGTACTGTTTTTTGGCAATCTGATGAAAATTACCGAGGAGAACGGCCAAATGATATGTTATAAAGGAAAGGCATCTGATGAACATGCAGAGTGGGATGAGGCGGTGCCGCAGGGGGCAGCGCACAGGACAGAGATGTGGTATTATGATGTACATGGCGGAGAGCGGAATAATAATTATATCACAAAGCTGGGCGCTGGAAAGACAGAGACGGTGCACATGGCATGGCTCGTGCCGGAGGAAGAACTGACGTATCTCTATCTGGATTTGAACACGTCGGGCAGCAGTTTTGAGTTCTGTGAGGAGTCGCTGGCGGTTGGGTATGTGGATATACGGCAGTAAAAAAAAGTATTTTCATAAAGTATTTTCATAGTCATTTGGTGCTATGCGTGTTGGCAAACGAGAGATTTTTACCGATATAAATCTTATAAAAAAGAAGCCCAAACTACGCGCAAGGAGGACAATCATGTCAATCAATATTTCAGAAAAGCCATTTGCACACCAATATGACCACTACGCCATTGATGCCGGCAGCTACAGGCAGAGAATACAGGACAACAAAAATGACAGCACCGCCGCATCTGGCTATGACACGGTGGAGATTTCGAACGAGAGCCGTCAAGCGTTAGAAAACAAGCTGGCGGACACCGTGAGGGCAAAGCAGGGCATTGAGCCTGCCGGAACGCTGACCTCGATGAGTACACAGCGTGTCTTTGAGGACTATGAGAAGGCTGTGATGGCGGAGAAGCGGGACAAGGCAAAGAGCAATAACTTTGACCGCCATCTTGATAAGATGACAGCAGCGTACCAGCGCATGAAAATTCAAATCGAAGAAAAATATGCCGCCGCAGGGCACGCGCCGCAGTACTATTGTGCTGATGACGGAAGCATACAGGAGCTGACAAAAGAAAAAGAGCTCGAGCTGCTCGACAATGCCTACGCAAAACACAGTGAACTGATGGCGGGCTTTACGGAATCCCTGAATGACTTGATGGATTTTAAACCCCAAATACAGTATCACCGTTCAGGAAATACGCAGAAAATGCAGACTGCCTCGGAGACCTCCAATACGAACGAGAGTGCGCCAAAGAAAATAGCTGCAAACAAGGGCGAAGTCAGAGCGCAGGCATATCAGATTTTGATGTCAGCGATTCAAAAGGGAAAGCCAGCCGCGGGCACTGCGCCGTCAAGAGCTGAATTGAACCAGATTTGGGATTATTACGCATAGGGAGATTCGGAGAGTCTATATCACAAACAGGAGGCTGTTTTGGCAGCTTCCTGTTTGCTATGCACAGACCCGTGCAAAGAAAGGAGGCCCCCTTGATGAAAAGAAACAGATATTTCATAATCGTAATCTTGTCAAGCCTGCTGTTTTTTGCGTGCCTGCTCATGCTTTTTCGAAAACAGAGCCAGCAAGACCCGGCGGAGGGCAAAACAGAAACAATAGATTTCAGTGAACTTGGAAAAACAGAGGAAACGCCGCTGTCAGAAAATACAGAGACACAAATACAGACAGAACAAAAAACAGACCATGACGCCGCAAAAACACCAGAAGATGAAATGCCAGAGAATAAATTGACAGAAGAAAAACTTTCAGAAGAAAAACCGTCAGAAAATAAATTGTCAGAAGAAGAGCTGTCAGAAGATACAGCAGCATATGACGCAGACACCGCATTTTACACGACTGGTCTGACAGAAGAACTCAAGGCGCGCATTACAGGGAAGTCCTATCCCGACACAACAGAGCCCATACAGATTTCTTATGATGCGCTGGCTTACGTCCATATCCTGCACTATGATTTTCAAGCGCAGGTTCAAGAGGGAGAACTCATCTGCAATCAGGCGATTGCGCAGGATTTGCTGGATATTTTCCGCGAATTGTATGAACACCAGTATCCCATTGAGAAGGTATGGCTGATTGATGAGTACAACGCAGACGACGAGCTGTCTATGGCGGACAACAATACCTCTTGCTTTAATTACAGAACCGTGCCCGGCAAGTCGAAGCTCTCCAATCATTCCTATGGACGTGCCATAGACATCAATCCGCTGTATAATCCCTATGTGCGCACAAAAGACGGAAAAGTGTTGGTTTCGCCGCAGAATGCAGAAGAATACGCAGACCGCAATGCGGATTTTCCATATAAGATTGACAGGGAGGACTTGTGTTACCAGTTGTTTACCGAGCATGGCTTTGAGTGGGGCGGGGCGTGGAACAGCAGCAAGGATTACCAGCATTTTGAGAAAAATTCTTAAATTCAATCAAAAATTCTCACAAAAAAACCGTTAACCTGATTGAGTTTAGGGCGCAGTTACGATATAATATAGAAGTTATTATGAGTTTGCGACAGGTTTTATAAAGAGGATGAAAGCTATGGAATATGATAGCATAATGAACGAGTACGATTCAAAACTGTTTGATGTGCTGGCACAGTCGTCGAACAGGACTTTTTTCTTTGCGAGTAATATGAAGGATAATACAGCAAGGTGGTCAAAAGGGGCAGTGGAATATTTTGGCTTAGAGAGTGAGCTTCTCTATCCTGCGGATATAGAGTGGCTCAAACGAATCCACCCCGACGATAAGGGCGCTTACCTAAAAGATTTTGAGGATATGGCAAATCATGTCAGCGCGTATCATGATGTGGAATACCGTATGCTGAATGCCGAGGGAGACTATGTGTGGGTCAACTGTAAGGGATATATGACTTACGACGAGGCGGGCAATATGGACTTTTTTGCCGGCTTTGTCACGAATCTAGGCGTCAGAAATAAAATTGACCCTGTGACGGGGCTGTGGACGCTGCACGAGTTCCGCAAGGACACAGAGGAGCTGCTCTACAACAATAAATGCGGTGCGGCAGTCCTGATCGGACTCAATAATTTTAAGCGGATCAATGATGAGTTTGGCTATTCCTATGGGGATAAGACACTCTATGCCGCCGCGCACAAGATGCTTGGCGTGCGGACGCCGGGGACGCGCATTTACCGCATGGACGGTTCGGATTTTGCGCTTTTGCTCGAGAACGCAACCTGTGAGCAGGTGGCGCAGGAGGTCGAAAAAATGCAGCAGGCATTTTTTTCACTGGATATCGAGCGGAATCAAGTACAGCTTGATTTCAGGGCGGGGGCAGTGCTGTTTCCGCAGAATGGGAAGTACATTGACCAGATTATGAGCAATATGCTGATTGCGCTGGAAAATGCCAAGAGCGCAGGCGGCAAAGGGGTGTCCATCTACACAGAAGAGATGCATCTGAAAAAGACGCGAATGCTGCGGCTGCGGGATGCCATGCGCGAGTGTGTCAACGACGGTTTTAAGGGATTTTCAATCGTCATGCAGCCGATTATAGATTCCAGGACCGGAAAGGGTACAAGCTGTGAGACGCTTCTTCGCTGGAGTGATGAGCGTTTTCCAGAAATCGGACCGATGGAGTTTATCCCGGTTCTTGAGGATACTGCGTTTATTATTCCCGTGGGAAAATGGATTATCGAGCAGGTGCTCAAATACCTGAATGAGTGGGAGGAGAGGGGGCTTAATGCGATTGAGAAAGTCCATGTCAATGTCTCCTATATCCAGCTCCACGATGATGACTTGGTGGATTTCACGGTCAGCAAATTAAATGAATACCATATCGCGCCGGAGCGCCTTGTGTTAGAGCTGACCGAGAGTTGCAGAATCGGGCGGATTGACGAGCTGACACAGCGGCTTCAGAAATTTAAAGACCAGGGAATCAGCATTGCGCTGGATGACTTCGGCACAGGGTATGCGTCGCTTGCCGTGTTAAAGGATATTCCGACAGATATCGTCAAGCTCGACCACACGATGATCAAGTCCGTGGTCGGCACGGAAAAAGAGAGAAAGCTCATCGAGTTTATCATTTCCTTCTGCAATAATGTAGGGATTATTGTCTGCGCGGAGGGCGTTGAGAACACGACGATCATGGGCATCGTCAACGAGGCGGGCGCAGGGCTTTTGCAGGGGTATTATTTTGACAAGCCGCTGCGCGTCGAGGAGTTTTATAATAAATATGTGAAATAAAAAGGGGAGACAAGATGAAAAAGTTTATGACAATCGTTGCAGTATTGATGCTGGGGGCAGTGTTGATGACAGGCTGCGGCGCAGCCAAAAAAGCGCTGTCAGAAGCAGAGACCGTGACGGTCAATGTCGCAGCCCTGAAAGGACCGACCGCAATGGGAATGGTGGACTTTATGGACGAGTCCGAGCAGGGGAGTCTCACAGATTATACGTATCAGTTTGAGATTGCGGCATCAGCGGACGAGGTGACGCCAAAGCTCGTGCAAGGGCAGGTGGATATTGCGGCAGTTCCCGCAAATCTTGCGTCGGTGCTGTACAACAATACAGACGCGGGCGTCCGTGTGCTTGCCGTCAATACGCTCGGAGTGATCTACCTTGTAGAAAGCGGGGACACGGTGTCCGACATCAGCGATTTAAAGGGCAGGACGATCTATGCCAGCGGCAAGGGGGCGACGCCGGAGTATGCGCTGAACTATATTCTCACGCAGAATGGCATGGACCCTGACAAAGATTTGACAATCGAGTGGAAGAGTGAGCACGCCGAGTGCCTGTCTGCGCTGATGGCAGAGGAGAATGCGGTTGCGATGCTGCCGCAGCCGTTTGTGACAACGGCGCAGGCCAAGAGCGACAAGATCCGGGTCGCGCTGGATCTCACCGAGGAGTGGGATAAGCTTGGCTCTGACTCCGCACTGCTGACAGGCGTGGTCGTGGCAAGAAAAGAGTTTGTTGAGCAGTATCCGGCGGCAGTCACTGACTTTTTAGCGCACTATGAGGCTTCCGTCACATATGTCAATGAACATGTGGAGGAGGCGGCAGCTCTGATCGAAAAATATGACATCGTTCCGGCGGCAGTCGCCGTCAAGGCAGTGCCAAAGTGCAATATTGTATTGATCACAGGTGAGGAGATGAAGCAAAAGCTCTCGGGATATCTCAAAGTGCTGTCTGAGCAGAATCCAAAAGCCATCGGCGGGGCGCTCCCGGCAGATGATTTTTATTATGGGCTATGAAAAACAGGACAGAAAAGCGTGAACTGCGTCTCTGGGCAGTGTCGTTCTGGCTGGTGGTATGGCAGCTTGCAAGCATGTGGCTGGACAGTGAACTCCTGCTGGTCTCGCCGGTCAAGGTGCTGGTCAGGCTTGCCCGGATGGCAGGGACTGTCATTTTTTGGAAATCTATATATTTCACGCTCTCGCGCATTGCACTAGGATTCTTTTCCGCCGTTCTGGCAGGGTGTGCGCTGGCTGGCTTGGCGTCGCGCTTTCGCCGCATTCATGAGCTGGCGGCGCCGCTCATGCTGGCGGTCAAGTCCATACCGGTCGCGTCGTTTATCATCTTGGCGCTCATCTGGTTTTCCTCAAGAAATCTTTCTATTTTTATCTCATTTCTGATGGTGCTGCCGATTATTTACACCAATGTGCTCAGCGGAATCCGAAGTGTGGACAGACAGCTTCTGGAGATGGCGCAGGTCTTTCGCCTGCCAAGGCTGCGCGTGGCGCGCTATATTTATCTGCCGCAGATTATGCCCTATTTTTATTCCGCGTGCAGCGTGTCGCTTGGGCTGAGCTGGAAGGCAGGCGCTGCCGCGGAGGTGATCGGAATGCCGCGGGGGTCGGTTGGAGAGCGGCTTCAGCAGGCAAAGGTCTATCTGGATACACCGGACTTGTTTGCGTGGACGCTCGTGATTGTGGCGCTGAGCCTTGGCTTTGAGAAGCTGGTGCTGGCGCTTATCGTAAAGTGCGCCGCGCGGCTGTCAGGAGGGGTAGCGGGCCGTGTCTAGTCAAAATGCTCTCCAGAGCGCTCCAAATCATCTTCCAGTTCATCGGGCAGATATTTGCGGAAGATATAGATGAAAACATTGGAGGTGAGATAGGCGACCAGCCCAGCCCCGCAGCAGAGCATCAGCATGATGAACGGGACAAAGAAGAGCGTGAGCAGAACAAAAGTTCCGTATATCAAGCATAATAATAATGAACATGGAAAATGCCTGAGCGACAGAAGCAGGGCATTTTTTAAATTGTCGCGGATTTTATTCTCAAATTTTGCCTGCACTGGAAAAATATAAATCGTGGTCAGCGCAATTGGAATCAGAAAGATGGAACAGCTAATGATCATGATTTTACCAGCCATATTGTCCAGAAACATGCCGTACCGCAGGTCTGTGATGTAGAGCGAGAGCAGTGCCACCATGCCAAGCCAGATGATCGTGGACTGCTTAAAGTTCTGTTTAAAAGAATGATGAAAATTTCTGTGAATATAACCCTCGTTGGTGCGGAGCATTTTCATGCAGGAATAGTACAGTGCAGTGGTGGAGGCGCCGATGGTAAAAACCGGCAGGCTGTACACAATCCACAGGACATGGAGGACCACGAGATTATATACAAAGTTAAAAAAACGCCAAATGGGACCTTCGATCGAAAATAAATGCATAACTTCACCTCATTGATGATATTGATATTGTTTCTTAAAGGGAGACTGATACTTATTCTAATATTGAAACACATTCTCGGGCTGATGTAAAGAATAAAATCATCTTGTTTTAGGCGTTGCTAAAACGGATAATTATATTTTGTGCAAACTGTATAATAAATAGGGGGAAAATAGCAAAATTACTATCCGAAAATTATTATTTATTACGAAAAACTAAAATAGTATTGTATAAATTAAAACAATGTGTTAGAATAAAGTCATCTTAAAAAACAGTTAAAAAGACATCATTGTAAAGGCTTCAAATGAATAATAAGGAGGTAAAAAACATGAAAATGAAAAAGTTAGGCGCGCTTGCTTTAACGACCACTCTCGTATTTGGAAGCGTTCTCACAGGTTGTGGCGGCAAAGATAAGGGCACGACAGCGGACGGAAAGAAAAATCTATCGGTATTTATCTTTGCAAATGACCATGAGTCACCAATTTACAAGGGCATGATCGAGAAGTATAAGGAGGCACACTCTGATACGATCGGAAATATTGATGTCCAGATTACGACGCAGGAAGAGTATTCCAAGACCTTGACCGGTATGATGACGGCAAAGGAGCTGCCCGATGTTTTCTATGTGGGACCGGAATCCGTACAGCAGTTTGTTGAGAACGGATATATCGAGAACATTCAGCCAATCCTGACAGAGCTGGGCATCTCAACAGATGATCTGGTTGCGCAGGAGGCGCTCAACAGCTACCGTTATGATGGCTCAAAGGTTGGTACAGGCGATTTGTACGCACTTCCAAAGGACGCGTCCGTTTTCGCGTATGCATACAATAAAGATTTGTTTGACAAGGAAGGCATTCCTTATCCCGACCCGGAGAATCCTTATACATATGACGAGTTCGTGGAGGTCTGCAAGCAGTTCACCAAGGATACAGACGGTGACGGTGAGATCGACCAGTGGGGCTGCGGTATGGCAAACCAGTTCATGATTCAGCAGTATATCTGGTCAAATGGCGCAACATTCCTCTCTGATGATTATAAGACCGTAAAAATTGACACACCTGAGTTTAAAGAGGCATTCCAGAAGTTTATTGACTTGACGCTGGTACATCAGGTAACACCGACAGTAGAGCAGGATGTATCTCTTGGCGTATACCAGAGATGGCTTGCTGGACAGGAAGCATTCTATGCATGTGGTACATGGGACGTGGCAGCGTTCATGGACAAAGAAACTTTCCCGTTTAACTGGGATCTGTGCGGATATCCGACACTCTCCACAGGAAAGAGTATGACATGGCTCGGAACGGTTGGCTTCTGCGTATCTGCAAACAGCCCGAACAAGAAGGAAGCGACAGAGCTTATCTCTTATCTGTGTGCAAATGAAGATGGACAAAAAGAGCTTTCAGGTATCGTGGGCGGACAGTCTATACAGCTGCCGAACTTAAAGAGTCTGGCTGAGGGTGAGTTCCTCACAGCAATCGAGGACGGCAGCCTTCCGTTCCCAGAGTCAGTCGATGTATTCTTCAGCTATCTGGGAGGTACAGGCAACTACGAAGGACGTTTCCAAGAGACCACTTACACACCGAATGCTGAATGGTTTGATATATTCTTTAAAAATGTTGATAATGTCAAGAACGGCAGTATGACAGTAGATGATTTTATCGCTGACGTTCAGCCTCAGATGCAGGAATCTCTTGACACCGCATGGGAAAGTATAGAATAACCAAAAGGATAGAACAGGCAACCAAATAAATTGGTTAGGGAAGAGTGGCTGGCAGATATGAAAAAGTCAGCCACTTTCTATATGGAGGTAAGTGTATGAGCGGAGGTAAAGCAGTAGCAAAGAAAAAGATGAATAGGGCTGAGTTCAGGGAACACTGCTGGGGGCTTGCATTCGTGTCGCCGGCGTTCATTGGATTCTTGATATTTATGGCATTTCCGATTGCATTTGCATTTTTTGCCAGTCTGACAAAATGGAATGGCATGAATTCCATGACAGACAATTTTATCGGATTGAACAATTACATCAAATTGCTTGGGGACGACAAGTTTTGGAAAGTGCTGTTGAACACGGTGATCTATATGATCGGTATCCCGATCGGCATGATTCTGGGATTGGTGATCGCGGTAGGTATGAATCGCAAAATAAAGGGAATCAAATTCCTGCGCACATTGTACTATGTACCTGTTGTGTCTTCGCTGGTAGCCGTTGCAATCCTGTGGATGTGGGTTTTCAACTATGATTATGGTCTTTTGAACAGCATTGTCAAGATGATATCAGGTCAGCATGGACCAAACTGGCTCGGCGACGAGTTCTGGGTGAAGGTTTCTATGATTATTTTCATGGTATGGAAGGGGCTTGGCTCTTCGATTATCTTGTACTTATCTGGTTTACAGGGGATTCCGAGAGATTACTACGAGGCGGCAAAGATTGACGGCGCAAGCGGCTGGAATCTGTTCCGCGACATTACGGTACCGCTTGTCTCTCCGGTAACATTTTATCTGTTGATCACAGGTCTCATCGGCGGTTTCCAAGTATTCGTAGAGGTACTTGTCATGGTTCCGAGCGGCGGCTTGAACTACAGTGCAGCGACAGTGGTATTCTATCTGTATGAGAAGGCATTTAGCAGCAATCAGATGGGCTACGGTTCCGCGATGGCATTTATTCTGGCAATCTTTATCTTTATTGTGACGGCGATCAATTTCAAGGGTCAGGATAAATGGGTTAAGACAATTGAGTAGGAGGTGGAAGATATGGCAAATAATCGAGATGAAATGGGTTCAGAGATTAAGTCTGCAAAGAGTAAGATGATAGACAGGATTGTATTTGTGGCGTTATCGTTAGGTGCGGTTGTCATGGTCTTTCCGCTGATCTACATGGTGCTGAGTTCCTTTATGACAAAGAATCAGATTCTTTCTGCGGATTTTAGTATTATACCGAATCCGTGGAAATTCGGAAAATATTCGGAAGTGCTCGCAAAGCCGGAGTTTTTGAGAGGTCTGCGCAACACCTTGATCGTTGCGGCACCAGTGCTGGTAATTGGTGGTTTCACCTCCTCTCTGTCGGCATTTTCGTTCAGCAAACTGAAATTTAGAGGAAAGAATGGTATTTTCCTCGGACTGCTGGCAACCATGATGATTCCGTTTGCAGTCGTGATGATTCCGCAGTACGTGATGTTTACAAAGATGGGATGGACGAACAGCCTTCTGCCATTGATCATACCCGGTCTGTTTGGCAATGTCAGCATCATTTTCTTCCTGCGTCAGAATCTGACAAGTGTGCCGGATTCGATCGTGGAGGCGGCAAAGCTTGACGGGTGTGGTTATTTCAGAATGTATTATTCGATTTTCCTTCCGCTGATGAAGGGCGCTCTGATGACACAGCTCATTCTGTGGTTTATGGGCATCTGGAATGACTATCTGGCACCGACCATCTTTATCCAGAATGAGAAGTGGTTTACCTTGCAGGTAGTAATCCGTTCCTTCAATTCATACTATGCAGTAAACAGCGATTATCCGCTGATCATGGCAGCGTCCGTGCTGGCGATTCTGCCGACATTGCTCTTGTTCTTCTTCTTCCAGCGCTATATTATCGAATCGCTGGCAGTATCAGGCGTTAAGGGTTAGTGTACATACATACACAGGGTTGTTTTCATTGGAGGACATGAAAACAGCCCTGTATTCAGATATAAAACAATTAAAATCAATACAGAGAGGAAATAAAACAGGAAAAATGAATGGCATACTGCGATTAAATGATTATAATGTAGAGCACAATGCCACGCTAGGCGCGCATGACCCCTCGATGATGTGGGACCCCGTTACCAGAAAGTATTATTCTTATGGTACAGATGTCTATATGCCGCGGTGCGGCCTGCGGGACAAGATCGGGATTCCAGTCCGCAGCTCGGAGGATTTGGTACATTTTCAATATGAAGGAACTGTCCTGTCAGAACACGCTATCCGTCAGGGAAGAGATAATGGAGCGTATCCGCAGACCATTAATTTCTGGGCGCCCTATGTGGAATATGTGGAGGAGGAGTACAGAATGTATTATTCGGCGACCAGACGATTTGGCAGTTCTGAGTCGCGAATCTGGCTCGCGGCGGCAAAGCACCCGCTGGGACCATTTGAGAACCGCGGCGTGGTGGCGGACACCTGGGGAACTGATGACACGCTGCCAAACGCGATTGACGCGCATGTTATATGGGACAAAGAGCGCTGCTATTTGGTGTATGGCTCATTCTTTGGCGGAATCTATATCAAGGAGCTGAATGCAAAGACAGGGCTTGCCCTTGACGGAAATGAAAAAAATCTGGGGCAGTGTATCTCGCGCAGACAGCCCAATCCGCCGATTGACGGACCAGAAGGTGCTTCTGTAATCTATGTCCCTGCGCTTGGTTATTACTATCTGTTTCAGTCCTATGGCTGGCTGGGCGACACTTATGACATTCGCGTAGGACGCAGCCGCTCGGTGACAGGACCTTATACAGACCGGCAGGGGCGTTGTCTGGTGGAGGAGAGTATGGGGACCAAGCTCGCAGGAAGCTATGAATTTAGCGCGGCGTCGCCAAATGCCGCAGATGAGAACCGCGCGTGGGCGTGGGCAGGCTTTCGCGGGCCGGGACACGGTGTTCCATTTTATGACCCGCAGCGGAAGTCTTACTTTTTTGTGCATCATATTCGGGATGGCGCAGAACTTCACCGGAACTATGATGAGAAGGAGCATCGTGACAGCTACAGACTTCATTATATGATGCTTCGCAGCATGTTCTTTCAGGAGGGCTGGCCAGTCTTTAGCCCTGAGCCGTATACAGGGGAAATTTCAGGAGAGTTTTCGGAGAATGACAAGGGCTGCTGGGAGTGGATTCGCTTTGAAGATCTGGATAATACGATGAAAAAAGCGGTGCATTTGTCAAAACAGGAGGAGGCAGAGCTTCTTGCGGCGGGAACAGTGCACAAGTGCTGGGATTTTGAAAATGCAAGGCCAACGCAGGCAGTGTCTGGTTTTGACGCGTCAGGACTTGCATATTGGGGAAAGTACGTGTATAGTTGAGTTCAGGAAAATTTGTGAGGGCAAAGTATGAGAAAAAAGACATTGACATTAAAAATGATCGGGATTGGGGTGGCGCTGTCTTTGTTGTCTGGGTGCGGACAGAAGGAAAGACTGAAGGCAGAGACAGCCGTGGAAAAGACCTTTGAGGAGGTATCCGTGCACGACCCGTCTATCGTGGACGGCGGAGATGGCTGTTATTATATCTTCGGTTCGCATCTGGCTGTGGCAAAGACGAATGACTTGATGAACTGGACCTATGTGAACAGAGGCATCAAGAATGAGAATGATGTGATTCCGAATGTTTATTCGGAGATGAAGGAGGCTTTTGAGTGGTCTCACAGCAATACCTTCTGGGCGCCGGATGTTGTGAAGCTTGGCGACGGAAAATATCATATGTACTATTGTAATTGTCAGGGAGACAGTCCGCTCTCATGTCTTGGTACAGCGGTGTCTGATGCGGTGGGAGGTCCCTACGTAAATGAGGGCATTATGCTCAAATCAGGAATGACAGCGGACCAGCCGAGCGAGGATGGGGACATTTATCAGGCTGCGGACGATCCAAATACAGTGGACCCTGTTGTATTTTACGATCAGGGGGGGCGGCTCTGGATGATTTACGGTTCTTACTCCGGCGGCATTTTTGTGAAGGAGATGGACCCGCAGACTGGGCTTGCGCTAGAGCCGGGGTATGGGAAGAAGCTGCTTGGCGGCGACCATCTTAGAATCGAGGCGCCATATATTATCTATAATCAGGACACAGCGTATTATTATATGTTTCTCTCCTTTGGCGGGCTGGACTCCGACGGCGGATACAATGTCCGCGTATGCCGTTCTAAGACACCGGACGGACCTTATCTGGACTCGATGGGGCAGGATATGATTGACTGTAAGGGGCCAGTGGGCAGTTCGTTCAGCGATGCCACGGCGGCGCTGTATGGCACAAAGCTGATGGGATGCTACAAATTTCTGTGGTCAGAGGGCGAGGAAGGCGAAAAACGCAAGGGCTATCTCTCGCCGGGGCACAATTCCTGCCTGTATCAGGAGGAGACTGGAAAATACTTTATCATCTATCACACCCGTTTTGAAAACAGTGGAGAGGAGCACCAAGTCCGCGTCCATCAGATGTTCTTTAATGAGGACGGATGGCCGGTGATCACGCCGTACCGATACACAGGCGAGACGATGGGAACTTACACAAAGGACGATCTGGCAGGGACTTACAAATATATCAACCATGGCAGGGATATCTCTCCTAAAATTCGGGAATCTGTGCTGATTGAGTTAAAAAAAGACGGAAAGATTGCCGGCGAGCTGGAAGGCACATGGGAGCTTACGGAGAACAACAACATTACGCTTACAGTGGACGGCGATACATATCACGGTGTCGTTTTAAAACAGTGGGACGAGGACGGAAAAAAATATGTGATGACCTTTACGGCGCTCAATGCTGCGACCGGAATCTCGGTGTGGGGCAGCGGACTGGGTGCAGTGGAGGCAGATGCATCATGACGGCATGTAGCTACAGGCGCAGAACAGAGATATTGTTGGAATAATTTTATGGAGAATATTTGCGTAGAAAAGGTGTCAAAGTCATTTGGCGGCAAAAAGGTATTTGAAAATTTGAGCTTGACGATAAGCGGCGGGGAAATGAACTGTATCATGGCACCCTCCGGCGCAGGAAAGACAACGCTGCTCCGTATCCTGATGGGACTCGAGGAGACGGACAGCGGCTGGATTACCGGCTTGGAGGGAAAGCGCTTCAGCGCTGTCTTTCAAGAAGAACGGCTGTGCGAGTACATGACCGCCGTGGATAATATCCGTCTGGTGACACCGGGGCTTGATGCCGGTATCGTAGTGCAGGAGATGGATAGGCTTGGGCTGGGAGACTGCTGTGCGCAGCCAGTGTCCCAACTTTCCGGCGGAATGCGCAGGCGCGTGAGCATTCTCAGGGCACTGCTTGCAGAGTATGATATCCTCTGTCTTGACGAGCCGTTTAAGGGGCTGGACGATGCGCGCAAGGAACAGGTCTTAGCATATGTGAAGCAAAAGGCGGCCGGGAAAACAGTGCTCTTTGTCACACATGATGAGCAGGAGGCTTTGGCTCTGGGCGCAACGGTGATTGAGCTGCAATAAAAGATCACAGAAGTTCTTCAATGATACATTGATGCTCTTTGGCGGCTGTGTCGTAGCTGATGCCGACGGCAAGAATGGCGGATACATTTTCTTTTTTCAGTTTTTCGCTGTATTCTTTTTGCTTGATTTGTGCAATGGCTTCCTCGGGCGACTTGTCGGCTTTCAGTTCGATGATGATGCCCGGCAGGTTTTTGCGCCTTGGGTAAAAGATAAAGTCCACAAAGCCCTTGCCGCTTTTTTCTTCTCGTTCAACCTTGTATTTATTTCTGGCAGAGAGATATGCGAGCGTTACCACACAGGAGAGGCTGTTCTCGTCGTTGTATTTTAGAATAGGCAGCTCACTGTTGTGGATATTGTGGAGGTAGGAAGCCACCGTATCGCCTCTTTTGTTTAAGGTAGCGTTGAGCACCTCGCCGGAATTGCGCACCAGCTCTGCGACATAGCCAAAGTCGTCATCTTTCAAAGCTTTTTGAAACTCGATCATAAGTTCTTTGTTTGGAATCCTGACTTCACCATTAGAATAAGATAACAAACCATATATGATCATGGCAGAATAAATATCTTCCCGGCTGTTGGGAGGGTTTTGCCCGGCAGAATATTCTTCTTCAATATCAATTCCGATAGAATTTCCGTTCACCATCTTTACCACATCATCCCGCACTTGGGCAATGTTATATTTCAGGAAAAATAAGACCTCATCCATCTTGCCGGTGCGTGTCCAGTAGCTCTGGCATGCTGAATCTTCGAGGGCGCAGACTACAGAGCGCGGATTATATAGGCGTGAGCCGTCTTTGGTCTGATATCCGTTATACCAGTCACGGATTTCCTCCATTGTCAGTGCTGTCTGCTTCTTGCAGAGCATCTCTGTTTCGTCCTCTGTAAAGCCAAAATATTCTTCAAAAGAAGGGTCTTTTAGCATAGTATACTCCTTGAACATGTTCAGCGCAGAGCCAGTACTGTATTTCTTGATGGGCAGCACCCCCGTCATGTAGACAAGCGCCACATAAGGTTTATCTTTTAGTAATTCGCGAAGAAATTCCAGAAAGTCTCCATAATGCTCAGGATACAGCTCATGGCTGAAAATATAGTCCCACTCGTCAATAATAAAAATAAATTCATCATCTGTAGCCGCCAGTGCGTCAGACGCTTTTTCAAACTCCTGATCTTTTAGTGCAGGGTAGGCCTCTTTGATATCCTTGATTATGGAATTGTTGAACTGTGCAAGGTAGCGATCATAGCGGCTTCTGTCAAGAGGAATCTCATTCAGACATAAATTAATGACATTATATTGATTGAAATGCATTTGAAAGGTCTGGGTTTTGCTGATTTCTAACCCGTCAAACAATTCTGTGGAATCAAAAGCTTTACAGTAGTACGCGCCCAGCATGTTGAGCACTGAGGTTTTGCCGAAACGGCGCGGTTTGGTGATGCAGATATATCTGTTCTTGGTTTTAATCCGGGTGTTGATGGTCGCAATAATACCTGATTTGTCCACAAAGTAATAGTCATTGACCAGCATTTGAAAATCCTTATAGGCGGATTTGGTGTTTAAACATACAGCCATGTTAGATTGCCTCCCTTATATCAGAATTTTTTCTGTTTCAACTTTTTTCTATTTTCAGTTAAGTTTTTATGTGGCATCTAGTACATCGTTGCGCAAATAACTACACCAGTACTAGTCACAGAGTTCTTCAATGATACATTGATGCTCTTTGTCTGCCGTGTTATAGCTGATGCCGACGGCGAGAATGGCGGATACATTTTCTTTTTTCAGTTTTTCGCTGTATTCTTTTTGCTTGATTTGTGCAATGGCTTCCTCGGGCGACTTGTCGGCTTTCAGTTCGATGATGATGCCCGGCAGGTTTTTGCGCCTTGGGTAAAAGATAAAGTCCACAAAGCCCTTGCCGCTTTTTTCTTCTCGTTCAACCTTGTATTTATTTCTGGCAGAGAGATATGCGAGCGTTACCACACAGGAGAGGCTGTTCTCGTCGTTGTATTTTAGAATAGGCAGCTCACTGTTGTGGATATTGTGGAGGTAGGAAGCCACCGTATCGCCTCTTTTGTTTAAGGTAGCGTTGAGCACCTCGCCGGAATTGCGCACCAGCTCTGCGACATAGCCAAAGTCGTCATCTTTCAAAGCTTTTTGAAACTCGATCATAAGTTCTTTGTTTGGAATCCTGACTTCACCATTAGAATAAGATAACAAACCATATATGATCATGGCAGAATAAATATCTTCCCGGCTGTTGGGAGGGTTTTGCCCGGCAGAATATTCTTCTTCAATATCAATTCCGATAGAATTTCCGTTCACCATCTTTACCACATCATCCCGCACTTGGGCAATGTTATATTTCAGGAAAAATAAGACCTCATCCATCTTGCCGGTGCGTGTCCAGTAGCTCTGGCATGCTGAATCTTCGAGGGCGCAGACTACAGAGCGCGGATTATATAGGCGTGAGCCGTCTTTGGTCTGATATCCGTTATACCAGTCACGGATTTCCTCCATTGTCAGTGCTGTCTGCTTCTTGCAGAGCATCTCTGTTTCGTCCTCTGTAAAGCCAAAATATTCTTCAAAAGAAGGGTCTTTTAGCATAGTATACTCCTTGAACATGTTCAGCGCAGAGCCAGTACTGTATTTCTTGATGGGCAGCACCCCCGTCATGTAGACAAGCGCCACATAAGGTTTATCTTTTAGTAATTCGCGAAGAAATTCCAGAAAGTCTCCATAATGTTCAGGATACAGCTCATGGCTGAAAATATAGTCCCACTCGTCAATAATAAAAATAAATTGCTTATCTGTGGCAACGAGCATTTCCGAAAGACTGTTAAATTCCTGTTCCTTCAACTGGGGATAGGCTTCCAGAATGTCGCGTCTGATCGCATTTTTGAAGAGCTTCATATAATCTTCATATGCATTGCCATCATCAGGAATACTGTTCATACTAAGATGAACGACATTGTACTGGTTCAAATGTGCTGCATAGGCAGCAGTTTTGGCGATTTTCAATCCATCAAATAAAACCTTTGAATCATAGGCTTTGCAATAGTATGCGCCCAGCATGTTGAGCACCGAGGTCTTGCCAAAACGGCGCGGTTTTGTGATGCAGATATATCTGTTCGGTGTATTGATTCTGGCGCTCAGCTTCTCAATAATAGCCGATTTATCAACAAAAAAGGTATCATTGACCAGCATTTGAAAAAGGTTATATGTTGATTTGGTGTTTAGACATATAGCCATAGAACCCCTCCTGTTTTGCAGTATTTTCTTTAGTATAGCATGACAAGTGAAAAATTCTCAATATAAACTTTTTTCAAGAAAGTATCCCGTGCCGTGAACAGTTCCTAAGCTTCGCTTGAAATAAAAGACCATATAAGCTATACTATAAGTGAGATAAAAGTGAAGTTTGCGTGATGTTATAAAAAGGATCAGTACAAAGGAAGATAGCAGAAAGCTACGACGCGGATTTGTGGAGCAATTGAAAGATGCTAAAACACCCAGCCCAAAGCGGGTTACAAAAGAAAAAACAACATAAGAGCGACCGAAAAGGAGTACTGAATGGAAGATACGAAAATACAGTGGCACGCGGCATTTGTGTCAGCGATGAATTTAGAGCTGGCGCAGAACAGGTCAGATCTGATCTACCATAAGGAATACAACCTGAATACGAAACCATTAGAAGTAGATCTGCTGGTCATCAAGAAGGAATCAGACATTCAGATCACAAATGAAATCGGAAAACTGTTCCGCGGGCATAACATCGTGGAATATAAGTCGCCGCAGGACCATCTGAATATAGATACTTTTTATAAAGCAGGTGCATACGCCAGTCTGTACAAAGCATATGGAAAAACAGTAGATGTATACAGTGCAGCGGATATCACAGTGACAATGATCCGCGAAGCCAGACCATCAGGGCTGTTTGGATATTTCAAAGAACATAATATCATGTGTACCAATCCATACAAAGGAATATACTATGTAAAGAAAAGCGTATTGTTCCCGACGCAGATAATCGTCACGAAAGAATTGAGTACAGAAGGACATGTATGGCTGAAAGCTCTGTCGAGCCAAATGAAAAAAGAGCAGATGAGAAATCTGCTGGAAAAGATTGAAGCAATGAATCAAAAGCAAGACAGAGAGCTTGCAGATTCCGTCCTTCAGGTGAGTATCAGTGCAAATAAACAAGTCGTAGAAGAACTGAGAGGAGATGAAACGATGTGTCAGGCATTATTGGAGATCATGGAACCAGAGATCAATAAGATTAAAGCAGATGTTAGAGAGGAAGTCACAAAGGAAGTCACGAGAGAAGCAACAATGAAAGGAATCAAAAGCATTGTAGCAGTCCTGCGTGATTGTGGGCAGGGAGATATGGAAATTATAAAAGCGATTGTAAAGGAATACGGAGTATCATCAGATGAGGCGGCAGATTATTTGTAAAAAATAAGAATCCAGCCTCATAAGATATATTAAAAGGGGGCTGCCAGCAAATCGGCAGCCCCCAAAATTCTGTTTTCAGTTATTTTATGCCAATGCGATCGCAATAAGATACAAAAATGTGATGACAATTGAGATCAAGAGCGCAATGATCGAAGAGACCAGACCGCCGATTGCCATGCCAGACCGCTGTTTGCGGGCAAGTCCGATTGCAGAGCTGACGATGCCTCCGATGGATAAAATCAGATTCCAGATGGGAATCCAGCATCCTAAAAGCGAGAAGATGCCCAATATCAGCCCGACAATTGCCATGTTATTATTTTTCATCGGCATGGTGTCGTAGACGACGGCTCTTGCAGGCTGTGCAGAGACTGGCTGTTCATAGGGCTGCCCCTGACTGTACGCGGAATTTTGTTTGTCTAATTCGTTCTTATCCATGATATGTTACAGCCTCCTCTTAATATTGCAGAAGCGATGTGAAAAACATACCAAGGGCAAAAGTGACAACGAGCGAGATAATCGGAAGCACAACAGCAAGTGCTGTCTTTTTCTCCAAGCTTGACTTCACGGCAAACGCGGTGAACAGTGTACTGATGCAGATACCAACCACCCCGTTAAAAAAGAAGCCGCCGACAAAGCTGATACCCACGAGCACCCACTCCCATACAGGCACATTGCTCACCGGTTCATAGGGCTTGCCATCGTCCAGAAAAACACCGTTTACAGAGAGACGGATATTGTTTCCAATAATGACGAGGTTGCATGAGGCGCCCGGCAGGTTGATCTGATAATCCACCACGTTAATGAACCAGTTGCTAGATTTTAATTTGTAGGTGTCATTGTCCACGATCACTTTGTTTCCGCCCAAACCGCCTAAATTGCATTGTACTTTATGGACATTCCCAGCGCTGTCAGTTACATTCCATTCTTTTCTCATATGGTACCCCCTTTTGGATGTAATCGTTTGTTTATATAGAAAATGTCAGTGATTATCGGACAGATTCTTTTATTTATAACAGATTACACCACATTCATAAGTGCGAATGATTAAGTTTAGCCATTATTTTAACTAAATATACTTAAACATTTGTTAAATGTTACTGTAATATAGTAATACAATTTTAGCGGTTTTGCAAGTGTTTGTTCGATTTTTTTGCGTATTGGGCAAAATAACCATTGCATTCATATAGAAAGGTATAGTATATTTATACATGGAAGTGTGCAATGCAGATCTTTTACGGTTCTGATTTGAAATGCAGTGCTTTGGTACTAATAGAGTAAGATCTGAAGCGTAAATTTTGAATGATATAAAAATATTGACAAATTACATTATATTATAGAAAGGATTGGTATATAAAATGATTCAATTACTAGACACAGGCGCATATCTTGTAAACGGCACAGAGCTGGTTGCGGACAATGCGGACGCGGCGGCAGCCATCAAGGCAAAGGCAGGCAGGGAAGTGTGTAAGGCGGATGCCGCGAAGGAGACAATCGCCTATGGCATTCTCAAAGAACACAACACTTCTGAAAATATGGACAAGCTAAAGATTAAGTTTGACAAACTGACTTCCCATGATATTACCTTTGTGGGAATCATTCAGACGGCGCGCGCGTCAGGACTCACCAGGTTTCCAGTGCCGTATGTGCTGACCAACTGTCACAATTCGCTCTGTGCAGTGGGCGGCACCATCAATGAGGACGATCACATGTTTGGACTGACCTGCGCGAAAAAATATGGCGGTGTCTATGTGCCGCCTCATCAGGCAGTCATTCACCAGTTTGCGCGGGAGATGCTCGCAGGCGGCGGCAGAATGATCCTTGGTTCCGATTCGCATACGCGCTATGGCGCGCTCGGAACAATGGCGATGGGAGAGGGCGGCCCAGAGCTGGTAAAACAGCTTCTTAACCAGACCTACGATATCAATATGCCGGGCGTTGTGGCAGTCTATCTCGAAGGCGCGCCAGAAAAAGGCGTGGGACCGCAGGATGTGGCGCTTGCCATCATCGGCGCGGTATTTAAGAACGGTTATGTGAAAAACAAAGTGATGGAGTTTGTCGGTCCCGGCGTCGCATCGCTCTCCGCGGATTTTCGGATTGGAATTGATGTCATGACGACAGAGACAACCTGTCTCTCCTCGATCTGGAAAACAGACAACGAAATCAAGGACTTTTATGACATTCACGGCAGAAGTGAGGACTATGCAGAATTAAATCCCGGGGAAGTGGCTTACTATGACGGCTGTATCCGGGTTGACCTGAGTAAAATCAAGCCAATGATCGCGATGCCGTTCCACCCAAGCAATACATATACCATTGAAGATTTAAATGCAAATCTGATGGATATTTTAGCGGACTGTGAGAAGAAAGCGCTCGTCAGTCTCGACGGCGCAGTGGACTTTACACTCAAGGATAAAGTCCACAATGGCAGATTCTACGTAGAGCAGGGGATTATTGCAGGCTGTGCAGGCGGCGGATTTGAGAATATCTGTGCGGCGGCGGATATTCTTGAAAATGCAAGCATCGGGCCAGATGCGTTTACGCTGAGCGTCTATCCGGCGTCTATGCCAATCTATATGGAGCTTGTGAAAAATGGCTGTGCCGCAAAGCTGATGCAGACAGGCGCTGTATTGAAAACCGCTTTCTGCGGTCCTTGCTTTGGCGCGGGAGACACGCCGGCAAACAATGCTTTTTCAATCCGCCACTCGACGAGGAATTTCCCGAACCGCGAGGGCTCGAAACTCCAGAGCGGGCAGATTGCGTCAGTGGCATTGATGGACGCGCGCTCGATTGCAGCGACAGCGGCAAACAAGGGATATCTCACGCCGGCTACAGACTTTGACGGTAATTTTGCGAAGTACAAATATTTCTTTGACAAAAAGATTTATGAGAACCGTGTGTTTGATTCCAAGGGCGTTGCGGACGAGTCTGTCGAGATTCAGTTTGGACCAAACATCAAGGACTGGCCTGCGATGGTGGCACTGACCGACAATCTGATGCTCAAGGTGGTCTCAGAGATTCATGATCCTGTCACAACCACAGATGAGCTGATTCCTTCCGGGGAGACTTCCTCTTACCGCTCCAATCCTCTCGGTCTTGCAGAGTTTACACTCTCCCGCAAGGACCCGAACTATGTGCGTCTTGCCAAAGAGGTGCAGGAGGCGGAGAAGGCGCGCGAGGAGAAAGTCTGCCCTGTGCAGAAGTTTGAGGAATTGGAGGCGGCATGGGCTGTGATGAAAACCATCACGCCGGATGCGGACCGCAGCAATACCGGCATTGGAAGCACAATCTTTGCGGTGAAGCCGGGGGACGGCTCGGCGAGAGAGCAGGCGGCAAGCTGCCAGAAGGTGCTTGGCGGCTGGGCGAATATCGCAAACGAGTATGCGACCAAGCGCTACCGCTCGAACCTGATCAACTGGGGAATGCTGCCATTTCTTATCAAAGAAGGCGAGCTGCCGTTCAAAAATCTCGACTATATCTACATTCCGGGCATCAGGAGGGCTGTGGAGGAGAATACAGAAGTGATCAAGGCATACGTCGTGGGCAGCGCTTCGGGTGAGCGCAAGAAAACAGAGTTTGAGATGACGCTCGGAGAGCTTACCGACGAGGAGCGGCAGATTATCCTCAAAGGATGTCTCATTAATTATAATCGAGTATAAATCAGAAAATCCCGTGCAGCACGGGATTTTTGTTGCAATAGCATCGTTTTTTCATAAAAATGTAACAATATGTTAAAAAAAGTCCGATAAGAAAATGGCACATTTTATAATTTCTTCATTTTTGTGCATAATTTTTTAGAATAAAATTAACAAAACACTACCATTTTTTAGAATTTTATAGTATAATTGTAACTATTCAGAGCGAGATTACAAATTGGGCGTTTCAGGGCAGTTTGTATCTGGTTTAGAAAACGTAAATTGAGCAGACAATTTTTATAAATTTTTCATCGAACATTGACGATGCTCAAAATAGGATTGGAGGTATTTTATGGCAAAAGAAATGATTGCAATGCTGCTTGCCGGTGGTCAGGGGTCACGTCTTTACACATTGACACAGAAGCTGGCAAAACCTGCAGTTCCGTTTGGCGGGAAATACAGGATTATTGATTTTCCACTTTCAAACTGCGTAAATTCAGGGATTGATACAGTAGGTATCCTTACCCAGTATCAGCCGCTTGTGCTGAATGAGTACATAGGAAATGGCCAGCCGTGGGATTTGGACAGGCTGCATGGTGGTGTTCATGTACTGCCGCCGTATCAGAAGGCTACGGGATCGGATTGGTACAAGGGCACGGCGAACGCGATTTACCAGAATATAAACTTTATCGAGCGCTATGATCCAGAATATGTCATTATTCTGTCAGGCGACCAGATCTGCAAGCAGGATTACAGCGATTTTCTCCGATTCCATAAGGAAAAGAATGCGGAGTTCAGCGTGGCGGTTATGGAGGTGCCGTGGGAGGAGGCAAGCCGTTTCGGTCTGATGGTTTCAGATGAAAACGACAAGATTACGGAATTTCAGGAGAAGCCAAAGGAGCCTAAGTCCAATTTGGCTTCGATGGGTATCTATATTTTCAACTGGGATATCTTAAAGAAATATCTGATCGAGGATGAGAATGACCCCGAGTCTGAAAATGATTTTGGCAAGAATATCATCCCGAGCCTGCTGCGTGATAAGAGAGAGATGTACGCATATCATTTTTCAGGCTATTGGAAGGATGTCGGAACGATTTCTTCTCTCTGGGAAGCCAATATGGAGGTGCTTGACCCGGAGAATAGCGGTATCAATCTGTTTGACGATGACTGGCGCATCTACAGCAGAAACAGCGGTATGACAGGGCATCGCATCGGTGAGGAGGCAGTGCTTGAGAACTGCATGATCACTGACGGATGCAGCATTGACGGCAAGGTAAAACACTCAGTGCTCTTTGCGGGCGTCAAGGTGGAAAAGGGTGCGGTGATCGAGGATGCGGTAATCATGGGCGGAAGCACAATCAAAGAAGGCGCTCAGATCAAGCACTGTATCATTGCAGAGAATGTAGTGATCGAGAAGAATGCTGTCGTAGGAGAGATGCCCAACGGAGATAAGAAAGGCGTTGCGACAGTGGGCTCTAATGTCACGATCGGTGAAGGTGCGATCGTGGGACCTGACGCGATGGTGTCAGCAGATGTAAAGGGAGGTGACAAGGCATGATCAATTCAAACGCAGATTCAGCAATGGGCATTTTGTTCCCAAACAGCTATGATTCATTAGTACCGGAGCTTGTTACTGAGCGACTGATGGCATCCATTCCATTTGCAAGCCGTTACAGACTGGTAGATTTCATGCTTTCAAGTATGGTTAACTGTGGTATTGACAATATATCATTGATTGTAAAGAGAAATTATCATTCTCTGATGGATCATCTGGGATCCGGTAGAGAGTGGGATCTGACGCGCAAGAAGGGTGGTCTGAACATCATTCCGCCGTTTGCGCAGAAAACCGTAAATATCTACAATGGCAGGGTTGAGGCGATTGCGAGCATTATCGACTATCTCAAGCGCCAGAAGGAAAAATATGTCATTATGGCAGATACAAACATTGCTGTCAACTTTAATTTCAGCAAGCTGCTCCAGCGCCATATTGACAGCGGTGCAGACGTGACGATTGCATACACGAAAGAGGACATACCAAAGGCACTGCGCGACATTGATGTGACCAAAAAGGATTTGTACTATACACTTGACATTGACGGCGACGGCAGAGTTCAGAAAATCGTAGTCAACAATAAGGAAAATGGTGTACATAATGTTTCCATGAATATTTATGTCATTGAGCGTCAGCTTTTGATTGATCAGATTCGTGAGGCATATGTGAACGGACTGACGTATTTTGAGCGCGATATCATCTCTCCGCAGCTTGACAAGCTGAATGTGAAGGCTTACCAGCACGACGGTTACTTTGCACGCATCATGGATATCAACTCCTACTTTGCGGAAAACATGAAGATGCTCAAGGAGGAGAATATCAACGCACTGTTCTCCCCGAATCCAGTTTACACCAAGATTCGTGATGACAATCCGACGAGATATGCAGACGGCTCTCATGCAAAGAATGTGATGGCGGCAGACGGCTGCGTGATCGAGGGCGAGGTTGAGAATTGTATCCTTTTCAGAGGCGTGAAGGTTGGCAAAGGTGCGAAGGTCAGAAACTGCGTGCTGATGCAGGATACAGTGATCGAGACAGGCGCGACGGTAGAGTACGCAATCACCGACAAGAATGTGAAGATTACTTCTTATAAAGAGTTAAAGGGAACGGAGTCCTTCCCGGTATTTGTCGAAAAACGCAAACAAGTTTAATTGATGCAGGAGGGGAGTTCCCCTCCTGTTTTATGCATATGGCGCTTCATTTTCATTTTGAGGTATCAGGAGTATACATCTGGCATATATTATGAAAAAAGGGTTAAGGGAAGCTGGATTTTGGCCGATAAAGATAGTAAAGAAAATATGGTTTGATGATACAGAGCAAGCGGATCAGAATTTCTGCTGACAGGCTGGTTCTATGGACGGTCGGTTGGTGCGAAGGGAAAGTAACTCGATAGCATCAGACGGGAAAGGGATTACATGTAACAATGCAGTTTCACAGTGAGCGGTAAAATAACATCATTCCGGGCGGGTATGATGTTATTTTTATGCCCACGGACACGGGGATGCTTTGGGGGGATTTATATAGTTTTACTAAAAATATCGCTTAAAAAATCAATATAGATATAAAAATATCACAAAATAAAAATTGTTGTGCTAGTTTTTACATTTCGAGTGGACAGAAAAAATTTTTTCTGCTAAAGTGGGATTTAACAGTGAGGAGAGCGCTACAAGGAGGATATATGTTAGAAGAAAAGGATTTACAGGCAATTGCACAATTAATGGATTTAAAATTTCAGCCACTGGACAGCAGACTCAACAATATAGAAGGACATCTTGAAAAAATAGACAACCGTCTTGAAAATGTAGAAGTGCGTCTTGAGAATGTAGAAGTGCGTCTTGAAAACGTAGAGACTCGTCTTGAAAATGTAGAAGTGCGTCTTGATAAAGTGGAAAATCGTCTCGACAAAGTGGAAGATCGGCTGGATCATATGGAAACGCGTCTTGATAATCTCGAAGAGCGCTTTGATAACCTCGAAGAGCGCTTTGGCAGTCTCGAGGAGCGTTTTGACCGTATGGAAGTCCGCCAGGATAAGATGGAGATCAAGCTGAACCGTATGGAAAACAGACTGGATTGCCTGACCAGCAATGTGCGGGAGCTTAGGATTGACATCAAGCGTTCTGGAAGGCGGATGGACGCGGGCTTTGAATATCTGGCGGCAACGGTCAATAAGGTGGACAGGCGTCTGGCATACAAGGCACAGTTTCTGAGCAGGACAGACAAGGAGATTATGCGCGATCTTGATTCGCTGCGCATGTAAAGATTCTGGAGGGATAACGTTGTTTCAAAAAAAAGATATTATATATAGTGAGACGATTGGCGTGTGCGTCGTCGATGATATTGTAAAACTCGCGGATAACAAAAAGGACACCTATCAATATTACTTGCTGCGGTCTGTTGCAGAGCGGAAGAAAAAGGCATACATACCTGTGGAAAACCATACGGTACAGCTCAGGAGGCTGATGACATTGCAGGAGGCAGTAGCAGTGCAAAAAGAACCAGATTATGAGAAGAAGGATACACTGGTGAAAGGTGAAGTACAGTATGTGATTGAAAATAGTAAAAATGGAGAGCGGTTGACAGAAAACAACAAAATGATTGTGCAAAATAGCTGATAGAATGTGGCAAATTCGACAATATTTGATAAAATTTGCAAAAACACTTGCAATCACAGGAAAGAAGTGTTACTATACAATTACACAAAGGAAGAGAAAAAATAAGGTACAAAGGATAGTTCCACAGGAGAACTAGACAAAGGAAGTACCAAAGATGGTGACGAAGCTAGATTACAAAAGATAAATTGTAGATATACCAAAGATAAAAGGATCAAGATACAAAAAAAGCTTTTGTAAAGCATTTGATAAAACAAGTGCAGCATTCGGAAACCTGTAACAATCGAGATAAAGCGTACATATGGAAAGGAGATGAGTCCCTTGGCAATCGCAGAAACCTAGATTCTAACGGATACAGGTTGGATAGGATCCCTTAATAGATATGAGAACGAAAAGATGCAGCTATCTTTATAGCAAAGCATAGAAGATTAAGAAGTGTATTTCAAAGTAGAAGTTAGAAAATAAGGTTAAAAGAACAAGAGCATTCAGGAAACAAAAGATTTGTGTGTAAGAAAAAGAATCCAGTGAAAGAGGATTCAAGAAAATGCAACAGGTAAGGTAAAATCAAAGAATATGTACGGATGAAAGGATCCGGGAAAGAGGAAAAAAATTGAATATTGAAGAGCAGTAAAGCGGTCGTTGTATCATTCGAGAGTAGAAGATATGGCGGCCGCTTGATTTGATGCTATGGAAATATAGAAAAATACGAAAAAGAAAGGTTTGGAGAAGATGGCACATCTATACTTCACAAGACACGGTCAAACCATTTGGAATGTAGAGAATAAGATTTGTGGGGCGACGGATATCGCACTGACAGCGTTTGGCAGAGAACAGGCACAGATTCTTGGGAAACAGATTTTGGAGGAACGTCTGTCCATTGACGAGATTTTGTATTCGCCGTTAATCAGGGCGCGGGACACTGCGCTGGCGGTTGCAGAGATCACAGGGATTCCGGCGCGGGAAGAACGGCGTCTGACAGAGCAGAATTTTGGAAAGTATGAGTCCACGCCCAGAGACGGGGCGGAATTTCAGGAAGCCAAAAAGAGTTTTATCCATCATTTTGAGGGTGGGGAGACGATGCTGCATCTGGCGCAGCGCATTTATAATCTGTTGGACGAACTCAGGGCGCAGGCAGGAGAGAAGACATATCTGCTGGTGGCGCACAATGGTATTGCCAGAGTGGTGCATTCCTATTTTTATGATATGGGAAATGAAGAATATGCAGCGTTTGGCATTCGAAATTGTGAGATACGGGAATATCAGTTTGGAACTGAATAGAGGAATAAAGGGGGCATCGGGCTGCGGTAACCAGAGCTGTCTGGCTGAGCGGTTTGAAAAGCGGTAAAAATGCATAAAAACGGCTGCACAAGACACTTGTGCAGCCGTCAGATTTGGTATACTTATTTGTCGGATTGGATATTTCTGCTGACAATCTTAAATTTTACGGATTTCTCTCCGCAGTATTTTCCTTTGCCGCAAAGTACGGCAGTTGCCGTTCCCTTTTTCACGTTTTTGCTGTAGGATACTACTTCGTAATCCTCTCCATAGGTAAGCGGTGACGTTGTGCCCGCCACCTTGATTGTTGCAGACTTGATATCCTCTTTCGAGTTGGTAATGGCTCTGCCAGTATAGTCCGTATTAACTTTCAGCCGTGTTCCGTCGGAATCTGTCAGTATCGGTTTGCTCTGGTATTTATTTTCTTTCCGGTGTAGGGCACGTTGGGCGTATACATGGAAACCTTGGAGATGTCCTTCTGTCTGACAGTAAAGCCAAATTCCCTTTTTCCCTTAAAGTTCCCTTTTCCGCTCACGACAATTTTCGCCGTGGCGCCAGCCTTTTTATTATTCTTGTAGGAAATGGTGTAGTCCGTCCCTGCCCGGAGCGTATAAGGAACTGTTCAGAAATTACTCATGACAATTACTTGTCTAAATGTCCATCTGCGTCATCAGAAAATCTTGACATAGCCCGCTATGCCTGCGATTTTCTTCTTTGCAGCTGAACATTTATATAGCGTACTTGTCACAAGTAATTTCATCACAGTTCCTAACCGTCGTAAGTCAGTACCGGGTACGGTGTGCATCCGCCCTTGACAAACTCCATTTCGCGAAAGCTTTCGGAATTGGTACATGTTACATCATTCATGTTGACGGCGGTACGGACAATCTTAAAGGTTGCCTTTTTCGTTCCGGGGTTCTTTCTGATGTTTGGGTAACTCCGCTATTTCCGTTTTGCTTTACTCAGCTAATTTGATAGCTAACAGCAAATTCGGGAAATATGCGGATACCCAAAGTACAGAAAGAACCCTGCCGAACTTTACGCCCTTTGCTTTTACCGCTGTGATTCCTTCCGCCTGCCGCCTTTTAATATTTTCACGCTCGCTTTGCGCCACAAAGGACAGGATTTGCAGGACAAGATCAGCAATAAATGTTCCCATCAGGTCTCTGTCACCGCGGGTATCGAGTAAAGGCATATCCAGCACGCAGATATCAATGCCTATTTCCTTTGCAAGGACACGCCACTGCTTTTGTATTTTCTCATAATTGCGCCCCAGCCGGTCAATGCTTAAGATATACAGCAAATCTCCAGCTTTCAGCTTCTTCACCAGTTTTTTATAATTGGGGCGGTCAAAATCCCTGCCCGACTGCTTATCCATAAAAATGTTCTTTTCCGGCACAGCCATATCTCGCAGGGCCATCATCTGCCTGTCCCCGTTCTGATCCATACTGGACACGCGCACATATCCATATACATCCATAGTGTCAGTTCCTCCATTCTGTTTCGTTTTGATACAAATTCTTCTCTGCACAAAAAAAGATTATCATTTTTTTCCAGTGCAGACAAAAAGCAGCAGACTTCTCTGTTCGCCGCGCCTCCCATGCGCCGCCTGCAAAAAGAAGGGATGATCACAATGAAATCCTGAAGCTTTAGAAAAATCTGATCCACATGCTGAATGGACAGGAGAAATGGAAGAAAAGGCTGTTTAGAAAAAGTGCACGTTCAAAAATGCAGCTAAGGTTTTTGCGTCCTGAAATACATACAGAAAAGAAAAAATACGAATTTCCCACAGAAGGCCAGGTATTAAAAACACTGGTTTTTATGGGAGATTCGTATTTTAAGATTCAGAGCTTAAAAATCGGTATTAACCGACAATTCCTTATTTGAGAGGCTTGGCACCTGCCTTTTCCTGCATTTTTTCAACCCAGCTTTTGAATTTGCCCTTTTTCTTGGCGGGGGCGGTGTTGAGTTTGCCGCGGATGCCCTTTACGTCCGTGATATAGATGCCGCTGACGGTCGCCTTGACTTCCTTTTTGACAGGTATGATGTCAAAGATCGAGGCATCACAGATTAAGGATAAAATCTGAGGTCCTACTTTGGCTTTGACAATCGGAAATTTGGCGCGCCGCATGTACTTGGGCGTCTGTTCGAGCACCGCAGCAGGAAGCCCGGCCTCCTTTAATTTGAGCTTCTTTTTGTCAATGATGAGCATCGTGACGGTCTGTTTGGCGGCCTCGATCTGAGCCTGCTGCTCAGCCTGCTTTTTTTGCAGCTTTTTGCCGACAAAATAAAGGACTACCAACAGTATCACGAAAATGACAAGAATTGCAATTAAAATTTTTACTGCCATTTGAAATCATTACCTTTCTGTTTTATTGATATCTGATAATAAGGATTTTAACATTAAATGTCAGAAAGTGCAAGAAACTCTGTCGATTTCATTGCCATTTTTCGTTGTCTTTTTGGTGTGATGATGTTATCATATAGTTCATGAGGGTGGATAGAATCTAACAGAATCTATTTTTGAAGGAAGGAATATTAATTATGAAAAAGAAATTGGCATTGATGTGTACGGCGGGTGTACTGATCTTGGGTGTGAGCGCCTGCGGGGAGAAAAAAGCTGATGAGAATGCACAGGAGACTTTACAGACAACCCAGACAGCAGACGAAAGTGAGAAGGACACAGATGCACAGGAGGAGACGACAGAGCCTGAGCCTGTAAGTGAGCGGGAAGGCTATGTAGGATTTCAGGATTTGAACATTGATGAGTATGTGACACTTGCGGATTACAAGAATCTCAAGGTGACGGCTATGCGCCCGGCGGTGGATGAGGAGAGTATCGAGAGCTATATCAACAGCAGGCTTTTAATAGGAAAGATTACCACCAGAGCGATCAAGGAGGGGGATGTCGCCGATATCGACTATGTGGGCAAAAAGGATGGTGTGGCATTTGAGGGAGGCACAGCATCGGGCTACAGGCTTGCGATCGGTTCGGGGTCTTTTATTCCGGGGTTTGAAGATGGGTTAATCGGCGTGATGCCCGGCGAGACCGTTGATTTGAACCTGACTTTTCCAGAGAATTATCCCAGTGAGGACCTGGCAGGACAGGCGGTTGTATTTACCGTTACAGTCAACGGCATTGAGGGCGCCGCATCGTATGAGACAGTGACACCAGAGGAGATGGCAGAAATGGGACTTTCTTACAAGACGAAGGAGGAGGTCTGGGAAGCCGGAAAGTCTGAGGTGGAGAAGAACGCAGAGGAGGCTTATAACGCCAATGCAAAAAGTGCGGTGGTGCAGAAGGTTGTGGAGGAAAGCACAGTGAAGTCGATTCCTGATTATCTGGTCGAGGAGGAGGCACAGAACTATAACCATTATCTTGAATCGCTGGCGAAGGCAATGTACAATATGGACCTTGAGACGTTTGTGACGAATGCATATGGTGTCACGATGGAACAGTACAATGCACAAATGAATGAGATGTTTACAGATACAGTCAAACAGTATCTGGTAATGGAAGCGGTGTCAAGAGCTGAGGGGATCGAGATTACCGAGGACATGATTTCCAAAAAGGCAGACGAGGAGGCTGCGGAGTATGGATACACCTCTGGAGAAGAACTGGTCAGTGAGGTTGGATATGCCACGTACCGAATGTCCATTGTCCAGGATCAGGTGGTAGAGCGGTTGATGGAGCTTGTCACAATCGAGGAGGAAGTGCAGGAGACGGAAGAGATCAAGGAAACAGAACCAACTGAGACGGCAGAGGCATCAACGGAATCTTAGTACAAGCTTCAAATGTTTCGCGTGAAATATGCAGGTTCAGACAATAGAAAAAGGGGAAAATACACATGAAAAAAGGGTACAGGCGGCTGCTGACAATTGGATTGTGTGTGGCAGTGTTTTTTAAGGGACCCTGTCAGGTGCAGGCGACAGAAAAAGATGTCTTGAAACAGCAGAATCAGAATGATCAGGACCGGTTAGAGGATATTGACGATCAAGTCAATGAGCTTGAAGGTGAGCAGGAGGGCATTGATGCAGAGATCGAGACACTCAGCAATGAGATTGCGGAGATTATGGCAAGCATCAGCCTTCTTGAAGAAGAGATCGAGGCAAAAAAGGCGCAGATCGAGCAGGCAAAGCTTGACCTTGAGGAGGCACAGAAGGTCGAGCGCAAGCAGTATGAGGCAATGAAAATTCGGGTCAAAGCAATGTATGAGAGCGGAGAAACTTCTTTTTTGGATATTATATTCAGCTCCTCATCTATGCAGGATATGCTCAACAAGGCAGATTATGTGGAGAAGATGCACGAGTATGACAAGAAGGTCTTTGTCAATTATCAGATTGCGCGCCAAAATGTTGAAACGCTGAAGGAAACGCTTGAAATAGAGGAATCAGAGCTTGAAGCGGTACAGGAAGGGCTTGAGGAAGAGCGTGTCAGCGTCGAGGAGGCACGCTCAGAGCTCGAGGCGATCAGTGCAGATTATGCAGTGCAGATCAGCAAGGCGAAGCAGCAGGCGGAGATTTATAAGACACAGATTAAACAGCGGAATGCACAGATCAAAAAGATTGAGGAGGAAGAGCGCAGAAAAGCCGAGGAGGAACGTAAACGCAAAGAGGAAGAAGAACGCAAACGCAAAGAGGAGGAGGAACGCAAACGGCGGGAAGAAGAGGCAAAGAAAAACAATAACAATAATGAAAATAGTGATGCGGACCGTGACACGCCTCCCGCCAATGATAATGGTTCCAAAGTGGCTGCTGGAAAGGACACAGTCGCATCGTCAAACGGAAGCGCCAAAGGCAAAGAAATTGCAAACTATGCTTGTGGATTTGTGGGAAACCCCTATGTGGCAGGCGGCACGAGCCTCACAAAAGGGGCGGATTGTTCTGGCTTTACGCAGTCTGTCTACAAGGCATTTGGCTACAGCCTTCCGAGAAACTCGACTTCCCAGCGGAGCGTCGGGAAAGAGGTAAGCTATGCGTCGGCGGAACCGGGAGATATCATATGCTATCCGGGACATGTGGCAATATATATAGGTAACGGCAAGATTGTCCACGCAAGCTCCGCCAAGACAGGAATTAAGATCAGCAATGCACTTTACCGCGATATTTTATGTGTGCGCAGAGTGGTGTGAGAAGAGAACAGAGCAGAGTAGGAGGGAGATGATTCCCCCTACTCGCTTTTTTGATGTGCATATTTTTCGCGGGTGGCAAGTCCTCCCCTGATATGACGCTCAGACTTGTTTACATCCAGCACGGACCGCGCCTGTTTGGCAAGCGTAGGATTGACCTGCATGAGCCGGGAGGTAACGTCTTTATGTACTGTGGATTTGCTCACTCCAAATGCTTTGGCAGTCTGCCGCACGGTCGCGTTATTGTCAATAATATAGACAGCAATATTGATCGCTCGTTCTTCAATATAATCTTTCATACTCTTGAAAAGGGGTCTCCTTCTGAATCATTTCTACATTCTATGAGGCGATGGCAGAGATTATGAATGACAGGTGTTTAGGAGTCCTGTTTTTATGGCATAAAAGTATCTAGCAAAAGTAAATGTAGGTTGTAAAAACTTGACATTTTATAAAGAATGCATTAAAATGAAGAACACAAGTTTGAGGAGGGAGGATTCCGATGAAAAAAGTTAACCACATGATAGAAGTCAGCCATATTTCGAAAGATTTTGTCGCACCGAAGAAATATCCGGGGCTGCGCGGCGCAGTAAAGGGTCTGTTTTCCGCAGAAAAGGTAATAAAGACGGCAGTGGACGATATCTCATTTTCCATTGATACCGGTGAGATTGTCGGTTATATTGGAAGCAACGGCGCGGGGAAGTCCACGACGATCAAGATGATGACCGGAATTTTGGTGCCGACAAAGGGAACCTGTACTGTGGCAGGCATCAATCCAAGCCGCAGCCGCAAGGAAAATGCACAAAATATCGGGGTTGTTTTTGGTCAAAGGACACAATTGTGGTGGGATTTGCCGCTGAGTGAATCCTTCACGATTTTAAAAGAAATCTATAATGTATCCGATACAGCGTATGCCGAACAGATGGAATTTTTGAACAGGGTTCTGGCGCTGCAGGACTTTTTTGACAGACCCGTGCGGACGCTCTCGCTCGGACAGCGAATGCGTGCGGATTTGGGGGCGGCGCTCCTTCATAATCCCAAGGTGCTCTATCTGGACGAGCCGACGATTGGTCTTGATCTGGTCGTGAAGGACAATATCCGAAAGGCGATTAAGGAAATCAATGAGAAATACCAGACCACCGTCATTCTGACAACGCATGATATCGGTGACATTGAGGAGTTGTGCAGCCGCATTATGATTATCGACGAGGGAAGAAAAATATATGATGGTTCGCTCTGTGAGCTGAAGGACACCTATGGAACCAAGCGAAAAGTTTCTATGGAGGTAAAGCAGCCTGAAAAAATAAAAGGGCTTTGCCTGCATGAACTTCTGGGCGTGCAGGAGGCGGAGTGTTCTATGGCATTGAATCTGGAAAACAGTACGCTCAGCGTGACCTTTGACAAACACAAGCTGCAAGTGCCGCAGCTTCTCTCGGCAGTCATGGCAGTCGCCGAGGTTAAAGATATACAGATTCAGGAGACAGAGCTTGCTGAGATTGTAAAAGAAATTTACAATCATGGCGTGGGAGGGGCAGCATGAGAAAAGGATTGAGGATTTATCTGCCGTTTGCGGCAAATGAGCTGAAGCGGCAGCTTGCCTACAAGGGGGCGTTTTACCTGTTTATTCTGGTGCATCTGTTTGGCTCGTTTATCAGCTATTATCTGTGGATAGCGATCTATGGAAGCTCGGAGAAGGAAGTGATTGGCGGGCTGACACAGAGCGAAATGGTGGTCTATGTCTTTATGGTCTACGTCACGGCGTCTATTGTCACGGCATCAATTTCAACGATCGTCAGTGATGATGTGGTAAAGGGCACCGTTGCGATGAACTTGATCAAGCCGATTGACTACCGGCTGAGTCTGATTGCGATGGCTTCCGGAAACATGGTCTATCGGTTTCTGGTTCCTTCTGTCCTGATCTGGATTGGACTGGAAATCTATAAAATAAAGGTACTGGGGCTTGCGCCTGTGAGCATCGCGGGTATTTTCCTGTATCTGGTTAGCTGTGTCATGAGTTTCTTGATTTATGTGCTGTTTGATTTCTGTTTTGGGATGCTTGCTTTTTTTACCACCTATATTTTCGGAATGCGGATGGCAAAGGAGGCGCTTTTGGGGTTCCTGACAGGACAGTTGATTCCGATTAGCTTTTTTCCTGCCGCGATGCAGCGGGTGTTTGACTTTCTGCCGTTTTCCTCGATAGTTTATACGCCGGTTATGATTTATCTTGGAAAATATACTGGGGAGACACTTGTGTTTATGATGCTTCGGCAGGCGGCGTGGGTGGTGTTTCTGTATGTGGCAGGGAGCCTGATCTGGCGGCAGGTGACGAAACGGCTGGTGGTTCTTGGGGGCTAGTGTGAGAAGTGCTAACAGGTTTTTTTGTTGAAGGAGGGAATATGAATACAGTAAAACGGTATCTGCGGCTGTACAGGGTTTTGGTGGCGCAGTTTTTAAAGACCATCATGCAGTCGCGGGTTGATTTTCTGATTGGGCTGCTTGGCTTTTTCTTTACGCAGGTTATGGGAATTGCCTTTTTATATCTGGTGTTCCAGCAGATTCCGGATTTGCAGGGCTGGACGCTCGACCAGTTGATTTTTATTTATGGTTTTGCGCAGATTCCGCGGGGGATTGACCATCTGTTTACGGATAATATCTGGCTTGTGGCATACCGTCTGGTCATCAACGGGGATTTTGACCGCTATATGCTGCGCCCGATGAATATCTTTTTTCAGGTAATCGCGGAGAAGCTACAGCCCGATGCCCTTGGAGAGCTGCTGATTGGCACGATTCTTGTCGTGCGTTCTCTCACAAAAGGAATTGTGATTGTGGATGGACTGCACGTTGCGTTGTTTTTTGTATCCATCTTTGCGGGGGCGTTGATTTACACGTCCATTAAGTTATTCTTTGCGTCACTGGCATTCTGGCTGAAGGTGAGCGGGCCATTTTTGCAGATTGCCTATGACATGGCAAACTTTGCAAAATATCCTACAGAGATTTACTCAAAGGGTGTTCGATTCTTGATTACATGGGTGATTCCGTTTGCGTTTGTGGCGTATCTGCCCGCAAGCTTTTTCATGAAGGCGGACACTTCGGCGGGCGTCGTCGTCATTGAGTGTGGTATTGCCTTTGTGTTCTGGTGGATTGCATATGCGCTGTTTCACCGCGGGACGCAGGTGTATGAGAGCGCGGGGAATTAGTGTCCGGCAGTAAAAAGTATCCTTTTAGGGTACTTTTTATAATTTATTAATAAATAAAATGAAAAAGATTGTTGACAATAAAATCTGAAAGTAGTAATTTAGTATATGTAAATATTAGCACTCCATTATAATGAGTGCTAACAAAATAAAAATGACAGCATACCATAAAAGAAGGGAGTGTGGCAGGTTGGATTTAGACGAGCGAAAGCGAAAGATATTGCAGGCGATTATCCGCAATTATCTTGAGACGGGAGAACCGGTGGGAAGCAGAACCATTTCCAAGTATACGGACTTAAATCTAAGCTCTGCTACAATCCGCAATGAGATGTCGGACCTTGAGGAACTGGGATATATCATACAGCCTCACACTTCGGCGGGGCGTATTCCCTCCGATAAGGGCTACCGCCTCTATGTGGACCAGATGATGATTGAGAAGGAGGAACAGCTCAGTCAGGCGACGCAGGAGGTGAAGGAGCTTCAGAAAATGCTTCTTGACCGCGAGGATAAGATGGAGGCAGTGCTCAAGCAGATGGCGAGAATGCTTGCCGCGAACACGAACTACGCGACCATGATCTCAGCGCCGCAGGTCAGGGGAAACAAGCTGAAATTTATACAGCTCTCGAGAGTGGATGCAAGGCAGCTTCTGACAACGATTGTTGTCGAGGGAAACGTCATCAAAAATGAAATGATTTCTGTAGAGCAGATGCTCGATGATGAGGCGCTTCTAAAGCTCAATATTTTGTTAAACACGAATTTAAACGGACTTCCAATCGAGGAAATCAATCTTGCAATGATTTTAAATCTCAAGCAGCAGGCAGGCATTCATGCAGGGATTATCTCAGAGGTGATGGATGCGGTGGCAGCAGTCATCAAGGACGGCGAGCACGTCGAGATTTATACAAGCGGTGCGAACAATATCTTCAAATATCCAGAGCTTGCCGATCAGCAGAGGGCGAGCGAGCTGATTACGACCTTTGAGGAGAAGCAGCTTCTCAGTGAGCTGGTGCAGGATACGCTCACAGACGAGACCGGAACGGGCATACAGGTTTACATCGGCAGCGAGACTCCGATCAAGACCATGAAGGACTGTAGCGTCGTGACAGCGATGTATGAGCTTGAGGAGGGCATGAAAGGGACGATTGGCATTATCGGTCCGCGGCGTATGGATTACGACAGGGTAATCAGTACATTGAAAACATTAAAAAGCCAGCTTGATACCATCTACAAAAAAGAAGATGGCAGAACTTAGGATTCATGAATAGAAGAATATTTTGACAGAAAGGAAACATGTGGTTGTGGAAGAAAAGGAATTAGAAGAACAGACTACGGAAGATGTAACACCAGACAACGTTAATGAGACAGAAGCAAAAGAGGCAGCGCCGGAGGACGCGGAGCAGGATCAAACCTCCGGGGGGGAGGCGGATGCAGCCGAGGTTGAGACGGCGGAGGAGAAGCCCAAAAAGAAGTCCTTCTTAGGAAAAGAAAAGAAAGAAAAGACCAACAAGCTTCAGGAGAAGGTCGATGAGCTTGAGGATCGGGTAAAGCGGCAGATGGCGGAATTTGACAATTTCAGAAAGCGCTCTGAGAAAGAGAAATCTGCGATGTTTGAGACTGGCGCAAAGAGTGTCGTTGAGAAAATCCTGCCGGTTGTGGATAACTTCGAGCGGGGACTTGCGGCACTGTCCGAGGAGGAGATGAAGCAGCCCTTTGCAGAGGGAATGAACATGGTGTATAAGCAGTTGATCACAGAGCTGGAAAAACTTGAAGTAAAGCCAATCGAGGCGGTAGGCTGTGAGTTTAATCCGGAGCTGCACAATGCGGTGATGCAGGTGGAGAGCGAGGAGTATGAATCTGGAATGATTGCACAAGAGCTTCAAAAGGGGTATACGTACCGCGACAGTGTGGTGCGGCACAGTATGGTGGCAGTGGTTCAATAGAATGATGCAAATTATTTATTAATATGATTTCATAGATAAGTAGGAGGAAAAAATCATGAGTAAGATTATTGGTATTGACTTAGGTACGACAAACAGTTGTGTGGCAGTTATGGAAGGTGGAAAACCCACCGTTATCGCAAATACAGAGGGTGCAAGAACGACACCATCCGTTGTGGCATTCACAAAGACAGGCGAGCGTCTTGTGGGAGAGCCGGCAAAGCGTCAGGCAGTGACAAACGCGGAGAAAACCATCGCCTCAATCAAGAGAGATATGGGTACAGACAACGGCAGAACGATCGACGACAAGAAGTATTCGCCACAGCAGATTTCTGCGATGATTCTCCAGAAATTAAAGGCAGATGCGGAGAGCTATCTGGGCGAGAAGGTTACAGAGGCAGTTATCACAGTACCGGCGTATTTCAACGATGCACAGCGTCAGGCGACAAAGGACGCAGGCAAGATCGCAGGTCTTGATGTAAAGCGTATTATCAACGAGCCGACAGCGGCAGCGCTCGCATATGGACTGGACAATGAAAAGGAACAGAAGATATTAGTATATGACCTTGGCGGCGGTACATTTGATGTATCCATTATTGAAATTGGAGATGGCGTCATTGAGGTTCTTGCGACAAACGGTGACACACATCTCGGCGGTGATGATTTTGACAACAAATTAATTAACTGGATGGTAGGCGAGTTCAAGGCGCAGAACAGCGTTGATCTCTCCGGTGACAAGATGGCGATGCAGCGTTTGAAGGAGGCGGCTGAAAAGGCAAAGAAAGAGCTTTCTTCTGCGACGACTACGAATATTAACCTGCCGTTTATCAGCATGAATGCAAACGGTCCGCTTCATTTTGATATGAACCTGACTAGAGCAAAGTTTGACGAGCTGACAAATGATTTGGTGGAGAGAACAGCGATTCCGGTACAGAATGCCTTGAAGGATGCCGGACTGACATCCTCTGAGATTGGCCAGGTACTGCTGGTGGGTGGTTCCACACGTATTCCGGCAGTTCAGGATAAGGTAAAACAGCTGACAGGCAAGGAGCCCAGCAAATCGCTCAACCCGGATGAGTGCGTGGCAATCGGTGCTTCAATTCAGGGCGGCAAACTTGCAGGAGATGCAGGCGCTGGCGAGATTCTTCTTCTTGATGTCACACCGCTTTCTCTTTCCATCGAGACGATGGGCGGTGTTGCGACAAAGTTAATCGAGAGAAACACAACGATTCCGACCAAGAAGAGCCAGATTTTCTCAACGGCTGCGGATAATCAGACGGCTGTAGATATCAATGTTGTACAGGGTGAACGCCAGTTTGCAAAGGATAACAAGTCGCTCGGACAGTTCAGACTTGACGGGATTCCGCCAGCAAGACGCGGCGTGCCCCAGATTGAGGTTACATTTGATATCGACGCAAACGGTATCGTAAACGTGTCTGCAAAGGATCTGGGCACAGGAAAAGAGCAGCATATCACGATCACAGCAGGTTCAAATATGTCTGACGAGGATATCGACAAGGCAGTCAAGGAGGCAGCAGAGTACGAGGCGCAGGATAAGAAGCGCAAGGAAGCAATTGATGCCAGAAATGATGCGGATTCGTTTGTATTCCAGACAGAGAAGGCACTGAATGAAGTTGGCGACAAGATTGATGCGTCTGAGAAATCAGCGTTGGAGGCAGATCTGAATGATCTGAAGGCATTGCTTGAGAGCACCAAAGATGTTGAGATGACAGAAGATCAGGTTGCAGAGCTTAAAGGCAAGCAGGAGGCGCTGATGTCTAAGGCACAGAATCTGTTTACAAAGATGTATGAGAATATGCAGGGTGCAGCGGGCGCAGCAGGTCCAGATATGAGCAATATGGGCGGCGCTGAGCAGACGCAGGATGCAGGCGCAGCAGATGATGTTGTTGATGGAGACTACAGAGAAGTATAAGAAAGGCATGGATGAACATGGCAGAGCAGAAGAGAGATTATTATGAGGTGTTAGGCGTTGAGCGTGGCGCAGACGATGCCAGTATCAAAAAAGCATACAGACAGCTTGCCAAGAAATATCACCCGGATATGAATCCGGGTGACGCTGAGGCTGAGAAGAAATTCAAAGAAGCATCAGAGGCCTATGCCGTATTAAGTGATCCTGACAAGAGACGCCAGTATGACCAGTTTGGACACGCCGCTTTTGAGGGCGGCGGTGCAGGCGGCTTTGGCGGATTTGACTTCGGCGGAGCTGATTTCTCTGATATCTTTGGGGATATTTTTGGGGACTTCTTTGGCGGCGGCAGAAGCAGCGCAAGGAACAATGGACCGATGAAGGGTGCCAATATCCGCACCAGTGTGAGAATTACCTTTGAGGAGGCAGTATTTGGTATTGACAAAGAGCTGGAGCTGAACCTCAAAGACACCTGTAAGACGTGTAACGGCAACGGCGCAAAACCCGGTACTTCACCGGAGACTTGCCACCGCTGCGGCGGGCGCGGTCAGGTGGTGACACAGAGCAAGACCCCGTTCGGCATTATCCGAAATGCATCGGTCTGCCCGGACTGCGGTGGTTCTGGCAAGACGATCAAGGAAAAGTGTCCTGACTGTCATGGAAGTGGCTATATTGCAAGCAGAAAGAAGATACAGGTGTCGATTCCGGCAGGTATTGACAACGGACAGAGCGTGCGGATCCGGGATAAGGGTGAGCCGGGTGTTAACGGCGGTCCCAGAGGTGATCTGCTGGTGGAGGTGGTTGTTGACAGACATCCGATCTTCCAGAGACAGGATATGAACATCTTCTCCACCGTGCCAGTATCCTTCGCGGTGGCGGCGCTTGGCGGCGAGGTGCTGATTGATACAGTGGACGGCAGGGTTGTCTATGATGTGAAGGCGGGCACCCAGACTGACACGCGTGTCAGACTGCGCGGAAAGGGCGTTCCGTCGCTTCGGAATAAAGATATCCGCGGCGACCATTATGTGACTTTGGTGGTGCAGGTGCCAGACAGACTTTCGAGTGAGGCAAAAGATCTGCTGCGCGAGTTTGACAGGGAGACGGGAAACAGTCTTGAGGCTGTCAAGAACATGGAAAACAGCGACCAGAGCAATGAGAAGGATAAGAAAGAGAAAAAGCGCAAGGGACTTTTCAATAAATAGAAACCGCGCAGAATAAGACTCATGCAGGATAAAGTATTTTTATACAGTATCCCGCATGGGTCTTTTTATGCAAACAGGCATTCCCCGAAAATGTTACAACTTTGATGCAAAAAAGATGCTTTTTTGATGCAGGAACGATACAACTTTGATGAATTTTGATTGTACCATAAATATATAACATCAGCAGATGCGTATAAGCAGTTCTGAAAAGATAATGAGAAAGGCAGGTACAAGAAAATGAAAAGTTACAAAAGACAATTATGTTTTTTCGGTGTGTTGCTTCTCTTGGCGATGCTTCCTGTGCATTCCGCGCATGCAGAGGAAGAGAAAAAGGAAGAGGACAAGACCGGTGCGCCCTATTTTTATGTAGAGTCCACGGAGGTGAATGTGGATAGTTTCCCGTTAAAGAAAACCAACGTGATTGCAGAGATCAATGGCATGATCGCGGACATTCATGTGCGGCAGTCTTACGCAAATGAAGGAAATAGTCCGATTAATGCCTGTTATGTGTTTCCGGCTTCCACCAAAGTGACCGTTCACGGTATGCAGATGCAGATTGGCGATCAGTTAATCACTGCGAAGATCAAGGAGAAGGAAGAGGCAAAGGAGGAGTTTGAACAGGCAAAGGAGGAGGGAAAGAGCGCGTCCTTATTGTCAGAAGAGCGACCGAATGTATTTACAATGAATATTGCAAATATTATGCCCGGCGACAATGTTTCGATTGACCTTCACTACACGGAGTTAATCACACCCACAGACGGAATCTATCAATTTGTCTATCCGACTGTCGTAGGACCCAGGTATGTGGGACCTGTCCTTGATGACTGCGGAACGCGCGATGAGTGGACGGCGATGCCGTATCTGCCAGAGGGTACAGAAGCCAAAGACCAGTATGACATTCATGTCAATTTGTCCGCGGCGGTGCCAATCACAGAGCTTGCCAGCAGCTCTCATGAGATTTCTGTCCAGTGGGATCAAAATACAAAGGCGGCCGTATCGCTTGCGGATACCTCTGACTATGCAGGCAATCGGGATTTTATACTGGATTACAAAATGACAGGGCAGGAGATTTCGACAGGAATGATGCTCAATACCAGTGACGATGAGAATTTTTTTATGCTGATGGTACAGCCGCCTGAGCGGTTTGAGACAGAGGATATTCCGCCGAGAGAGTATATTTTTGTGCTGGACGTCTCCGGCTCTATGTCAGGGTATCCCTTGGACACTGCAAAAGAACTGATCAAGAAGCTTGTGTCTGACCTTCGGGAGACGGACACCTTTAATCTGGTACTGTTTTCCGGCGCTTCGGTTCAGATGGCAGACAAGTCACTTCCGGCAAGCTTAGAAAATATTCAGCGGGCTGTCAAGATGATTGATGATCAGGAGGGCGGCGGCGGTACAGAGCTTGCGCCGGCGCTTCGGGACGCGCTCGCAATACCAGCCAGTGAGGAGGTCTCGAGAAGCATTGTCATCATTACGGACGGTTATATCTACGGCGAGGAGGAGATTTTTGAGATCATTCACCAGCATATCGGCGATGCTGATTTCTTCCCGTTTGGTATCGGCAGAGGTGTGAACCGCTATCTAATCGAAGGGATTGCAAAGACCGGACAGGGAGAACCCTTTGTGGTGACGCAGAAGGAAGAGGCATCAGATACCGCCGAGCGCTTTAAGACCTATATACAATCGCCTGTTTTGACCGATATACAGGTGAAATTTGACGGGTTTTATGTGTATGATGTGGAGCCGTCTGTCCTTCCGACGCTGTTTGCACAAAGACCCATCGTGCTTCTTGGAAAATGGCGCGGAGAGCCGTCAGGCAGTGTACAGATAACAGGTAAGACGGGAAGCAGCGACTATGTGCAGACGATTTCGATTGATAACAGCGCGGCAGTGAGGATGGTCAATTCAAAACTGCCAAACCAAAAGACTGCGCAGATTAACAGTGCAGAAATGAAAGCTGCTGCGGACTTATTTGGCGTGAATGCGGCAGCTGTAAATGACAGGTTTTCCAATAACCAGCCTTCAAAACCGTCAGAAGTTTCAGGCGTCAATACGGTTTTGGATATCAATGGCGCAGTGCAGTCCAGTGCAAAGTCTGACAACCAGCTTGTCCTGGCGGTGTCCATGGAGAGCGAGGTACTCAGTTATCTGTGGGCGCAGAAGCGCATTGAGCGCCTGACAGATTACGGACTCAGCAACGACAATCCTGATGTGAAGGCGGAAGTGACAAGGCTGGGACTGACGTATAGTATGCTCACACCGTATACGTCCTTTATCGCTGTGACGGAGAAGGTGCGCAATCCGGACAAAAACAGCAAGGATGTGAAACAGCCGCTTTCCCTGCCGCTGGAGGTATCAAATTTTGCGTTAGGCGGTTATCTGTTTGGCTCAGAGCCCGGGGAACTCATGATGGCGGCGGCACTGGTACTGATTTTGCTCTTACAGCTGCCATGTGTCAGGAGGCTTCTGCGCAAAAAGACAGCGTAAAATAATACACTGGTTAGGAGGCTTCGCATGAAAAAGAATCTGGTCATTTATATTCCGGCAGTTTTGGCGGTGCTTGCAGTCAAGCTTTTTTACCGCACCGCAGACAGCGAGCTGCTCTCATGGATTTTGGCGCCGACGACAGGGTGGGTGCAAATCCTGAGCGGCATTGCTTTTGAAAAGACAGCGCACGTCGGCTATGTGAGCCATGAATACCGCTTTATCATTGCGCCGTCCTGCTCTGGTGTTCGCTTTTTGCTGACTGCATTTGTCATGATGGTCTTTTCGTTTACGCATAAGCTGGATACAATGGGAAAGAAAATCTGCTGGCTTGGCTTTAGCGCAGTGTTTGCCTATATCGCAACGGTTTTTGTAAATGGAATCAGGATTACAGTGTCTATATATCTGCCGCTTGTCTTATCGGAGTACAGGCTTGAGCCGGCGGGCATGACGGCAGCGAGGCTTCATACAGTGATTGGCACCACCGTTTATTTTTCAATGCTTTTTGTCATTTATAAGCTGGCGGGAAGCTTGTGCAGACGCTTTTTGAGCGGTACGGGGGCGCTGCGACAAAACACGTCAAGACAGCTTTTGGCACCTGTATTCTGGTATGCGGTGATGGTGCTGGGGCTTCCGGCGCTGGGAAGATGGTACCGCAGGGACTGGGCTGGTTTCTGGCAGTATGCAGCGCTTGTGGCGGGCGTGTGTGTTATGCTCTTGCTACTGGTTTGGATTTTTCAAAAAGTTGTTTATTTGGCAAAGAATTTTTCGGGTACGCTTGAAAAGATTTCATAGCAATCAGAACTTCTGTGTGATATGATAAAGAAAGAGATCATTCACACAGAAGTTTTTTTGCGTACACCAGTAGTACAGCAGCAGAGGAGGCATTTACATGAAGTGGAAAAAATTTACGATTAAGACGATCACGGATGCGGAGGACGTTATTATCAGTACGCTTTATGACATTGGTCTGGAGGGTGCTCAGATTGAGGACAAGGTTCCGCTCACACCGCTGGAAAAAGAACAAATGTTCGTAGACATTCTTCCAGATGGACCGGAGGACGACGGAATTGCGTACCTGAGCTTTTTTGTCGAGGTGTGTGACGAGAATCCGGTCGATGCGGACGAGATAACTGCCAGTATCCGCAGAGAACTTGACGGGCTCCGTGAATTTATGGAAATTGGTGAAGGTTCAATTATGGTCTCCGAGACGGAGGATATTGACTGGATTAACAACTGGAAGCAGTTTTTTCACCAGTTCTATATTGATGACTTGCTGGTGATACCATCGTGGGAGGAGGTCCGCCCAGAGGACAGGGACAAGAAAATTCTTCATATTGATCCGGGAACGGCATTTGGAACAGGAATGCATGAGACGACACAGCTTTGTATCCGCCAGCTCAAAAAGTATATCACGCCGGAGACCGAGCTGCTTGATGTGGGGACAGGCAGCGGGATTCTCTCGATAATCGCGCTGATGTATGGAATCAGACATGCGGTGGGCACAGACCTTGACCCCTGCGCGGCGGAGGCGGTGCGGGAAAATATGGAGGCAAACCAGATTGACCCCAAGCGCTTTGAGATGATGATCGGTAACATTATCACGGACAAGTCCATACAAGAACAAGCTGGCTTTGAGAAATATGACATTGTTGTCGCAAATATTCTGGCAGACGTGCTTGTTCTGCTCACGCCGGTGATTGTCAGCCAGTTAAAGCCGGGCGGCGTGTACATTACCTCCGGCATTATTGACAACAAGGAACAGACAGTGCGCAATGCCGTGGAGGCGGCAGGACTTGAAGTGCTCGAGGTCACAGCGCAGGGCGAGTGGGTGAGTGTCACGGCGCGCAAGCCGGCATGAGAGCCTGCGCCATAGAAATAAAGTCAAAGAACAGGTGTAAGAGAATTATAGGAGGAAACAAATGATTGTAGAAAATGAATTTCCAATATTAGAGTACAGTACAGAAAAGAATGCAGTGATTGACCCAGTATGCAGAGGGGGACAGGAGAAGGGGCCTTTTCCGCGTCTGTGCCTTATGACATTTTTTCAGGAGGTGCTTGACGCATTTGTGGAGCAGTATCATGGGGAGATGATCGGTACGTATATCTCAGAGATGCGAAAATTTCACCTGTATAAATTACAGTATAAAGAGGTGGAAATCTGTGTCATTCAGGCGGTTGTGGGTTCTGCCTCCATCGCGATGATGACAGACTGGTTATTTGGCGCAGGCGTTGAGGTATTGCTGTGCTGCGGAGGCTGCGGGGTGCTGGCGGACATTCCGGCGGGAGATATCATTCTGCCTGTCCGCGCGCTGCGGGACGAGGGGGCTTCTTATAAATATCTGCCGCCCAGCCGATATATTGACTTAAATGAGGTGCCTGTGCAGGTTTTTGAACGGGTATTGGCAAAGCACCAGCTTCCATATATCAAATGTACTACGTGGTCTACAGATGGATTTTACCGCGAGACAAAAGAGATGGTGGAGCACAGAATCAAGCAGGGCTGTCAGGCAGTTGAGATGGAGTGTTCTGCGATGGCGGCAATTGCCCAGTACCGCGGGAAAGTCTTTGGGCAGTTATTGTACAGCGGAGATATTCTGGTGGGAAATGAAGAGTACGATGACAGGTGCTGGAATGAGAATCTGTCCGCGCGGGAGCGGATTTTCCGTGTGACACTGGAAGCGCTGCTTGAGTTTGTAGAAAATTGATTACAAAGAATTGAGGAAAAGGCCATGTATCATTTTTTTGTGGAGCCCTCGCAAATTTGTGACAAGCGTGTCATTATCACAGGGGAAGATGTAAAGCATATTAAGAATGTAATCCGCCTCAAGCCGGGTGATGAAGTCAGCATCAGCAATGGTATGGACGGCAGGGATTACCGGTGCGGGATCGAGGAAATCACAGAGACCGAGGTGGTGTGTTCGCTGCGTTTTATCAAGGAGGACGGCGTGGAATTACCCTCGAGAGTGGTGCTGTTTCAAGGGCTGCCCAAGGGGGACAAGATGGAGTTGATCATTCAGAAGCTGGTAGAGCTGGGAGTGTATGAGATTGTCCCCGTCGCGATGAAGCGCTGTGTGGTGAAGCTCGACGCAAAGAAGGCAGCCGCCAAAACAGCAAGGTGGCAGGGGATTGCGCAGGCAGCTGCCAAGCAGAGCCGCCGCGCCATTGTGCCGAGGGTGCACGAGGTCATAAGTTATCAGGAGGCGTTGGCGTATGCAGCGCATATGGAGGTCAGGCTGGTGCCCTACGAGATGGAGGAGACACTGGACGGCGCGTCAGGCATGGCGGGGACGAGACAGATTATCGACCATTTAGAACCGGGGCAGTCCGTCGCTGTATTTATCGGCCCTGAGGGGGGGTTTGAGGAGTCCGAGCTACAGGCGGCCATGGATTATGGCATGAAGCCTGTCACGCTGGGCAGGCGGATTCTGCGCACTGAGACGGCGGGAATGACAGTTATGGCATGGATTATGTACCGGCTTGAGTCCTGAACTTGTGTCATCAAGTTTTTATTGCACAAGCAGGGTGCTTCTGTTATGATGGAATATGTTGTATAGGCGTGATTTTTATCACAAATGCGCCAAAACTGCATATTTATATAAATATGAGTACTATTTTAGGTAATATACGTTTGAAGGTGTGAATATGATGGAAGTTTATCTTGACAATTCGGCGACGACCAAATGTCTGCCGGAAGTCGCTGCGCTCATGACAAGAATCATGTGCGATGAGTACGGAAATCCCTCAAGCCTGCATAAAAAAGGTGTGGAGAGCGAGAAGTACGTGCGCTATGCCAAAGAAGTCATTGCAAAATGCATGAAAGTACAGGAAAAGGAAATACTTTTTACATCAGGCGGAACGGAGTCGGACAATATTGCGCTGATCGGCAGCGCATATGCAAATTACAGGGCAGGACGGCACATCATCACGACCCGCATAGAGCATCCGGCAGTGTTGCAGACCTGTGCGTATCTTGAGGAGCAGGGGTTTTCTGTGACATACCTTCCAGTGAATGCAAAGGGCGTGATTTCCCTTGCCGATCTGGAACGGGCAATGACCAAAAACACAATTCTGGTGTCAATTATGCATACGAATAACGAGGTAGGTGCTGTTCAGCCGATTGAGCAGGCAGGAGAGCTGATCAAGCGCATGAATCCCAGCACCCTGTTTCATGTGGACGCTGTTCAGGGATTTGGGAAGTGCAGGATTTATCCGAAACGTATGCATATCGACCTGTTGACAGTCAGCGCCCACAAGCTTCATGGTCCCAAGGGTGTTGGCTTTCTGTACATCAATGAGAAGGCTAAAGTGCGGCCGATTATCTTTGGCGGCGGACAGCAGAAGGGAATGCGCTCTGGCACCGAGAATGTTCCGGGCATCGCCGGCATGGCAAAGGCAATCGAGGAAGTCTTTTCAGAGTTTGATGAAAAGATCGAATACTTATACAAGATCAAAGAGCGCTTTGTAAAAGGGGTGAGTGCGCTTGAGGGCATACGGCTCAACGGGCCTGTGGGGCGCGATGGTGCGCCGCATGTGGTGAGTGTCTCCATACAGGGTGTGCGCAGCGAAGTGATGCTGCATGCGCTGGAGGACAAAGGGATTTATGTGTCCGCAGGCAGTGCGTGCTCGTCAAATAAGCCGTCGGTTTCAGCGACGCTGAAGGCAATCGGGGTGGAGAAGCAGTATCTTGACGCGACACTGCGGTTCAGCTTTAGCCTGTACACGACAGAGACAGAGATTGACTACACCGTAAAGTGCCTGAGTGAGCTGCTGCCCGCACTCAGAAGATACAGCCGCAAATAATATGAATACTTTTTACAGGAGAACTGAGGACCTTCTCCGCACAGAAATATCATGGAGGAAGCTATGTACAAATCGTTTTTAATAAAGTACGCAGAGATTGGCGTGAAGGGAAAGAACCGGTATCTGTTTGAGGATAAATTATGTGATCAGATCCGCTATGCACTGACGCGCTGCGACGGTACGTTTGAAGTCACCAAGTCACAGGGAAGAATCTATGTCAACGCGCGCGCGGCGTTTGATTATGAGGAGACCGTGGAGCAGCTACAGACTGTGTTTGGCGTGACCGGCATCTGTCCCGTTGTCCATGTGGAGGATGAGGGATTTGAGAAGCTCTGCGCGGACGTGATTGATTATATCGGCAAGGTATATCATGACAAGAAGTTTACCTTTAAAGTCGAGGCGCGCAGGGCGCGGAAAAATTATCCGAAAAATTCGATGGAGATAAACTGTGACATTGGGGAGGCGCTGTTAAAGGCATACCCAGAACTGCGTGTTGACGTGCACAAGCCGGAGGTTCTGCTGCGCATAGAGATACGTGAAAAAATATATATCTATTCGACCGTGATACCAGGTCCCGGTGGGCTTCCTGTCGGGACAAACGGAAGGGGAATGCTGCTGCTGTCGGGCGGAATCGACTCGCCAGTAGCAGGGTATATGATCGCAAAGCGCGGTGTGAAGCTTGACGCGGTGTATTTCAATGCGCCGCCGTATACAAGCGAGCGCGCGACGCAGAAGGTCATGGACCTTGCGCGGATTGTATCCAAATACAGCGGCCCGATACAACTGCATATCATTAATTTCACGGATATTCAGCTCTATATTTACGATCAGTGTCCGCACGATGAACTGACAATCATTATGCGCCGCTACATGATGCGGATTGCCGAGGAGATTGCCAGGAAGAGCGGCTGTCTGGGTTTGATTACCGGTGAGAGTATCGGGCAGGTGGCGTCCCAGACCATGCAGTCTTTGATGGCGACAAACGATGTGTGCACCATACCGGTATACAGACCGCTGATTGGTTTTGACAAACAGGAGATTGTGGAGGTCTCTGAAAAGATTGATACCTATGAGACCTCAATCCAGCCCTATGAGGACTGCTGCACCATCTTTGTGGCAAAGCATCCCGTGACAAAGCCAAATCTCAATGTGATACGAATCCATGAGAGAAATCTCGAGGAAAAGATAGACGAGCTGGTGGAGACCGCACTGAACACAGACGAAGTGATAGAGATCGCGTACTAAAGTTCGAATTTTCATATGCGCAAAACAAAAACCGGGTGCATGTAATGTACCCGGTAAATGCTCAAACTGGACAAGATACAGCTATGTATTGGCTTGAAACAATAGTAAGTATGATACAAGTATTATACTAAATAAGGTTTCAATATTTCCATAACCTCGTCTGTGCCGCCCTCAGCATGGATATTTAAATCAATAGGCTTAGACAGGTCCAAGCTAAAGATTCCCATGATAGACTTTGCATCAATCACGTATCTGCCTGAAACAAGGTCAAAATCATAATCGAACTTTGTGATATCGTTAACGAAAGACTTTACCTTATCAATAGAGTTTAAAGAAATCTGAACTGTTTTCATTCTGACTACCTCCTTTTATTATCCCTTCCTTTTAATAATAAAGGGAAACTGTGGAAAAGTCAACCACAGATAAAAAACAGTTGTCATGAAAATTGACGAAAATAAGATAAAAATATGTACAAATTGACATTCCTGCTAAAAGTTGTTTATTATGCGGAGGAATATTTGTGTAATTATGATATGAAAATTCACCTTCTGAAAATGATAGTATGATAAAGGAATTATTTTAAAATCAAGAAAGGACTATAGAAACAATGAAAACAGTAGCATATCACAACCTGGGCTGCAAAGTAAATTCCTACGAGATGGACGCCATGCTGCAAGCCCTGCAGGCGCAAGGATACCAGCTTGTGCCATTTGAGGATAAGGCAGATATCTATATCGTCAATACCTGTACCGTTACCAATATTGCGGACAGAAAGAGCAGGCAGATGCTGCACCGCGCGAAAAAGACGAACCCGGAGGGAATTGTCGTGGCAGTCGGCTGTTATGTCCAGTCAGACACGCAGACGCTGGAGGCGGACAGTGCCGTAGACCTCTTGATCGGCAACAACAAAAAAAAGGATTTGGTCAAAATTCTTGAGGCTTACATGGAAGGGACAGCGCAGGAAAGTGTGATAGATCTCAGCCATACCGCGGAGTATGAGGAGATGCAGATTACCTCGACCGCAGAGCACACGCGGGCATATATCAAGATACAGGACGGGTGCAGCCAGTTTTGTACATACTGCATGATACCCTATGCGCGCGGTCGCGTCAGATGCCGGAAAAAGGAGTCTGTCCTTGAGGAGATACGAGGACTTGCGGCAGCAGGATACAAAGAGTTTGTGTTGACGGGGATCCATATTAGCTCATATGGAATGGAGGAGCTGCTCTCGCTGGTGCAGGCGATTGATTCAATGGAGGGGGTGGAACGAATCCGTCTCGGCTCTCTCGAACCGCGCATCGTCACAGAGGACTTTGCAAGAGGACTCTCTGCAATAGCGCATCTGTGTCCCCATTTTCATCTGTCACTCCAAAGCGGCTGTGACAGCGTACTAAAGCGCATGAACCGCCATTACACCGCAGAGGAGTACGCAAGAGGAGTTCTGCTGCTGCGCAGGTTTTTCGGCAATCCGGCAGTCACGACAGATGTGATTGTGGGCTTTCCGGGAGAAACAGAACAGGAGTTTGAGATTACCAGAAAGTTTGTGGAGGAGGTCGGATTTTACGAGATGCACATCTTTAAATATTCCAAGAGACGGGGAACCAAGGCGGCAGTGATGCCAGCGCAGGTGCCAGAGGAGGTCAAAACGCACCGCAGTAACGTGCTGCAGGCAATTGAGCTTCGGGCTTCGAAGGCATATCGCGCTTCATATATTGGAAGGAATGCGGAGGTGCTGTTTGAGGAAAAAAAATATATTCATGAAAAGGAATACTGGCTTGGACACACCAGGGAGTATGTGAAGGTGGCTTGCAGGGGGCAGGATCAAATGCTGGAAAACCAACTGGTGACAGGGAAAATCAGTGCATTTCTGCAAGATGATATTCTGCTGATGGATTGAATTGATAAAAAGACTCCTGATAAAAAGACTTCTGATAAAAAGACTTCTGATAAAAAGACTTTTGTACTAACTCTTGAATTTTGTGCTGAATTAAGTTATGATAAATACAACAGTGCAAAAATACGGAAGCTCATCAATTGGAAGGAGCATAGAGAATGGAAGATTTAACACGTACACAATTCATACAGATCATGCCGGAGGATCTCGGCGAAGCCGCCTCTGTCAAAGATGTGATCGCTTCTGTCTATGCTGCTCTTACAGAGAAAGGGTACAATCCAGTAAATCAGATCGTAGGATATATCATGTCAGGGGACCCGACTTATATCACAAGCCATAAGGGTGCGAGAGCCATGATTATGAAGGTAGAGCGGGACGAGCTTGTGGAGGAGATGCTCCGTTCGTATATCCGCAATGCGGGTTGGAACAGAACGGGACGGTTTTAGGTTTGAGTACGGAGAGACACATGAGAAAAATGGGACTTGACTTTGGGGCAAAGACAGTGGGGGTGGCGGTCAGCGACCCGCTGCTGATCACAGCGCAGGGAATTGAGATTGTACGCAGAAAGTCTGAGAGCAAGCTGCGTCAGACCTTGGCAAGAATTGAGGAATTGATTGTAGAGTACGAGGTAGATGAAATCGTGCTGGGTTATCCTAAGAATATGAACGACACAGAGGGAGAACGGGCGGAAAAGACGAATGCCTTCAAGGAAATGCTTGAGAGAAGGACAGGTCTGAATGTACAGCTATGGGATGAACGTTTGACCACAGTTGCAGCAGATAAAGCGATGATAGAAGCCGGTATAAGACGTGAAGAGCGGAAAGAGCACGTTGACAGGATAGCGGCAGTTTTTATTTTACAGGGATATTTGGACTATCTGAAAAATAAGGAAAGGTTTGGACAATAATAATGGAGAGAATTACCTTTAAGCCAGACGGGGAAGATGCCGAGGTGGATTTTTATGTCCTGGAGCAGACAACCATTGGCGGGGTGAATTATATTCTGGTGACAGATGCGGAAGAAGAGGAGGATGGCGAAGCATATATTTTGAAGGCTTCCCCCGAAGCAGACGGCGACGAGCAGGTTTATCATATGGTTGCGGAAGAAGAGGAACTTGCGGCTGTGGCGGGTGTTTTTGAAAATATGCTGGACGACATTGACCTAATCTAATAAAAATATTATAGGAGGTTCATTTTGAAACAGAATAAACAACAAAATACGTCAAAGCTGAAGATCATACCATTGGGAGGTCTTGAGCAGATTGGAATGAACATTACTGCCTTTGAGTATGAAGACAGTATTGTTGTGGTGGATTGCGGTCTGAGCTTCCCGGCAGATGATATGCTGGGCGTGGATCTCGTGATACCGGATGTCACTTACCTGAAAAATAATCAGGATAAAGTGAAGGGATTTGTGATCACACACGGGCACGAGGATCATATCGGCGCGCTGCCATACGTGCTAAAGGAGCTCAATGTGCCAGTATATGCCACAAAGCTGACGATGGGGATTATTGAAAATAAGCTGACCGAGCACAATCTGATACACAATGTGCGCAGGAAGGTGGTCAAATTCGGACAGAATATCAATCTTGGCTGCTTCAGGATTGAGTTTATCAAGACGAATCACAGTATCGTGGACGCGGCTGCGCTTGCGATCTACTCGCCGGCAGGCATTGTGGTGCACACGGGAGATTTCAAGGTAGATTATACTCCTGTGTACGGCGATGCGATCGACTTGCAGCGCTTTGCAGAGCTTGGCAAGAAGGGCGTGCTGGCACTGATGTGCGACAGCACCAACGCAGAGCGGCAGGGGTTTACGCCTTCTGAAAAAAAATTGGGGCCGGTTTTTGATATGCTGTTTGAGGAACATAAAAAGACCAGAATCATCATTGCGACCTTTGCGTCCAATGTGGACAGGGTACAGCAGATTATCAACACCGCAGATAAATTCGGCAGAAAGGTGGTGGTTGAGGGAAGAAGCATGGTGAATATCATAGAGACGGCTTCGAATCTCAACCGCATCAGCATCCCGGAGAACACGGTGATTGATATTGAGCGGCTCAAAAATTATCCAAAGGACAAGACTGTCATTATCACGACGGGAAGCCAAGGCGAGAGTATGGCGGCGCTCAGCCGTATGGCGAGCGGTATGCACAAGAAAATTTCGATCGGAAAGGGCGACACGGTAATCTTTTCCTCCAATCCGATTCCGGGCAACGAGAAGGCGGTCACAAAGGTGATTAACGAGCTGTTCAAAAAAGGCGCCGATGTGATTTTTCAGGATACACATGTCTCCGGACATGCCTGTCAGGAGGAAATCAAGTTAATCTACACGCTCACAAAGCCCAAATATGCGGTTCCAGTGCACGGTGAGTACAAGCATTTAAAGGCGCAGGCAAAGATTGCGATGGACTTGGGCATCGACAAGGACGATGTCTTTATCCTGCAGTCTGGTGACGTGCTGTCGCTGGACGACAACAGCGCGGGCATCACTGGCAAGGTGCCTGTCGGCGCGGTGCTTGTGGACGGGCTTGGCGTCGGAGATGTCGGCAATGTGGTGCTTAGGGACAGGCAGCATCTTGCGGAGGACGGCATCTTGATCGTGGTGCTGTCGCTGGACGGCGCGTCGGGAGAGCTGCTTGCAGGGCCGGATATCGTCTCGAGGGGCTTTGTGTACGTCAAGGAGTCAGACGAGCTTCTTGACGAGGCGCGCAAACTGATTGAGAAGGCAGTGCTTGGATGTCTCAAGAAAAATATCACAGACTGGGGCAAAATCAAAGGGACGATCAAGGATACGCTGAGTGAGTTTGTGTGGAAAAAGACAAAGAGACGCCCTATGATACTTCCGATTATTATGGAGGTATAGCGAGCGAAGCCAGAGCTTAGGCAGGGAGGAAAGGATATGGATGTAAAACAGTTCTTGGGGGCGGTCTCTGCGACGATCATTAAAATTGCGGTGGCAGCGGTGATCATTGTCGCAGTGTTCCGGCTCGCAGTATACGCATATGATTTCGGATTTCAGGTATTTGCCGATGCGCCCTTGAGTGAGGGAGAGGGCAGAACGGTCAGTGTGGTGATCTCCGAAGGATTGGGAAACAGAGAGCTTGCCAAGATGCTTGAGCAGAAGGGGCTGGTCAAGGATGCGAACGTGTTCTACATTTATGATCTGCTTTCTGATTACAGGAAAAAGGACTTAAAACCCGGCACCTATGAGCTGAGTACAGCGATGAATGCGGAGGAAATGCTTGAAATACTGTGCGGCGACGAAGAGGAGGACGAGTGATCGAAAGGGCAGCGGCTGCCCTTTTTGATTTGGAACGGAGGAGAATGATGGAGGAGAGAATGCTGACGTTTATACATTCTTTTGACAGCGAAAAACCAGCGTATCTTGACGCGTTAGAGCGGTATGCAAAAGAGACGAATGTGCCGATTATCAGACCGCAGATGCAGAGTCTGTTGAGGCTTCTGGTCACGTGGGGGCGTCCTGTGCAAATCCTGGAGGTTGGGACGGCAATCGGGTTTTCGGCGCTGCTGATGAGTGAATATGCGCCAAAGGGATGCCATATTACGACGATTGAAAAGTATGAGAAACGCATACCGCTTGCGAAGGAGAATTTCGAGAAGGCGGGCAAATCCGACTGCATTACACTGCTTGAGGGCGATGCGGCTGAAATTCTTGCGTCCATGAAGCAGGACGGCGCGTTTGATTTGATTTTTATGGATGCGGCGAAGGGGCAGTATATTCATTTTCTGCCAGACATTAGAAGGCTGTTGTCGCCGACAGGACTGCTGGTATCAGACAATATCTTACAGGATGGAGAGCTGATGGAGTCGAAGTATGCCGTAATTCGCAGGAACCGCACGATTCATAACAGAATGCGCGCGTATCTGTACGAACTGACGCACTGTGAGGAGCTGGAGACGACGATTCTGCCCATAGCGGACGGGGTGGCGCTCTCCGCGAAACGAAGCGCACAGACAGGGAAGGAAATGGGGGATAAAAAAGAGTGAGCAGTCAAAACATGAACCATAATAGAATGAGCGGTAAAAGAGCAGGAAAACCAGAGCTTCTCGTGCCGGCAAGCAGTCTTGAGGTGTTAAAGACGGCGGTGGTTTTCGGGGCGGACGCTGTGTATATCGGCGGGGAGGCGTTTGGGCTTCGCGCCAAGGCCAAGAATTTTTCGAGCGCGGAGATGGCAGAGGGAATCCGCTTTGCGCATGCGCATGACGTGAAGGTGTACGTGACGGCAAATATCCTTGCGCACAATGAGGACTTAGAAGGGGCAGCGCGCTATTTTGCGGAGTTGAGGGAGATGAAGCCGGATGCGCTCATTATCTCGGACCCGGGGATGTTTCTGATCGCAAAGGAGGTCTGCCCGGAGATAGAGCTTCATATTTCCACGCAGGCAAACAACACGAACTATATGACCTATCAATTCTGGTGGCAGCAAGGGGCGAGACGTGTCGTGTCTGCAAGGGAACTTTCGCTGGCGGAGATCAGGCAGATACGTGATAAAATACCGGAGGAGATGGAGATTGAGAGCTTCATCCATGGAGCGATGTGCATTTCCTATTCTGGAAGGTGTCTGTTGTCTAATTACTTTACAGGGCGGGATGCCAATCAGGGGGCATGTACGCATCCGTGCCGCTGGAAATATGCAGTCGTTGAGGAGACGCGCCCAAATGAGTATTTTCCAGTCTATGAGAACGAGCGCGGGACCTACATTTTTAACTCCAAAGATTTGTGTATGATTGAATATATCCCTGAGATCGTAGGGGCAGGGATTGACAGCCTGAAAATAGAGGGGCGCATGAAGACGGCGCTCTATGTGGCATGTGTGGCGCGCACGTACAGGAAGGCGATTGACGACTTTTTTGTGTCGGAGGAGACTTATCGTAAGAATATGGAATGGTACAAAGCGGAGATTGCCAAATGCACCTACCGCCAGTTTACGACGGGATTTTATTTTGGGAAACCAGACGAAAATACACAGATTTATGACAGCAACACCTATGTCAATGAATACGTATATCTTGGCATCGTGGAGTCTGTGGACGCGCGCGGCTGTGCGAAATTCGAGCAGAAGAACAAATTCTGCGTGGGGGACACGATCGAGCTGATGAAGCCGGACGGGCGCAATATCCGCACAACAGTGCTTGCGATGTACAATGAGGAGGGAGAGCCCGTGGAGAGCTGCCCGCACTCGCGGCAGATTTTGTATGCAGCGCTTTCAGACAAGCCCGAACCGTATGATTTGATGCGTGTGGAGAATGCGCGGAATGCAGGTAAATAGCCGTTAACACAACATTTTAGATAGACTTTCTTAAAAATTTTATAAGAAAGTCTTGATTTTTTTGCTGAGATATATTATTGTATAAAAAGTAAAAGAAATTAGGCATGAAGAATATGAAATGCAAAAACGTAACGATTCAAAATTTGATATCATGATCTCGAGAACAAAGGTGTTCCAAAAAAGAATTATCTCTTTTTTTGGAACTTTTTTACTTGTGTCATGAATCATAGAAAGCGAGGAAATCAATATGAGCGAAGCATTAAACGTCGAAAAAATCTTTGGGGAGAAGGTCTTTACCCTTGAGAAGATGAAAGAGCGGCTTACCCGCAAAGTATTTTTGGAAGTAAAGCGGGTCATGGAATACGGCGGGGAGCTTTCCATGACGACAGCGGATGTCGTGGCAAAGGCGATGAAGGACTGGGCGGTGGAGAATGGCGCAACACATTACACACACTGGTTTCAGCCGCTCACAGGCATTACGGCTGAGAAGCATGATTCGTTTGTGTCGCACCCGGATGCAGAGGGCAAGATGCTGATGGAATTTTCAGGAAAAGAGCTCATCAAAGGAGAACCCGATGCTTCGTCTTTTCCGTCGGGCGGACTGCGCGCAACCTTTGAGGCGAGAGGTTATACGGCGTGGGATATCACCTCTCCGGCATTTTTGAAAGAGTCCGGCTGCGGCGTGATTCTCTGTATACCGACAGCATTCTGTTCTTATACAGGCGAGGCGCTCGACAAGAAAACACCGCTGCTTCGTTCTATGGAGGCGCTGAGTGAGCAGGCGCTTCGAATCGTAAAGCTGTTTGGCAACAAGGAGGCGACGAAGGTCACGGCATCTGTGGGGCCAGAGCAGGAGTATTTCTTAGTAGACAAAGATCTCTATATGCAGCGAAAGGACTTAATGTTTGCGGGACGCACGCTGTTTGGTGCACCGGCGCCGAAAGGGCAGGAGATGGAGGACCATTATTTTGGCGTCATCAAGGAGCGTGTCGGCGCATATATGAAGGATCTGAACGAGGAGCTCTGGAAGCTGGGCGTCACCGCAAAGACACAGCACAACGAGGTTGCGCCTGCGCAGCATGAGCTGGCACCGATTTATGAGACGGCAAATATCGCTGTAGACCATAACCAGCTCGTGATGGAGGCGATGAAAAGAGTTGCCTACAAACATGACCTAAGGTGCCTCCTCCATGAGAAGCCTTATGCGGGGGTGAACGGTTCCGGCAAGCATAACAACTGGTCGATCACGACGGACAACGGCGAGAATCTGCTGGACCCGGGCGACACGCCGAATAAAAATATTCAGTTCCTGCTGGTGCTTGCCTGTATATTGAGGGCAGTGGACAGACACGGAGATTTGCTGCGCCAGTCGGCGTCCGATGTGGGAAATGACCACAGACTTGGTGCAAATGAGGCGCCGCCTGCGATTATATCTGTATTTCTTGGCGACCAGCTAGAGGACGTGGTGCGTCAGCTTGTGGAGACAGGAGATGCGGCAAAGGTAAAGCAGGGCGGAAAGCTTGAAACGGGTGTATCGACGCTGCCTGATTTTGAGAAGGATGCGACGGACAGAAACAGAACTTCGCCGTTTGCGTTTACGGGAAATAAGTTTGAGTTCCGTATGGTAGGTTCGGCGGACTCGATTGCAAGCCCCAATACAACCTTGAATGCGATTGTTGCCGAGGCTTTCTGCGAGACGGCTGACAGACTGGAGAAGGCGGACGATTTTGATCTGGCGGTGCATGATCTCATCAAGGAATACATGACCGCACATCAGCGCATTATTTTTAACGGGGACGGATACTCTGACGAGTGGGTGGCGGAGGCAGAACGGCGCGGACTGCCCAACATTAAGTCTATGATTGAGGCTGCTTCGACCATCACGACAGACAAGGCAGTTGCGCTGTTTGAGAAGTTTGGCATCTTCACAAGAGTTGAGCTGGAATCCCGCGAGGAGATTATTTATGAGACCTATGCCAAAACAATCAATATTGAGGCGCTTACGATGATCGACATGGCGGGGAAGGATATTATTCCAGCGGTGGCTTCCTACGCGGGAGAGCTGGCAAATTCCGTCATTGCCATCAAGGAGGCTGGCGCTACCGCTGCGGCGCAGATCGAGATGCTCTCAGAGGTAGATGAACTGCTGGCAGAGGCGAAAAAGGCACTCAACACCTTGAAGGAGGTGGAGGCAAAGGCATCTGTGATTGCCGACGCAAAAGAGCAGGCATTTTACTATAAAGATGTGGTAAAAGTGGCGATGGACGCACTCCGCGCGCCGATTGATCAGCTTGAAATGGTGGTGGACAGCACAGTTTGGCCGATTCCTACATATGGTGATCTGATGTTTGAAGTATAAGGAAAGACGAATAGGGAGTGGATTACTTTGATTATAAAAAAGTCAATGTAATCCACTTTTTTGGCAGAGATATTTCTTGGCGCTTGTTCTGTTGAACCCGCACGGATAATCTGCTATAATTGCTTTGAAACCGGAGACGGAAGCTGAGTATGAGAAGGAGATGGGGGATTGATGAAGATGAAAAAATTCAGCCTGATTTTGGGCGCAGCCTGCATATTGTGTTTTGGCTGCGGAAATAAAGAAGTTTCTGTAGAAGCTATGGAAAACGTACAGATTGCTGAGAGCATGGCGGAAGCTGAGGAGTCTGTTCAGCAGATGCATACGGAACTTCCAGCCTTTGTGCCTGTTACGCTTTATACAACGGACAACGTAAATTGCAGGGCTGCCAATTCAACGGCTTCAGATGTGCTTGGGGTACTGTCAAGGAATACGGAGGTAGTCGCAGTTGGCTATGATATGGGCTGGTATCAAATTCAGTATCAGGGTGGAGCAGGATATATAAGAGAGGATTTTCTGACCGATGAAAAGATGGTCACGAATGGCAAACTGATCGTGATAGATGCAGGACATCAGGCAAAGGCAGATACGTCAAAGGAACCAATCGGTCTTGGCGCTGCAGAGATGAAGATAAAGGTGTCAGGCGGAACGGCTGGAGTCAGTACAGGACTGCCGGAATACGAGCTCAATCTGTCTGTCGCGTTAAAACTTCGGGAGGAGTTGGTGAGCAGGGGATACGAGGTCATCATGTGCAGGGAGACGAATGATGTCAATATCAGCAATTCGGAACGTGCGCAGATTGCAAATGAAAACAATGCAGATGCGTTTATCCGTATCCATGCGAATGGTTCGACAAATGCCAGGGCAAACGGAATGATGACCATTTGCCAGACTGCATCAAATCCATACAACAAAGATTTTTACCAAGACAGCAAGGCACTTTCAACATATGTATTAGATGAGATGGCAGCGAGCACCGGTGCGAAAAAAGAGCGTGTCTGGGAGACGGACACAATGAGCGGCATCAACTGGTGCCAGGTTCCCGTCACAATTGTAGAGATGGGGTACATGACCAACACGACGGAGGATAAACTGCTCGCAACCGATGAATACCAGTATAAAATCGTTGACGGTATCGCAAACGGCATTGATTTGTTTCTGCGTGAATAGGCGGCAGGGATTGTATACAATAAAAAACAAGGTTATTTCAAAAAATGACTTGTTTTTTTGTATGGATTCTTATAAAATTTAACAGAACATAAAAGGCGGTACACGCAGTGTCGTGACTGTACTTTATATGTTGGTATGGCGCTTTGTGCGTATGCGGACGCAGAAGCATAGAGTTCGTCCATACTGGAAAAATTAAATAAAGCATATGAAAAGGAGTAAAAGACATGACGAAAAGAGGACAAAAGTTTGGAAAAGTTCTTTTTGCGAGTATGTTGCTTACACTGACTGTTGCACTGAGCGGATGCTCAGGTGATAAGGCGGCTGGAGACTCTACACAGATTGCAGACACGTCTGCCGCAAACAGCAGTGAGGCAAATACCGTGGCGAATGCCGAGACGGACACTTCATCAGAGGTGCCGGGCGAAGCGAATGATACGGAGAACGATGCATCACACATTACCATAGGTATCCCGCAGGATTTGGACAGTCTGGTGCCAAGCTTATCACAAGGAGCAGGTACACAGGAAATCCTCTACAATATCTATGAGGGCTTGTATAAGCCGGACAGCGAGGGCAATCTGGTTCCCGCAGTAGCAAGTGACTATACCATGTCCGAGGACGGACTTGTGTATACATTCACGTTGAGAGATGGAATCCAATTTCACAATGGAAATCCTGTGACTGTGGCGGACGTAAAATATTCGATTGAAACCTGCGCCGGTCTTAATGGGGGAGAACCTGTTATATCGGCGTTTTCTAATATCGTGAGCGTGGAGACGCCTGACGAGCGCACCGTTGTCATCACACTGAAGGAGTCGAGCAGTCCATTTATGGCGATTCTGTCAACAGTGGAGGCTGCCATCGTTCCGGCGGACGTGACAGACTTGCAGACAAATCCTGTCGGGACAGGTCCATACAAGTTTGTGTCACGTTCACTACAGGAAAATGTGGTGCTGGAGCGGTTTGACGGGTACTGGGGAGAACCGGCTCATATCAAGGATATCACGCTGAAAGTGCTCGCCGATTCCGATTCGATTGTCATGAATCTCGAGGGCGGCGCTGTGGATTTGGTCGCAAGAATTTCCACAGCACAGGCGGCAGAGCTTGGCGATGACTTTGAAGTGCTTGAGGGTACGATGAATCTCGTTCAGGCAATGTACCTCAACAACGCGGCAGCGCCGTTTGACAATGAGAAGGTGCGGCAGGCGCTGTGCTATGCAGTAAACAAGCAGGAGATTCTCGACTTTGTGTCGGAGGGAAAAGGAACACTTGTCGGAAGCAGTATGTTCCCTGCCTTTGGGAAATACTATGTCGAGGAGTTGAACGACCTGTACACGACAGATCTCGAGAAGGCGAAAGCGCTTCTTGGCGAGGCGGGCTATGCAGATGGATTCAGCTTTACGATGAAGGTGCCTTCGAACTATCAGCAGCATGTTGATACTGCGCAGGTGGTTGCAGAGCAGTTAAAGCAGATCAATGTCACAGCAAATATTGAGCTTATCGAGTGGGAGACATGGCTCAATGACGTGTATCAGGGACGTGATTTTGAGGCGACGCTGGTCGGAGTGGACGCATCGACGCTGACTGCGGGTGCGATGCTCAGCAGATTCCGCTCAGATGCGCACAATAATTTTATTAATTATAACAATCAGGAATATGATGCTGCCTACAAGGAAGCGCTTGCTGCGGAAGCAGTGATGGATGACGAGAAGGCAACAGAGGCATATAAGAAATGTGAGACAATTCTTGCAGAGACGGCTGCGAATGTCTATATTCAGGATATGTGCGAGCTGGTCGCAGTCAGAAAGGGCTTTACCGGGTATACATTCTATCCGTTATATATTCAGGATTTCTCGAAGTTAGATGTACAGTAATGCAAAGCAAAAACTGTTGTGATTGGGGATTTATAATTCATAGATAAATAAAAGGAGACGAGGATATGAGATACATTGGGAAAAAGCTGGCAGCAATGATCATCACGCTTTTGTGTATTTCCTTCCTCGTCTATCTTGCTTTTGATCTGATACCGGGAGATGCGGCACTCGCTGCACTGGGAACGGATGCCACGCCGGAGAGTCTGGCGGCGCTTCGCGAGCAGCTTGGGTTAAACAGACCGTTTCTGGAACGGTATCTGGAGTGGCTTGTTCATTTTGTGAGCGGTGATTTTGGCACTTCGTACAAGTACCATCTGCCCGTTGCGGACATGATTGTGTCCAAGCTGCCGATTACCGTGGTGATGGCAGTCATTTCTTTTGTGATCATGGTGGTGATCTCGCTGCCAATCGGCATATACACGGCGAAGCACAGCGGCAGGCGGATTGACCGTATCGTCATGGCGCTCAACCAGATTGTGATGTCGGTTCCGCACTTTTTTATGGGAATTTTGATTACGTATTTTTTTGGTCTGATCTTAAAATTATTTACGCCCGGCGGGTTTGTCTCCTATGAGACAGATTTCTGGGGATTTCTCGCCTATATTATTTTCCCATGTTTTGCAATCGCACTGCCAAAGATCGCCATGTCGGTCAAGCTGCTGCGGAGCTCCTGTATTGAGGAGTCGAAGAAGGATTATGTGCGAACGGCTTACAGTAAAGGAAACAATACCAACAAGGTTTTATATAGACATGTTCTTCGAAATGCCATGATTCCTGTGATTACGCTGTGGGGAATGACGCTTGCGGACATGCTTGTGGGAAGCATTGTCATTGAACAGGTGTTTAATATACCGGGCATCGGGCGCATTCTGCTGACCTCCATATCCTACAGAGATTATCCAGTAGTGGAGGCAATTATTGTGCTGATTGCCTTTGTGGTAATTGTGACAAACTTTCTTGTGGATGTGGTCTATCAGTTGATTGACCCGCGTATCAGTGTGTAGTATGAGTTTCTGCGCAGCGGAATCATGGAGGTTTTACGTGAAAAGGAAAAAGATCTATTCTCCCAATTTCATCATAGGTCTTGTGATAACAGGTGCGATGCTGTTATTGATATTGATCGGTTTTGTCCACACGCCGTATGACATCACAAAGATGGACAGCGCTGCGAAGCTGGCGGCGCCGTCTTTCAAGCATCTGATGGGGTGTGACAATTTCGGGCGGGATATATTTTCAAGGGTGCTCAAGGGCATGGGCAACACATTTGTGATCGCCGCGGCTACTGTTTCGATTGGAACGGTCTGCGGTGTGATTGTGGGGGCATTTACGGGATATTTTGGCGGCTTGCTGGACGAGGTGCTGATGCGCGTGAACGACGTGGTGTTTGCCTTTCCGAGTATCCTGCTGGCGCTGGTCTTTGTCAGTATTTTTGGTACAGGCAAATATAATGTGATCGGTGCGTTGGGCATTGCGTTCATACCGAGTTTTGCCCGTATCGTCAGAGGAGAATTTATCAAATACAGAGAGATGGACTATGTGAAAAGTGCAAGGCTTGCCGGTGTGGGGCAGCTTCGCATGATCTTTGTGCATATTCTGCCCAATGCCATGCCGGTGCTGACCTCCTCCATTATGATCGGCTTTAACAATGCCGTGCTTGCCGAGGCGGGCATGAGCTATCTGGGGATTGGTGTCCAGCCGCCCAGCGCAAGTCTTGGAAGTATGTTGTCCGAGTCGCAGACGTATCTTTTTTCTGCGCCGTGGTATGCGCTGTTTCCGGGGCTGATGATTATATTGATGGTGCTGGGGCTGTCGCTTCTTGCAGACAGGGGAGCAAAGTGATGCGGCAGTGGTATCTGGGAATATAGATACTTTTGTATCGGTATATAAATTTTAAGTAAACATTTATGAGCAGGAAAAGAACCAAAGCCTTCGGTTCTTTTCCTGTTTTTTGTTTACAGTCCCATATTATTCTGTCATATAGCTGTTGACAGGAAAAATATTCTGTGCTATGCTAATACTACGACAAACGTAGCAATGATTATCGTAGCAACGATAGACGTATCAATGACAGTCGTTGCATTGTCTGTCGGAGATAAGACAGAGAGCACTTGAGAACTGTATTGAAGGGAGGTTTGTTATGGGGAGTATCAGCAGCGACATCATACGCGGATACAATGACACGATGATTCTGTATCTGCTGTGGGAGGCGCCCTCGTATGGCTATGAGATTTCAAAGAAAATCAAGAGTCTGACAGATGAAAAGTATGTGATCAAGGAGACTACGCTCTATTCCGCGTTTACTAGGCTGGAAAAAAATGGCTTTGTCGAAGCCTTTTCTGAGAATGCTGCCATCAATGGGAAGCGCAGAACATATTATAGAATCACAGAGCAGGGCAGGCAGTATTACCGTGAGAAATGTGCGGAGTGGACACTGACAAAGGAAGTTGTAGAGAAGTTTATCAAAGAGGATGGAGGGGTATGAGCGTATGGAGACAATCAGGAATTATCTGGAGACAATGTTTGCAAGACTTCCGATTACACTTGAGGTACAGAAGGCCAAAAATGAGTTGTGGCAGATGATGGAGGACAAATATACAGAGCTAATCAAGGATGGCAAGACAGAAAACGAGGCAGTCGGCATCGTGATTTCCGAGTTTGGCAACCTTGACGAGCTTGCGGAGGAGCTTGGCATCAGCAATTTTGTGTTGCAGGAGAATCAGAAACAGGCAGGGAATCTGCGGTATGTCACGCTCGCAGAGGCCAAGGAGTATCTGCATGACAAGGCACACACTGCCTGTACGGTGGCACTCGGCGTACTGCTGTGCATTATTAGCTGCTGCGGATATCTGCTGGATAGCAGTTGGAGCTTGCGCGGCGGGCTCTATGCCATGTGCTTTATGTTTTTGTCGATTGCGGCAGCAGTGGCACTGTTTATGTATTCAGGTTTTGTCATGGGAAAATGGAAATTTTTGAAGAAAAGAGGATGCAGTGTGGATTTTGCGACAGCAGAGTACGTTCACAACCGGCGGGAGAGTTTTCGCGTGACACATGCGATGATGATCACCATTGGCGTTATTTTGTGTATTCTGAGTGTGCTGCCAGTGGTGATTGTCACCAGCCTGTTTTCAGGAAGAATTGGAATGGGTCCTGTCTTGATGTTTGTGTTGATCGGAATCGGGGTATTTCTGTTCGTGGCGGCGGGAAATGTGAATGCAGGATTTACAACACTTCTTTCATTAAACAAAAGCGATACGATGGGAGGCAGCTTTGTGCCGTCACAAAAACAGGTAAACTATAAAAATAATACTGTATCGCAGATGATGTCTGTCTACTGGCCGACCGTGACCTGTATCTATCTGTGCTGGAGCTTTTTGAGTTTTGACTGGCACATCACATGGATTGTGTGGGTGATTGCCGCAGTGGTACAACAGTTGATTCGTGCAGTTTGGTAGTGCACAGGATATGTATTGATTGCTTTTATGCTAGGAGGAAAATATGAGTATGAAGAAAAATATATGGATGACAGTCCTGACAATTATTACAGTATGCTGTGTTGTCGGCGGTACTTTTCACTATTATGGCATCTTTAGCTTGCGGGGAGGTTTTCGCTTTGGAGACGATCGAATCACGAGGGCAAGCTCAGATTTGGACGCTTTTGATGCGATTTATGTCGATGCGGATATGATTGATTTGTCAATTGAGACGGGAAAGAAATTTTATCTCCACGGTGAGTATACAGATACGCTCAAACTGGAGTATGAAGTAAAGGATCACGCGCTTCACATCAAGCAGAAAATGCCAAAAAGGGCATGGTGGGGAGGAATGAGAAATGAACGGTGCGACATGACATTGACAGTGCCGGAAGAAGCGGAGATGAAGAACATGGAGATCAAGGTCTCGATGGGAAGTATCAGCGTGGAGGGAATCACCGCCTCCGACTGTGATGCGCTGACTAATATGGGGAGCTTCACCTTTAAAAAATGCAGCTTTGACGAGTCAACGCTCAACACCAATATGGGCGAAATTATAGTAAAAGACACCGAGCTTGGCGAGTCTGAGGTGGATAATGATATGGGTTCCATTCAAATAGAAGGCTGTACTTTTCAGAATTTGAGCGCAGACAACGCTATGGGCGATACGTCTATTAACGTGAACCAGAACCTTGACAACTTTGAAATAGAACTGGAAACGGAAATGGGTGAGGTGCGTGTCAATGACCAGAATGAGGGGACGAAATACCGCCAGTCAGGTGATGCCGGAAAGCTCGAAGCCAGTGCCAGCATGGGAAACATAAGACTTCGTTATCAAACAAAGTAGCATCGAGAAAGGATAAGAGAAAGGAATTATGAAAAAATTGGGACTTACGATATTGAAAGCACTCCTGTTTATGGTTGGATGGGCACTGCTTGTCAGCGTGCTCGCAGCACCAAAGAATGAAAATCCTGCTGTCTGGAGATTTTGGGCAGAGCTGCTTCCCCTTCTGTGTACGGCAGCAGTCAGTTATTGCTTTTGGCTTGCAGAAAAAAGAAAAATCTGCATTTTTCCTAGTACCAATCTGATAAAGAACAGTGTTACAGGAGTGGCAGGCGGCGTGATCTGGGTAGGCATTCCGTTCTTGATCATGGCTGGGATCGGCGCATTTAGAATAACAGGCCATATAGATGTCAGGGGATTGTGGTTATGGCTTGTCTCCGTCTTGCTCAATACAATCATGCAGGAATTGCTTGTGCGTGGATATTTGTATCAGATGATCAGGACAAATTATAATGTGCTCGCCGCCGCCTGTGTGTCGTCGGCAGTATTTACAGTATTGCATGGCGGTGCATTTGAGGCGGGACTGATTCCTGTATGCAATGTTCTGACAATGAGCTTTTTGATGACAATTGTGCTTGAAGGTACAAAATCATTGATCACACCCATCATGATGCATTTTGTCTGGAATGGCATAGGCGCTGTCATTTTGGGTGGGGTTTCCTTGGCAGAGGATTATCCGCATGTTTTTATGGGAGTTTTTGAGGGGAGTGAAATTCTGACAGGCGGGAACTGCAAGATGGAGGGCAGCATTATCGTATTTTTTATCAATATTCTTATGATGATTGGCTTGTTGATATATTACAGGCGTTCCGTGTATAAATCCATGTAAATTTTGCATGGATTTTTCGTGTATACTGTGGTAGAATAAGGAACGTATCAAAGTGTTGGCATGACAGATCATTTATAGTGAAGGAGACAGATGGAACAGATATTGTTAAAAGTAGAAAATCTGAATATAGAATTTCATGATCATGATGTGCCAGAACGTGTCGTGAATCAGTTGAACATGGTGCTGCATCAGGGAGAAATTCTAGGAATTGTCGGCGAATCCGGTTCGGGAAAATCCATGACCGCGATGGCGATTGCGGGACTGTTGAGGCGTCATGACATGAAAATGGAGGGGAAAATCCTCTTTGAAGGGAACGAGCTGCTACATACAGACCGCGAGACGCTGCGGCAGCTTCAGGGGAATCAGATTGGCATTGTCTTTCAGGAACCCATGACATCCTTAAATCCGGTCAAGCGCATCGGCTGGCAGGTGGAGGAGAGCCTTCGCATACATAGACCGGAGTTGTCCAAGGAGGAACGGTATATGCGTGTCATCAAGGCGCTTGAGGAGGTAGAGCTTGACAATCCGCAGCTTGTCTATAAAAAATATCCGCATGAGCTCTCTGGCGGTATGCGCCAGCGTGTGATGATCGCTTCCGCGATGATCTGTGAGCCGAAGCTTCTGATTGCCGACGAGCCGACGACAGCGCTCGATGTGACCATACAGTTGCAGATTGTGAAGCTTTTACAGCGGCTCAATCAGGAAAAAAAGATGGCAGTTTTATTTATCTCACATGATCTTAGTCTGGTGAAGCGCCTGTGTGACAGGGTGATTGTGATGCATAACGGCAGCATGGTAGAGACAGGAAGGACAGAGGAAATATTTTACAGTCCGAAAGAGGACTATACGATCAAGCTGATCAGCGCCATACCCAAATTAGAGAAGTTGGTGTGACGGCGCGCTGCAGAGGGGGATTATGGATACTATTTTAAGCGTTGAGAAATTAAATGTCTATTATAAAAACAAAGGAAGCCTGTCTGCGCGTTTTCGCCAGAGAGCGGAAAAAAATGTGCAGCATGTGCTAAAGGACGTGAGCTTTGTGATGAAAAAGGGGGAAATCTTAGGCCTTGTCGGTGAGAGCGGCTGTGGGAAAACCTCTCTTGCGAAGGCGATTCTTGGAATGCAGAAGCAGTATGACGGCGAGATTTCTTTGGATTGTCCCAATCCGCAGATGGTTTTTCAGGACCCGTACAGCTCACTCAATCCATCGAAGAAAATAGGGTGGATTTTGGAGGAGCCGCTCCGCATGAAAAAGGGGGAGGGCAGGCTGTCAAAAGAAGCGCGGGTGGCAAAGGTCGATCAGATGCTTGAGCGGGTGGGGCTTGATGCGAAGCTAAAGGACCACTATCCCACAGAGCTTTCCGGCGGACAGCGGCAGCGTGTTGCGATCGCGGCTGCACTTCTGTGTGATACGGATTTTTTGATCGCTGATGAGCCGGTATCCGCGCTGGATGTGACGATACAGGCGCAGATTATCCGGCTATTATTAAAGCTTCATAGGGAGTTGGGGATTTCCATACTTTTCATCTCACATGATCTGCGGGTTGTCTACCAGATGTGTGACAGGGTTCTCATTATGAAGAGCGGGGAGATTCTCGAACAGGGGAAGGTTGAGGAGGTGTATCAGCATCCGGCAGCCGAGTACACCCGGCTTCTTCTCGATGCAGCGAATTTGTGATGGTTAGGAAAGTATCCCGCTTTTGAGACAAAGGGTGTGTAAGCACCGCATGAGGAGGATTGTTTGATGCTGGAATGTTTTTATCCGAAAGAATATCTGGATTCTGCGTATCAGATTGATTTCGAGAAAATGTACAGACAGGGTTACAGGGGAATTATTTTTGATATTGACAATACACTGGTGCCGCATGGGCTTCCGGCAGACGAGCGCGCGCTGGCACTGTTTCGGCGTCTGAAAAGTATCGGCTACAAGGTGACAATGCTCTCCAACAACAAAGAACCGCGCGTGAAGATGTTCTGTGATGCGGTGGAGGCGCCGTATATTTACAAGGCGGGCAAGCCAAAGCCTGAGAAGTACAGACAGGCTATGAAGAATATGGGAACGGATAATAGAAATACATTGTTTGTGGGCGACCAGATTTTTACGGATGTGTGGGGAGCAAACAAGGCGGGGATATACGCGATTCTGGTCAAGCCAATTCACCCCAAAGAAGAGATACAGATCGTGCTGAAACGGTATTTGGAAAAAATCGTGCTGATCTGTTACAAGCACGCTTGCAAGAAGCAGTCTGTGAAAAAATAGATACGTTTGATGAACATAGAAGAAGGGGCGTTACAGATGGAAATTAACGGAAAAACAAAAGTGTATGGAATTATGGGAAATCCAATAGAGCATTCACTGTCACCGCTTATGCATGGCATGTTTGCCGATGCGCTTGGCCTTGATATGGTGTATGTGCCGTTTCATGTGGCAGAAGGACAGATTGAGACTGCGCTCAGAGGGGCATACGGATTAAATATTTGCGGAATGAATGTCACAGTACCTTACAAAAATGCGGTGCTTCCTTATCTGACGGAGGTGGAACAGCGTGCGGCAGCCGCCGGGGCGGTCAATACACTTGTGCGTGACGCGCGGGAAGACAAGGAAGGTTTTATCGGCTATAATACAGATATGGGCGGGCTTTGGCGCGCCATGCACGAGGAGGGGATCTCGCTCAAAGGGGAGGAGGTCATCATACTTGGCGCAGGCGGTGCGGGGCGGGCAGCCGCATTCGAGTGTGCGAGCAGCGACGCGAAAAAGGTGTATTTATTAAATCGAGATGCCGCAAAAGCAGAGGAAGTCGCGGCAAAGGTCAACGAAGCTCTTCGCAGGTATGGGAAGAACTGTGTGTCAGCGATGGCGCTCAGTGAATATCCAAAGCTTCTGACAGGGGCAGAGCACAGATACATCGTGATACAGTGCACCAGCGTAGGTCTTGCGCCAAAGACAGCGGAGGCAGTTCTTGAGGACGGCGATTTTTATCATTATGTCAAATATGGATATGATCTGATTTATACGCCTTGGGAGACCAAATTTATGAGCCTTGTCACCGCCAACGGCGGTGTGGCGTACAATGGGCTCAAAATGCTGTTGTATCAGGGAATTGATGCCTTTGAGATGTGGACAGGCTGCAAAGTGACTAAGGAAAGTGCAGAGAAAGTGTATCAGGCAATAAAAGATAAACTGTATGCGTAAGCAGAAGATTCTTATAATGGATGAAGTACGCGATATTGGTGTGAATGGGGATACAGATGGAAAATATTATTCTGACAGGTTATATGGGAAGCGGCAAGACGACGGTTGGAAAAAATATCGCCAAATTAAAGGCGTATACCTTTTTGGATACAGACGAGATGATTGTGCAGCAACAACGCAGGAGTATTAATGAGATCTTCGCGACAGAGGGGGAACAGGCATTTCGGGATATGGAGACAGCGCTGTTAAGGCAGTTGATTGATGAGAAAAGAGAACGTATGGTTCTGTCAACTGGCGGCGGTATGCCCCTGCGTGCAGAGAACAGGCAGCTTTTATCAAAGCTTGGCAAGGTGGTGTACTTGAAAGCCAGCCCAGCGACAATCTACAATCGAATCAAGGGAGACACCACTAGACCATTGCTACAGTGCGATGATCCCATGAGGCGGATTGAGGAGATGATCGCGGCGCGTGGACCCTTGTACGAGGAGGGCGCGGTGCTGATTCTTGATGTCGATGCGCTGAAACAGTCCGAGGTGGCTGAACAGTGTGTGAAGAATGACGCATAAATAATGGAAAGGACGGCAGAATATGAAATTATTAGTGATTAACGGACCGAATCTGAATTTTCTAGGAATCAGGGAAAAAGGAATTTACGGGACGCAGAATTATCAGAGTCTTGTGGATATGATACAGGATAAGGCGTCCGCGTCAGGCTGTGAGATTGAATGCTTTCAGTCCAATCATGAGGGGGCCATTATAGACCGAATACAAGAAGCTTATTTTGACGGCACAGAGGGCATTGTCATCAATCCGGGTGCATTTACGCACTATTCATACGCTATTCGTGATGCACTTGCCAGCATCACAGTCCCTAAGGTGGAAATTCATATCTCGGACATCACTAAGAGAGAGGAGTTTCGGCGCATTTCCGTCACCAAGGAGGTGTGTGACCACCAAATTTACGGGCAGGGTTTGGAGGGCTATGGCATGGCGATTGACTTCATCCTTGCGAAATGTCAAAAATAATAGTTGAAATTTTGCTGAATTTGTTATAAAATGGTTAGCGGATTGTAAACGTGAAAAGTGAATATTAGGAGGAATAGTTTTTATGATATCAGCAGGAGATTTCAGAAATGGTATTACGATAGAGTATGAGAACAGCATCTATCAGATCATTGAATTTCAGCATGTAAAGCCCGGTAAAGGTGCAGCTTTTGTCAGAACAAAGCTCAAAAACATTATCAGCGGCGGCGTTGTGGAGAAAACTTTCAGACCGACAGAGAAGTGCCCTCAGGCGCGTATCGACAGAAAAGAGATGCAGTACTTGTACGCAGATGGCGATTTATTCTATTTTATGGATACAGAGAACTATGAACAGATTGGTCTCAATGCGGACAAGGTGGGCGATGCGCTCAAGTTTGTCAAGGAAAATGAGATGGTCAAGGTATGCTCACACAATGGCAATGTGTTTGCGATTGAGCCGCCTTTGTTTGTAGAGCTTACGATCTCAGATACAGAGCCGGGCTTTAAGGGAGACACAGCGACAGGTGCGACCAAGCCAGCGACAGTGGAGACAGGTGCGACAGTGTATGTTCCGCTGTTTGTTGAGACAAATGATGTGATTAAGATCGACACCAGAACAGGCGAATATCTGTCAAGAGTATAATCTATCGTAAATGAATCAGAGATGAGATAAGACAATGAGAGAAATGGTTTTAGCGCGTTTTTCTTGTTGTCTTTTTTGCGTTCTCTGCGAGGCAGCAGTCGGTGCACAGAGACTCAGAGGAGGGGATTGTCTATCAAAAAAATCAGAAAAAGGAGTATGAATCAACATGGAATTTACCTATTTTACAACATTGGTGCGGGAGGAAGTAGAGAGAAGGACAGGAGACTGCTATAAAGTGCGGCTCAATGATGTCACAAAAAACAATGGCGTTGTGCTGAGGGGGCTCACGGTGACGCAGGACGACAGCAATATCTCGCCAACCATCTATCTCAACAATTACTATGAAGAATATATGAAGGGCAGGGCAACACTGCTCAATGTCGTGAATGATGTGATGGATACCTATCACAGAAACAAAGTCAACCAGAGTGTCGATATGCGGTATTTTCTGGACTATGAGCGCGTGAAGGACCGCATCGTCTACAAGCTGATCAACACAGAGAAAAACAAAGAGCTGCTCGAGGATCTCCCGCACATCGAATTTCTGGATTTATCTATCGTTTTTCAATGCATGGTTGCGCAGGAGGACATTGGCACGGCATCAATACTGATACATAATGTGCATCTGAAACTGTGGGATGTCTCGGTGGAGAAGCTGTATCAGGCAGCAAAAGAAAACACACAGCGGATTCAGAAATATGAGATCAAGAGCATGTCCGAGGTGCTATGTGAGATCACGAGAGCGGAGAATCCAGAAGAATTTACTGAGTACAGAGAGGAAGCATTTTCGGACAATGTCACAATGTATGTGCTCAGCAATCAACGCAGAGTCGAAGGTGCGGCCTGTATGCTGTATCCGAATCTGGTCCGGGATTTTGCAGAAGCTGTGGGCAGCAGTTTTTATATTATTCCATCGTCTGTACATGAGCTTTTGCTTCTGCCGACAGCACATCTTGAGGAGAGCTGCGAGATCAAAAATATGATCAAAGAAATTAATGATACACAAGTCAGTGCAGAAGAAATACTCTCGTATTCGTTATATTTGTATGACAAAGAGGAGAGAAAGATCATGAAGCTGTAATAGATAGGAAAAAAATAACAATTTTTTATAAATTTCCTTGATAAATTCTTGACAATTAGCCATATTATGTTTATCATTTATACATGCGGTGTGCTTAGGATGACGAAGGCACCAAATGAAAAGTAAGCAATTCAGTAAAGGAGAAAAACAATGAGTAAAAAGTGGGTATATTCATTCAAAGAAGGCGACATGAGCATGCGTAATCTTCTCGGCGGAAAGGGTGCAAACCTTGCGGAGATGACAAGCATCGGACTCCCTGTACCACAGGGGTTCACAATCACAACAGAAGCTTGTACGCAGTATTATGAAGACGGACGTAAGATCAATGACGAGATCATGGCTCAGGCTATGGCTGGCGTAAAAGAGATGGAAGAGGTAAACGGAAAGAAATTTGGCGATCTGAAGAATCCTTTACTTGTATCTGTACGTTCAGGTGCACGTGCATCTATGCCCGGTATGATGGATACGATCTTAAACCTTGGCTTAAATGACGAAGTGGTTGATGCGATGATCAAGGGCAATTCTGATCCTGCATTCGAGCGTTTTGTATATGACTCTTACAGACGTTTCATCCAGATGTTCTCAGACGTTGTTATGGAAGTTGGTAAGAAATATTTTGAGCAGCTGATTGACAAGATGAAAGAGGAGAAGGGTGTTCAGTACGACGTAGACCTCACAGCAGCAGATTTAAAGACACTGGCAGAGCAGTTCAAGGCTGAGTACAAGAACCAGCTTGGCAAGGACTTCCCTTCTGATCCTGTAGAGCAGTTAAAGCTTGCGATCGAGGCTGTATTCCGTTCATGGGACAACCCTCGTGCAAACGTATACCGTCGTGACAACGATATTCCTTATTCATGGGGTACGGCTGTAAACGTAATGCCGATGGTATTTGGTAACTTAAATGATGAGTCTGGTACAGGTGTAGCATTTACACGTGATCCGGCTACAGGCGAGAAGAAGCTCATGGGTGAGTTCTTAAAGAATGCACAGGGCGAGGACGTTGTTGCAGGTGTTCGTACACCGATGCCGATTGTGCAGATGGAGCAGGAGTTCCCAGAGGCATATGCAGAGTTCATCAAGGTTTGCGAGACACTCGAGAACCACTATCATGACATGCAGGATATGGAGTTCACAGTTGAGAACAAGAAGCTCTATATGTTACAGTGCCGCAATGGTAAGAGAACAGCACAGGCAGCTTTGAAGATTGCCTGCGATTTAGTAGATGAGGGACATAAGACAGAGGCTGAGGCAGTCGCTATGATTGACCCTCGTAACCTTGATACATTACTGCATCCTCAGTTTGATGCCGCAGCATTGAAGGCTGCTACACCGGCTGGCAAGGGACTTGGCGCTTCACCGGGTGCTGCATGCGGTAAGATCGTGTTTACAGCAGAAGATGCTGAGAACTGGAATGCAAGAGGCGAGAAGGTTGTCCTTGTACGTCTTGAGACATCACCAGAAGATATCACTGGTATGAAGGCTTCTCAGGGTATCCTGACAGTCCGCGGTGGTATGACATCACACGCAGCCGTAGTTGCACGTGGTATGGGTACATGCTGTGTATCTGGATGCGGCGACATCGCTATGGATGAGGAGAACAAGAAGTTCACATTGGCAGGAAAAGAGTACCATGAGGGAGATTTCATCTCAATCGACGGTACAACTGGTAACATTTACGATGGTCAGATTCCGACAGTTGATGCACAGATCGCTGGCGAGTTCGGCAGAGTTATGGCATGGGCTGACAAGTATAGAACATTGAAGGTAAGAACAAATGCAGACACACCGGCAGATGCAAAGAAAGCAAGAGAGCTTGGTGCAGAAGGTATCGGTCTCTGCCGTACAGAACATATGTTCTTTGAAGAGGACAGAATCGCAGCATTCCGCGAGATGATCTGTTCTGACACAGTAGAGGAGAGAGAAGCAGCGCTTGAGAAGATTCTTCCTTACCAGCAGAGTGACTTCAAGGCACTGTATGAGGCTCTTGAAGGAAATCCTGTTACAATCAGATTCCTTGATCCGCCTCTTCATGAGTTTGTTCCTACAGATGAAGCGGACATCGAGAAGCTTGCAAACGCACAGGGTAAATCCGTAGAGGAAATCAAGACACTGATTGCTTCCCTCCATGAGTTCAACCCGATGATGGGTCACAGAGGATGCCGTCTTGCTGTAACCTATCCTGAAATTGCCAAGATGCAGACAAAGGCTGTAATCCGTGCGGCAATCGAGGTAAAGAAAGCTCATGCTGACTGGAACGTGAAGCCTGAGATTATGATTCCTCTTGTATGTGAAGTAAAAGAGCTTAAATTTGTTAAGAAAGTTGTTGTTGAGACAGCAGATGCTGAAATCGCAGCAGCAGGCATTGAGTTAGAGTATGAAGTAGGTACAATGATCGAAATTCCAAGAGCAGCGCTCACAGCAGATGAGATCGCTAAGGAGGCTGATTTCTTCTGCTTCGGTACAAACGATCTGACACAGATGACATTCGGTTTCTCAAGAGACGATGCTGGTAAGTTCTTAAATGCTTACTATGATACAAAGATTTTCGAGAATGATCCGTTCGCAAAACTTGACCAGACAGGTGTCGGCAAGTTGATGGAGCTTTCTCTGAAACTCGGCAAGCCAGTAAATCCGAAGCTTCATGTAGGTATCTGTGGCGAGCACGGCGGCGATCCTTCTTCCGTAGAGTTCTGCCATAAGATTGGACTCGATTATGTGTCTTGCTCACCGTTTAGAGTGCCTATTGCTAGATTGGCGGCGGCACAGGCGGCGATCAGCCAGAACTAGCGAATGCAAGTTCGATAAATTTGTCTTTAGGAGGGCTATTCCATTGGGATAGCTCTCTTTTTGTATTGTATATAGGAAAGGTTTGTGCTAAAATGTTTACAAGGGGTTGAAAAGTATGAATAGAAAATTGAAAGTATATTTAGATACATCAGTTATAAGTCATTTAGTACAGGAAGATGTTCCTGAAAAGATGACAGACACAAGAAGATTAT
>Ga0137306_100264_pt2 | contig 79690 bp, 69 predicted proteins | sample Inofroosms_March_FD_97187 | JGI IMG/M metagenome (GOLD analysis project Ga0137306, IMG submission 97187) | Mouse cecal microbial communities from Vienna, Austria - N-Acetylneuraminic and N-Acetylglucosamine D2O microcosms_March | ecosystem: Host-associated > Mammals > Digestive system > Large... | reverse complement strand
CGTTTTTTCAAAATTTTCGGCCGAAAAAACGGCAAAAAAATCGGGAGACGGCCTCCGAGCCCGCTGCGGCGGGGCGCCGTCTCCCGAAAAACGGTTGTCGCAAAAGGCGCTTATCGCAGCGTCATCTCGTCGATGAGGTAGCCCGCGCCGCCGATGCGGTCGATCGTGAAGAGCACGTAGCGGATGTCGACGGCGATGTTGCGGCAGATCGTGGGGTCGAAGACGATGTCGCTCATCGTCGAGCGCCACGTGCGGTCGAAGTTGATGCCCACCAGCTCGCCCCGCGCGTTGAGGATCGGCGAACCGGAGTTGCCGCCCGTGGTCTGGTTGGTGGCCAGGAAGCAGACGGGCACCGTCCGCCGTCCGTCGATCTCCGTGGCCCAGCGGCCGTACTCCTTCGAGGCGTGCAGGTCGCGCAGCGCCTGCGGGATGTCGTAGTCGTAAATGGCGGGGTTGTCCTTGGCGATGATGCCGTCGAGGGTGGTCTGCGGCTTGTGGTACTCGCCGTCGGCATATTCGTAGCCGGCCACCGAGCCGTAGGCCACGCGCAGCGTGAGGTTGGCGTCGGGGAAGAAGGCGCGCTCGGTGTCCCACTCCATCAAGCCGCGCAGGTAGCGCGTGTAGAGCTCGCTCAGGCGGCGGCTGTTGAGGTTGCGCAGGGCCTGCGTTCCCAGCTCGTCGGCGATGCGGCGCTGCTCGCGCTTCATGCCGGCGCGCAGGCGGTCGATCGTCGTGGTGTCGCTGCCGCTCCAGACCCCCTCGAACACGCGGTCGGCGTAGGCCTCCGGCGACCCGTCCTCGGCGACGCCCTGGTCGAACTCGTCGATGCGGTAGGCCGCGGGGCAGCGCTCGGCGTACTGGCCGAAGACGAAGCGGAAGAGCGCACGCTCGGTCCCCTCGAGGCGCGCGAAGTAGTCGGCCGCGCGCTCCTCGGCCGAGTAGCGGGCCGGCAGCGTGGCCAGGGTCTCCGCTGTGATCTCGCGTGCGAAGTAGGGATCGGCGATGCGGGCGTACTCGGCCTTGAGCAGCGCGAGCACGTCGGCGTACTCCTCCTTGTCGGCGGCCCAGGCGGCGAAGCGACGCTCGTAGTCGCACTTGGCCTCGTAGGCCTTCATGCGGCGGATGCCCAGCACCTCGCCCTGCCACTTCTTCCAGGCGTTGGCGATCGAGGCGTGGCGGGCGGCGTAGTGGATGCGCAGCGCGGGGTCGCTCTCCTGCGCGGCGCCGATGAGCTCCAGACGGCCCGTGCGGATGGCGATCTTCGCCGGGTCGGAGCGCTCGGCGATGTAGGCCACGGCGTCGGAGAGGATATACTCCTGGGTGTTGCCCGGGAAGCCGTAGATCATGGTGAAGTCGCCCTCGCCGATGCCGCGCGTGGAGATGGTGAAGTGGCGGCGCGGACGGTAGGGCACGTTGTCGGGCGAGTAGGCCGCGGGCTTGTTCTCCTTCGAGGCGTAGATGCGGAAGACCGAGAAGTCGCCCGTGTGGCGGGGCCAGATCCAGTTGTCGGTGTCGCCGCCGAACTTGCCGATCGACGAGGGGGGAGCCCCCACCAGGCGCACGTCGTCGAACTGCTCGTAAACGAACAGGAACTGCTGGTTGCCGTAGTACATCTGCTCGATCGAGGCCTTGTAGCCCACGCCCTCGGCCCGTGCCGCGGCGAGGATCTCGTCGGCCTTCTCGCCCGCCGCGAGGCGGTCGGTCACCTCCTCCATGCGCACGAGGATGCGCACGTTGAGCCGTTCGTTGGGCAGCTCCTCGGCGCGCGAGCGGGCCCAGAAGCCGTGGGTGAGGTAGTCGTGCCCGACGGTCGAGTGGTCGGCGATGGCGCCGTAGCCGCAGTGGTGGTTGGTAAGCAGCAGACCCTCTTCGGAGACGATCTCGCCCGTGCAGCCGCCGCCGAAGAGCACCACGGCGTCCTTCATCGAGGCGCGGTTGATCGAGTAGATGTCGTCGGCCGTGAGGCGGAATCCTTTGGCGCGCATGTCCTTGATGCGCGACGAGATGAGGCTCGGGAGCCACATGCCTTCGTCGGCCGCTGCGGGCAGGGCGCAGAGGGCGACGAGCAGGGTGATGAGTAGTTTTTTCATATCGGTTTTTGGGTTTTCGGTTTCGTGGGTCAGCGGTCGAGGAAGCGGTCCAGTTCGACGTAGACGCGCTGGATCGGGAGCCCCATGACGTTGTAGAACGAGCCGTCGATGCGCTCGATGGCGGCGTAGCCGATCCACTCCTGGATGCCGTACGACCCGGCCTTGTCGTAGGGGCGGCAGGTGTCGACGTAGTAGGCGATCTCCTCGTCGGCGAGGGGACGGAAATGCACCTCGCTGCGGGCGCCGAAAGTGCGGGTGCGCTCCGGCGAGCGGAGCGTGACGCCCGTTACGACCGTGTGGCTGCGCCCCGAGAGGCGGCGCAGCATCCGCACGGCGTCGTCGCGGTCGCAGGGCTTGCCCAGCACCTCGCCGTCGGCGATGACCACCGTGTCGGCCGTGAGCAGGATGTCGCCTGCGGCCAGCGGCTCGGGGTAGGCCGCACTCTTGAGGTGCGAGAGGTAGAGGGGCACCTCCTCGGCGGGCGTGCCGGCGGGGTAGCGCTCCTCGCAGTCGTATCGGGGTGCGATGGCGTGGGGCAGGCCGCAGCTGGCGATCAGCTCGCGGCGGCGCGGCGACTGCGACGCGAGCAGCAGGCGGTAGGGGGCGAGTTTTTCGTGTAGAAGCATGGTCGTCTTGCGGTTATCGGATGTCGAAACGGAGCAGTTCGCGCCCCTCGAGCGTGGCGCGCAGCGTGTCGCCCGGTTGCACGGGTCCGACGCCCGCGGGGGTGCCGGTGAAGAGCAGGTCGCCCATGCGCAGGGTCGTGTAGCGCGACACGGCGGCGATGAGGCGGTCGACGGTGAAGAGCATTTGGGCCGTGTCGCCTCTCTGGCGCGTCTGCCCGTTGACCTCCAGCGCGAAACGCAGGCGCTGCACGTCGCCGCCCAGCTCCGCGAGCGGCACGAACGCAGGGGCGACGGCCGCCGAGTGGTCGAAGGCCTTGGCGCGCTCCCACGGCAGCCCCTCGGCGATCGCCTGCCGCTGCAGGTCGCGGGCCGTGAAGTCGATGCCCAGCCCCACCTCCTCGTAGTAGCGGTGGGCGAAGCGCTCCGAGATGGCGCGCCCCACGCGGCAGATGCGCACCACCAGCTCGCATTCGTAGTGGACCTCTTCGGTGAACGAGGGGATGTAGAAGGGGTCGTTGTTGCGCAGCAGCGCCGTGTCGGGCTTGAGGAACCAGATCGGCTCGGCACCCTCGCGGGCGAGCCCCGTGGCGTGGTGCAGCTCCTCGGCGTGGGCTGCGTAGTTGCGGCCTATGCAGATAATCTTCATCGTCTTTTCGATTTCAGAGGGCATCTTCCGCCCTGCCTTGTTCTCCGCGAAAGGGAAATATACGGGTATGTCCCTTCCGCGTCGGACTTCGTTATGTCGAAACCTGCCTCTCCGAAATCGGAAAGCGGGTCTTTGCGGCGGGCATCTTCCGCTCCGCCTCGTCCTTCGCTGAATCTACGGGCTGCGCCTCCGCCGGCTACGGGCGGCCGCGATCTTATTTCGTCGCCCGCAGCTCCCCGACCATGCGCTGCGCGAAGCGGTCGCTGGCGCCGGCGCCGCCGATCACGGTGCGCAGCTCGGCGAAGTCGGCGAGCATCCGCTCGCGCCCGGCGCCGCCCCGGAGGATCGCCCGCAGCGCGTGCTCGGCCCGCTCCACGCGGAGGTCCGACTGGATGATCTCGGCCACCGCCTCGCGACCGAGGTTGAGGTTGACGAGCGACACCCAGGGCACCTTGAGCACGTAGGGGCGCAGCCACACCTGCAGCCGCAGCGTGCGGTAGACCACCACCTCGGGCGTGCCGATGAGCGCCGTCTCGAGCGTCGCGGTGCCCGACGTGACCACGGCAGCCTCGGCCGCGGCGAGCGTCTCGTAGGTCTGGTCCGTCACCAGGCTCAGGTCGCTGCCGGCCATGTGGCGCTCGTAGTAGGCCCGTTCGATCCAGGGCACCCCCGTGACGACGAACTGCCGGTCGGGGAAGCGCTGCGCGAGGCGCGCCATCAGGGGCAGGTTGTCGCGGATCTCGGCCCGCCGGCTGCCCGCCACCAGCGCCACGATCGGCCGGCCGTCGAGTCCGTGTCGGCGGCGGAACTCCTCCGGGGCGGGGAGCGTCGAGCGCCGCGCCTCGATGGCGTCGACCAGAGGGTTGCCCTCGAAAAGGGGCTCGATGCCGTGGCGCGGGAAGTAGCCGCACTCGAAGGGGAAGATGACGAACAGGCGGTCGACGTAGCGGCGGATCGCCCGCACGCGCCCCTCGCGCCAGGCCCACACCTTCGGGGCGATATAATAGAAGGTGCGGATGCCGTGTTCGTGGGCCCAGCGGGCCATCTTCATGTTGAAGCCGGGGTAGTCCACCAGGATCAGCACGTCGGGAGCGAAGGCCTCGACGTCGGCCCGGCATTCGCGGATCTGCCGCCGGATCGTGCGGAGGTTGCAGAGCACCTGCACGATGCCGAAGAACGAGGTCTCGCGGTAGTGTTTGGCCAGGCTCCCGGCCCCGGCTTCGGCGGCCATCTTGTCGCCGCCCCAGAAGCGGAACCGCGCCTCGGGGTCGGCGCGCCGCAACCCCCGGATGAGGTTCGCGCCGTGCAGATCGCCCGAGGGCTCGCCGGCTATCAGGTAGTATTTCATGGCAACAAAATTAACGATTCCCAGCCCTCCGGCAAAACATTTCGCCCGATAAATTGCGTATTTCGGGCCGGTGCGCTATCTTTGTCTGCCGGCCGCACGTCGCGGCCCGAACAAAAATTTCCGATCCATGCGATCCGACCGATTTCTCCTGCTGGGCGGCCTGGCTGCTGCCGCCGCCACGGGATGCGCCCGCGCTCCGCGCCCCGCGCAGCCGATGAACATCCTCTATATCATGACCGACGACCACACGGCCCAGATGATGAGCTGCTACGATCGTCGCTACGCCTCGACGCCCAACCTCGACCGCATCGCCGCCGACGGCGTGCGCTTCACGCAGAGCTTCGTGGCCAACTCGCTCAGCGGCCCCAGCCGCGCCTGCATGATCACGGGCAAGCACTCCCACGCCAACGGCTACACCGACAACACCATCTGCGCCGCCTTCGACGGCTCGCAGACGACCTTCCCCAAGCTCCTCCAGGGTGCCGGATACGAGACGGCGCTCATCGGCAAGTGGCACCTGGGCAGTGTTCCCACGGGCTTCGACCACTGGGAGATCGTACCCGGACAGGGCGACTACTACAACCCCAATTTCATCCTCCAGACGGGCGATACGGTGCGCGTGGAGGGGTACCTGACCAACCTGATTACCGACAAGAGCATCGAGTGGCTCGAAGAGCAGCGCGACCCCGGGAAACCCTTCTGCCTCCTGGTTCACCACAAGGCGCAGCACCGCAACTGGATGGCCGACACGTGCAACCTGGCCCTCTACGAGGACCGCGAGTTCGAGCTGCCCGCCACCTTCTTCGACGACTACGAGGGGCGCCCGGCCGCCGCAGCGCAGGAGATGTCGATCGCCTCGGACCACGACATGGACGTCGTCTACGACCTGAAGATGTGGCGCGAGGACCAGCACACGCGCCTGCGTCCGACCTACGAGGCGATCGTCGGCCGCATGAACCCCGACCAGCGTGCTGCGTGGGAGGCCTTCTATGGGCCGATCCGCGAGGAGTTCTTCGCCCTCGATCCGCAGGGCCGCGAGCGCGCGCAGTGGAAATATACGCGCTACATGCGCGACTATCTGAAGACGCTCAAGTCGCTCGACGACCAGGTGGGCCGCCTGCTCGACTACCTCGACGAAAAGGGGCTTGCGGAGAATACGCTGGTGGTCTACACCTCCGACCAGGGCTTCTACATGGGCGAGCACGGCTGGTTCGACAAGCGCTTCATGTACGAGGAGTCGATGCGCACGCCGCTGGTGATGCGTCTGCCGGGCGGCGTGAAGGGCGACATCGACGCCCTGGTGCAGAACATCGACTACGCCCCCACGTTCCTCGAGCTGGCGGGCGTGGAGGTGCCCGAGGAGATTCACGGCCGCTCGCTGCTGCCCATGCTGCGGGGCGAGCGTCCGGCCGACTGGCGCCGCTCGCTCTACTACCACTTCTACGAATACCCGGCCGAGCACATGGTCAAGCGCCACTACGGCGTGCGCGACGAGCGGTGGAAGCTCATCCACTTCTACAACGACATCGACCACTGGGAGCTCTACGACCTGCAGAACGACCCCAGCGAACTGCACAACCTCTACGGCAAGCCCGAGTACGCCGTTGAGCAGCAGCGCCTCCGCAAGGAGCTGGTGCGTCTGCAGGAGCAGTACGGCGACCGCACGGGTCTGGAGATGAACCGCCTGGGCGAGGCCGAGTAGCCTCCGCCGGCAATGCTAAAGCGCGGCCCCCGACAGGGAGCCGCGCTTTAGCATTTGGCCGTTATTCATTTTCCATTTTCAACTTTCCATTTTCAATTCTCCTCGATCAGATCGGGCCTCAGCAGCCGCGTGCGCTCCCACGCCTGCTCCTCCTGCCACTGGGCGATGCGGGCGAAGTTGCCCGAGAGCAGCACCTCGGGCACGCGCCAGCCGCGGAACTCGGCCGGGCGGGTGTAGACGGGCGGGGCGAGCAGGTTGTCCTGGAACGAGTCGGTCAGCGCCGACGACTCGTCGCCGATGGCTCCCGGGATGACGCGCACCACCGAGTCGGCGATGATGCAGGCGGCCAGCTCGCCGCCCGTGAGCACGTAGTCGCCGATCGAGATTTCGCGCGTTACGAGGTGCTCGCGGATGCGGTGGTCGATGCCCTTGTAGTGGCCGCAGAGGATGATGATGTTCTCGAGCGTCGAGAGGCGGTTGGCCTCGTGCTGGTCGTAGCGGATGCCGTCGGGCGAGGTGTAGATCACCTCGTCGTAGCGGCGTTCCGACTGGAGCTGCTCGATGAGCTCGAAGACCGGCTCGCACTTCATGACCATCCCCGCCTCGCCGCCGAAGGGGTAGTCGTCGGTGGTCTTCCGCTTGTCGTGGGCCCAGTCGTGGAGGTTGTGCACGACGATCTGGACGAGCCCCTTCTCCTGCGCCCGCTTGAGTATCGACTCGTTGAGGGGCGAGGTCACGAGTTCGGGAACGACGGTGATGATGTCTATGCGCATCGCAGAAAGTTGAAAATTGAAAATGGAAAATTGAAAATGGGGTCAGGGGCGGAAGATGATGTCCTTGTCGCCGGTGTCGTCGAGCGGCACCTCGCGCCCGCGGTCGAGCGTGTAGCCGCGGTAGCCGAGCGCCGCGAAGAGGCCGACGATGCGCGGGCGGTTCTCGCCGCCCGTTTCGATGAGCACCGTGGGGCGGAAGCGCTCCAGCAGGGGCCGCATCTCCTCCATCACCACCGTCTCGTAGCCCTCGATGTCGCATTTGATGAAGTCGAGGCGCCCGAGCTGCGCGAAGAGCTCGCTGCCGCGCCGCATCTCGGCCGTGAAGGTCGTGGCGCCGGTGGCGGCCGTGTCGCTCACGGCGTTGCGCCCCGTGCCCAGATAGCCCGTCTCGCGCACCGAGTCGTTGGCCATCACCACGGGCCGGTTTTCGGTGCCGAGGGCGAAGGGGAGGATCTCCGTGTTGGGGCAGCGGCGCAGGTTGCGGCTCAGCACGCGGCGGATCGGGGCCACGGGCTCCACGGCGTAGACCCTCCCCTCGGGGCCCGCCAGGCGGGCGAGCGGCCGGGCGTAGTAGCCCAGGTTGGCGCCGATGTCGATGCACACGTCGCCCCGCCGCACCAGCTGCGGCAGGTGGTAGACATACTCCGTGGCCGGGGCGTAACGTCCCAGCCCCAGCCGCCGGTAGAGGAAGAACAGCCCGCTCACGACGCGGAGATAGTTTTCCAGCGAGAGGGTCCGGTAGAGCAGTTTGTGGAGAAGCCGGTCCACGTCAGTTGCGGTAGTTGACTTCGTCGTTGAGCACCTCCACGACAAAGGGGTTGTACATCGTCTCGTGACCGATCGTGGTCTCGGGGCCGTGGCCGGGGTATACGCGCACCTCGTCGCCCAGGGGAATGAGCTGCTCGAGGATCGAGCGCATGATCCACGAGTAGTCGCCCCCGGGCAGGTCCGTGCGGCCGATCGACTCGCGGAAGAGCGTGTCGCCCGTGAAGAGCGCCTTCGACTGCGGCTCGTAGAGCGCCACGTGGCCCGGCGTGTGGCCCGGGGTGGGGATGACGCGCAGCGCCGTATGGCCAAAGCGCACCTCCTCCATCGTGTCGAGGTCGAGGTCGGTGGGGGGCATGGCGCCGATCTTCACGCCGAAGACCGAGCCGCTCGTCCGGGCGTTGTCGACCAGGAAGCGGTCCTTGCCCGAGAGGGCGAAGGGGATGCCGTAGCGCTCGCGCAGGTGCTGCACGCCCAGCGTGTGGTCGAAGTGGCCGTGGGTGTTCACCGCGGCGACGGGGCGCAGCCCGTGGTCGGCGATGAAGCGGTCGAGGGCGGCGTTCTCGCGCGCGTCGGAGTTGCCGGCGTCGATGACGACGCACTCCAGCGTGTCGTCCCAGACGACGTAGGTGTTCTCCTGGATGGGGTTGAACGTGAGGCAGGCGATCTTCATGCGGAAAGTGTTTGACGGTGTAAAGATAGCGATTTTTGCCGGATTTTACCTACCTTTACTCCGCCGAAGGCGCGCTGGGGCGGTAAAATGCCGCTCCGGCCGGGCGCTTCGGAGCGAACGCTTCTCGTCTTGTTATGATGAATATCTGCTTCTGGATGCGGCGGACGGCGGCCCTGGCCGTCGCCTCGCTGCTCGTCGGCTGCTCGCTGCTCAAGGTCACCGTCTCGTCGGGCGATCCGCTGCCGCGCGAGCAGACCGCGGCGCGCATGCTCACGCGCGGCTTCTACTACGATCTTTCGGGCGAGGTGGCCCGGGCGGCCGACTCGATCGGCGCCGCGTCGGCCGACGCGGGGGTGCGCCTGGCCGCCGTGCAGTGGAAGATCCGCGCCTCGCGCGCGGCCGTCACGGCCGCCATGCAGGGCAACCCCGACGTGGCGATGGCCGACATGTGGATCCTCTGCCGGAGGATGAACGCCTCCTTCGCCGCGCGTCCCGACTCGCTGCTCTTCGGCGCGCAGAGCCCCGTGGCCCGCGCCGCGGCCGCGCGGCTCGAGCGGCGGGCCGCGCGGCTGGCCCGGCAGGCCCTCCCGGGCGGCCGCTACGAGCTGATGGAGGAGTTCGTGGCCGGCTACGTGGCGGCCCATCCCGCGGCGCCGGTCGACGGCAACGACAATACGCTGCTGGCCTGGATCGAGTTCCTGCGCGAGCGCGGCGTCGAGCCCGACTACTCCACGGGGTCGATCGCCGAGGTGCTCTCCGACATCAACGACCGCGTGAGCGGCCAGACGCAGCAGATCGCCAACACGGTGGGGTGGACCAAGGAGATGATCGACATCCGCCTGGGGCAGGACAGCACCCGCTCGCAGCTCGGCGCGCGCCTCGACTCGCTCGAGCGCCATTTCGGGCGCGTGGTGGTCGTGGCCGAGCACCTGCCCGAGGTCTCCGAGCGGCTGCTCACCGAGATCAACGAGCAGGCGGCGCAGCTCATGGAGACGATGAACGCCTCGGTCGACAACGCCTTCTTCGGTCTGGAGCGGCAGCGGCGCGAGCTGCAGCAGTATGTCTCCGACGAGCGCGAGGCGCTCATCGGGCAGCTCCACGAGGCGGGCGGCGACCTGCTGCGCACGGCCCTCGACGCCCTGCCGGCGCTGGTCGGGCGCATCGTCTTCTGGCTCGTCGTCGCCTTCCTGGTCATCGTCGGCGGCCCCTTCGCGCTGGGATTCTGGCTCGGGGGCGTGCGGCAGCGGGCCCGCGACCGGGCCGACGGCGGGCGGCGGTCCTGATCCTCTCCAGAATAGTCCGACACCTACCCGAATACCTATGAAGAAAATCCTCCTTCTCTGCGGCCTGCTGTGCGGCGCGGCGTGGGCCGCCTCCGCCGCCTGCCCCTCCGGCACCCCGGGACCCGAGCTCCGCCCCGAGGGTGCGGCCGGAAAGATCTACGACTATTTCGCGGCCTCGCTGGAGGGGCGCGCCGGCGCCTTCGCCGAGTCGGCCCGCTTCGACGCCGATCGGGCCGACGCCGTCGCGGCGGAGGTCTGGGAGCTCTGGAAGCGGGCCGTGGAGGCCGCCGACACGGTCCGCCTGCCGCGGCTGGCTGCTCATGCCGATGTGCGGCGCTGGGACGACGTGTCGGGCCCCGACGGTTCGTGGAGCCTGCCCGACGGCGCGATGGACTATCTCTACGCCTCGAAGGGCGACCGGCCCGGGGCGGGCTATCCGCTCTTCGTCCACCTCCACGGCTCGGGCGACGCCCTGCCGGAGTGGCGGGCCGGGCTGGCGTGGTGCCACACCTATGCCGACGCGCCGTCGGCCTACTTCATCCCGCGGAGTCCCCGCGGCGGCACCGGCTGCCGCTGGTTCCCGCCCTCGCGCCAGCTGGCCTGGGAGCGCCTGATGCGCCAGGCGTTCGTCGCCGGCGAGGTCGACCCCGCGCGCCTCTATTTCATCGGCATCTCCGAGGGTGGTTACGGCAGCCAGCGCCTGGCGTCGTTCTACGCCGACTACCTGGCCGGCGCCGGTCCGACGGCCGGGGGCGAGCAGCTCTTCAACGCGCCGCCCGAGAACTGCGCCCACGTGGCCTTCTGCCTCCAGACCGGCGCCGAGGACACGATGTACGGCCGCTCGCGCCTCACGCCGCGGGCCGCCGCCGAGTGGGCGGCGCTCGCGAAGGCCCATCCGGGGCTCTACGTCCACAAGATCGACCTGCAGCCGGGCCGGGGGCACGGCTGCGACTACACGGTGACGACGCCCTGGCTCGGGCGGTATCTCCGCACCCCCGCGCCGAAGTATTTCTACTGGGAGCGCTTCGGCATGGGCGACGCGCTGGGCGAGCCCCGCCGCTACCGCGAGGGATTCTACAACCTCCGCGTCGTGGAGCCCTCCGACGACGGCTCCGATCCGCTGGTGCGCACCTGCTACGAGATGACGGTCGGCGACGACAATACGATCGACCTGCGGGTGCGCGTCGTGCGCGTCGCCCCCTGCGAGGCCGTGTCGGAGGATGGCTGGACGATGGATATCGGCGTGCGGAAGAGCTACGCCGAGGCCTCGAAGGGGCGCGTTAGGATCTACCTCGACAGCCGTCTGGTCGACCTCTCGAAGCCCGTCGCGGTGCGCGTCAACGGCCGCGAGCGCTTCCGCGGCAGGGTCGAGCCGGAGCTGCGCCACCTGGTGGAGAGCTGTGCGCTCTTCTTCGACCCGCTGCGCCTCTTCCCCGCGGCCGTCGAGGTCGACATCCGGTAGCGGCGCTCCGCGGGCCGGCTCTTTTTGTGCGTCGGCGGGTGGAAAATCGCCCCGAATGAACTACCTTTGCCGAAAATCAACGGAAAACCTATGGCAAGAAAGAAAGCCAACTATCCGCTCATCGAAGGGCTGGAGATAACGACCCTCGCCGCCGAGGGCAAGGCGATGGGGCGGTGGAACGATGTGGTGGTCTTCGTGCCGATGACCGTCCCGGGCGACGTGGTCGACGTGCAGATCCGTCTGAAGCGCCGCCGCTTCATGGAGGGCTACGTGGTGCGCTACGTCGAGCGTTCGCCGCTGCGCACCGAGCCTTTCTGCGCCCACTTCGGCGTCTGCGGCGGCTGCAAGTGGCAGAACCTGCCCTACGACGAACAGCTGCGCCAGAAGAGGGAGCAGGTGCGCGACCAGCTCGCGCGCATCGGCAAGATCGAGCTGCCCGAGATCGCCCCGTGTCTGGGCTCGGCCGAGACGCAGTTCTACCGCAACAAGCTGGAGTTCACCTTCGCCGACCGCCGCTGGCTCACGCAGGAGGAGGTGGCCTCGGGGGCGCCGCTCGATGCCGCGCCCGCCGCGGGCTTCCACATCCCCGGCATGTTCGACAAGGTGCTCGACATCGACCGCTGCTGGCTGCAGCCCGAGCCGTCGAACGAGATCCGCCTCTTCGTCAAGCGCTTCTGCCTCGACCGCGGCTACACGTTCCATAACGCCCGCGAGCACCGGGGCCTGATGCGCAACATGATCGTGCGCACGGCCTCGACGGGCGAGGTGATGGTCGTGGTGGTGTTCGGCGCCGACGACCGCGAGCGCATCGCGGCGCTGCTCGACGCCCTGGCCGAGCGCTTCCCCTCCGTAACGTCGCTCTTCTACGTGGTCAACGAGAAGATGAACGACTCGGTCGGCGACCTCGAGCCGGTGCTCTGGCGCGGCAAGGACCACATCATGGAGCAGATGGAGGGCCTGCGCTTCAAGGTGGGGCCCAAGTCGTTCTACCAGACCAACTCCGGGCAGGCCTACGAGCTCTACAAGGTGGCCCGCGACTTCGCCGATCTGAAGCCGGGCGAGACCCTCTACGACCTCTACACCGGCACGGGCACCATCGCCAACTTCTGCGCCTCGCGCTGCGCTAAGGTGGTGGGCGTCGAGTACGTGCCCGAGGCGATCGAGGATGCGCGGATCAACTCCCAGATCAACGGCATCGCGAACACGCTCTTCTACGCCGGCGACATGAAGCAGGTGCTCGACGACGCCTTCGTCGTCGCCAACGGCCGCCCCGACGTCATCATCCTCGATCCGCCGCGCGCGGGCGTGGACGAGCCGGTCATCGAGGTCATCCTGCGCGCCGCGCCCGAGCGCATCGTCTACGTGAGCTGCAACCCCTCGACGCAGGCCCGCGACCTGGCGCTCCTCGACGCCGCCTACCGCGTCGAGGCGGTGCAGCCGGTCGACATGTTCCCCCACACCCACCACGTGGAGAACGTTGTGAAGCTCGTGCGGCGTTCGGAGCAGGAGCGGTAGGGGCGGGGACAATAAAAGTCCCGCCGCCGCGTTCTATGCGAAAACGGAGCGCGGCGGTGCAGTATCGGCTTCGCCGCGGCGTTTACCCCGAAGAACACCAAAAAAACGAACGTGATGAAACGGATTATTCTTATGGCCGCCGTGGCGCTGATGGCGCTGCCCGTGGCGGCGCAGACTGTGGGGGAGGCCTTCCCCAGCTACATTCAGGTCAACGGCCGGGCCGAAAAGGAGATCGCCCCCGACGAGTTCTATCTCTCGGTCGTGATCGACGAGCGCGACTCGAAGGGCAAGCTCTCCGTCGAGTCGCAGCAGCGCGACATGATCGCCGCGCTCCGTCGGCTGGGCGTCGACGTGGAAAAGCAGCTCAAGGTGGCCAACCTCTCGAGCGAGTTTTTCCGCAAGAAGAGCTCCGTGGCGACGGCCAAGTACCAGCTGCAGCTGGGCTCGGCGGCCGAAGTGGCGCGTGCCTGGCAGGCGCTCGACGAGCTGGGCATCTCCAACGTCTCGATACTCAAGGTCTCCCACTCGCAGCTCGACCGGCTGAAGGAGGAGGTGCGCGTGGAGGCGATGCGCAACGCCCGCGACAACGCCCGCACGCTGGCCGAGGCGGTGGGGCAGCGCATCGGCAAGTGCTTCTACGTCTACGACTCGAACAACGACGTCATGCCCGCCTACTACAACAATTCGATGGTCATGCGCTCGAAGGCCTCGTTCGACAGTGCCGAGGGTGCCGCCGAGGAGGAGCCGGCGCTCGACTTCAAGACCATCAAGCTGCAGTACGGCGTGCAGGCCAAGTTCGTGCTGGAGTAGCGCAGCGCGCCGGCCGCGGTGCCGCCCGCAATGCCGCGTCCGCAGTGACGTGTCCGCAATGCCGCATCCCCGGCGCCGCATCCCCGGCGCCGCATCCCCGGGGCCGTGTCCCCGGGGCCGTGTCCCCGGGGCCGTGTTCCCGGGGCGGGTGCCGCCCGGGCGCTCCGCCGAGAACCCGCCGCGCGGCGCACATGGAAAACGAATCCTTGCGGGGATTCGTTTTTTTGTCTACATTTGTTGGATAAAAAGGAGTTCGCATGAAAACCCGACACACTTTCGATTACGATCACTACGATTCGCTCGCCGACCTTTCGGAGGCCGACCGCGAGCTGGTCGCCCAGGCCGAGCGGGCCACCGCCTCGGCCCACGCCCCCTACTCGCACTTTTGCGTGGGGGCCGCCGTGCGGCTGCGCAGCGGGCGGGTGCTCCGCGGCAGCAACGTCGAGAGCGAGGTATTCCCCGCGGGGCTCTGCGCCGAGCGGTCGCTGCTCTTCTACGTGGCCTCGAACTTCGCCGACGACCCGGTCGAGACGCTGGCCATCGCCTCCCGCCCGTCGGAGCGCGAGTGCTACCCCTGCGGGCAGTGCCGTCAGGCGCTCGTCGACTTCGAGCGGCGCCAGGGGTCGCCCATGCGCGTGGTCATGAGCGGCGGAGGCACGGCGTCGGCCGTCGCGTCGGCCGCGCTGCTGCTCCCCTTCACCTTCATCCTCTGACCCATGTTCTCCCCCGAAGACATCCTCTACGAAGACAACCACCTCATGGTGGTCAACAAGCATTGCGGCGACCTGGTGCAGCCCGATCCGTCGGGCGGGAGCGCCCTCGAAGACCAGGTGAAGGCCTACATCAAGGCGCGCGACGCCAAGCCCGGCGCCGTATTTCTGGGCGTCGTCCACCGCATAGACCGCCCCGTGTCGGGCGCGGTGCTCTTCGCCAAGACCTCCAAGGCGCTCGCCCGCCTCAACGAGATGATCCGCGAGGGGCGCATCCGCAAGACCTACTGGGCGCTGACCGAGCAGCGTCCCGACCCCGCCGAGGGGGAGCTGCGCCACTGGATCGTGCGCGACGCCAAGAGCAACCGCTCGCGCGCCTGCGACGCCCCGAAGGCCGACGGCAAGGAGGCCCGCCTGCGCTACGCCGTGTGCGGCGCCGGCACCCGCTATACGCTCGTCGAGGTCGGGCTCATCACGGGGCGCCACCACCAGATCCGCGCCCAGCTCGCGAAGATCGGCTGCCCGATCCGCGGCGACCTGAAATACGGCGCCCGGCGTTCGCAGCCCGGGGGCGGCATCTCGCTCCACTCGCGGCGCGTCGAGCTGGAGCATCCCGTGCGGCGCGAGCCGATCGTGGTCGAGGCCCCCGTGCCCGCGGGCGACAACCTGTGGGCCTATTTCGAAGAGTCGCAGCACTGACGCCATGAGACTGCTGATACAACGCGTGAGCGAGGCTTCGGTCTCGGTGGGCGGCGAGCTGCGTGCCTCGATCGGGCCGGGGCTCCTGGTGCTGGTGGGCGTGGGCCACGACGACGGCGAGGAGGACATCGAGTATCTGGCCGGCAAGCTCGTGCGGCTGCGCGTCTTCGACGACGAGGCGGGGGTGATGAACCGCGACCTGGGCCAGGCGGGCGGCGAGGCGCTCGTCGTGAGCCAGTTCACGCTTATGGCCTCGACGCGCAAGGGCAACCGGCCCTCCTACGTCGCTGCGGCCCCCGGGGCCGTCTCGCGCCCGCTCTACGAGCGCTTCGCGGCGCGCGTGGGCGAGCTGCTGGGCCGCGAGGTCGCCACGGGCATCTTCGGCGCCGACATGCAGGTCGCGCTGGTCAACGACGGCCCGGTGACGATCTGGATCGACTCCCGCAACCGCGAATGATCTACCCCTGGGGCGATACGCGCCGCTTCCACTCGTGTGCGGCCCACTTCAGGCGTCTGTTCGGCTGTCGGGTGCAGAAGCTCTCGGTCGACGCCGGCTTCTCGTGCCCCAACCGCGACGGCACGCTCGGCCGGGGCGGCTGCACCTTCTGCGACAACAGCGCCTTCACACCGTCGTACTGCCGCTCGGGGCTGAGCGTCGCGCGGCAGATCGACGAGGGGATCGCCTTCCACCGCCGCCGCTACCGCACCGCGTCGCGCTACCTGGTCTACTTCCAGTCCTTCTCCAACACCCATGCGCCTCTGGAGCGGCTCCGGGCCCTCTACGACGAGGCGCTTGCCCGCCCCGAGGTCGCGGGCATCGTCGTGGGCACGCGCCCCGACTGCGTCGACGAGCGCAAGCTCGACTACTTCGCCCGCCTGGCGCGCGAGCGTTACGTGGCCATCGAGTACGGCATCGAGTCGACGTCGGACGCCACGCTGCGCGCCGTGAACCGGGGCCACGACTTCGCCGCGGCGCGCCGCGCCGTGGAGCTCACCGCCGAGCGGGGCATCGCCGCGGGCGGCCACTTCATCCTGGGCCTTCCGGGCGAGAGCGACGACGATCTGGTGGCGCAGACCGAGGCGATCGATGCGCTGCCGCTCACCTCGGTCAAGTTCCACCAGTTGCAGCTCTTCCGCGGCACGCCGCTGGCGGCGGAATATGCGGCCGACCCCGCGCGGTTCCGCTTCTGGACGCTCGACGAGTACCTCGACCTGTTCGTCCGCATCCTGCGGCGGCTGCGTCCCTCGCTCGTCGTCGAGCGCTTCGCCTCCGAGACGCCGCCCCGCTTCCGCTGCGGCCCCGACTGGGGTGCGGTGCGCAACGAAGGGCTGTGGCAGATGCTCGAAAAAAGATTGGAGGCGCTCGATGCGCATCAAGGCGATTTTTTTCTATCTTTGTCTTCGGATAATCCGCAGAATCCTTCAACGCCATGAAAACCCCCACTTCGCAGAGCCTGACGGGCTTCGTCAAGGAGTACTTCCTGATGGCCGTCGGCATGATGTTCTACTCGTTCGGATGGATCGGCTGCATCCTTCCCGCCGGCGGTACCGGCGGCGGCGCGGCCGGCCTTTCGCTGGTCATGTGCAACGCCATGTCCGCTCTGTTCGGCTTCGACGTGCAGATCGGCACGATGGTCTTCATCGTCAATTCGATCCTGCTGGTCATCGGCGGCTTCATCGTGGGGTGGAACTTCGGCGTGAAGACCGTCTACTGCATCGTCGTCATCTCGCTGAGCATGAACTTCTGGCAGTCGGTGCTCCCTGCGGGCGACTTCCTCCACCTCGACCGTCTGCTGTCGGTCATTCTGGGCGGTCTGCTGGCCGGCATCGGCGTGGCGATGAGCTTCATGCAGGGCGGATCGACGGGCGGCGTCGACATCGTGGCGATGATCATCAACAAATACCGCACGATCTCCTACGGCAAGATCGTCATCTGCGCCGACTTCCTCATCATCGGCTCGGCCATGCTCGTGGGCTACAAGATCGACACGGTGATCTACGGCTACGTCATGACGGCCGTCTTCGGCTACTCGGTCGACATGATCATGGCCGGCAACCAGCAGTCGAACCAGGTGATGATCGTCACGCGCGACTACGAGGGTATGGCTTCGGCCATCGCCGAGAACGTCCACCGCGGCGTGACGCTCATCGACTCGGAGGGGTGGTACTCGAAGGAGCGCTCGAAGATCGTCATGGTCGTCTGCCTCAAGCGCGAGACATCCATGCTGCTCAAGTTCGTCAAGCGGGTCGACCCCGAGGCCTTCATCACCGTGGGCTCGGTCATGGGGGTCTACGGCAAGGGCTTCCAGGCCATCTCCAAGGTGTGATGCCGCGCTACGCCGACATCGTCCTGCCGCTCGCGCAACCCGCCTACACGTTCGCCGTCCCCGAGGGGATGGCGCTCGCCGAGGGGCAGGCTGTCGCGGTGCAGTTCGGTGCGCGCCGCTTCTATACGGGCATCGTGTGGCGGATCCACGACCGCCGGCCCGATTTCAAAACCGTCAAACCCATCCGGCGCGTCCTCTACGACGCGCCGCTTCTCACCGCCCCCCAGCGGGCGCTGTGGGAGTGGATCGCCTCCTACTACATGTGTCGCGAGGGCGAGGTGATGCGCTGCGCGCTGCCCGCCCTGATGAAGCCTTCGGGCGACAGCGAGGAGGTGTTCGCCTCCGACGAGTTCCGGCCGCGCACCGAGTGCTACGTCTCGTTGGCGCCCGAGCTGCGCGACGAGGAGGCGTTCGACGCCGCCTGCGAGCGGCTGGAGCGGCGGGCGCCCCGGCAGTATGCCGCGCTGGTGGAGGTGGCCTCGGCCGGGGGCGGGGCGCGCATCGCCGCGGGCGAGGTGGCGCGCCGCCTGCTGCATGCCGACGCGGCGGTGCTGCACGCGCTCGCCCGCAAGGGGCTCGTGCGCCTGGCCGAGCACGAGCGGACGGTGGAGCGGGGCGGCTCGTCGTTCCTCCTGCCCGAGCTCTCGCCCGCCCAGCTGCGGGCGCTCGGGGAGCTGCGCAGCCAGTTCGACGGCGGCCGCGCGACGGCGCTGCTGCACGGGGTCACGGGCTCGGGCAAGACCGAGATCTACATCCATCTGGCGGCCGAGGTGCTCGCGCGCGGCGGCGACGTGCTGCTGCTGGTGCCCGAGATCGCCCTCACGGCGCAGCTCATCGCCCGCATGGAGCGCATCTTCGGCAGCCGCGTCACGGCCTACCACTCGCGCCTCACGCCCCGCCGCCGCACGGAGACCTACCTGCGCCTCAATCGCTCCGAGGGGGGCGAGTTCGTGGTGGGGGTGCGCTCGTCGATATTCCTGCCGCTCAAGCGCCTGCAACTCATCATCGTCGACGAGGAGCACGACGCCAGCTACAAGCAGGCCGACCCCGCGCCGCGCTACAACGCCCGCGACTGCGCCTCGGTCATGGCCCGCCTCATGGGCTGCCGCGCGCTGCTGGGCAGCGCCACCCCGTCGCTCGAGACATGGCTCAACGCCCGCACGGGCAAATACGGTCTGGCGCTCCTGCGGGAGCGCTACGGCGCGGCGCGGCCCCCCGCGCTCTTCCTCTCCGATACGCTGCGCGCGGCCAAGCGGGGCGAGCGGCAGGGCCACTTCAACAAGCTGCTGCTCGACAAGATCGGGCAGACGCTCGATCGCGGCGGGCAGGCGATGCTCTTCCAGAACCGCCGCGGCTTCGCCCCCTACGTCTCCTGCACCGAGTGCGGCTGGACGGCCCGCTGCCCGTCGTGCAACGTCACGCTCACCTACCACAAGGGGCGCGGCGAGCTGGTGTGCCACTACTGCGGCCACACCGAGCCGGTGCCGGCCAAGTGTCCGTCGTGCCGCGTGACCGACGCGGTGCCGATGGGCTTCGGCACCGAGAAGATCGTCGAGCAGGTCGCCTCCCTCTTCCCCGAGGCCCGCGTGGCGCGTCTCGACCGCGACAGCGCCACCTCCGAGCGCGCCTTCTCGGCCACGGTGGCCGACTTCGCCGAGCGGCGCACCGACATCCTGGTCGGCACGCAGATGATCGCCAAGGGGTTCGACTTCGAAGGGGTGTCGCTCGTGGGGGTGCTCAACGCCGACAACCTGCTCCACAACCCCGACTTCCGCGCCGCCGAGCGGGCTTTCCAGCTCCTCACGCAGGTGGCGGGGCGCGCCGGGCGGCGCGACGACGCGGGCGAGGTGGTGATCCAGACCTCCGACCCGTCGCACCGGGTGCTGCGCCAGGTGCTCGAGGGCGACTACGAGGCGATGGCCTGCGCCGAGCTGGCCGAGCGCGAAGCCTTCTTCTACCCGCCCTACGCCCGTCTGACGGCCCTCACGCTGCGCCACCGCGATCCCGAGTTGGTGCGGCGCGCCGTCGGCGAGCTTGCCCGGCGGCTGCGCGAGCGCTTCGGCCGCCGCGTGCTGGGCCCCATCGCCCCGCCCGTCGACCGCATCCGCGGCGAGTGGCTCGCCTGTCTGCTGCTGAAGGTCGAGAGCGGCGCTTCGTCAGCGCGCGCCCGCGAGCTGCTGGGCGCCGAGCTGCGGCGTCTGGCGGTCGATCCTGCGTTCAAAACCGTCACCGTCGTCTGCGATGTCGATCCTCAGTGAGCTGTGGCGCGACCTCTCCGTGCTCCTCTTTCCGCCGCGCTGCGCCGTCTGCGGCGAGCCGCTGGCGGCGGGCGAGCGAACGGTCTGCACCCTCTGCCGCGCCACGGCGCCCCTGACGGGCTACTGGCGCGAGGCCGACAACCCCCTCTTCCGCAAGTGCCGGGGGCTGGTGCCCGTCTGCCGCGCCTCGGCCTACCTCTTCTTCGTGCGCGGCAGCGGCTGGCGGCGCATGATCCACGGCTTCAAGTACCGCGGCGCGTGGCGCCCGGCCCGCACGGTGGGGGAGTGGTACGGCGCTTCGCTCCGCGAGGGCGGGCTGCACGACGACGTCGACGCGGTGGTGCCCTTGCCGCTGCACCCCCTCAAGCGTTGCCTGAGGGGCTACAACCAGGCCGAGTACATCGCCGAGGGGATCGCCGCGCAGCTGGGCGTCGGGCTGTTGCGCGGGTGCGTCGTGCGGCGCCGCAACACCCCCAGCCAGGCGCTCCGCCCGCGGCGCGAGCGGGCCGGCAACGTCGCGGGGGCCTTCGCCGTCGTGCGCCCCGAGCGCCTGGCCGGGCGCCACGTGCTGCTGGTCGACGACGTGGTGACCACCGGCTCGACGCTGCTCTCGTGCGCCGAGTCGATCCTCGCCGCCGTGCCCGACTGCCGCGTGAGCATCGCCGCGCTGGCCGTCTCGCGTCGCGAGCTGGGGGAGGAGGGGTAGTTCTGTCAACTGGTTAAGTGAGAAGTAAAAAGTAAAAAGTTGAAAAGCGAGGGGGTGGGGCGCGGGTGACGGCTGGAGGCCCGCACTTCGCTCTCGCTCGTTCGCACCTCCGCAGGCTGCTGCCCGAAACCGAATTGAAAGCGTGCGGGGGCAGACCGTAGCCAGCGATGGGCGGCGCGTGGAACGTGCAGCCCTTCGCCTGGGGGTGGCTACGGGCTGCCGGCTTTTCAAGCCGCCCCAGCCGGCAAAGAGACGAAGCCCGCAGGCTTCGCAATTTATAATTGTCCTGTGGGGTATAAACTCTTGTTGCAGAATTTTCCATTTTCAATTTTCAACTTTCCATTTTTTGATATATCGGCGCGAATCCGTACTTTTGGAGTTCGAAACCGAACGCAGATCATGGCAAAAGAGTATACCCCCTCCTCCCGCAACCGCGAGGCCTTCGAGGCGCTGACCGAGACGGCCGGCAACGTGCCGCCCCAGGCCGTCGAGCTCGAAGAGGCCGTGCTGGGAGCCCTGATGCTCGAGAAGGACAGCATCATCGCCGTCCAGGAGTTCGTCACCCCCGAGTCGTTCTACACCGAGGAGCACCGCCTGATCTACAAGGCGATCGAGGAGCTGTCGATGGAGCTCAAGCCCATCGACCTCTACACGGTGACCGAGCGTCTGAAGGCCAAGAAGGAGCTCAAGAAGGTGGGCGGCGCGTCCTACCTGGCGCAGCTGACGCAGAAGGTCGGCTCGGCGGCCAACGTCGAGTTCCACGCCAAGATCATCGCACAGAAATATGTCCAGCGCGAGCTCATCCGCTCGGCCACCGAGATCCAGCGCCGCTCCTACGACGAGTCGACCGACGTGACGGAGCTCATCGGCTATGCCGAGGGCGAGATCTTCAAGGTCGCCGAGGGGCACGTCAAGCGCTCGGTGCAGGTGTCGAAGGACATCCTGGCGCGGGCGCTGCTCCAGATCGAGGAGGCGTCGAAGAACACGAGCGCCTTCAACGGCGTGCCCTCGGGCTTCATGGCCGTCGACCGCGTGACGCTGGGCTGGCAGCTGTCGGACCTGATCATCATCGCCGCCCGCCCCTCGATGGGTAAGACCGCCTTCGTGCTCTCGATGGCCCGCAACATGGCCGTCGACCACGAGCAGGGGGTGGCCTTCTTCTCGCTCGAGATGTCGGCCGTGCAGCTGATGATGCGTCTGATCATCGCCGAGACGGGCCTCTCGGGCAACGACGTCAAGTCGGGCCGCCTGACCCCCGAGCAGTGGCGCCACCTCGAGTCGGCCACCAAGCCGCTGGGCGCCGCGCCGCTCTACATCGACGATACGCCGGCTCTCTCGGTCTTCGAGTTCCGCTCGAAGGCCCGACGGCTCAAGATCCACAACGATATCAAGATCATCGTGATCGACTACCTCCAGCTGATGACCGGCAACCAGGACTCCAAGGGCAACCGCGAGCAGGAGGTGGCCTTCATCTCGCGCACGCTCAAGGCCATCGCCAAGGAGCTCAACGTGCCGGTGATCGCCCTTTCGCAGCTCAGCCGCGCGACGGAGATGCGCGGCGGCTCGAAGCGCCCCCAGCTCTCGGACCTGCGCGAGTCGGGCGCCATCGAGCAGGACGCCGACATCGTGGCCTTCATCCACCGTCCCGAGTACTACGGCATCAACCAGGACGAGAACGGCATGCCCACGGCGGGTATGGCCGAGATCATCATCGCCAAGCACCGCAACGGCGCCGTGTGCGACGTCAACCTGCGCTTCCTCAAGGAGCAGGCGCGCTTCGCCGACATGGACGACGCGATGCTGCCCCCGGCGCAGGCCTCCGACAGCGAGCAGGCCTACGACGACTACGCCAGCGGCTCGAACGGAGCCCCGCTGGCCGGCGGCCTGGGCTCGACGATGGGCGGCGGCGAGTTCGACATCAACCCCCCGGCGTTGGGCGACGATGTGCCGTTCTGACGCCGCCGGACCGAAAAAACAAAGAGAAGCGATCATGTTCGTCAAAACCCACGCAGGAGCGGTCGTCGGCATCGACGCAGTGACGGTCGCCGTCGAGGTCGACATCGCCGGCGGCGGTCTGGGCCTCTACCTGGTGGGGCTGCCCGACAACGCCGTGCGCGAGAGCGAGCAGCGCATCCGCTCGGCCTTCGAGAACTCGGGCGAGCGCATGTCGGGGCGCAAGATCGTCGTCAACCTCGCGCCGGCCGATCTGCGCAAGGAGGGCGCGGGCTTCGATCTGCCGATCGCCGTGGGGATCCTCGCGGCCATGGGCCGCATCGACGCCGCGGCGATCGAGGGGACGATGTTCGCGGGCGAGCTGTCGCTCGACGGGTCGCTGCGTCCCGTGCGGGGCGTGCTGCCCCTGGCCCTGCGGGCCCGTGCTGATGGGTTGCGGCGGCTGGTGCTGCCCGTGCAGAACGCCGCCGAGGCGGCCGTGGTCGACGGCATCGAGGTGGTCGGCGCCGAGAGCCTGCGGCAGGTCGTCGCCTGCCTCAACGGCGACGAGCCGATCGCGCCGACGACGGCCCCGGCAGCCGCTGCGGCCGACGCGTCGGAGGGCCGCTACGCCGAGGACTTCGCCGACGTGCGGGGGCAGGCGCGCGCCAAGCGGGCGCTGGAGATCGCCGCGGCGGGCGGCCACAACGTATTGCTGATCGGCGCTCCGGGCTCGGGCAAGACGATGCTCGCGAGCCGCATTCCGACCATCCTGCCGCCGCTCGCGCGGGAGGAGGCGCTCGAGACCACCAAGATCCACTCGGTGGCGGGCAAGGCGGGGGCCGAGCGCGGGCTGCTCTCGCGGCGCCCCTTCCGGGCGCCCCACCACCTCGCCTCGCAGGTGGCGATCATCGGCGGCGGCCAGTCGCCCCGCCCGGGCGAGGTGTCGCTGGCCCACAACGGCGTGCTGTTCCTCGACGAGCTGCCCGAGTTCGGCCGCAGCGTGCTGGAGGTGCTGCGCCAGCCGCTCGAGAACAAGCGCATCGTCGTCTCGCGGGCCCGCTACAGCGTGGAGTACCCCGCCAATTTCACCCTCGTGGCGGCGATGAATCCCTGCCCGTGCGGCTACTACAACCACCCCGACAAGGAGTGCTCGTGCTCGCCCGGGACGGTGCGCCGCTACATGGGGCGCGTCTCGGGGCCGCTCATGGACCGCATCGACCTCCACATCGAGGTGACGCCCGTGGCCCCTTCGGAGTTGGCCGACGCCGCGCCGGGCGAGCCGAGCGCCGCGATCCGCGAGCGGGTCGTGCGGGCGCGCGAGGTGCAGCGCGAGCGGTTCCGCGACGTCGCGGGGGTGCACACCAACGCCATGATGAACAGCTCGATGCTGCGCACGTGGTGCCGGCTCGACGCCGCCTCGTCGGAGCTGCTCGGGCGGGCCATGGAGCGGCTGTCGCTCTCGGCGCGCGCCTACGACCGCATACTGAAAGTCGCGCGCACGATCGCCGACCTGGCGGGCCGGGCCGAGATCGCCGCGCCGGACATCGCCGAGGCGATCAACTACCGCTCGCTCGACCGCGAGACGTGGGGGAGGTGAGCCTGTCGGCGCTTGTGCCGGCCCGCAGCCGGCGGAGCGGCCGGCCAGCGAAGAGAGCGGCCCTCCGCCGGAAGCGGCTGCGGGCTGCCGGCTCTGCGAGCCGGAACCGAAGACGGATTTAAATGGGGCGAAGGCCCTCGATTATATGGAACAGACGAATAAGAGATACCGGATCATCCTTTCGGGCGGCGGCACGGGCGGCCACATCTATCCGGCCGTGGCGGTCGCCGAGGCGCTCGTGCGGCGGCTGGGCGAGCGCGTCGAGCTGCTCTTCGTGGGCGCCGAGGGCAAGATGGAGATGGAGAAGGTGCCCGCGCTGGGCTACCGCATCGTGGGGCTGCCGATCGCCGGGTTGCAGCGGCGGCTGGAGTGGCGCAACCTGCTGGTCCCCTTCAAGGTGCTGCGGAGCATCGGCCGCGCGCGGCAGACCATCCGCGCGTTCGGCGCCGACGTCGTGGTGGGCTTCGGCGGCTACGCCAGCGCCCCGGTGCTGTGGGCCGCGCAGCGGATGGGGGTGCCCACGCTCATTCAGGAGCAGAACTCCTATGCGGGCCTCACGAACAAGATCCTCGCGCGGCGCGCCCGCCGCATCTGCACGGCCTACGAGGGCATGGAGCGCTTCTTCCCCGCCGACCGCATCCGCCTGACGGGCAACCCGCTGCGCGGCCGCTTCTCGCAGGAGGGTGCCGACCGCGCCGAGGCGCTGGCCCACTACGGACTGGCGGCCGACCGCCCGGTGGTGCTCGTCGTGGGCGGGTCGCTCGGCACGCGCTCGCTCAACGAGATGATGAAGGAGTGGATCCTCTCGCTCGGCGGTGCCGAGCCCCCCGTGCAGGTGATCTGGCAGACGGGCCGCTACTACGAGCGCGAGATGCGCGCCTTCCTCGGGGAGCACCCCGCGCCGGGCATCTGGCAGGGGGCCTTCATCGAGCGCATGGACCTGGCCTATGCGGCCGCCGACCTGGTGGTCTCGCGCAGCGGCGCCGGCACGGTCTCGGAGCTGTGCCTGGTGGCCAAGCCCGTGCTCTTCGTCCCCTCGCCCAACGTGGCCGAGGACCATCAGACCAAGAACGCCGAGGCGCTGGTCTCGAAGGGCGCCGCGGCGATGGTGACGGACGCCGCATGCCGTCGCGAGGCGATGCCGCGGGCGGTGGAGCTGCTCGCCGACCCCCGGGCGCTGGCCTCGATGCGCGAGCGCATCGCCCGCCTGGCCACGCCCCGCGCGGCGGAGGAGATCGTCGACGAGATCCTGCGCGTCGTCGAAGCCTGACGCAGACTAACGAACATCGAAGACCATGAAACATACCCGTTACTACTTTCTCGGCATCGGCGGCATCGGCATGAGCGCCCTGGCCCGCTACTTCCTCCACGAGGGGTGCCCCGTGGCCGGCTACGACCGCACCCCCTCGTCGCTCACCCGCGCCCTCGAGGCCGAGGGGGCCGCGATCCACTACGAGGACGACGTGCGGCTCATCCCCGCCGAGTTCCTCGATCCCGAGACCACCACGGTGGTCTACACCCCCGCCGTGCCGCAGGACCACAGCGAGCTGCGCCATTTCGTCGAGGGGGGCTTCCGCGTCGAGAAGCGCTCGCAGATGCTGGGCCACCTCTCCGAAGGCAAATATGTGATGGCGGTGGCCGGCACGCACGGCAAGACCACCACCTCGACCCTCGTGGCGTGGCTCAACCGCGCCCTGACGGGCGGCGGCTCGGCCTTCCTGGGGGGCATATCGAAGAACTTCGGCGGCAACCTGGTGCTGGGCGACGGCGAGCGGCTGGCCGTGGAGGCCGACGAGTTCGACCGCTCGTTCCTGCGCCTGAACCCAGACGTGGCGGCCGTCACCTCGGCCGACGCCGACCACCTCGACATCTACGGCACGCACGAGGCGGTGAAGGAGGCCTTCGCGCAGTTCGTGCGGCAGATCCGCCCGGGCGGCAGCCTGGTCGTCAAGCAGGGCGTCGACATCCTCGTCGACAACCCCGCGATTAGCGTGTGGCGCTACGCCTACGATACCCCCTGCGACTTCTACGCCCGCAACGTGCGGCTGGTCGAGGGGGGCCACTACCGCTACGACCTGGTGACCCCGTCGGGCGTCGTCGAGGGGTGCACGCTCGGCATCCCCGGGTGGGTCAACATCGAGAACGCGGTGGCCGCCGCCGCCCTGGTGTGGTGCGCCGCGCAGCACGAGGGGCGGCAGCTCGACGCCGACCGCCTGCGCGAGGGGCTCGCGTCGTTCGCGGGGGTCAAGCGCCGTTTCGAGTTTTATCTCAACACGCCGCAGCAGGTCTACATGGACGACTACGCCCACCACCCGCGCGAGCTGGCCGCGGCGCTCACCTCCGTGCGTGCGATGTTCCCCGGGCGGCGCATCCTGGCGCTCTTCCAGCCCCACCTCTACACCCGCACGCGCGACCTCTACCTCGAGTTCGCCGAGGCGCTGTCGCACGCCGACGAGGCGATCGTGCTGCCGATCTATCCGGCGCGCGAGGAGCCCATCCCGGGCGTGGGGGCCGAGCTGATCGCCGAGCGCGTCGCGGTGCCCTGCCGCATCGTGGAGCGCGAGCATCTGGCCGAGGTCGTGGCGGCGATGGAAACCGACGTGGTGGTGTCGTTCGGCGCCGGCAACATCGACGCCTGCTGCGAGGCGATCGCCGGGGCGCTCGCGGAGAAGGTGAGAAGTAAAAAGTAAAAAGGAGGCTACAGGTGCTCTTCTCGGGTCGCAGCCAGCGAAGGCCGCGGCTCGTAAGGGTTGCGGCCCTTCGCCCGGGGTGGCTGCGGCCCGCCCGGCTGAAAGCCGGGATTTGCTATTTTGGTTTTGCGGCCTGCACCCCTCTGTCGGGGGAGGCTGCGGACTGCCGACGAAGCCGCGACGAAACGATCAAAATAAAAGAGAGAAAGTGAACCGCACGCTCCGATATACGTTGCTGACCCTCATGTGGGTCGCCGTGGCCGCCTATGTTCTCGCGGCAGGCCTCTCGGCGCGCCGCCGGCGCGCCGTGCAGACCGTCGCGCGCGTCGATGTCGAGGTGGTCGACAGCTCGTCGATGGGCCACCTGGTCTCCACCTCGCGCGTGATGGAGTGGCTGGCGCAGAGCCGCATCCCCACCGTCGGCGCCGAGGTCCGCGGGGTCGACCTCACGGGCATCGAGGCGCTGATCGCCCGCAACGGATTCGTCGACCGAGCCGCGGCCTACGTCACCTACGACGGTGCGCTGCACATCGCCATCAGCCAGCGGCGCCCTTTGGTAAGGTTGTTGCTCGACGGTTACGACACCTACGTCACCGAGGAGGGCTTCGCCTTTGCGGCGCCGCGTGCCTCGTCGCTCTACGTGCCGGTGGTGACGGGCACCTACCGCCCGCCCTTCCCGGCCTCCTACGCCGGGCGCGTGCGCGAGTGGGTCGACGAGCGGCAGGCCGAGGTGCGCGAGCGCATCGCCGCCATCGAGCGCGACAAGTACCCGCTCTACCGCCGCGAGCGCGACAACGACCGGCGTCTGTCCGACCTGCGCCGCGAGCGCATCCGGCGGGCGTGGTGGCGCCTGGAGAGCAGCGAGTCGTTCGACCGCCGCGTGGCCGAGCTGCGCGAGGAGAAGGCCCGCCGGCGGCGCGCCTGCCGCTACGAAGCGCGCTTGATCCAGCAGGAGTTCGATCGCCTGGCGGAGCGGCAGCGGGCGGCGCGGCGCGAGGAAAAAAAGTTGGAAAAAAGCTACCAAGATTTCATGAAACTCCTTACCTTTGTAGCAAGCGTCGAAGAGGACGATTTCTGGAGGTCGGAGGTGGTGCAGATCGTGGCCCGGACGACCCCCAGCGGAGCTTTGGAGGTCGATCTGGTGCCCCGCAGCGGCAACCACATCGTGCTTTTCGGCCGTCTGGAGGACGAGGAACGCAAGTTCGACAAGCTCATGCGGTTCTACCGCAGCGGCCTGTCGGGGCTGGGCTGGGGCGAGTACCGCACCGTCGACCTCCGCTACGAAGGGCAGGTAGTCTGCAAGCGTTAATATTGAGAGCATATTGAACCGTGGAGAGGAGAAACTATACAGTGGCCGTTGACCTGGGATCGTCGAACGTCGTGGTGGCCGTAGGTGAGAAGCTGCCCGAGGGCCCGCTGGCCGTGCGGTGCGTGGTGTCGCGCCCGGTCGAGGGCGTGAGCGCCGGCAAGATCGAGAACATCGAGCAGGTGAGCCGCGCCGTGCAGGAGGCCGTGCAGGAGGTCGAGCGCCAGATGAACTTCCGCATTACCGAGGCCTATGCGGGCATCTCGGGCGAGTTCGTGCGGTGCGCCCGCCATACCGACCACGTCTTCGTCTACGACCCCCAGAACGGGGTCAGCCGCAAGGACGTCGACGCCCTCTCGGACCGTATGCGCAACGTGCAGGCCCCCGACGACGAGCTCATCATGGAGCGCGTACCCCAGCACTACATGGTCGACGACAGCCAGAAGGTCAAGAACCCCGTGGGGGCGTTCGGCCGCAAGCTCTCGTCGACGTTCAATTTCATCCTCTGCCACCAGACCCCCATGCAGCGCCTCGGCATGGCACTCAAGCGCCTCGGCATCAAGATGCTGGGCGTGGTGCCCGACGCGCTGGTGACCCCCGAGGCGGTGCTCACGCCCGACGAGAAGGAGGAGGGCGTGGCTGTCGTCGACCTGGGCGGCGGCGTCACGGACGTGACGGTCTACTACGGCAACGTGGTGCGCTACATCGCCTCGATCCCCATGGGCGCCTCGGCCATCAACCGCGATATCCGCACCATGGGCGTGCCGGAGAAGCACGTCGAGAGCCTCAAGCAGAAATACGGCTCGGCCGTCGCCGAGCTGGCCCCCGAGGACAAGCTCATCCGCGTCAACGGCCGCACGGCCCGCGAGGCGAAGGACATCCTGCTGCGCAACCTGGCCACGGTGATCGAGGCGCGTGCCACCGACATCGTGGAGTTCGTCCAGCAGGAGATCGCCGACTCGGGCTACGGCAGCAAGCTGGCCTACGGCATCGTGCTCACGGGCGGCTCGGCCCACCTGCGCCACATCGACGAGCTCTTCCGCCGCGTGACGGGCTCGGAGGTGCGCATCGTGCGCCCCGAGGCCGCGGCCATCGACGCCGACTCGCGCGAGCTGGTCGCCGATCCGGCCTACGCCACCGTCGTGGGCATCCTGCTCAAGGGCGCCGAGCTGGGCTCGTGCGCCGTCATCGAGCAGCCCGCGCAGCCGCGGCGCATCGAGCCGGAGGCCGAGGCCGCAGCCGCCGGCGAGCAGGCCCCGCGCCGGGCCGCCGAGCCGCAGGCCATGCCCGAGTTCCGCCACGTGCCGCACCGCGCGGCGCCGGCCCCCGCCGCGCAGCAGCGCGCCGAGGAGGAGCCGGAGGAGGAGCAGCCCGACGAGCCGCGCTACACCGCACCCGAGCCCAAGCGCAAGCGCGACTGGGGTTCGATTTTCCAGAAGACCTTCGACCGCATCAACCAGACCTTCTCGGCGGCCGAGGACGAAGAGATTTAACGACCGCGCGGCCGTCGGAGCCGCGCTTTCGGCCGCCTCGGCGGCCGGCAACCAAATAAGAACCGAAGCATGACAGACGAACTGATGTCAGAGATAAAGGCACCGCGCACCGACGGCTCGATCATTACCGTCGCCGGCGTGGGCGGTGCGGGCGGCAACGCCGTGAACCACATGCACGAGCTGGGCATCCGCGGCGTGACTTTCATGGTGTGCAACACCGACCAGCAGGCGCTGGACAAGAGCCCCGTCGAGCGGAAGATCCGCCTCGGCGCCGAGGGCCTCGGCGCGGGCAACGACCCCGAGAACGGGCGTCGCGCGGCCGTCGAGTCGCTGCCCGAGATCCGGCAGTGCCTCGAGGAGGCGGGCACCAAGATGCTCTTCATCACCGCCGGCATGGGCGGCGGCACGGGCACGGGAGCCTCGCCCGTCATCGCCAAGCTGGCCCGCGAGATGGGGTTGCTCACGGTGGCCATCGTCACCTCGCCGCTGGCCCTCGAGGGCAAGATCCGCTACGAGCAGGCCTTCCGCGGCATCGAGGAGCTGCGTCAGAACGTCGACTCGCTGCTCATTATCAACAACGAGAACATCCTGGAGATCTACGGCCGCCTCTCGGTGCGCCAGGCCTTCGGCAAGGCCGACGACATCCTCGCCTCGGCCGCCAAGGGCATCGCCGAGATCATCACCGTGGAGAGCGACCTGGTCAACGTCGACTTCGCCGACGTCTCGAAGGTGATGCGCGACAGCGGCCGCGCCCACATGGCCGTCGCGACGGCCGAGGGCGAGAACCGCGCCGAGGCGGCCGCCGAGGCGTCGCTCCACTCGCCGCTGCTCGACCACAATCTGATCGCCGGGGCCAAGAACATCCTGCTCAACATCTCGGTGGCCAATGCCGACCAGCTGATGTACGAGGAGGTGGTGCGCATCCTCGAGTACATCCAGTCCAACGCCAGCGTGCAGGACGACGACGGCGTGATCCACAGCGCCAACATCATCTGGGGTACGAGCGAGAAGCCGCAGCTGGACAACGCCATCGAGTTGGTGGTGGTGGCCACGGGCTTCGAGGAGGAGGAGAAGCGCCGCACGCTCGCGCCCGTCGTTCCCCCGGTGCGGACGGCCGAGGCGGCCAAGCCCGCGCGCCAGCCCGAGGTGATCGCCGAGCTCGAGCCGCTCAAGCCCGTGCCGCCGCGCCCCGTGGTGCAGCGCCCCGCCGAGCAGGTGGTGCTGGGGGCCAAGTCCACACGCTACAGCAACATCGACGTGCTGCTCTCCAAGCCCGCCTACCAGTCGCGCAACTCGAAGTTCGTGGTGCAGATGCCCGGCGGCCGCAAGGAGGTGCTGCGCGACGAGCACGCCGACGCCGCCCCCGCACGCGAAGAGGAGCACGGCGGTTCGCTCTTCGACTGACAAACAGCGCGCCGGCTCTTCGGGGCCGGCGCCCCACTTAACGCCCCGAACCTTTGGACACCTCGATTCCCTGGATCACCTTCCACGGCTTTTCGCCCCATCTGGCCGCATTGTGCCTGGTCACCTGCTGCCTGCTGCTGGTCTCGGCCCTCGTCTCGGGGGCGGAGACTTCGTTTTTCTCCCTCTCGCACAACGACATCGCGGCGCTGCGCAAGAAGACCTCGGCCTCGTCCGACGCCGTGCTGCGGCTGCTCTCCGACGTCGACCTGCTGCTGGCCACCATCCTGGTGGTCAATAATCTGGTCAACATCTGCATCGTCATCCTCACCTCGGGGATCATCGACGCCACCTTCACCTTCGTGCGGTTCGAGTTCCTCTTCAAGACCGTGCTGGTCACCTTCCTGCTGCTGCTCTTCGGCGAGATCCTGCCCAAGGTGCTGGCGCAGACCATCCCCGTGCGCTTCGCCCGGCTGGTCGCGCGGCCGCTGATGGTGCTGCGGTGGATCTTCTACCCCTTCTCCTACGTGCTGGTGCGCACGAGCAGCCGCATCAGCGAGAAGGCCGCGCGCCGCAGCGAGATCTCGCTCGACGAGCTGGCCGATGCCGTGGACATGACCGAGAACACCACGCCCGAGGAGCACGTCATGCTGTCGGGCATCGTCAACTTCGTCAATACAGAGGTGCAGGAGATCATGAAGCCGCGCGTCGACATCACGGCGCTGGAGCTCTCCGACGACTACCAGACCGTCAAGCGGACGATCATGGCCTCGGGCTTCTCGCGCATCCCGGTCTACGACGGCGAGATCGACAACATCCGCGGCACGCTCTACGTCAAGGACCTGCTGCCCTACATCAACCAAGAGGAGTTCGGCTGGCAGCAGCTCGTGCGCAAGCCCTACTTCGTGCCCGAGCGCAAAAAGATCAACGACCTGCTGGCCGATTTCCAGTCGAACAAGATCCACATGGCCATCGTCGTCGACGAATACGGATCGACGCTGGGCCTCGTGTCGCTCGAGGACATCATCGAGGAGATCGTGGGCGAGATATCGGACGAGAGCGACAACGACGAGCGTCTCTATACGCGCCTCGACGGCGGCAGCTATCTCTTCGAGGGCAAGACCCACATCGGCGACTTCGAGCGCATCCTCTCGCTCGACGAGGAGACCTTCTCCGACGTGCGGGGCGAGGCCGAGACGCTGGCGGGGCTCATGCTGGAGCTCAAGCGCGACTTCCCGCGCAAGGGCGACGCCTTCACCGCGCACGGCATACGCTTCACGGTCAAGGAGCTCGAAAGTCACCGCGTGGACAAGATCAGGGTCGACATCCTATGATGCGCACGCTCGTGGTCCGGCCGCTCGCCGACGAGCGCGACGCGGCCGCCTGGGCCACCTGCGGGGAGCTGGCCGCTGCGGCCGCTTTCTCCTCGGAGCTCCGGCGGCGCGAATACCTCGGCTGGCGGGCCCTCGTGCGCGAGCGGCTGGGGCGTGACGCCGCCATAGCCTACGACGGGGTGGGTGCCCCCGTGGTTACCGACCGCGCGGGGGTGCATCTCTCCGTTTCGCACGCCGCGGGGTGGGTCGCCCTGCTTCTGGCCGACGCCCCGTGCGGGGTCGACATCGAGTCGGCCGACCGCGACTTCTCCTGCGCGGCCCGTCGCTGCCTGACTGACGACGAGCGGCGGCTCTCCGACTCCCCCTTGTGGCCGGGCGTGGCCTGGTGTGCCAAGGAGGCGCTCTACAAGCTGGCCGGGCGCCGCGGGCTGGACCTGCGGCGCGACGTGCGGCTGGAGCGCGCCCGCCTGGCGATCGACCCCGCAGCCGGTGCGACGGCGGCGGATCCGGGCGATTTCGCAGTCGACTTCGCGGCCGGTATGGCCGTTCCGGCTGTCGGCGAGCTCGTGGGGCGCATCGCCGGCGGCGAGCCCGTGCGGCTGGCCGTGCGGTGCGGCGGCCTGATCGTGGTGCACACGCTCTGATCGTTCCCTACATGAAAAAGCACCCTGTCCTCGTCGGACAGGGTGCTTTTTCATATCCGCTCGCTTGCTCAGAACGCCTCCGAGGCGGTGAAGAGGAAGGCAGACGAGCGCTTGCGGTCCCACGGCAGGTCGGGGTTGCCGTGCACGCCCCAACCGTAGTCGAGGCGGATATTCATCCCCTTCTTGAACTCGAAGCGGTAGCCGCAACCGAAGCTGTAGAGCGTGTTCTGCCAGCGGAATTTCTCGGTGTCCCACACCTGCCCCACGCCGAACCAGCCCACCACGCCGTGGCGGCGGTAGATCTTCTGCCGCAGCTCGGCCTGCGTCTCCACGAGCCGCTTGTCGCGGTAGCGCCCCTCGTAGTAGCCGCGCATGCGCTCCATGCCGCCCAGCTTGGCGTACATGTGCCACGAGGGGGTACCGGCCGTGAAGTCGGCGTAGAGGTCGTAGGCCAGGACGGCCCCCTTCCAAAGACGCCGGTAGGCGTCGAAGGTGAGGGTGAATCGCCCGAAGTGGCGGCGCGTGTTGCCCAGGAAGCTGGGGTACCACTTGGCCTCGGCCTTCACGAAGATGCCCTGCGAGGCGTTGAACGTCACGTCGCGCGTGTCGTACTGGACGAAGAGCCCCACGTTGGTGTTGAACGCGTTGGGCTTGTCGCCCGATGCGGCGATGTGGTTGGAGAAGGGATCCTGCTTCGCAGGCTCGTAGCGCCCCTCGAGCCAAAGGTCGTAGAGCTCGCCGACCTGACCCCCGGGGTTCTCGCGGTCGCCCGAGGCGATGTCGCTCAGATAGTCGCCCATGCCCGACGCCTCGTAGCGCGCGCCGGTGTAGTCGACGCCCGCGCTTACGCCCAGGTAGAAGCGGTCGGCCACGGCGCGGCAGTAGGAGACGCGCGCGATGCCCATCGTCGTGGTGAGGTTCTGGGCGTAGCCCGCCTCGCCATCGCGGTAGCCGATGCCGTAGAAGGCGCCGGGGAAGTAGACGAAGGCTCCCGAGTAGCTCAGCCGCTTGCGGTTGTGGTCGAAGATGTTGTCGCCCGAGAAGCGCAGCAGCACGAATTTCTTGGTCGTGAAGTTGCCGTAGACGGAGACGTTCGACGGAGCCGTGATCGAGTCGGTGCGGTCGAGGCGGTAGAGGCCCGCCAGCAGGAAGCCGATGCCGAAGCCCACGTCCGACGAGTAGTTGGGGCCGGGGGCGATGCTCCAGTCGATCTTCTTTTCGAAGGTGCGGTCCTCGTTCGAGTTGCTGTAGTAGTCAATGATGCGCCGGAGCAGCCCCGGGCGTTTGGCGGCGAGAGCCGCCGTGTCGGTGGCGGCGCGCAGCGAATCGGCGGCCGCGGCCGCCTGGGGGCTGACCTCGCGGCGGATGGCGGCGACCGTCTCGCCCGCCGGAACCACCTGCGTGTTGTGGTGTGCCAGGCCCGTCTCCTGCGCGGCGGCCGCGGCGGCCGACAGCAGGGCCCAGAGGCCGATGAAGATACGTCGTATCATGGCCGTAAAGGTAGCAATAATTTCCGACAGATCAAAACGGTGCTGGCGTTCAGCGGGTTTTGAATTGCTGCGGCGATTCGCTATCTTTGGATCGTCATGAAGAGAAAAGAGCCCAATACGACGCCTGCGCCGCCGCGCCTCGACGGGTCGCTGTCGGAGGCCGGGGCGCAATATCTGGTCGCCGAAGAGGAGGTCGAGGGCAGCAGCTTCACCGCCGCCGACTTCGCCGGCGCGGAGCGCGAGCATCTGTTCGTGCAGCGGACGCTCTTCAGCGGCTGTCAGTTCGCCGGCAGCCGATTGCGCCGCGCCCACTTTGCCGACGTCCTCTTCCGGCGCTGCGACCTTTCGAACGCCGACTGGCAGGGGTGCTCGTTCCTGCGCGTCGCATTCGAGGAGTGCAAGCTGCTGGGGGCCGACCTTCAGGCCGCGACGTGGCACGACGTGCTGCTGCTCCGCCCCGCGGCCTCCTTCGCCAACCTCTTCGGCGGCCGCATGCGGCGCGTGGCCTTCGAGCGGGCGGTGCTGCGCAGCGCCTCGCTGGCCGAATGCCGCTTCGAGGGGGTGCGCTTCACCGAGTGCGACCTCACGGGGGCCGAGCTGCGGGGCACGCGCCTCGACGGGGTGTCGCTCGCCGACTCGCGCCTCGACGGCGTGCAGGTGGGTGCCGTCGTATCGCCGGAGCTGCGGGGGCTGCGCGTCACGGCGGCGCAGGCGGCCGCGCTGGCGCGCCTCATGGGGCTGGTCGTCGAGGAGCCGTAGGGGAGGAGAAACGCATAAAAAGGCGTGTGCCGAAATCTTCATTTCGACACACGCCCATGTTTTACGGATCTCCCGAAGGCTTACTTGAGGCCCAGCTTGGCCGCGATGGCCTTGGGCAGCGCCCGCTTGTTGACCATGATGTCGGTGGTCTTGTACTCCACGAACGGACGCGAGAAGTAGTAGTAGCCGCCGTAGGGGGGCATGGCGTCCCACGAGTTGAGCACCTTGTAGTAGGGGTTGCCGATCTGGTCGGTGGCCGTGCCCACGATCACCATGCCGTGGTCGTCGGTGGTCTCGTAGTTGTCGAAGGCCTCCTGGCGCATCTGCTGCGTGATCGTGCGCTCCTTGCCCGGCTTGTCGAACTTGTAGAGCGCTGCTTCCTTCTCGCGCTCGGTCAGCTTGCCCCAGCGCTCGGCCTCGGTGCCGCTCATGCCGTCGAGGTCGGCCTCGGGGATGATGCCCAGCGCCTTGGTGCGGCTGAAGCCCTTCTCGCTCACGTCGGTGCCCCAGGCCAGGGGGTAGCCGTTGGCCAGCGCGTGGTCCACGACCTGCATCATCTCGTCGAGCGGCAGGTTGTAGGCCTCGCCCCACATCCAGTTGTCGGGGATCTCGATGATGAACTTGGTGTAGAAGGGGTGGTGGGTGAACGACGTGATGTCGATGTAGTCATCCATGCGGATGGGCAGCGACGCGGCGAACGAGGCGGGGGTGTACTCCTTGCCCTCGTAGACGAACGTCTCGGGCATCGGGCCGAAGTACTCGTCGAGCAGGGCGTTGAAAGCGCGCTTCCACGCCGTGGAGAGCTTGCGGCCCTTGATCACGGTGTCGAGGAACGACTTGAGCACGGGCGTGAGCTCCGAGAAGTCGGGCTTGTCGGTGCCGTAGTTGAAGCCCGGGTAGGCCTCGAAGGGTACGATGCCGTATTTGGCGATCCCTTCGGTGACGTCGTGGGCCGCGCCGCCCTCGGCGAAGTTGATCTCGCCGTGCATGCGCACGTACTTCTCGGCTTTCTCCATGAAGGTGTGGCGCACGATCCACATCTCGGAGAGGTGCACCGGGGCGCCGCCCGCGCGCAGGATCTCCGCCTCGAGGAACGACATGGTCGAGTAGCACCAGCAGGTGCCGCTGCGGTTCTGGTTCTTCACGGGGGTGATGTCGAGCACCTTGCCGTCGGTGAAGCGGTAGCCTTCGGGCTCGCTCTTCGTGTCGGCCGTCTGGGCCGCGGCGCCGAGCGTCGTGCAGAACGCGAGGGCGCAGAGGAGGAATCTTTTCATTGGGGTTCGGGTTATGGTTTGGTCTATTTCTTCGATGTCGAGACGATGCGGCGGCACTCCTCGAGGGTCAGCTCCTCGGGTTTCGAACCTTTGGGGATGCGGTAGTTCTTGCCTTTGTAGGCGATGTAGGCGCCGTAGCGGCCGTGCTTGACCAGCAGGTCGGGCTCCTCGTCGAACCGCTTCAGGGGCGTGTTGGCCGCGGCGGCGGCCGCCTGGTGGGCGCGCACCACCTCCACGGCGCGGTCGTAGCCCACCGTGTAGGGGTCGTCGCTGCGGTCGAGCGAGGCGAACGACTTGCCGTAGCGCACGTAGGCGCCGTAGCGGCCGATGCCCACCGAGAGCTCCTCGCCGTCGAGCACGCCCAGCGTGCGCGGCAGGGCGAACAGGTCGAGCGCCTCCTCCAACGTGATCGACTCGATCAGCTGCCCCTTCTTGAGCGAGGCGAAGCGGCTCTTCTCCCCCTCGGCGCCCTCGATCTCGACCATCGGGCCGTAGCGGCCGATGCGCGCCTTGACCGTGTGGCCCGTCGCGGGGTCGGCGCCCAGGATGCGGGCCTGGCCGCGCTTGTCGGTCTGCTGCTCGATGGCCGTGTCGACCATCTTGTGGAAGGGGCCGTAGAACTGCGAGATCATCTTGTCCCACGTGATCTCGCCCTCGGCGATGCGGTCGAACTCCTTCTCGACGCTGGCCGTGAAGTTGTAGTCGATGATCGGGCCGAACTGCGCCTCCAGGTAGTCGTTGACCACCATGCCGATGTCGGTGGGCGAGAGGCGGTTCTTCTCCTTGCCGAAGTTCTCGGTGAGGCTCTTGCGGGCGATCTTGCCCCCCGCGAGCGTGAGCTGGGCGTAGGGGCGCTTCTGCCCCTCGCGGTTCTGCTTGACGACGTAGCCGCGGTTGATGATCGTGGTGATCGTGGGGGCGTAGGTCGAGGGGCGGCCGATGCCCAGCTCCTCGAGGCGCTTGACCAGCGAGGCCTCGTTGTAGCGGAACGGCGGCTGGGTGAACTTTTCGGTCGCGGTGATCTGGCGCGCCGCAAGGCGGTCGCCCGGCTCCATCTTGGGCAGCATGCCCTCGCCGCTCTCCGCGGTCTGGTCGTCGTCGGTCGACTCGGAGTAGAGGCGCAGGAATCCGTCGAAGCGGATCACCTCGCCCTGCGCCACGAACTGGTGCGCCGAGCCCGAGACGGCGATCTGCACCGTCGTGCGGTCGATCTCGGCCGGCACCATCTGCGAGGCCACCGTGCGCTTCCAGATCAGGTCGTAGAGCTTCTTCTCGGCCGGCGTGCCCTCGATCGCCTGCCGCTCGATGTACGACGGACGGATCGCCTCGTGGGCCTCCTGAGCCCCCTTGGTCTTGGTCTTGTAGTTGAACCAGCGCGAGTAGTTCTCGCCGTAGAGGCGCGTGACCTCCTCCTTGCACTGGGCCAGAGCCTGCTGCGAGAGGTTCACCGAGTCGGTACGCATGTAGGTGATGAGACCCTGCTCGTAGAGGTGCTGCGCCACGGACATCGTCTGCGAGACGGACATGCCCAGCTTGCGCCCGGCCTCCTGCTGGAGCGTGGAGGTGGTGAAGGGAGGCGCGGGGTAGCGCTGCGCGGGCTTCTCCTCGGCCCGCGCGACGGTGAACTCGGCGCCGATGCAGCCCTGGAGGAACGCCTCGGCCTCGGCTTCGGTCTCGAAGCGGGTCGAGAGCTCGGCCCTGAAGAGGCTCTTCTCGGCGTCGCCGGCGGCGTGGAACTGGGCCACCACGCGGAAATAGGGAGCCGAGCGGAAGGCGATGATCTCGCGCTCGCGCTCGACGATCAGTCGCACGGCCACCGACTGCACGCGGCCCGCCGAGAGCGACGGGCGCACCTTCTTCCACAGCACGGGCGAGAGCTCGAAGCCGACCAGACGGTCGAGGATGCGGCGCGCCTGCTGGGCGTTGACCAGGTCCATGTTGACCGTGCGGGGCTTCTCGATCGCCTCCAGGATCGCACGCTTGGTGATCTCGTGGAAGACGATGCGCTTGGTCCGATCTACCGGGAGACCCAACACTTCGGTCAGGTGCCATGCGATGGCCTCTCCTTCGCGGTCCTCATCGGAGGCGAGCCACACGGTCTTGCTCTTGGCCAGCCGGGCGAGCTCGTCGACCACCTTCTTCTTGTCGGCCGGAATCTCGTAGACGGGGGCGAAGCCGCCGTCGATGTGGATGCCCAGATCCTTTTTCGAGAGGTCGCGGATGTGGCCGAAGCTCGACTTGACCACGAAGTCCTTGCCGAGGAACTTCTCGATGGTCTTGGCTTTGGCCGGCGACTCGACGATCACTAAGTTGTCCTGCATGTCTTATCGTTCTCTTTTTTGCGTTTCTCCATAAATGCGAAAACCTAAGTATTCGCACACTTAGGTTCCGCCGTATCGCGTTCGCTCCGCCTACTGGATCATGTTGTAGGTCATCTCCAGGCGGATGGGCGCGTTGTTGCCGTCGCCCGCTTCGCCCTGCAAGACGCTGTAGGGGAGCGCGAAGAGGCTGTAGGCCTCGGGCGCCAGGTAGACGCTGCGGTAGTCGAGCTCCGAGAGGTCGACCTGCTCTCCGGCGGGGGTCTTGGCCCGCAGTTCGGCGTAGCTGTTCCACAACCCCTGCATGAACGAGGTGATGTTCATCGAGTAGCAGGCGCGGCTGCGGTTGAGCTTGCCGTCGAAGGCGATCGTGGTGCCCTGCTGCTCGTAGACATAGGCGTAGTCGGTCACCGGGGTGAGCTTCTTGTAGTCGGCGTAGAGACCCAGTCGGGGCAGCGCGCCGTTCATCAGGGCGATGAGCGGTGCGGCGTTCGAGGGGTCGATCTTCTGCCAGTCGTAGTCGCTGCCGGGCAGGTAGATCGACATGCGGACCTGGCTGAAGGCGAAGGTGCGGAAGTTGCGGCCGCTCGCGGCGTTCTCCACCGCCAGGATCTGCTCCAGCTCCTCGAACAGCTCGCGCGTGAAGGTGAGCTCCGAGACCACGCCGCCCAGACCCTCGACGTAGAGCGTCTCGCTCTGTGGGCGCTCGTCGGGCTGCCCTGCGGAGGGCTCGCGCGCCTCGTCGACCGGGATCAGCGCCCCGTCGTAGTCGTGGCGCACGGTGGTGACGGCCACGTTGCCCATGGGGGCGTCCTCGATGTTGAAGTAGAAGCCCATGCCGATCGTGTCCTTGATGAGCGAGGGGTTGTCCTCGCGGCGGCTGCGGCCGTAGACCATAAAGCCCGACGAGGCGAGCTCCGTGGCGTAGATCGTGCCCCGCGTGGCGCCCGTCTCGCTGCGCGTCATGTCCTGCTCGGGCTTGATGTAGAGACCCTTGAAGGCGTTGAACCACCGCTTGAGGCTGTCGGTCTTGTAGATCGAGTAGTCGCCCGCATACTCGCCCTCCTGCAGCAGCAGGCGGTTGACGAAGCTGCGGCCGGCGGCGGTCGGGTCCATCGTTACGGCCGTGGTCGAGGGGCCCGTCTTGTTGCCCTCGCCCAGCGAGAAGGTGAAGAGCTTGTCGCCCAGAATCCCCTCGGCCTCGGGGTCGAAGGTGATGTAGAAGAGGGTGTCGGTCGACTGCTCGATATATTCGTTGCTCGTCACCTCGTAGACGGCGAACCGCTGGTCGGTGAGCGTGTCGGAGCCGTAGCTCTTGATCGAGAGGAAGATATACACCGAGTCGAAGAAGGGCTTGTAGCCGAAGTCGCCCTCCTCGATCTTGTAGTAGGAGGTGAACTGCGAGAGGAAACCCGCCGTGCGCAGGCCCACGGTGTCGTTGATCATCGACCCCATATAGCCGTTGGCGAGCTTCGAGCCGACGATCGAGTCGGTCTGGAAGAGGCGGCTCTCGACATATTTGCGGGGGCTCAGCCCGGGGGCCTTCGACGAGCCGTCGAAGACCGAGTAGCCGGCTTTCATCTGTTGGTTCTCGGGGATGAGGTTCCCGCCGAGCGAGTCGTCGACGTCGGTGCAGCCCGCCCATGCCAGGGCGGCGGCCAGGGCGACGGCGAAGGGGCGCACCGCGGCTCGGAACTTATTGGATCTCTTCATAGAATCGGTTGTAGTTGTCGAAAAAGTCCGCATCGGCCGGCGACTGGTACTCGAGCAGCTTCACGCCGCTCTGCCGCACCGTCTCCAGCACCTCGGGGGCGATGCCGGGCGAAGCCGCCACCACGCCGTCGGCATATTGTAGAACGAAGCGGAGCAGATTTTCGTATGACGGCTCGGCGAGAACCGACAGATTTTTCGTCTCCACGCCCTCGTTGGCGACCTTGGCCGCGAAGCCGGGGTCGAGCGTGCCGGGGTAGGCGTCGTCGTAGAGCGAGACGACGATCTTCACGTCGCGGAAGATGGGGTCGTCGGCGAAAGTGTGCTTCAGGTAGATGGGCACCACGCTCGAGAACCACCCGTGGCAGTGGACCACCGAGGGGGTCCAGCGCAGCTTCTTGACCGTCTCCAGCACGCCGCGCGCGAAGAAGATCGCGCGCTCGTCGTTGTCGCCGAAGTGGACGCCGGCTTCGTCGGTCAGCACTGCCTTGCGCGAAAAGTAGTCGTCGTTGTCGATGAAGTAGATCTGCACGCGGGCCGAGGGGATCGACGCCACCTTGATGATGAGCTGGTGGTCGTTGTCGTCGATGATCAGATTCATGCCCGAGAGCCGGATCACCTCGTGCAGCTGGTGGCGCCGCTCGTTGATGCAGCCGTAACGGGGCATGAAGGTGCGGATCTCGTTGCCCCGCTCCTGCATCGCCTGCGACAGCGCACGGCAAAGCACCGACTCCTCCGTTTCGGGAAGGTAGGGCGTGATCTCCTGACAGACGTAGAGAATTTTGCTTGCCACGGTTATCTGGTTTGAATTACGACTTGATCTTTTGCCGCGACAGCCGGGCCGGGCGCTGCGACGGACGGGACGTGCGTCGCCGGGCGGGGCTTGTCCGAGGGCAAAGATACGAAATTTTTCTCAATTAAGCGCGGCGGCACCCCGCCGCGGGCTAAAGGATCAGCATCGCGTCGCCGTAGGTGCCGAAGCGGTACTTCTCCTCGCGGGCGATGCGGTAGGCGTTCATCACCGTCTCGTAGCCGCCGAATGCGGCCACCATCATCAGCTGCGTCGAGTAGGGCAGGTGGAAGTTGGTGACCATGGCGTCGGCGACCGTGAAGTCGTAGGGGGCGAAGATGAACTTGTTGGTCCACCCCTCCATGGGCTTGATCATGCCCCCGGTCGAGACGGCCGTCTCGAGCGTGCGCATCACGGTGGTGCCGATCGAGACCACCTTGCGGCCCTCGCGCTTGGCGTTGTTGACCGCCTCGGCCGTCTCGGCCGTGACGATGAACTGCTCGGAGTCCATCTTGTGCTTCGAGAGGTCCTCGACATCCACCGTGCGGAAGTTGCCCAGGCCGACGTGGAGCGTCAGGAAGGCGCGGTCCACGCCCTTGATCTCCATGCGCTTCAGAAGGTGCTTGGAGAAGTGCATGCCGGCCGTCGGGGCGGCTACGGCGCCCTCGTGGGCGGCGAAGATCGTCTGGTAGCGCTCGGCGTCCTCGGGCTCGACCTTCTCGCGGATCCACTTGGGCAGCGGCGTCTCGCCCAGGGCGAAGAGCGCCTGCTTGAACTCCTCGTAGGAGCCGTCGAAGAGGAAGCGCAGCGTGCGCCCGCGCGAGGTGGTGTTGTCGATCACCTCGGCCACCAGCAGGTCGTCGTCGCCGAAGTAGAGCTTGTTGCCGATGCGGATCTTGCGCGCCGGGTCGACCAGCACGTCCCACAGCCGCAGCTCGCGGTTGAGCTCGCGCAGCAGGAAGATCTCGATCTCGGCGCCGGTCTTCTCCTTGTTGCCGTAGAGGCGCGCCGGGAAGACCTTCGTGTCGTTGAACACGAAGAGGTCCTTCTCGTCGAAGTAGTCGAGGATGTCCTTGAAGATGCGGTGCTCGATCGTGCCCTTCGCACGGTCGATGACCATCAGGCGCGATTCGTCGCGGTTCTGGGCCGGGTGCTGCGCCAGCATCTCGCGGTCGAATTCGTAGCCGTATTGCGATAATTTCATGAAAATAGGTGTTTTCTGAGATACGACAAAGTAATCTTTATACGCAAAAAAGACTATTTTGTTTCGCCCTCGGCGATTTTTTGCATTTTTTCCAGCAGCTCGTCGAGCCGCCACGCCTCCTCGGCGCGGAAGCCGCCGCTGCGCGTGCGGCGCAGCGAGGTGAGGTGGCCGCCGCTGCCGAGCGCCTCGCCGATCTCGCGGGCCAGCGAGCGGATGTAGGTGCCCTTGCTGCATCGCACGCGGATGCGGATGCGCGGCAGCTCGCACTCCGCGAGCTCCATTTCGTAGATGTGGATCGCGGCCATGCGCATCGCGACCTCCTCGCCCGCGCGCGCGAGCTCGTAGGCGCGCGTACCTTCGATCTTCTTGGCCGAGTAGCGGGGCGGCTCCTGCAGCCGCTCGCCCGTGAGCGAGCGCAGGGCCTCCTCCACCGCCTCGCGCGTGATGTGCTCCCAGGGGTAGGTGCGGTCTATGGGGTGCTCCAGGTCGTAGCTCGGGGTGGTGGCGCCGAGCATCACGTCGGCCACGTACTCCTTCTCCTCGGCCTGCAGGGCGTCGACCCGCTTGGTGGCGCGGCCGATGCAGACCAGCAGCACGCCCGTGGCCAGCGGGTCGAGCGTGCCGGCGTGGCCGACCTTGATGCGGCGGTGGCCCAGGCGGCGCAGCGCGAACTTGATCTTGCGCACCACGTCGGCCGAGGTCCACTCGAGGGGCTTGTCGACCACGGCGACGTAGCCCTGCTCGAAGTCGATGTCCCGCAGTTCGCGCTCCGCACTCATCGCAGGAGCGTGCTTGCGATCGACAGCAGCCCCGCGGCGGCGCAGTAGAGGGCGAACCAGATGAGCTTGCCCCGCTTGACGATCTCGATCATGAACTTGCAGGCCAGCGCCCCCACGGCGAATGCGGCCGCGAAGCCGCCCGCGAGGGCCGCCGCGGGCACCTCCATGGCGCCCATCTCGCCCGAGAGGATGTCGAGCAGCATCTTGCCCAGGATGACGGGGATGACCATCAGGAACGAGAAGTGGGCCGTGCTCTCTTTCGAGTTGCCCAGCAGCAGGCCCGTGGCGATGGTCGACCCCGAGCGCGAGAGGCCGGGCAGCGTGGCTGCGGCCTGCGCCAGGCCGATGACGAAGGCGTCGCGGTAGGAGATCTCGCTCTTCTGCCGCGGGCGGGCGTAGTAGGCGAAGGCCAGCAGCGCGGCCGTCACCAGCAGCATGGCCCCCACGAATCCCAGCGAGGCGAAGAGCTCCTCGATGCGGTCGGCGAAGCAGACGCCGACGATCCCGGCGGGGATCATCGAGATTGCGATCTTGACGGCGTAGGCCTGCTCGGCGTTGAAGCGGCGCGAGAAGAGCCCGCCCGCGAGCTGCGCGATCTCGTGCCGCATGACTACGATCGTGCTCAGCACCGTGGCGGCGTGGAGCGTGACGTCGAAGGTGATGTTGTTGTCGATCTCCACGCCCAGCAGCTCCTTGGCGATCTGCAGGTGGCCGCTCGACGATACGGGGAGAAATTCGGTGATGCCCTGCACGATGCCGAGCAGAATGGCTTGTAACGTGTCCATCTTATCTCTTGAAGCGTTTCATGATGGCGACCGCTTCGGTGACGAAGCCGCCGATGACGAGGATGGGTGCCAGCGTGATGCGGCGCCACGAGAACATGGCGTAGTCGAACTCGTCGGGCGAGTCGCTGCCGCCGCCGGCCATCAGGACGAATCCCAGGACCACGAGCGCGAAACCTGCCGCCAGCAGCAGGTAGTTGCGGCGCGAGAGGGGCATGCGCTCGGGCTCCTCCGCGGGGTTGTTGGGCTGTTTGCTCATATCAGTAAAGGTGGATCTTGTTCGATTTCATGTTGATGAAACGGTTGAGGGCCAGGAATGTGAAGAGACCCGAGATCAGCACGCCGCCCGCGATCATCGCCCCGACGACGGCCGCCAGGCGCCCCGTGCGGGCCAGCGACACGAGCTCGGGCACGGTCTCGTTCAGCCCGTAGACCGCCGCGACGAAGAGCAGCGAGGCGGCCCCTCCGGCCCAGATGCCCTGCGTGACGCTGCTGCCCAGGAACGGGCGCATGATGAACCAGCGGGTGGCCCCCACGAGCTTCATGGTGTTGATCAGGTAGCGCTTCGAGTAGATCGCCAGGCGGATCGTGTTGTTGAGCAGGATGAGCGAGACGACGAGCAGCGCGCCGCCGAAGAGCAGCAGCACCAGGCGGATCTTGCCCACCGTGGCCTGCATGCGCTCGGCCACCTGTGCCGGGAAGGAGGCGCGCTCCACGCCGTGCATCGCCTCGATCTCGGAGAGCAGGCGGTCGGTGGCCGCGCGGTCGGTGGCGTCGCCCGCGAAGGCGAGCTCGAACGAGTCGGCGAGCGGGTTTTCGCCGAGCACCTCCTCGAACTCGCCGTCGAAGAGGCGGCGGAACTCGGCGTCGGCGGCCTTCTCCTCCTTCGAGAGGAAGGTTACCGAGCCCACGGGCTCCATTGCCGCCAGACACTTGCCCAGCCGCTCGCGCTCGTCGGGCTCGAGGTCGTTGCGGAGCTCGACCGTGAGGACGATGCCCCGCTCCAGGTCGTGCGCCACCTCCATCGCCGCGACGAGCAGGTAGCCCACCGAGCCGAGCAGGAAGAGGACCAGCGCCACGCTGACCGTGGAGACGATATAGGAGTTGCGTACCTTGCGTTTCAGTCGCTTGTCTGCGTTGCTCATGATTGCTGTTTTTTGGTTCGGAATCGGAGGAGGAGGGCGGCGGCGACGGAGAGCAGCACCAGCAGCGACGCTGCGAGGGTGATCGCCTCGGCCGCGCCCCAGTGCGGCGCGCGGAAGCACCACTCGACGGTGTGGCTGCCGGCGGGCAGGAGCATGGCGCGCAGCACGTAGTCGGCGCGCAGGTAGGGGGCCTCGACGCCGTCGACATAGGCTCTCCACCCCTTGTCGTAGAAGATCTCGGAGAAGAGGGCCAGCGCCTCGCGGTCGGCCGTGTATTCGTAGCGCAGGAGGTTGGGGCGGTACTCCGCCAGGCGTATCGTCCGCCGCGCCGCGCTGTCGGCCGGCGCGAGGGCGCCCAGGCGCTCCATGTCGCGCTCGGCCACCACGGCCACCCGGTGCAGGTCGGTCTCTCCCAGCAGGTCGATCTCCTCCGCGGGCGTGGCGGCCCCCACGGCCGCGTCGACGAACCACGCCGCGCCGTACTCCGTGCCGCGCCGCCGCGCCTCGGGCGCTCCGTCGGGGCCCGCCGCGATCAGGTAGCGCGTGTTGAGCATGTCCAGCACCCCCTCGTCGAGCGAGGAGAGGTAGCGGTCGATCAGATCCTGGTAGCGCGAGAGCTTGGCTCCGTGGTAGCCCCCCACCGAGCGGTGGAAGTAGGAGGTCGAGGCGTCGTTGAAGGGGCTCACGGTGAGGTTGAGCACGCGGAAGCCCGCCGTGGTGTCGGCCAGGATCTCGCGGTCGGCCTCCGTGGCGACGATGCGCTGGCTCCGCTCCTCGGTGAAGTCCTCCGACGAGAGGAAGCGCCGGTCGACGGGCACCAGGTCGAGCAGCACCACCGCCCCGACCCACGCCGCGAGCACGCCGCGGCCGATGCGCCGCCGCGCGAAGAGCCACACGGCGCCGGCGGCCAGGGCGATCAGCGCCAGCGAGCGCCAGGCGTCGGCGCGCATCATCGAGGCGCGCTCGGCGGCCATCGCCTCGGCCGCCGCCTCGCCCCACTCGATGTCGGTGCCGCGGTCGAGGTACTGTTGCAGGCCGTTGGCCTCGAACAGGCGGCGGAAGGTGTCGGTCATCATCCCGGCGCTCTCGGCCCGCCCGAAGTCGAAAATAAGGTCGCCCGCCGCGGCCAGCACGAGGCACAGGCCGCCCGTGACGCCTGCGGCCCACGCCAGGGCGCGCATGAGGCGCTCGCGCGGCACCTCGCCGCGCCACAGCCGGTCGAGGGCCAGGGCGCCGAGCAGCGGCACGGCCCACTGCACCGCCACGAGCGTCATCGACACGGTGCGGAACTTGTCGTATCCGGGCAGGAGCTTGAACGCCAGCTCGGTAAGCCCCATGAAGTTGCGGCCCCACGAGAGCAGGATCATGAGCGCCGCGACGGCGACGATCCACCACTTGTCCCTCCCGCGCAGCAGCGCGAGGCCCAGCGCCGCGAGGAAGAGGGCAGCGGCGCCCAGATAGGTCGGGCCGGCCGTGTAGGGCTGCGTGCCCCAGTAGGCGGGCAGCTGGCGCGCGGCGCCGCGCAGGCCGTAGCCGTCGAGCAGCCCGGCCACCGGTCCGTCGGCCGAGAAGGGGGTCGACGAGTCGCGCCCCATGAAGTCGGGCACGAGGAGGTTGAGCGTCTCGGCACGGCCGTAGCTCCACGCCGTGGCGTAGTCGAGGTCCAGGCCTCCGGCTCCCGCGTCGCCTCCGGGCGTCTCTGCGGTCAGCTCCGAGCCGCCGCGGATCGTGTCGCCGGTGTGCTGCGCCGCATACCACAGGGGCGAGAAGTTGGACAGCACGCCCGCCAGGCCCGCGGCCGCGAGCAGCCCGGTGCGGCGCAGGAAGTCGCCCGTGCGCCGTGCGTGCCACGCCGCGACGGCCTCGCTGAACCAGAAGGCGGCCATGGCGAGGAGGAAATAGTAGGTGATCTGCGGGTGGTTGGCGCCGATCTCGAGCGAGGTGGCCGCGGCGGCGATCGCCGCACCCGACCAGCGGTCGCCGCGCAGGGTCATCCACGCGCCGCCCATCATGAGCGGGGCGTAGACCAGCGCCCACATCTTGGTGACGTGGCCCGCGCCGATGATGAGCACGAAGTAGGTAGAGAAGCCGTAGGCCAGCGCCCCCACGGTGCCCACCCACGGGTCGACGCCCGCGATGAGCAGCATGAGCCACATCGAGACCATGGCGAAGAAGAGGAACCCGGCGGGGGTGTCGACCAGCGAGACGATGCGCCCGAGCGAGTTCTTGACCAGCTGGGCGGGGTAGGCCACCGAGATCATGTAGGCCGGCATGCCGCCGAACATGGCGCCCGTCCACTGCGGGTCTTCGCCCGTCGCGGCGCGGCAGTCGCGGATCTCCTTGACCATGCCTTCGTACTGCATGACGTCGTGCTGCGGAAGCACCTCGCCGCCGAACTGCGGGGTGAAGTAGAGGGCGCTCGCGACGAAGAAGAGCGCCAGGGCCGCCGCTGCGGGCAGCAGGCGGTGCAGGGAGGAACGTTTGAAATCCATGATGCGGAGGGGGTTCAAGGGTGCAAAGATACGAATAAGCCGAAAACAAAACCAAACTTGTTTGGGTTTTGTTGAGGCGAAGTATCTTCGGCGAAGCCAAAAATACGAATAAGCGAGGGCAAAAGCAAGCTTGCTCGCATTTTGCCGGGCGGGAGTATCTTGGGCGCAGCCAAAGATACGAAAAGTCGGGGCGAGTTGAAAATGGAAAATTGCGGCGGGGCGCGGCGAATCCGATTGTGGATTGCGGAGCCGCAGGCTTCGCAGCGGCCCGCAGCCACCCCCGGCGAAGGGCTGCTCTCCTCGCCTGAAGGCTCGGCGGCATCCTTCGCTGGCTGCGGCCCGCCCGGCTGAGAGCCGGGTCTTTTCTGTTTCGCAGTCGACCGTGGCCGACCGCCTCCCGTGGCAAATAAAACGCCCCTTGCTATATTGCAGTTGCGAAATTTCATTATCTTTGACTGCGCCGAAGATACTCCCGCTCGGCAAAAAGCAAGCAAGTCTGCTTGCTTTTGCCCTCGCTTATTCGTATCTTTGCATATTGGTTATGATTCGACTCGATGACATTCGACGCCCCGTGGAGCCCCAGCTGGCCTCCTACGAGGAGTTCGTCGCCCGTTATTTCACGGCCGAAGGCGAGCTGCTTTCGGAGATGCTGCGCCATGCGCTCTCGTCGCGCGGCAAGGGTATCCGGCCGCTGCTGGTGATGCTCTCGGCCGCGATGAACGCCGCCAACCCCGCGGCCGCCTCGGGGCGCCGTCCCGCCCTGGCCGCGCTGCTCGTGGAGATGATCCACCTCTCGTCGCTCATCCACGACGACGTGATCGACGAGGCCGACACGCGCCGCGGCCGCCCCTCGGCCAATGCCCTGTGGCAGTCGCACAAGGCGGTGCTGCTGGGCGACTACATCCTCTCCCGCGCCCTGAACATCGGCCTGGAGAGCGGCCAGTTCGACCTGGTGACCCACGTCTGCGGTACCGTCACGTCGCTCTGCGAGGGCGAGGTGCTGCAGGACGATCTGGCCGGCCGCCACACCATGACGCGCGACTCCTACCTGGAGATCGTCCGCAAGAAGACCGCCTGCCTGCTGGGCGTGAGCGCCTCGGCGGGCGCCCTGGCCGTGGGCGCTCCGCGCGAGCGGGTCTCGGCCATGCGCCGCTTCGGCGAGGCGCTGGGCATGGCCTTCCAGATGCAGGACGACATCCTCGACTACACCCCCTCGGCGCAGACGGGCAAACCCTCGGGCAACGACCTGCGCGAGGGCAAGGTGACCCTGCCGCTGCTCACGGTGCTCGACCGCGTGGGGGAGGAGCGCCGCTCGGAGCTGCTCGCCCGCCTGGCCCGCTGCCGCGACGAGGAGGCCGAGGTCGAATACCTCCAGCGCATCGTCGCCGGCGAGGGAGGCCTCGACCGGGCCGCCGAGGTGATGCGCCACTACATCTCGCGCGCCGTGGGGCAGCTCTCCGACTATGCCGAAAGCCCCGGCCGCAAGGCGCTGGCCGACCTGTGCGTCTACGTGGCCGAGCGCGACCGATGAACCGATGCTACCGACAACTATTAACCTCAATACTATGGCAAAAAACAAAAACCTCCTGCCGATCCTGGTGATGATCGCCCTGTTCGCCATGATCGCATTCGTGACCAACCTCTGCTCGCCGATGGCGGTCATCGTGAAGAACCAGTTCGGGGCTTCGAACCTCGAATCGCAGATCGGCAACTACGGCAACTTCATCGCCTATCTGCTGATGGGTATTCCGGCCGGCATGCTGCTGAAGCGCATCGGCTACAAGAAGACGGCGCTGCTCGCCCTGGTGGTGGGCTTCGTCGGGGTCTTCATCCAGTACATGAGCGGCTGGGAGAGCCTGGAGCACTGCGCTTTCGCGGTCTATCTGGTGGGCGCCTTCATCGGCGGCTTCTGCATGTGCATGCTCAACACGGTGGTCAACCCCATGCTCAACATCCTGGGCGGCGGCGGTAACAAGGGCAACCAGCTGATCCAGATCGGCGGCGTCTTCAACAGCGCCGCGGCCGTTGCGGTCTACATCCTCATGGGCGCGCTGATCGGCGACGCAGCCAAGGCCCACGTGGCCGACGCCACGCCGGCGCTCTTCATCGCCATGGCCGTCTTCGCCGTGGCCTTCGTGGTCATCAGCTTCACCAAGATCGACGAGCCGCAGCAGGCCGTCGAGGTCAAGACGGGCGAAAAGGACAAGTACAGCGCCTTCTCGTTCCGCCACTTCAAGCTGGGCATCCTGGCCATCTTCCTCTACATGGGCATCGAGGTGGGCACGCCGACCTACATCCTCCAGTACCTCACGGCGCTGCCCGAGGCGGGCGGCATGGGCATGGACGCCGGCATCGTGGGTCTGATCGTGGCCGTCTACTGGCTCATGATGCTCGTGGGCCGCTTCGTGGGCGGCGCCATCGGCGGCAAGGTCTCGTCGCGCGCGATGATCACGGTCGCCTCGGCGGTCAGCATCCTGCTCATCGCCTTCGGCATGTTCGCCCCCACGACCGCCACGGTCAATATCCCGGGCGTCGACTGGGCCAACCTCTCGCTCATCTGGGCCGAGGTTCCCGTGGGCATCTTCGCCTTCATCCTGGTGGGTCTCTGCACCTCGGTGATGTGGGGCGGCATCTTCAACATGGCCGTCGAGGGTCTTGGCAAGTACACCGCCATCGCCTCGGGCGCCTTCATGACGATGGTCTTCGGCTGTGCCGTCATGGTCGCCATTCAGGCCTGGATCGCCGACCTCACGGGTTCGTACCTCATCAGCTACTTCGTGCCGCTGGGTTGCGCCGCCTATATCCTCTTCTACGCCCTCGTGGGTTCGAAGAACGTCAATAAGGACATCCCCGTCGAATAAGCGACCGTGATTGTCAGCAAAAAGACCCCTGTCGTTTTCGACAGGGGTCTTTTGTTGGGGCAGTTTGCTAATAGGCTTCGCAGTACTCTTCCAAACGTTTTATTTGGGAACGGAATAAGGCCATTTCTTCTTCGGAAACACCTTTTGCGTGGGCATCGCATCGTAAATCGTTAATCGTTTGCATGGCAAGCGAGAACCGTTGTTTGTCCTTTCCGAAAATATGTTCGAACTGCGGCCATTCTTTTTCTATGATTTTGCGCAGATCTTCCCAGTAGATAATGCTTTTGTTGGGGTTGAATAGTTCTTTGAGTGGTAGGACTTGGAACTTTTCTTTGCGATTTCCGCCGAAAATATCGAGTATTATTTTTCGAGCTTCCAATTCGCCGTATTTGGCTAAAAGAATCTGTCGGATCATGGTACGGAGTATTATCTCCAAAGAGCTTCTGCGTTCTTGAATTTCGAGTCGTCTTTCTTCTTCGGTCTGTTTTTGTTTTTGGAACCGATATTTGTTTTTCAGGTATTCTCTGATTATTTCTATTTTGAATGTATATGTCCCCTGTTCTCCTCCTATTACGTTATATCCGAGCAGATGGTCCGTGTATTCGTTCGACAGGGCTGCGAATTGTTCGAATCGCTCCGTGTCGTCCAGTGCCAGGTAGCGAAGCATGTCGTATTCGTCGTGATAATATTGTTGGAGTACATTCAAGATCATTTCGATATAGGTCGTGTATTTTTTACGATATGAACGCAATGCGTTGCTATAATATCCTTTGTCAATCGTTAACGGTCGGCTTTTGTTCGCGATCCGATTGATTTCGCTGCATACCGATCGGATCAGGAAGGGGTGACCTCCGAAGTCCTCGGTCAGCTTGGCGCATACGATGTCGTCGAATTTCAGTCCCATGATATACCCCAGCGTTTTTACCATGTCTGCGGTCTGTTCTACGGAGAAAGCCGGAATGTATTGGCAGGGAATTTGGTTGAAAATAGGATTGTCGATGTCTTGTATGCGCGCCATTTCTGTGCATCTCGGATTGGTCCCTACGATTAGATAGGTGAACAGCGAAGTGTGTTTTTGGGTAAGGGATCGTAGCGTTTGCCAAAAGTAAACGAAGTCGAGTCCGCTCCTCCAATGGTTGCTGGGGGATATGTCGGGCGAAATATGTTCGATTTCGTCGAATATCAACAGGATGTTTTGTTTGTTGAGTTTTTTGTGGAGCAGGACGATGTCTTTCTCGAAACACGAAGATGCATCGCTTTCGGTATATTGTTCGTCGGTTTTTATCAGAGCCTGGAGTCTGTTCTGTTCTTTGATTTGGTCGATCACGTATTTCAGCGCTTTGTACCATTGTTTTTGATGGAAAGCCGGATTTTGGCAGTCAATGAATACGGAGGGCATCCCACGGCGTTGCAATACGCGTTGTATTCCGAAAATGATGGAAGTCTTGCCTGTTTTTCGCAGACCAAAAAGTCCAGAGCTTTCGTTGTTTTCATGCCGGTCGACCAGAGAGTGGATCAATTCGTTTCGACCGAAGAAATAGAACTCTTTTTTGAGTGGCGACTGAAAATTGAACAAATCCCGATTGTAGAAAAACTCCCGGAATCGTCCCGTGATTTTAATCGAATCTATGGACTCGTTCAATTCGTCGTAGGAGAATGGGATGATGACTTGATTTTCCGGGTCCCGACGTAGCATATCCTGGGCCTTTTTCTTGACATCGGGATCTTTGCTGATGACGACAGCGACGATCTTCTCGATTCGTAGATTATGATAACGTTCGTATACTTTGTCCAATACGTTTAGTGTCCTCGGTTCGAAGTTCGGATAGTCGTTCATGATGACTGCGATTTCACACTCGAGATTGAAAAGACGCTGGGAATCTCCTGCGAGCTTCATGAGGAAATATTTGTATTTCGCATTTCCTTCCAATCGTACTTCGTGCACTCCATTGGTGATATACCAGTGTTTTTCCAACACTTTTAAAATTCTCAATTCTTCATCCGATAGAATATGGGTGTTTACGGATGAATTTTTGCCAGCGAATACTTCAGACATAAAACACTTTCTTAATTTAATATTGCAATATATTTAAATAAATTGAATCGGCCAAGTCTGGCAGCTTTTATTTGCGTGTTTGGGCCGGTCGAGTGCCTGTTTTTACGCAAAAATCTAATGTTGGATTAGAAAAGTGATTTCGGCGAAGAGTCGCTTGTTTGTATATTTTCATTAACTTTGTCTCGTATTGTCTATAATCGATTCCCCGATATGGATCTCGCTCGTTATGAATCGCTTCGCGCGCTGGTGCGCGAAAATTTCTCGGAGACCACGCAGCAGCTCGTCGACCAGGCGCTCGACTACGCCGGGGAGCGCCTCGCGGGGCTCGAACGCTACGACGGCTCGCCGCTGCTCTGTCATGCGGCCGCCGTGGCGCGGATCGTCATCGAGGAGGTGGGGCTGGGCCGCAACTCCACGGTGGCCACCCTGCTGCACGACGTCGTGCGCCTGGCCCACAAGGAGCTGCCTGCGGAGGAGTTCCTCGCGCTGATGTCCGACATCCGCGCCCGCTTCGGCGACCAGGTCGCGGGCATCTGCATGGGCATGGCCAACATCTCGGCGCTCAAGCTCAAGGCGGCCAAGGAGCAGGCCGACAACTTCCGCGACCTGATCGTCAGCTACGCGGAGGACCCGCGCGTCATCCTGGTCAAGCTGGCCGACCGGCTCGAGGTGATGCGCTCGCTGGAGATGTTCCCCCGCGAGAAGTGGCGCAAGAAGAGCTGGGAGTCGATGAACCTCTATGCGCAGATCGCCCACAAGCTGGGTCTCTACGAGATCAAGAGCGAGCTGGAGGACATAGCCCTCAAATACCTCGAGCCGAAGGACTACGACCACATCGTGGCCAAGCTCGAGGAGTCGGCCGCCGAGCGGCGTGCCTTCATCGCCCGCTTCCTGGTGCCCGTCGAGGAGCGGCTGCGGGCCCTGGGCATGAAGTACCACATCAAGAGCCGCACCAAGTCGGTCTTCTCCATCTGGACCAAGATGCGCAAGCAGCACGTACCTTTCGAGGGGGTCTACGACATCTTCGCCCTGCGCATCATCATCGACTGCCCGCGCGAGGAGGAGAAGCGCCAGTGCTGGACCGCCTACTCGGTGGTCACCGACTTCTACACCCCCAACCCCAAGCGCATGCGCGACTGGGTGTCGATCCCCAAGTCCAACGGCTACGAGTCGCTCCATACGACCGTCTCGGCCGAGGGGCGCTGGGTCGAGGTGCAGATCCGCACCGAACGCATGGACGAGGTGGCCGAGCGCGGCATTGCGGCCCACTGGCGCTACAAGGGGGTAAACCAGGGCGGGCGCACGAGCGAGATGTGGCTGAGCCGCCTGCGCGAGCTGATGGAGGACACGACCCACTCTTTGGCGCAGCGCTTCGACGCCCTGCCCGCCTCGGGCGAGATCTTCGTCTTCACGCCCAACGGCGACCTGCGCAAGCTGCCCGAGGGGGCCACGCTGCTCGACTTCGCCTTCGACATCCACACCTCGCTGGGCGCCACCTGCGCGGGCGGGCGGGTCAACGGCCGCCCGGCCTCGATCCGCGACCGTCTGTCGAACGGCGACATCGTGGAGATCCAGACCCGCAAGGACCAGACGCCCAAGGCCGACTGGCTCTCGGCGGTGGTCACCTCCAAGGCGCGCAACAAGATCAAGTCCTACCTGCGCGAGGAGCAGGCCAAGCACACGCGCATGGGGCGCGAGGAGCTCGAGCGCAAACTCAAAAACTGGAAATTCGCCATCTCCATCGACGAGGCCGTCGCCTACCTGGCCAAACACTTCAAGCTGCGGCTCGGCACGGAGGTCTATGCGCTGCTGGCCACGCAGAAGCTCGACTTCATGACCGTCAAGGAGCTCCTCTCGCGCCACCTCTCGGGGCAGGCCGAGGAGGAGCGCCGTGCGGCGGCCGCCGAGGCCGAGCGGCAGAAGATCGAACAGCGGGCGGCCAAGGAGAGCCGCAGCGGGCAGGACGCGCTGGTGATCGACGACGACCTGTCGAAGATCCGCTACAAGCTTGCCAAGTGCTGCAACCCCATCCGCGGCGACGAGGTGTTCGGCTTCGTGACCATCAACTCGGGCGTCACGATCCACCGCACCGACTGCCCCAATGCCCGGCGCATGCGCGAGAACTACCCCTACCGCGTGATCGAGGCGCGCTGGCGCCAGGGTGCAGAGGGCGCCTTCCGCGTCGTGCTGCGCGTGGTGGCCGCCGATACCACGGGCATGGCCAACCACATCACGGAGGTCATCAGCCGCGACCTGCGGCTCAACATCCGCTCGATCAACTTCGAGGCGGCCTCCGGGGGGTGCATCTCGGGCTCGGTGGCCGTGGAGGTGCCGGGAGCTTCCGCTGTCGATACGCTCGTGCACTCCCTTTCGCGTATCAAGGGGGTGCAGCGCGTCTACCGCATCAACTGACGGGGCGGGGGCTTTCGCCGGCCTCCGCGCGCGTCGCAAACCGCATACCTATGAAAAAAAAGATCCTTGCGCTCTGCCTGCTGCTGACGGGGTGGGCGCTGCCGCCTTTCGGCGCGCTGGCCGACGGCCGCATCGAGGCCCCGACCTCGGTCGAGCGGGTGACGCTCTTCATCGACGGTGCGCAGGTGACGCGCACGTGCGAGGCGACGCTGCCCGCGGGGGTGTCGACGCTCCTCTTCAGGGGGCTCTCGTACCACCTCGACGAGAAGAGCCTGCGCATCAACGCCCACGGCCCGTTCACCGTGGCGTCGGTCGAGCGTCGGTTCGGCTATGCCGACAGCGTGGCCCGCACCGAGCGGCAGACCCGGCTGGGGGAGGCGCTCCGCGAGGCCGAGGGCGCTCTGCGGCGCCTCGACGCCGCCTGCGAGGTGATCGACGCCGAAGAGGAGCTGCTCCGCACCAACTGCTCGGCGGGCGGCGGGGCCGCGCTCTCGGCGGCGCGCGAGCTGACGGCCTTCTACGCCGAGCGGCTCGGCGAGCTCAAGCGCCGGCGCATCGCCCTCGACGACGAGCGCCGCACGCTGACCGAGCGGAGGCAGTCGCTGCAACGAGAGCTGGCCCAGGTCGGCGGGCGCGATGACCTGCCGATGAGCGAGGTCGAGGTGCGCGTCGAGGCGCCGGCCCCCTGCCGGGCCCGCTTCGCGCTGACCTACTATGTCCGCCACGCCGGGTGGTTCCCCTCCTACGACCTGCGCTCCGAGGGGCTGTCGCATCCCGTGGAGCTGGTCTACAAGGCCCATGTCTTCCAGCATACGGGCGAGCGGTGGGACGACGTGGCGCTGACGCTCTCCTCGTCCGACCCGTCGCTGGGCAACGTGGCCCCGCAGCTGAAGACCTACTGGCTCGATTTCGGCCTCGCGCCGCCGCGCTACGACCTGGGCGTGCGCGACAACGCGGTCGCGGGCCGCGTGACCGGCTCCGACGGCGAGCCGCTCGTGGGCGCCACGGTTTCGCTGCCGGGCCGCACGCTCGGCACGGTGACCGACGTCGACGGCCGCTACCGGCTGACGCTGCCCGGGGATGCCTCCGAGCTGTCGTTCTCCTACGTGGGCTACGAGCCGGTGCGCCGACCGATCGCGGGCTCCACGCTCGACGTGGTTTTGCGCGAGGACCGCACGTGCCTCGACGAGGTGGTGGTCACGGCCTACGGCTCGGCCGCCGCCGGGCTCGAGGGTCAGACGGCCGGCGTGCGGATCCATGCGGCGCCGCGCGCCGCGCGCGTGGCCGGGCTGTCGGCCGACGACGACCTGGCGGAGGCCTCCGCCCCCTCGGTGGCCGCCTCGCAGACCCGCATGGGCTACGAGTTCGCCATCGACAAGCCCTATACGATCGCCTCCGGCGGGCTTCCGCTGGCGGTCGAGATCGGCCGCTTCTCGCTGCCCGCCGACTACGCCTACCGCTGCGTGCCGAAGGTCGACCGCGACGCCTTCCTCACGGCCTCGATCCGCGACTGGGAGCGCCTCAACCTGCTGCAGGGCGAGGTGAGCGTCTATTTCGAGGAGACGTTCGTCGGCAAGAGCCTGCTCGACCCGATGCAGGCCGCCGACACGCTCCGCTTCTCGCTGGGGCGCGACCGCGGCATCGTGGTCGAGCGCACCCGGCAGAGCGACTTCGTCGGCCGCCGCACGATCGGCTCGGGCCGCGTGCAGGAGATGGCCTGGCGGATCGTGGTGCGCAACACGCGTGCGGAGGAGGTGTCGCTCACGCTCTGCGACCAGCTGCCCGTCTCGCGCAACGGCGAAATCACGGTCACGGCGCGCGAGCTGAGCGGCGGACGCTGCGATGCGGCGACCGGGCGCGTGGAGTGGGACCTCCGTCTGCGGCCGGGCGAGCGGCGCGAGATCGTCCTGCACTATGCGGTGCGCTATCCGCGGGGGCGGCGGCTCGTCGTGGAGTGAGCGCGGGGGACCCCATCTACGCAGCGAGGGCGGAAGTCGTTGAGACCTCCGCCCTCGGCGTTTTCGCGCGCGGCGCGGCTTACTTGATGCGCTCGTAGTACTCGCGCGTGCGGGTGTCGACGCGGATCTTGTCGCCCGTGTTGATGAACAGGGGCACGCGGACCGTGGCGCCGGTGTTGACCGTCGCGGGCTTGAGCGAGTTGGTCGAGGCGGTGTCGCCCTTGATGCCCGGCTCGGTGTAGGTCACCTCCATGTCGACGATCGGCGGCAGCTCGGCCGAGAGCACCTGCTCCTTGTCGGTGTGGAACATCACCTCCACGATCTGGCCGTCGGCCATCAGGTCGTAGTTGTTGATCAGGCTCTTCTCGATGTTGATCTCCTCGAAGGTCTCCGTGTGCATGAAGTGGGCGCCCAGGTCGTCCTCGTAGGTGAACTGGTAGGGGCGGCGCTCGACGCGCACCTGCTCGATCTTCTGGCCGACCGACGAGAAGGTGTTCTCCAGAACGCGGCCGTTCTCGAGGTTCTTGAGTTTCGAACGCACGAATGCGGGGCCCTTGCCGGGCTTGCAGTGCTGGAAGTCGACCACCAGGAAGGTCTTGCCGTCCATTTCGATGCACATGCCGATCTTGATGTCGGCGGCTGTAATAGTCATAAGAAGCGGTATTTGATTGTTGTCGTTTTCTTTGCGCCGCAAATTTAGTAAATATCCGCCGAAAATGCAACATCTTCGGGCTCAACTCCGTTGCCCGGGCGCGCATCTCCTGTGCCCATCCGTGCGCCGTCCCGCGCGGATCGTCCCGCGCGGATCGTCCCGCGTGCGGTGCGGCGGGTGCCCGGTGTCGGCGGCCGATGCGGCGTGCCGGCGGCAGGGCGGGGCGCCGCCGGGGCCCTACAGCTCGATGGCCTTGCAACGCAACCCCATCTGGCGGATGCGCTCCAGCGTGCGCGGCAGGGCGTAGCGCATGTTGCGGAAGGCCTTCTCGCTGTCGTGGAAGACGACGATGGCCCCCGGGGCCAGGTGCTTGGTGACGTTCTTCAGGCAGGTGCGCGGCGAGAGCCGGCGGTTGTAGTCGCGCGAGATGATGTCCCACATCACCAGCTTGTAGCGCTGCCCCAGCAGGCGCGCCTGCGCGGGGGTGATACGCGCATAGGGCGGGCGGAACAGGTCGCTGTGCACCAGGTCGTTGGCGAAGTCCACGTCCTCGGTGTAGCGCTCCAGGCTCATGCCCCAGCCCTTCTGGTGGGAGTAGGTGTGGTTCCCCACCCGGTGCCCGGCGTCGACGATGCGGCGGTAGAGGTCGGGATACATCTCCACGTTCTTGCCCAGCACGAAGAAGGTCGCCTTGGCATCGTACTTGTCCAGCGTCGAGAGGATCCACTCCGTCACGCCGGGCGTGGGCCCGTCGTCGAAAGTGAGAAAAACACCCTCCGAGTCGTCGATCTCCCAGATCAGATCCGGCATCAGGCGCCGGATTATTTTCGGTGGTTTGAGTCGCATAACCGAAACAAAATTAGTGAAATTCCCACGTATTGCGAAAAAATTCCATATATTTGCCTAAAATACGAAACCTTTAGATTATGAAACGATCCCTTCTCCGCATGCTCGCCCTCGTGGCGCTGGCCGCATCGGCCGCCGGTTGCGACGCCTTCGGCTCGCTCACCCACTCGGCGCAGAACGCGCAGGGCAAACCCTACGAGCTGATCGTGGTGTGCGGTCAGGAGGGGTGGACGGGCCCCCTGGGCGACTCGCTGCGCAGCGTCTTCACCGCTCCGGTGCCCTACCTCAACCAGACCGAACCCCGCTTCGACGTGCAGCGCGTCACCCCGCGCGGCTTCACGCGTCTGGTGGTCAACCACCGCAACATCCTCAAGACGCTGGTCGACCCCGAGCTGGCGGAGGCTGCGGCCGCCGTGCAGCGCGACCTGACGGCGCGGCCCCAGCTGGTCGTGACGCTGCAGGGCCCGAGCAACGCCGCGCTGGCCGCTTACGTGGGCGCGCACGCCGACGAGCTGCTGCAGGTCTTCGAGAGCGCCGAGCGCGACCGCGCCGTGGAGTTCAACCGCTCGTTCGGCGACGCGAAGGTCGCGGCGGCCATCGAGCAGCGCTTCGGCGTGAAGATGGCCGTGCCGCAGGGCTACCTGCTCGCGGCCAACGAACCCGACTTCATCTGGGCCCGCTTCGAGTATCCCACCGCCTCGCAGGGCTTCTTCATCTACTCCTACCCCTACGAGGGTCCGCAGTCGCTCTCGGCCGAGGCGCTGCTGGCCGCGCGCAACCGCTTCGCCGCCCGCATCCCGGGCCCGTCCGACGGCTCCTACATGACCACCTCCACGGTCTTCGAGCCCGACTACCGCATGTTCCGCCTCGAGGGACGCCTGTGGTGCGAGATGCGCGGCTTCTGGGACGTCGAGGGCGACTTCATGGGCGGTCCCTACGTGAGCTTCACCACTGTCGACACGGAGCGCAACCGCGTCTTCACCCTCGACGGCTACGTCTACGCCCCCGATCTGCAAAAGCCCCGCAAGCGCAACTACGTGCGCGGCATCGAACACCTGCTCTACGGCATCGGGTTCCCGGCCGCCGAGTAACCGCCTGCGCCCGTGCCGCAGCTGCTGACATACCTCTTCGTCGGGCTTTACTCGCTGACCATCGCGGGCATCATCGCGGTGATCATCGCCGACAACCGCAACCCGCTCAAGACCATGCCGTGGATCATCGTGCTGGTCTTCGCGCCGGTGGTGGGGCTCGTCTTCTACTTCTTCTTCGGTCAGAACCTCGCCAAGCGGCGCATCATTCCGCGTCGCACGCGCCGCCGCATCACCCAGCGCATCGAGGCCGACGGGGCGGCGATCGCCTCGCTGCCGGAGCGCCACCGGCCCCTGGCCGAGCTGCTCGCGACCACGATCCACGCCGTGCCGCTGGGCGGCAGCCGCCTGACCCCCTACTCCGACGGGCGGTCGAAGATGGAGGCGCTGCTGGCCGAGGTGGCCCGGGCGCGCCACCACATCCACGTGCAGTACTACATCCTGGCCGACGACGCCACGGGGCGCAGCCTGCGCGACGCGCTCGTGGCCCGGGCGCGCGAGGGGGTCGAGGTGCGGGTGCTCTACGACGACGTGGGGTCGGTCTCCGCCTCGCGCCGCTTCCTGGAGTCGATGCGCGCCGCGGGGATCGAGGTGCGCTCGTTCCTCCACGTGCAGTTCCCGCGCTTCACCAGCAAGGTCAACTACCGCAACCACCGCAAGATCGTCATCGTCGACGGCCGCGTCGCCTTCTTCGGGGGGATGAACGTAGCCGACCGCTACGTCGAGGGGGTGGAGTGGGGGCTCTGGCGCGACATCCATTTCCGCGTCGAGGGGCCCGCCGTGGCGGGGTTGCAGGCCTCGTTTCTGAGCGACTGGTCGGCCACCACGCGGCGTCATGTCGCGGGCGCGGCCTACTATCCTCCGCTCGCGCCGCTGGGCGACGGCCTGTTGCAGCTGGTCGCCGGGGGCCCCTTCGGCAAGTGGCGCGCGCTGCTGCAAGCCGAGAGCTACGCCGTGGCGCGGGCCCGGCGCCGCATCTGGATCCAGACCCCCTACTACCTTCCGTCGGAGGTGCTCGACACGGCGCTCCAGTCGGCTGCGCTGGCGGGCATCGACGTGCGGCTCATGCTCCCCGAGCGCTCCGACTCGCGGGTGGTCGACCTGGCGTCGCACTCCTACCTCGACGACATGATGAAGGCCGGGGTGAAGATCCTCCTCTTCCGGGCCGGATTCCTCCACTCCAAACTGTTGCTGGTCGACGACGACTTGACGGTCGTAGGCTCGGCCAACATGGACTTCCGCAGCTTCGAACACAACTTCGAGATCAACGCCTTCGTCTACGACCCCTCGTTCGCCGCCCGCATGGAGGCCCTCTTCGAGCGCGACGCCGCCTCGTGCCGCGCGCTCTCGCCCGGCGAGTGGTTCCGCCGCCCGCGCTACCTGCGCTTCGCCGAGTCGTTCATGCGGCTATTCGCGCCGCTGCTGTAAATGCGGAAGGGGAGGTACACCGCAGTCAGTGCCCGGCCAAGAGCCGGGTTTTTGTTTTTCTCCCGCAGCCAGCGGAAGATGCCGCCGAGCCTTCGGGCGAGGAGAGCAGCTCTCCGCCGGGGGTGGCTGCCGGCTCTGCGAGCCGAAGTAAAAAGTCATAAAGTAAAAGGTGAGAAGTGGGAGCGGGCCGGCAAAGAGAAGAGGCCGGAGGCTTCGATTCCCGATCCCCGAATCGTTGGGTTCGGCGGGCGACAGCACGTCCCGCGGCCCCGTCATCCGAGCCGCAGGTCAATTATACATTGCCCCCCTGCCTACACCTCCACGATCCCCTGGCGGATGGCGTAGACCACCAGCGACGCGGTGTTCTTGCAGCCGGTCTTCTCGAGGATGTTGGCGCGGTGCTTGTCCACCGTGCGCTTCGAGATGAAGAGCTCGTCGGCGATCTCCTGGTTCGACAGTCCGCGGCACACGGCCACGAGGATCTCGCGCTCGCGCGCCGAGAGCTGCTCGTCGGGCACGTCCTCGCGCGTGCGCATGCGGCCGGTGAGCGTGCTGAGCAGCCCGGGGCTGAAGTAGCTGCCGCCCCCGGCGACGGTGCGGATCGCCTCGATCACGTCGCCGATGTCCGAATCCTTGAGCAGGAAGCCGCGGGCTCCGGCCTCGACCATGCGCGTGTAGTAGCTCTCGTCGCCGAACATCGAGAGGGTGATGATCTTCAGCTCGGGACGCCGCGCCAGCGCCCGCTCGGTGGTCGCGGCGCCGTCGATGCCCGGCATGGCGAAGTCCATGAAGACAATCTCGGCCTCGGTGCGGTCGATCCGAGCGAGGAACTCCTCGCCGCTGCCCGCCTCCTCCACGACGCGGCAGCCGGAGCAGTGCTCCAGCAGCCCCTTCAGGCCGTTGCGGAAGAGCGTGTGGTCGTCGACCAGTGCGATGCGGTAGGCGTCGTTCTCCATCTCCTATCGGTTGTGTTTGCGCCGGCGCAGACGGGGCGGCAGCTCCTGCTGCTGGGTGTTGACGCGGATCGCCGCCCGCATTCCCTTGCCCTTCTGGGAGTCGATGCGGAAGGTGCCGCCCAGCGAGTTGATGCGCGAGGCGATGTTGGAAAGCCCCATGCCGCAGTCCATCATCGCCTGGGGCTTGAACCCGCGGCCGTCGTCGGTGTAGTCGAGCGTCAGCTCGGGGCCGTTCTGCGACAGCGAGAGGTGGATGGCCGAGCAGGCGGCGTGCTTGAGCGAGTTGTTTATCAGCTCGCAGATCACGCGGTAGAGGATCACCTCCACGTCTGTGTCGAAGCGCTCCGTGCGCAGGTTGGTCGTGAAGCGGATCTTCACGTCGTGCATCGCCGCGCTCTTGTCGATGAAGTTCTGCACGCCGCGCGCCAGTCCGAAGTCGTTGAGCACGTGGGGCGATAGGTTGTTCGAGATCTCGCGCAGCGAGCGGATGGCCTCGTTGATGACGTAGGTGGTGTTCTCGAGGATCTCCCGCTGCTCGGGGTTGCGCTCCTCGCGCGTGAGGGCCGTGAGCGACATCTTGGCCGACGAGAGCAGCGGTCCCAGGCCGTCGTGCAGCTCCTTCGAGAAGCGCGAGCGGCCCTTCTCCTCGGTGCGGAGCACGGCCGTGAGGATGCGCTTGTTCCACAGCTGGCGCTGGCGGTCGAGGCGCGCGATGTACATGAAGAGCTTGTGGGCGTACATCACCCCGATCGACAGACACACCGAGATGACGATCCCCAGATAGGCGAACCACCAGCGGGGCACGTACTGGCCGTTGGCGGCCATGAACTGCACGATGCGCTCGACCGAGAGCAGCGAGAATCCCACGATGAAGAGGATCCACACCGAATTGTACTTGGTGGCGCGCACCAGCCTCAAGGCGTAGACCGAGGCCACGATCTGAATGGCGACGGCGATGACGAGCAGGATCTTGATGAGCATGTCTGTCGGGGTGTTATTCGGTGAAGAGCGTGCGCAGGTGCTCGGCGCGGGCATAGTCGGTCAGGTCCACCTGCACGGGCACCACGGCCACGTAGCCGTGGGCCAGGGCCCACTCGTCGGTGTCCTCGGCCTGGGGCTCGGCGTTGACGAAGTCGCCCGTGAGCCAGAAGTATTCGCGGCCGCGGGGATCCTCGCGGCGGTAGAACTCCTCGCGCCAGAAGCCGCGGTTCTGGCGGCAGACGCGCACCCCGCGGATGGTCTCGGGGCGCCCGGCGGGGATGTTGACGTTGAGGCACAACGGCAGCGGCACTCCGCCCTCCAGCACCTGCCCGACGATGCGGCGGCCCCACGCCGCGGCGGCCTCGAAGTCGGCGTCGGGGTCGTGGTCCGTGAGCGAGAGCCCCACGGCCGGGCAGCCGTAGAAGCTCCCCTCGATGGCGGCGCCCATCGTGCCCGAGTAGAGCACGTTGACGGCGGCGTTCGACCCGTGGTTGATGCCCGAGACGACCAGGTCGATCCGCTCCTCGCGCAGCAGGTAGTCGAAGGCCATCTTCACGCAGTCGACCGGTGTGCCCGAGAAGGCGTAGACGGTGAGCCCCTCCTCCTCGCGCACGCGGCGCAGGTAGAGCGGCGAGTTCATGGTGATGGCCTGGCTCATGCCGCTCTGGGGCGTTTCGGGGGCCACGACCACCACGCGGCCCAGCGGGCGCACCGCCTCGATGGCGGCCGAGAGGCCTTTCGATGCGTATCCGTCGTCGTTGGTCAGCAGGATCAGTCGTTCGCGATTCATCGGTTGGGAGAATTGATTAGCCAAAGATACGAATAAGCGAGGGCAAAAGCAAGCTTGCTTGCTTTTTGCCGAGCGAGAGTATCTGGGACGAAGTCAAAGATACGAAAATTATCACTTTCTCGTGCTCCGAACGTGCGGGGTTGCGAAAAAATACCTATCTTTGCCCTCCCCTGAAGGGCGCAGATCAACCTCTTTCATTGGGCGTATCGGGTGCGGGCGGCGGCGCGAGCCTCCGCGGGATTGCGGCGAGGAGCCGCATGGTAGTCCGGCGCAGCGGGAATGTTGGATGCGGAAATCAAAAATTGTTCCAATACCATGAACAAAGACGCAATCATCAAGCTCGTCAACGAGCAGATGTGGCCGAAGACGGACGCCGACGTGCCGTCGTTCAAGGCCGGTGACACGATCACCGTTACCTACAAGATCGTCGAGGGCAGCAAGGAGCGCATGCAGAGCTTCCGCGGCGTAGTGATCCAGATCAAGGGTCAGGGCAAGACCAAGATGTTCACCATCCGCAAGATTTCGAACGGTGTGGGCGTCGAGCGCATCTTCCCCCTCTACTCGCCCCACATCGAGAAGATCGAGGTCAACAAGGTCGGTGTCGTTCGCCGCGCACGTATCTACTACCTGCGCCAGCTCACCGGCAAGAAGGCCCGCATCAAGGAGAAGCGTATGGTCGCCAAGGAGAAGTAGTTCTCCGAGGCAATCGCCGAAAAAACGGAGCACCCCGCTTTGGAGTGCTCCGTTTTTTTATGGTCGCGGGGCGGCAGCCAGTGCCCGACTAAGAGCCGGGTTCTCTTTTCTCGGGCGGCAGCCAGCGAAGGGCGCAAGCTCGTTCACGAGTTGCGGGCCTTCGTCGCCGGTGGCTGCGGCCTGCCCGACTCTGCGACCCGTATCTCCGGGCTGCGCCCCCCCCCTCGTCAGCGCTTGTACACCACGTAGATATGGTCCTCGGGCAGGGCGTAGAGCCGCCGCTGCCGCTCGGTGAGCGAGGCGGCGTAGTCGATGTCGACGGCCTCGAACCCCGCTTCGCGCAGGCGGTCGGCATAGTCGGCGCCGTAGATGCGGCGGTGGTCGTACTGGCCGAAGATGCGCGTGCGCTCGTCGGGGTCGGTGATCGTGTCGTCCTCGTAGGTGCGCTCGCGGTCGCGCTCCACGGGCGAGAGGAGGATGCCCCAGCCTCCGGGCCGCAGCACGCGGTGCAGCTCGCGCAGCGCCTGTCGGTCGTCGGCCACGTGCTCGAGCAGGTGGTTGCAGATGACCGCGTCGAACGAGGCGTCGTCGAGCGGGATGCGCTGCACGTCGAAGTGCAGGTCGGCGAGCGGGCTCTCGAGGTCGGCGGTCACGTAGCGCTCCGGCGCAGCGGCGAAGAGGGGCCGCAGGTGGCGCATGAGGCACACCTCTGGGGCGATGTGGAGCGTGCGCGGACGGGTCGCCGCCAGGTCGGTCTCGCGCGTGAGGTAGAGCCACAGCAGGCGGTGGCGCTCCAGCGCCAGGCAGCGGGGGCAGAGGGCGTTGGGACGCGAGGCGACGTAGCCGTAGGGGAGAAACCGCCTGTAGTGTGCGCCGCACACGGGGCACTCCACGCCGCGCCCCCGGTAGAAGAGCCCCGCGAGGGGTACGACCCACCCGGCCAGACGTTGCAGCACCGGGCGCGGGATGCGGTTGAGGGCGAGGCGGATGAGGCGGCGCATCACTCCAGCGTTTTGTTCACCTCCTCCTCGGCCTTGCGCAGCCGCTCGCGGCAGGAGGCGATCAGTTCGGTGGCGCGCCGCACCTCGGCGGCGAGGCTGTCGACGTCCATCTCGTCGCTGCGGAAGCGGGCCAGGATCTTCTCGATCTCGGCCATCGCCTCGGCGTAGGGGAGTTCCTGTTTTTTCTTAGCCATGGTCGGGGGAGTGGGTGTCGTGCGGTCGTCGGTGCGATCAGTAGACGTAGTCGGTGCGGAGCGTGACTTCGGTGTAGATGTGGTGGCAGCGGATGCGCATCCGATATTCGGTCGGATCGAAGTGTCCCCTCTCGATGTTCAGTACCAGCTCGTTGCGGCGCAGCGTCCAGCCGACGGGAACCTCCTCCTCGTAGGGGAAGATCACTTCGACCTCCTTGGGGTCGGACGCCGGGATCGCGATGCGGAGCGTCTCCGACCGGCTTTCGGTGTCGTTCCAGTTCAAGGCGCCCAGGTCGCTGCCCCAGGCGGGCATGCGGTCCTGTTCGTCGGGCCGTCCGAGCAGGAAGCGGACGTTGGCGCCCGTGACCCGCTCCTGGTCGCGGATCCACGAATCGACCCACACGCGGTAGACCGCCGCATTCTCGGCGATGGCCTGCGTGCGCGAGGGGAAGGCGACGATGTCGCGCGGCGAGCAGATGACGTAGCCGTGGCGGGGCCGCACGGCCACTTCGGAGGCCATGTTCACGAAATCGGGCATCTCGATCTGGCCGATGCCGCGCGTCTCACCCACGTCGAAGATCGGGAACTGGGCGCTGCGGAAATTGCCCTCGGCGGTGATGTAGACGTCGGAATTGCCCAGCGTCGTGCGTCCGTTCTCCTCGTTCATCATGTAGAGGGTGGCCGTGCCCGCGGGGAACGGCTCCGGCCCCTCATCCTTGCTGCAAGCGGTAAGACCGATGGCGAAGAGCGCCAGGACGATCGTTAATCTGGTGATGTTCATAGGTACTCGGTTTTAATGTGGCGGGCGCATGACGCGCCGCCCGGCCTTTGTGACCGGGCCTTTCGGGTAAAGATAAGTTAATTTTCGGAATCGGACCGTATCGCGGGGCGAATTTCGCTCTTCGGGCCTGCGTCGCATCCCGCGCCGCTCTTTGTGTCGCTCCCTGCGGTAGCCTCCAGCCGGCCGTCGGCGAGCTCGATCTGGAGGCGGTCGCCCGGCCGCACGGCCGCGGCCGAGACCACGGCCCGTCCGCCGGCGCGCACCACGGCGAAGCCCAGGCGCAGGATCCGCTCGGGCGAGCGCCCGGCTACCAGCTCGGCGACGCTGTCGAGGCGCGTGCGCTGTCGCTCGAGGAGCGCCCGCACCGCCTCGGGCAGCCGTTCGCCGAGGCGATCGAGCCGCATGGCCGTACGGGCGATGCACTCGCCGGCCCGCTGCCGCACCTCGCCCGCGAGCTGCACGAGGCGCACTTCGGAGGCGCGCATCGCCCTTATCGTCGCGTCGTGGAGTTGCAGGGCCGCCTGGTCGAGCCGCGCGTCGGCCTGCGCCATGCGTTCGACGAGCCACCCGGCCACGGCCGTGGGGGTCTTGAGCGCCGTGTGGGCCACCAGATCGGCGACCGACGTGTCCTTGTCGTGGCCGATGCCCGTGGCGACGGGCAGCGGGAACTGGGCGATGTGGGTGCAGAGGCGGTAGCCGTCGAAGCAGCTCAGGTCGCTGCGTGCGCCGCCGCCGCGGATCAGCACCACGGCGTCGAACGCCTCGGCGCGCTCGGCCACGGCGCAGAGCGCCTCGACGATCGACTCCTCGGCCGCGGCCCCCTGCATGAAGGCCTCGAAGAGGGTGAGCTCGAAGCGGTAGGGGCTGCGCGCGAGCTCCTTGCGGAAGTCCTGATAGCCGGCGGCCCCGGGGCTCGTGACTACGGCCACGCGCTGGACGACGGGCGCGAGCGGCAGTTCGCGGTTCATCTCCCACACCCCCTCGCTTTGCAGGCGGGCGATGGTCTGCTGGCGCTGCCGCTCCATCTCGCCCAGCGTGTAGGAGGGGTCGATGTCGACGATCTGCAGCGAGAAGCCGTAGAGCGCGTGGTAGCTTACCAGTACCTTGGCCAGGATCCGCAGGTCGGCGGCGAGCGGCCGACCCGTCTCGGCCTCGAAGCGGGCGGCGATGCGCGGGAAGGCCGAGCGCCAGACCACGGCGCGGGCCTGGGCCGCGGGGCTGCCGCTCGCCGGGTCCTTCTCCACCAGTTCGAGGTAGCAGTGTCCCGAACGGTTGAGCTTGATCTCGGCGATCTCGGCGCTCACCCACAGCGGCAGCGCGAAGCGGTCGTCGAGCGCCGCACGCACGCGGCGCTGCAGCTCGCCGAGGGTGATCGAGCGCGCCTCTTCCATGTTACGAAAGCAGAATGCCCGCTGTGAGCAGCAGGCCGAAGAGCCAGATGTTGCGGGCCGTCTCGCCGAGACAGACGTTGAGCGCCTCGCCGCGGTCGATACGCACCATCTTGCGCCACGTGGCGACGTGCAGCGCGAGGTAGGGCAGCGGCAGCAGGGCGGCCCAGAGGTGTCCCCACGCCGCCAGCGCGAGGCAGCAGGCCGCGGCCGCGAGGCCGAGCGCGAGGTAGCCCCAGCGCCCCACCGCGTGGCCCAGGCAGACGACCAGGGTGCGCTTGCCGCAGCGCGCGTCCTCCTCGCGGTCGCGGAAATTGTTGATCCACAGCATCGTGTCGATAACAAGTCCGCACGCCACGGCCGCCAGCGTCACCTCCGCGGTCCAGGCGCCCGTCTGCACGTAGTAGGTGAAGCCCACGGGCACCACGCCGAAGAAGAGCAGCACGGCCGCGTCGCCCAGACCGTGGTAGGCCAGCGACCAGGGGCCCGCCGTGTAGAGGAAGGCGAAGAGGAGGCAGGCGCCGCCCACGGCCACCAGCTCCCAGCCGCCGTAGCGGAGCAGACCGCTCGTCGCCGCGCGGTAGAGGATGCCGCAGCCCGCGGCCGCCGAGGCGAGGGCGAAGAGGGCGATGCCGCGCTTCATGGCTCCGAGGGTGATGAAGCCCTTGGCGAAGGCGCGGTCGGGGCCCAGGCGGTCGGGCTGGTCGGCCCCCTTGACGAAGTCGCAGAGGTCGTTCACCAGATTGGCCGTGCACTGCATGAGCACGGCGAAGAGCAGGCACAGCAGTGCCGTCGTGAGGTCTGCTCGGCCGTCGACCCAGGCCATCGCCGAGCCGACCAGAACGAGGATCACCGAGTTGCCGAGGCTGTAGGGGCGAACACCCACGACCCAGGCCTTCAGAGAGTTGGTTTTCATAGTCGAACGTTTGTTTTCGGATGAGCGGGGAGCCTACCGCCAGACCATCTCCACCTGGCGCGGGAGGCGCTTGCCCTCGGGCAGCTGGATGCGCAGCACGCCGTCGCTCGCCACGGCCCGGTCGTCCTTGGTGGCGGGGTGCCAGCGGGGTGCCTCGGCGAGCGCCTTCAGAACGCGGCGGCGGAGGCGGTTGTCGGTCGATTGGAGCACTTCGCCCGCCGCGACCGAGCCGTCGGCGGCGACCGTGTAGCGCACGACCACGCGCGCGGCCGTCTCTTCCTCGTCCCACTTCACATTGCGGGCGATGAAGGCGTCGAACGATTCGCCTCCGTCGCCGAAGCGGGCCGGCGTGTCGTAGCGCAGCGTGACCACCACCACGCCGTGCGACGCCTGCTGCCCGTAGCGGGCCACGGTCTCGTCGTCGGCGGGCAGCTCCTCCACCCGCTCGATGTCGGCGGGCGGGATCGAGGCGATGTCGTCGCGCACCTCGCCGTTGACCAGGTAGAGGGGCCGTTGGGCCGCGGCGCCGAGCGCGGCGAGCAGTGCGCAGAGAAGGGGTAGGTATTTCATGTTTCGATTTTTCGTCTAACGCGGTCGGTGCGGCGGATATTGCCCGCGGGGCTACTCTCGTCCCGAGGGCTTCCGCGCCTGCCGGGCGGAACTTCGTCGTGCCGGGCGGGGTCACTCGATCTCCTCCCAGAGCGCCCGCTTCAGGTCGACGCGGCCGGAGGGTCGCAGCGGGACCCCTTCGGCTTCGAGCAGCGCCCGCTGCCCGGGCCACCCGGGAGCCGTGCGCCCCGAGGCGTCGACCACGCGGTGGCAGGGAAGGTGAGCCGGCGCCGAGGCCAGGGCGCGCCCCGCCATGCGGGCCCAGCGGGGCATTCCGGCCAGCCGCGCCAGGCGGCCGTAGGTCGCCACGCGGCCCGCGGGCACTTGCGCGACGATGGCGAGCACCTCGGCCGTGAACCGGTCGGCGGTCATCGCCGCGGTCAGAGTTCGCTCTCCTTCAGGCGCTCGGCGTTCTCTGCCACGATCAGGTGGTCGATGCAGTCCTGGATGTCGCCGTCCATGAAGGCCGCGAGGTTGTAGATCGTGTAGTTGATGCGGTGGTCGGTGATGCGCCCCTGCGGGTAGTTGTAGGTGCGGATCTTGGCCGAGCGGTCGCCCGTGGAGACCATCGTCTTGCGCTTCGAGGCGATCTCGTCGAGGTATTTCGAGTACTCGAGGTTGAAGACGCGCGTGCGCAGCTCCTCGAAGGCCTTGTCGAAGTTCTTGAGCTGCGACTTCTGGTCCTGGCACTGCACGACGATGCCCGTGGGGATGTGGGTGAGGCGGATGGCCGAGTAGGTGGTGTTGACCGACTGTCCGCCGGGGCCCGAGGCGCAGAAGATGTCCTTGCGGATGTCGTTCATCGAGATCTCCACGTCGAACTCCTCGGCTTCGGGCAGCACGGCCACCGAGGCGGCCGACGTGTGGACGCGGCCCTGCGTCTCGGTCTGGGGCACGCGCTGCACGCGGTGCACGCCCGACTCGTATTTGAGCGTGCCGTAGACGTTCTGGCCCGAGACCTTCACCACCACCTCCTTGTAGCCGCCTGCGGCGCCCTCGGAGGCCGAGGTGATCTCGTAGCGCCACCCCTTCGACTCGATGTACTTGGAGTACATGCGCAGCAGGTCGCCGGCGAAGATCGCCGCCTCGTCGCCGCCCGTGCCGCCGCGGATCTCCACGATCGCGTTCTTCGAGTCCTGCGGGTCCTTGGGGATGAGCAGCAGCTTGATCTCCTCCTCCATGCGCTCGATGGCGGGCTCCAGCTCGGCGATCATCTCGCGGGCCATCTCGCGCATCTCCTCGTCCTTGTCGTTGGCCAGGGTGTCCTTGGCTTCGGCCAGGTTGGCGATCGAGGTGCGGTAGCGCTCCGAGGTCTCGATGATCGGTTCGAGCTCCTTATACTCCTTGGTCAGTTCGATGAACTGCTTGACGTCGGCGATCACTTCGGGATCGGTGAGCTTCTGCCCGATCTCTTCGTATTTGAGTTTCAGTCCGTCGAGCCGGACGAGGATGGTGTTGTCTGCCATAAGAAATGTGTCGTAGCTTTTTAGGAGACAAAGATACGAATAAGCGAGGGCAAAAGCAAGCGTGCTTGCATTTTGCCGAGCGGGAGTATCTTCGACGAAGTCAAAGATACGAAAATCCAATTGAGAATGGAAAATTGAAAATGGAAAATGTCAATGGTGCGTTTTCGGACCGCAGCCACCCCCGGCGGAGGGCTGCTCTGTCGGCGGCGCCTCCAATTTGCCTCCGCTGGCTGCGGACTGCCCGAGGCGTACCGTATCGTTCGCGAAATCGCGGCCGAAGGCCGGCGGACCGCAGCCTCCGGCCGCGGAGGCCCGCACGTCGCCGATGGCTCGTCCGGACTCCGCAGGCTGCGGCCCCCGCTCCTCGTCCTAAATTTTCAACTTTCCATTTTCAATTCTCGATTCCCGTCCCGTCCGCCTCGACGAAGGCCGCATGGAAGCGCTGGCCCGCGAAGTGGCGGCGCAGCGTCAGCTCCACGCGGTTTTCGCCCTGCCGCAGCGGTACTTCGACGGGCTGCTGCATCCAGTAGAGCTGCTCGTCGGTGTAGGGGTGCTCCTCCTCGGGACGTGCCCAGGTGTGGAAGTGGAAGCGGTAGGCGCCCGGCTCGGCGTAGCGGTGCGGGGCTATGGGGCGGCCGTTGACCTCCAGCGTGCCGTGGTTGGGCCAGCGGCCCTGCTCGGGAATGCCGTCGGAGATGCGGTTGGAGCGCTGCGGGTGGTCGAAGCCCACGCGGAAGCGGCGCACCGTGTCGCGCTCCGAGACGATCGTGCGGCTGAGGCGCACCGTGAGCGCTCCGTCGGGGATGGCGTGGCGGCGGCAGAGGGCGTCGAGGTCTACGACGTCGCCCCACGCACGGACGCTCTTCTCGAACCCGTCGCCCGTGAAGGTCACCTCCCACTCCGGGGCGCCGATCGGGCACCAGTAGCTCATATCCTCGGCCAGGAAGCGGCGCTTGTGGTCGGCCATCCGCCGCTGGAACGCCCCGAAGTCGCGCATGGCCCGCGTGTCGGGCGGCGGCAGGAGCGTTCCCGGCGTGTCGTCGGCCGTGCGGCCGCCGCTCCAGAAGCGCTCGGCGAAGGTCATCAGACCGCCCGCCAGACCGCTGTGCAGCGCCGCGCGCCGCTTGTCGGCCGCGCGCACGTCGTTCCAGAGGCAGAGGATGCCGCCGCGTGCGGCCTCGCTCGCGCGTCCGTCGCCGCCGCAGGGGGTGTAGAAGAAGAGCTTGGCCGGCATGAGCAGCGGGTCGTAGAGGTTCAGGTAGCCCATGCTGCTGTCGACGGCCGGATGGCCCGACGGCAGGGCGGTCAGCTCGCCGGGCGTCTCGCGCCAGTACTGGCGCACGGTCCGGCTGTCGGCCGGCAGCCCCGGATCCCAGGCGAAGCACTCGCGGCCGTGGCTGCGCACCGTGCGCTGGGCCCACTCCATGAACCCCGCGGGGTCGGCGATGTGCACCTCGTCGGAGCCGATGTGGATCGCCGGGCAGAGGTCGGCCGGGATCTCGCGGCAGAACTCGGCGATGCACTCCTCCAGCACCCGCATCCCCTCGGGCGAAGCCATCGCGAAGCCGAAGGTGGCGTCGAAGTAGTCGCTGTGGCCCGGCATGTCGATCTCGGGGAGCACGCGGATGCCCCGTTCGGCGGCGTAGGCGATCACCTCGCGGATCTGGTCGTAGGTGTAGAAGCGCCCCGTGTCGCGTCCCGGGCGCTGGTAGCGGGGGTCGTTGAGCTCGGGGTGGCAGCGGCACTCGATGCGCCAGGCGGGCTTGTCCGTAAGGTGCCACTGGAAGAGGTTGACCTTGTAGGCCGACATGAGGTCTATCCAGTGCTTGAGCAGCTCCACGCCGGCGAAGTTGCGCCCGTCGTCCCACATGAAGCCGCGGATCGGGAATTCGGGCCAGTCGTCGATGCGCACGTGGGGATAGCGCCCGTCGGCGTCGCGCAGCTGGGCGAGCGTGCGGCGGGCCCACACGACCCCCTGCGGCGTCTTGGCGCGGATCTCGATGCGGCGCGGCCCCACGGTGAGCGAATAGCGCTCGTCGCCCCAGTCGTCGGGGGCGTCGAGGCTGACGCGGATGCGCGCGGTGTCGGGCGCCACGAGGCGCGCGGAGAGCAGCTCGGCGTGGCGCGGCTGCGGGATGAGGGCGTCGAGCGTCGTCTGGGCGACGGCGGCGACGGCGCCGCACAGGGCGGCGAGCAGCGGGAGGAGTCGTTTCATGGTCGGGGTTTTTCGGTCGGGGTTAGCGGGGCGGTTCGTGAGTCAATATTTGCCGGCCGGTGTTTCCCGGTCGGCGGGGCGGAGCTGCCGCAGCCAGTCGAGCAGCGCCTGCTGCCACTGCGCCCGGTAGGCGAATCCCTCGCCGCAGCCCCAGCCGTGGCCGCCCGAGGGGTAGATGTGCATCGAGGCGGGGATGCCGCGGGCCTTGAGCGCTTCGTAGTAGCGCAGGCTGTTGGCGGGCGGCACGCCCCGGTCGTCGTCGGAGAGCAGCAGCAGGGTGGGCGGCGTCGCGTCGTCGACCTGTCTGTCGGGCGAGTAGCGGGCGAGCAGCCCGGGTGAGGGGTCGGGCCCCAGCAGGCGGTCGATCGAGCCGCGGTGGGGCGCGACCGTCAGCAGCGCGCGCCGCATCAGAGGACGATGTTGATGATCTTGCCCGGCACGACGATCACCTTCTTCGGGGCCTTGCCGTCGAGCCACTTGGCGGCCTCGGGTTCGGCGATGACGGCGGCCTGGATCTCGGCCGGGGCCATCGACGTCGGGTACTCCTTCTTGAAGCGGAGCTTGCCGTTGACCGACACGGGGTATTCGAACGCGCTCTGCGCGAGGTATTTCTCCTCGAATGTCGGGTAGGCGGCGTCGCACACCGACCCCTCGTGGCCCAGCGCCTCCCACAGCTCCTCGGCCAGGTGCGGCGCGAAGGGGGCGATGAGCACCGCGAGCGGCTCGAGGATCTCGCGCTTCGAGCAGTCGCCCAGCTCGTTGAGGCAGATCATGAAGGCGGCGACGGAGGTGTTGAACGAGAAGTTCTCGATGTCCTCCGTGACCTTCCTGATCGTCTTGTGGAGCGTGCGCAGCTCCTTCTCGGTGGCCCGCTCGCCGGTGACGGCCAGGCGGCCGTCGCGGTCGAAGAAGAGACGCCAGAAGCGGCGCAGGAACTTGTGCACGCCGTCGATGCCGTTGGTGTCCCACGGCTTCGACTGCTCGAGCGGCCCGAGGAACATCTCGTACATGCGCAGCGTGTCGGCGCCGTAGTTGTCGACGATGTAGTCGGGGTTGACGACGTTGTACATCGACTTCGACATCTTCTCCACGGCCCAGCCGCAGACGTACTTGCCCTCCTCGAGGATGAACTCTGCGTTGCGGAAGTCGGGCATCCAGGCGCGGAAGGCCTCCGTGTCGAGGATGTCGTTCTTCACGATGTTCACGTCGACGTGGATCTCCTGCGTCTCGTATTGGTCCTTGAGGCCCAGCGAGACGAATTTGTCGGTGCCCACCACGCGGTAGACGAAGTTGGAGCGGCCCTGGATCATGCCCTGGTTGACCAGCTTGAGGAAGGGCTCCTCCTCGCACACGTAGCCCAGGTCGTAGAGGAACATGTTCCAGAAGCGCGAGTACATGAGGTGGCCCGTGGCGTGCTCGATGCCGCCGACGTAGAGGTCGACCTGCCGCCAGTAGGCGTCGGCCTCGGGGCCCACGAGCGCCCGGTCGTTGTGCGGATCCATGTAGCGCAGGTAGTAGGCCGACGAGCCGGCGAAGCCCGGCATGGTCGAGAGCTCGAACGGCTCGCCCGCCTCCGTGCACCACCCCTCGGCGCGCGCCAGGGGCGGCTCGCCCTCGGCCGTGGGGCCGAAGTCGGCGATCGGCGGCAGCTCGAGCGGCAGCCGCTCCTCGGCGAGCGGCCGCGCCACGTCGTCCTTATAGTAGATCGGGAAGGGTTCGCCCCAGTAGCGCTGGCGCGAGAAGATGGCGTCGCGCAGGCGGTAGTTCACGAGCTTCTTGCCCAGGCCGCGGCGCTCCACCTCGTCGAACATCAGGCCGATGGCCTCCTTCACGTCCTTGCCGTCGAGGAAGTCCGAGTTGATCATGCGGCCCTCTTTGGCGTCGTAGGAGGCCTCCTCGACGTCGCCCCCCTCGACCACCGGCACGATGTCGAGGCCGAAGTGGCGGGCGAAGGCCCAGTCGCGCGAGTCGTGGGCCGGAACGGCCATGATGGCGCCCGTGCCGTAGCCCGAGAGCACGTAGTCGGAGATGTAGATCGGGATGCGCTTGCCCGTGAAGGGGTTGACGGCGTAGGAGCCTGTCGCCACGCCGCTCACGCGGCGCGCGTCGGCGATGCGCTCGCGCTCGGAGCGCTTGCGGGCCTGGGCCACGTAGGCCTCGACCGCCTCGCGGTTCCCGGGCGTCGTCAGCTCGCCGACCCACTCGTGCTCGGGGGCGATGACCATGAACGTCACGCCGAAGATGGTGTCGGGACGCGTGGTGAAGATCTCCAGCTTGCGCTCTGAACCCTCGATGTCGAAGAAGACCTGCGCGCCCACCGAGCGGCCGATCCAGTTGCGCTGGATCTCCTTGAGCGAGTCGCTCCACGCCAGATGGTCCAGACCGTCGAGCATGCGCTGGGCGTAGGCCGTCACGCGCAGCAGCCACTGCTTCATGCGCTTCTGCTCCACGGGGTAGCCGCCGCGCACCGACAGTCCGTCGCGCACCTCGTCGTTGGCCAGCACCGTGCCCAGCTTGGGGCACCAGTTGACCATCGTGTCGGCGCGGAAGGCCAGGCGGTAGTTCTGGAGCACCTGCTCGCGGCGCTGCTCGTCCCAGCCGTTCCACTCGTCGGCCGTGAAGCTGATCTCCGCCGTGCAGGCGGCGTTGAGCCCCTCGTTGCCGCGTTCGGCGAAGGCCTCGACGAGCTCCGAGACGGGCCGGGCCCGCTGCGTCGTGCGGCAGTAGTAGTGGTCGTACATCTTCAGGAAGGCCCACTGCGTCCACTTGTAGTAGGCCGGGTCGCACGTGCGCACCTCGCGGTCCCAGTCGAACGAGAAGCCGATGCGGTCGAGCTGCTCGCGGTAGCGGGCGATGTTGCGCTCGGTGGTCACGGCCGGGTGCTGGCCCGTCTGGATGGCGTACTGCTCGGCGGGCAGGCCGAAGGCGTCGTAGCCCATCGGGTGCAGCACGTTGAAGCCCTTCAGACGCTTGTAGCGCGCGTAGATGTCCGATGCGATGTAGCCCAGCGGGTGGCCGACGTGCAGCCCCGCGCCCGACGGGTAGGGGAACATGTCCAGTACGTAGAATTTGGGCCGCGAGGGGTCGATCTCCACCTTGTAGGTCTTCCGCTCGCGCCAGCGCTGCTGCCACTTGGTTTCCAGCTCCTTGAAGTTGTATTCCATAACTTATCTCGTTTTGCTTGTTTTCGCTATGTCCGCAAAATTAGCGAAAAGTTTTGTAATGCGCGTATTATTGCGAAAGAATGGCGTGCGATAACTGGTTTTCGGTCGCGGGTGCGGTGCGGGAAACAGCGGCGTTTTCTTGGAAGATACGTTGCGATAAATAGAAAAAAATGCTATATTGCGACATTCGTCATATGACGGACGGACAATCGGTGAAAGAGATGATTGGTGACGATAAGATAGCCGGCCGGCTGGCTTCGGGGGCGATGTACTGCCTGCTCGTGTCGTTTATTATGCCGCGCTATGGGTTCGCCTATGCGGCGGCGGTCGGGGGTGCGGCCTTGTTCGCCTCGCTTTTGTTGCTGCGCTGTTCGATGCGCTGGTCGGGCAGGGATCCTTTCCGACGGCTGTGGCGCCGGATCGCATGGGTTTGCGATATGCGGTTTGCGTGGTGGCTGTTGCTGTGCGGCTGTGTGCTGTATGCGCAAGGGCGTGTGTGCGGCGGCAGAGCGTTCTTCGCGACGGCGGCATTGTCGTTCGCTGGGGAGCTCTTCCTGGGGGTGTTGCCGAAGCGGAAGCGACGCGGTTGATCTATAATTTGTTGCCTATGTTTCCCTCCTGGACCTTTACGCAAGGGGCCGCGCTGCTGGGCGCTGCCGTTTTAGCCGCTGCCGCCGCCGTGCGGTGGGTGCGCCTGGGGCGCGGTGCCTCCGATGACGATCCGATGCTGCGGACGCTGCGGCGGCGGGTCTGCCTCTGGCAGCTGCTGTTCGCCCTTATGACGATCCTTGCGGTGCTGTAATAACGATGCGAACCATGCTGCCTCTTCTGTTGATCCTTAGCCTCGTGAACTGGGGCATCGCCGCGGCCTACGTGGTCGCGCGCGACCGCCGGATGCACTATCCCCTCTGGGTGTGGGCGGCGGTCGTGCTCCTGTGCTGGATGCCCGCCGCGATCTACCCGATGGCCTATCTGGCTGAGCGCCGGTCGGGGCGGGTGCCGCCGGCCGTGTCGCGGCGCAAGATCGCGCTCTCGCTCCTCGCGCTCGCGCTTGTCGCCGGGGTGCAGGCGGGCGCCGCAGCGCTGCTCTGCGCGTCGGGCGGCGGGGCGCGCCTCGGCGAGGTGCCGGAGTTCTGCGCCGCGGGCCTCTCGATTCTCCTCTCCCTCGCGCTGATCGCCGCCGTGCGGCGCATGGAGCACCGGCCGTAAGTCTTTGTGCGACAACCGTGCAAGCGGCGCAGGGACATTCCCCGCGCCGCTTTTTCGTGCCGTCGCTCCGGCGGCGCGTAATCGGTTGTGACGAAGCCGGTTTCCCGTCAATATATAAATCGCGCATTATGGTTTTTAAGAAATGATAGATAAAAAGAATCGGAAACCGCCGCAAAGCCCCGAAAACGGCGAAAAAAGACGCGGTTATATATGGAATGTCGCGAAAAATGGCTATCTTTGCAGCCCATTCTGGACAATGGAAATAGATTTTTTAACCAATTAAAGGACAGTTTAACAAATGCCAACTATTCAACAGTTAGTGAGAAACGGTCGTGTCAGCCTGGAGGACAAGTCGAAGTCGCCGGCTCTGGCCGCTTGTCCCCAGCGTCGAGGCGTATGCACCCGTGTGTACACCACGACCCCCAAGAAGCCTAACTCGGCCATGCGTAAGGTGGCCCGTGTGCGCCTGACCAACGGCAAGGAGGTCAACGCCTACATCCCGGGCGAAGGCCACAACCTGCAGGAGCACTCGATCGTGCTCGTCCGCGGCGGTCGTGTGAAGGACCTCCCGGGTGTACGTTACCACCTCGTGCGCGGTGCGCTCGACTCGGCCGGTGTCGACGGTCGTCGCCAGCGCCGTTCGAAGTACGGTGCCAAGCGCCCCAAGGCCGGTAAATAATCCCTCTCACCCAAGAAACATCTAATTTCGATATAAATAGCAATGAGAAAAGCTAAGCCTAAGAAGCGAATTCTACTTCCGGATCCCAAGTTCGGAGACGTGGCCGTGACCCGTTTCGTGAACAACCTCATGCTGGATGGTAAGAAGAGTATTGCCTACACGATTTTCTACGACTCGCTGGAGATCGTCGGCAAGAAGATGAAGGATGCTGATAAGTCTCCGCTGGAAATCTGGAAACAGGCCCTCGAGAACATCACGCCCCAAGTCGAAGTGAAGTCGAAGCGTATCGGTGGTGCGACCTTCCAGGTTCCTATGGAGGTTCGTCCGGAGCGCAAGATTTCTATTTCCATGAAGAACCTTGTCCTCTACTCGCGCAAGCGCGCCGGCCGAACGATGGCAGACAAGCTTTCCGCTGAGATCATCGACGCCTACAACCAGCAGGGTGCCGCCTTCAAGCGTAAGGAGGAGATGCACCGCATGGCCGAGGCAAACAAGGCATTCGCACACTTCAGATTCTAAGAGGAGGACCGACACATGGCAAGAGACCTTAAATATACGCGTAATATCGGTATCATGGCTCACATCGATGCCGGTAAGACCACCACGTCGGAGCGAATCCTTTTCTACACGGGTAAGACCCACAAGATCGGCGAGGTGCACGAGGGCGGCGCCACCATGGACTGGATGGTCCAGGAGCAGGAGCGCGGTATCACCATCACCTCGGCCGCCACGACGGCTTTCTGGCAGTACAAGGACCACCAGTACCAGATCAACCTGATCGACACCCCGGGACACGTCGACTTCACGGTCGAGGTGGAGCGCTCGCTGCGCGTGCTCGACGGCGCGATCGCCACGTTCTGCGCCGTGGGCGGCGTGGAGCCCCAGTCGGAGACCGTATGGCGTCAGGCTGACAAGTACAACGTTCCCCGTATCGGTTACGTCAACAAGATGGACCGCACGGGCGCCGACTTCCTCGCAGTCTGCGCGCAGATCAAGGAGCACTTCGGCGCTACGGCGCTTCCCGTCGTGCTGCCCATCGGTGCCGAGGACAAGTTCGAGGGTCTGGTAGACCTTATATATAATAACGCGATTTACTACTTCGACGACAAGACCGTCCGCGACAACTTCGAGCTGAAGGAGATCCCCGCGTCGATGGCTGCCGAGGCCGCCGAGTGGCGCGCCAAGCTCATCGAGGAGGTCGCCGCTACCGACGACGCGCTGATGGAGAAGTTCTTCGAGGATCCCGATTCGATCACCCCCGAAGAGCTGCTCGTCGCCATCCGCAAGGCCACCATCTCCATGCAGATCGTGCCCATGCTCTGCGGCTCGTCGTTCCACAACAAGGGCGTGCAGAAGCTGCTCGACTACGTGATGGCCTTCCTGCCCTCGCCGCTCGACGTGCCCGCCGTGACGGGTATGAACCCCAAGACCGAGGAGGAGGAGACCCGCAACGCTTCGGAGGCCGATCCGTTCTGCGGTCTGGCGTTCAAGATCGCTACCGACCCCTTCGTGGGCCGTCTGGCTTTCGTCCGCGTCTACTCGGGTAAGCTCGACGCCGGTTCCTACGTGCTCAACGCACGCAGCGGCAAGCGCGAGCGCATCAGCCGCATCTACCAGATGCACGCCAACAAGCAGAACCCGATGGAGACCGTTACGGCCGGCGACATCTGCGCTGCCGTAGGTTTCAAGGAGATCCGCACGGGCGATACGCTCTGCGCCGAGAACGCTCCGATCGTACTCGAGCAGATGACCTTCCCCGAGCCGGTGATCGGTCTGGCCGTGGAGCCCAAGACGCAGAAGGACCTCGACAA